>Ga0268357_100166_pt1 | contig 111551 bp, 114 predicted proteins | sample BioMet10_FD_192466 | JGI IMG/M metagenome (GOLD analysis project Ga0268357, IMG submission 192466) | Sewage microbial communities from Oakland, California, United States - Biofuel 10 (Illumina Assembly) | ecosystem: Engineered > Wastewater > Sewage > Unclassified | place: USA: California...
ATCTGCTTAATTACTCCATTACACTTTTTCATAATATCTTATTATCTCAAAAATCTCTATTTTTTTCTATTGTTATCCACAGTGCTTGCGCACACTGTTTCCTAAATAATAAAAAAACAGCCGAAAAATCGGCTGTAAGGTTAAAACTATTGGTGCGGAAGATGGGACTTGAACCCACACGTAAAACACACGCTTCTGAGACGTGCCTGTCTGCCAGTTCCAGCACTTCCGCCTAACAATAATCATTATAACATAACTTAAAGAAATGTAAAATAAAATTTCTTATTTACCATTGTTTAATAGGTTAATTGGCCCTTGTTCCGGTGGTCTGAGCAGCCTGATCTGCTTTTTTTGTTCCTTTTCTTATTATTCCATTTACAGGTTTGTAATAATCATTTGATACCGTTTCCTGATTTACAAAAGTTCCATTATTATAAATCTTTTTATAAACCTTAACTTTGTATCCTACATAAGCTGGCTGATCCACAACCGTTTGGCCTTCTAAAATTGTAGCATCATCTACATAAGAAGTTGTTGGCTGTATTGTTGAATATACTTCATTTGTTATAGTACAAGTTGTACTGGTTAATGACGAATTTGAGTATATAGTAAAACTTACATCTCCTCCTGCAACACTTCCTTGAATGTATAAAGGATATGAATATGAATTAGTAAATTTAAAATCTAAATTACCATAATCAACAGTTGCATCCATCCCAAGCGGTACATAATGAGAAGGCAGCGTATGATGAGATCTCTCAGTAATTTTTAGATTTCCTCTAAGCACAGCATTGTATAAAGTTGTTGATACCTGACATATGCCTCCGCCAAGACCAGACTCTACTTTATTCCCAACAATTACTGGAGCTTCTTGATAACCTCTTGCAATGGATCTAACGCCTACCACATCGTTATAACTGAAAGTTTCCCCAGGCAGTAGAATTGTTTCATTTACACTTCTTGTAGCCACTGCAATATTATTTGCCCTTGCAGCTGCTGATATAGAACTGTAATTTGTACTAAAAGTAGATATTTTAGCATTTATCGAAGATAACATATCCGATGTTATTCTTGCAGTTAATACATCTACTGTTGCTTCTACATTAGTATCTGAACCAATCTTACCATTTACTTTGGAAATAAGTTCCTTTTCTAAAGCCTCTGTTTGCAGTTTAGTTCCCTTTTGATCAGGAGTAACTGAAAAGCTGCCTCCTACCTTTATTTTAGCATTTACCGCATCCTTATTCACTTCTTTTTCAATAGATGCAATCAAATCAGAAATTGGTTTTTTATCGTAAGTAAATTTTATATCAAAATTTTTTTCTTTTGCTCCCCTAATAAGACTATATTTTTCAAACAATGATAGATTTTTACCGTAAGAAAACACTTCATTTACTGTTTCATCAATATAATAAACGGGATTCAATTTTGAGTATTCCAAGGTATATGTTTTATCTTGAACTTTGATATTTATTTTCTTATTAAGAATAGCATTTCCCTGATTTTGCTTTAAAATAGCCTTTGCCTCTTCTTTAGTTTTACCAGATAAATCTACACCCTCAACCTTAACCCCAGGATATATCAAATTATTCCATTTTTCTACAACACTATATTCAAAAGTTAAAAATCCAGTTATTGCAATTACAACCATGATTAAAAATATTATGATGCCTTTTTTGTTTATATTTTTATTGATATTATTTCTATCTCCCACAAATTTCACCCCCTCTGTTATACTTTAATATTATACTATAATATTAAACTTTTGGGTACAAAAAAATAGTTAAGATACTCTTAACTATTATGAGTAAATAAATCAAATATTATCCTTCCATCAGTGGTCACAGCTTCTATATATACAGGATATTTAGAGTTATTTTTAAATTTCAAATCTAAGTTGCCAAAATCAACAGTAGCATCCATCCCTGCGGAAACATAATGAACGGGCAGAGAATGATGATTTCTTTCGACAATCTCCATGTTCCCTCTTATTGCAGCATTATATAATGTTGTTGAAACTTGACATATTCCCCCGCCTAAACCCATAACCATCTTATTATTTTCAATAACAGGTGCATATTTATACCCCTTTGCTAAGGTCCTCTCTCCAACAGTATCATTATAACTGAACGTTTCTCCAGGCATCAGCACTTTTCCATTTATACTTCTTACCGCAAGCTCAATATTGTTTGCCCTCTCAGGTGAAGAAATTCCTGAATAGAAAGTGCTAAAGCTGCTTATCTTTGCATTTATTGTTTGAAGCATATCTTTCGTAACCTTAGGTGCTTCATCATTAAACTTAATATCTAAGTTTGTATCTGAACCTACTTCGCCATTAATTTTTGAAATTAATTCTTTTAATAACAAATCTTTGTCCAGAGAATACCCTTGTTTTTCTTTAATTACATTGATTTTATCATCACTTATATTTAAATATGCGTTAACCGGATTCACATTTTCACTCGCCTGAACTAAACTAACAAAATTCTCCAGATATTTTTTATTATATGTAAAATTTAAACTACAGTTAACATAATCAAAACCGCTGATTAAATATATTTTCTTAAAAAAGCTTTCTCTCCTTCCATACTCAAATGCCTTATCCACCGCTCCTTTGATATCATATTCAAAGTTAATTTTTGAATACTCAAGCATATATGTTTTATTTGACTTATTTGAATAAAGATTTATTTTTTTGTTTTCAATATTTTTTAAATTAGAATTTTTAATGATATTAACTGCTTCATTTTTAGATTTGCCTGACAGATCTACGCCTTGAATTTCAACCCCTGGGTAAATTAAACTGTTAAAATTATTTATTTTATTATAATAATTTATAAAAATAGATCCAATTAATAATAATGAAATGAGTAAAATGACCCTATATTTTGTTTTTATATTTTTCATCGCCATCCCACCTAACTTAATTTTCCATAACTATATATATTAAATAAATCTATTATTATGACATAGAAAAATTAAAACAGCTTTAAGCAACAAAAAAGCTTTAGGAACTGTTTCAAAGTTCCTAAAGCAAAATTAACAAGCTCTATTTTTGTTCATATTGATTCTTATAATAATCCATCATTAAACCAGCATCCTCCGTGCTGATTAAATTGATATGCCCTAAACTCTTGGCATATACAAGGATTTGTGCACTTTTTTCTGTCAAAACACAAGACTTGTATGCTGCTATCAAATTTTCACCTATACCAAGTGCTCCGTGATTTTTTAGTATTACAGCCTTTCTGTCTTCTATCGCATCACATACATTTGTAGCTAACTCGTCTGTACCAGGAAGTGCATATTTTGCAACCATAATATTTCCACCTATATGTTGAATCATATCTTCTACCATCATAGGTATGCCAGTCCCAACAACAGCACAGGCAGTGGCAAATGTACTGTGAGTATGAATTATTGCATTTATCTCTTTTCTGCTCTCATATATTTTTAGATGCATTTTTAATTCTGAAGTAGGTTTTCTTTTTCCTGAAACTATTTCCCCTTGATTGTCCACAACTACAATATCATCCATGCTGGTAGTCTCATATTCCATACCTGATGGGGTTACTATAAAAAATTCCTTTCCGTTATGGTTCATTCTCATACTTAAGTTTCCCCAGGTTCCCACAATTAAATGTTCGTTATATAATCTAAGTGACATATCTACAATCAGTTGTTTTTCCTTGTTAAATACATTATCTAACTCTTCCATTATTTATTCCCCTTCTATTATAATAAATTTTAATATTATTTAAAAACATTCCCTATAGATATATCGTAGGGTGGTTTTAATATTCCCCTTTCAGTGATTATACCAGTAATATATTTATTGGGTGTAACATCGAAAGCCGGATTAAAAGTGTTTACAGAGTCAGGTGCCGTCTGTGCTCCAAACAGTGATCTTATCTCCCATTTGTCCCTCTCTTCAATTTCAATTTCATTGCCCTCTTTTAAAGAAATATCTATTGTTGAAAGTGGAGCAGCAATATAAAACGGTATGCTATTTTCCTTTGCAAGCACGGCTAGAGAATATGTACCTATTTTGTTTGCTGCATCCCCATTTAAGGTTATCCTATCTGCTCCTGTAATTACCAAATCTATCTTTCCTAGCTTCATTGCATAACCTGCCATACTATCAGTAATTAATGTGCATGGAATTCCTTCTTTTAAAAGTTCCCAGGCGGTAAGTCTTGCCCCTTGAAGAAGAGGTCTTGTTTCGTCTGCGAAAATATGTATCTCTTTTTTTGAATTATGAGCTGCTCTAATCACTCCTAATGCTGTTCCATAACCTGCAGTTGCCAATGCCCCTGCATTGCAGTGAGTTAATATATTGGCCCCAATATTCACTATTTCATTTCCATATTTTCCGATTTTTTTATTGCATAGTATGTCCTCTTCAAATAATAAATTTGCCTGTTCTAACAATCTCTCTTTTATTGCTTTATTGGGACATTCCTTTACTTCATTCATTATTCTTTTAATTTTATTCAATGCCCAAAATAAATTGACTGCAGTTGGCCTTGTAGCAGCCAAATCTTCTATGGCACTTTGTATATATTTTATGTACTCCTCTTTAGATGATGTACAGTTTTCTGCCTCAATAGCCGCAAGTACAACTCCATAAGCTGCAGAAACACCAATTGCGGGTGCTCCCCTAACTGCCAGGCATTTTATTGCTTCTACCAACGTTGAGTACTTTTCACATACTATATATTCCTCTTTAAGTGGAAGTTTTGTGCAATCAATTAATATTAACTTATCATCTTTCCATTCTATAGTTTTAACATTATCCATAATAACCTCCATATTACTCTTAGCAAATTATATTTTATACCTTTTTTTCACTTTTCGAAAGATATTTATGAATTTATTATTTTTTTTGCTATAATTATTAAAGGATAATATTCATAAGCATATTATTTAGGAGTGTTATAAATGCTAAATAAACTAAAGAAGAAAACTAAAAATATTGAAAAAAATATACATGTGCTCTATCTTTGTTACAGACACCCAAAAACACCTTGGTATGCAAAAGCAATTGTTCTAATTACCCTGGCCTATGCACTGAGTCCCATTGATCTAATTCCGGATTTTATACCAGTACTCGGTTACTTGGATGATCTTTTGATACTTCCGCTAGGGATATTTTTATCTATAAAGCTTATACCTGAAGATATATTTAACAAGTGTAAGGCTGAGCCAATCCAAGCACTAAAGTATACTAAAAAACTTGGATTATACTCACTTGTAACAATAATTATATTTTGGATATTGATAATCTTTTTTTGTTTTAGTAAATTAGTAAATTAATAAATAAAATAATATATGGAGGAATAAAAATGAATGCTGAAATAATAGCTGTTGGTACAGAAATACTCTTGGGAGATATAGTAAACACAAATTCTCAGTTCTTAGCTAGAAGGCTGGCTGATTTTGGAATATCAGTATTTCACCAGTCAGTAGTTGGAGATAATACTGAAAGATTAAAAAATGAATTTTTCGAGGCTTTTAGAAGATGTGATTTAGTAATTACCACCGGAGGTCTGGGCCCTACTTCTGATGATCTTACAAAAGAAACTGGAGCTGAATTTTTTAAAAAGCCTTTGGTTTTAGATGAGGATTCATTCAAAAATCTTCAATTAATATTTTCAAAGCAAAATAGAATTGTAAGTGAAAGCAATAAAAAACAAGCTTATTTCCCTGAGGGGTGTACTATTTTACCAAATGACCACGGTACTGCCCCAGGCTGCATAATAAATGAAAATAATAAAATACTTGTTATTTTGCCTGGTCCTCCAAGAGAAGTATATCCAATGTTTGAGAATTATGTGGCACCATATATAGAAAAGCTTACTGACAATATTATTGTATCTAAAGTACTCAAAGTAACCGGAATCGGGGAAGGCAATATGGCAGAACAGGTTCAAGATATAATAGATAATAATATAAATCCAACTATAGCACCTTATGCAAAACAAGGGGAGGCAACACTTAGAATTACTGCTAGAGGAAATACTAAACTAGAATGTTTAAAACTAATAAAGCCTATAGAAGAAATAATTCGTGAAAGACTTGGGATAAACGTTTATGGAGTAGACGATACATCCCTTGAGGAAGTAATAGCAAAAATACTGTTAGATAAAAATATTACAATATCTACAGCTGAATCCTGTACAGGAGGTTTAGTATCATCACAGTTGATTAATTTTCCTGGCATATCTAAAGTGTTTATAGATGGTGCAATAACTTATAGTAATGAAGCTAAAACTAACAGACTTGGGGTGAATCCTGAAACTCTTAAAAAGTTTGGAGCGGTAAGCCCTGAAACAGCAGTTGAAATGGCATTAGGGATAGCAAAAACCTCCGGTACTAATATTGGGCTTTCAACTACCGGAATAGCAGGCCCTGGTGGAGGAACTGAAGATAAACCAGTAGGTCTTGTCTATATTGGCTTATCTATAAATGGAATTGTAAAATTTAAAAAGGTTCAATTTTCAGGAAGCAGAGAAATGATTAGAGCCCGAGCTGCCGTTGCCGCCTTGGACTTTCTAAGACGAGAACTTATTACTTTATAGTTTTACTGCATAAGTCCAAAAATAAAAGAAATAGGCACGCTATTTCTTTTATTTTACAGTCTCTAAACTCTTACTCCCTGAACTCCAAAAGAAGGCTTGGTAAATGGGAGTTTTACATGTTGGATTATATTTACATTTTCATCCATTTTTAATTCCTTAGCAATATATACCTTTATTCCACTTACTTCAAACTCATTATATAATTCTTTTTCAATTTCATTTTCTAAAATCACCTTAGTCTTTAGACTCTTAGCCTGAGTCTTAGTGCCGTTTCAGCACTCCAAAGTTATAGGGATTACTTTAACTTCAAAACAAAACCCATTCTTTTTTGCATAATTTAACGCTTTATCGTTTATTATAATCAAGCTATCACCCCTTAAATTAGTGTTAAGCAGTCAAGCCAACTAACCACTATCTCCTCGCTACTCCCATTTGAATTGCAATTCTCTTAACTTCATCTGCAACGGAACTACAGACTTTTTTGTTAAATACATCCGGAATAATATAGTCTTCTTTCAATTCCTCGTCACTTATTAAATTAGCCACTCCTCTAGCTGCAGCAAGTTTCATTTCATCATTTATTACTTTTGCTCTGACTTCCATTGCCCCCTTAAATATTCCAGGGAAAATCAGTACATTATTTATTTGATTAGGGAAATCAGATCTTCCCGTGGCAACGACTCTTGCTCCTGCATCTTTTGCTAAATTTGGCATAATCTCAGGAGTTGGATTTGCCATAGCAAAAATTATGCTGTCCTTATTCATTTTTAATACCATTTCTTTTGTCAAAACTCCTGCAGCCGATACTCCAACAAATACGTCACGACCTTCAATAACGCTGTCCAAAGTTCCAAATTGTTTTTCTCTGTTAGTAAATTTAGCTATTTCCTTTTGTGCATCATTTAGAATGCTGTCGCCTTCTACTAATGCCCCATGTCTGTCACACATTGTAATGTTTTTAGCTCCGGCTTTTAAAAGCAGCTTGCAAATGGCAATTCCTGCAGAACCGGCTCCATTGATTAATATTTTTGCACTATCAAGGTTTTTACCTACAAACTTAAGGGCATTGTATAATCCCGCCAATACCACAATTGCAGTTCCATGCTGATCATCATGGAATACAGGTATATCCAGTTCTTTTTTAAGAGTTTCTTCAATATAAAAACATTCTGGTGCTTTAATATCCTCAAGATTAATGCCGCCAAAAACCGATGAAATCAATTTTACAGTTTTTATTACCTCATCCGGATCTTTGCTGTCAATACATATTGGAAATGCATCAATACCTCCAAATTCCTTAAATAATAGTGCTTTGCCTTCCATAACTGGAAGCCCTGCATCTGCACCTATATCCCCTAAACCAAGTACTGCAGTGCCATTTGTAACTATCGCTACTGTATTCCCCTTCATAGTATAGTCATATACTTTGTCGTGATCTCTAAATATTTCCATACAAGGCTCTGCAACCCCCGGAGTATAAGCAATAGACAAGTCATGCCTTGTCTTTACTTCAACTTTACCAACTACCTCCAGCTTCCCTTTATTATCCCTGTGCATTTTCAAAGCTTCTTCTCTTATATCCATGCCTTCTCATCTCCAATACCTTTCTATTTTTTTAGTCCTGAATAATACTCGCAAAATGGTGCTAAAGGACATTCTTCACATTTGGGTTTCCGGGCTGAACATAAAGTTCTTCCGTGCTTTATTAACAAATGATGACTGAGGCTCCATAAGTCCTTTGGGATATTTTCCATTAAACCATCTTCAACTTGCTCTGGTGTTTTTCCCTTTGAAATTCCCAATCTGTTTGATACTCTAAAAACATGAGTATCTACTGCAATTGCAGGCACATTAAAAGCGTTGGATAGAACCACATTGGCAGTCTTCCTCCCCACACCTGGAAGTCTCAATAAATCTTCCATATTACCCGGCACATTACCACCGTAATCATTGATAATTATTACGGATGCAGCTAAAATATTTTTGCTTTTATTTTTATAAAACCCGCAGCTTTTTATTTTTTCGGCAAGTTGATCTTCAGATAATGTTATCATCTTTTGGGGAGTATTATATTCTCTATAAAGTTCTTTTGTGACTAAATTTACCCTAATATCTGTGCATTGAGCTGATAAAATGGTTGATACTAGAAGTTCATAAGGAGAACTAAACTGCAAAGCACATTTTACGTCAGGATAGATTTTTATTAATATATCTAAAATATTGTCTATATTTTCCACCTACTTATACACTCCTCTGTATTCATCTGGGAGAAGGCTGGCTATACCTTTCATGTAGGTAATCATCGCCTTTTCATCATACTCACGTCTGTCTTCTTCTTTTAACCTAGGCTCTAACACAATAGGTTTGCCTATGCTTAAATTCACCTCTGCATGATTAAAGCTTTCCCGCTCCATATCCTTGTTTATTGGCAGCAATTTTTCGCTTCCCCACATTGCTACAGGTATTATGTTTGCCTTTGAAAGTCTCTGAATAAGCACTATCCCCTTTTTTGCTTCATTCATTTTACCAGTTCTACTTCTAGTTCCCTCGGGAAAAATTAGTATGTTATTTCCCTCTCTAAGGCAGTTTACTATGTTTGATATTGCCTCTTTATCCGCAGTATTGGGTTTTATGTTAATGGTTTTTGTAATTTCCATACCTAAATTGGTAAGAGGATTATTATTTAGCTTAACTCCTGCTACAAAAGTCAGATTCTGATCCTTAAATACTTTATTTAAAATTAAAGCATCTGAGTTACTCAAATGATTGCAAATAAAAAGCATAGGCTTATCAATATTTTTTATATTTTCCATGCCCTCTACCTTAATGACTGCATATTTATCAACATATCCATACAATATTTTATTTGCCAAAAAACGAATAAGCCCCTTAGGAAGACATCCTATGAACTTGGACATACTTGGAGATATCATTAATAAAGTCCCCCTTTCTTATGTTAAATATTCCTACATAATAAATTATAATTTGAAAATGTTTAAAAGTCTATTATAAATATCCTTTAGTCTTGGAGAACTTATATCAATATTATCTAAAATATCCTTTGTGTACTTGTTGCTATTTTTAATAAAATAAAATGAATTTATTAGAGCATTTCTCTGTATAATGCTTTTACCCCTCCACCCTGCAGATGTTTTTTTATATTTTTCTTTAAATTCTCTGTTATTTAGAAAAATTAATTTCTCTAAATTAATATCTGACATGAAGTTGTATGGCTTGAAACTATCTATGGGTGATTTTTTTACATTCTTATTAAACGGACATATATCCTGGCAGGTGTCACATCCAAAAAGTCTTCCATTAAAAAACTCAAACCACTTTTCTTCAATATCTTTTTTCTGGGTAATATAAGACAGGCATATGTTAGGATTTTTTTGAATTATTGCGCCTGTAGGACATGAATTAATACATAAATTGCAACTTCCACAATCTAAATCTAGCTCTTTATCTTTCTCAATGATTAAATCCGTTATTATCTCTCCTAAAAATACGTATGAACCATATTTCTCCGTAATCAAAGTATTGTTTTTTCCAATAAAGCCTATTCCGCTTAGCTTTGCTAAATATCTCTCAGGGAGTGAATTATTATCTGTGAAATATAAAGCCTTTCCTCCTAGGCTTTCAATATAAATACATATTTTTTTTAAGTATTCAGATATGACAATATGATAATCATTTCCTAAAGTATATTTTGAAAAATGAATTTCATCTCTAGTTTTGTTATTCATTCCATGAAAATAGGGAAAAGCAATAGATACTATTGTTTTCCCGTCCTGCATATATAAAAATGGGTTTATTCTTTTATTTATATCTTTTTCTTCAAATTCATTTTCAATATTTCTATATTTCCTATCATTTAAAAATGGCTGTAATTCGTTAAATACACGGCATTTTGAAAATCCTATCAAATCAAGTCCAAGAAAAGCACAATATTCTCTTATAGAATTTTTACAGTCCATATTTTAACTTGATCTCCTTCCAACTATATTACCATTTCATTGAATAGATAATGAACATTATACTCAACAATAGATGGTACTTTCTTTTTTATGATTTTTGCAGGTATACCTACCGCAGTTGAATTTGCCGGTATATCTTTTAATACTACAGCATTAGCTCCTATTTTGGAATTGTCTCCAATCGTAACATTGCCTAAAACCTTAACACCACTTCCTATTATAACATTATTTCCTACAGTAGGGTGCCTTTTTCCGCTATTATCTTTGCCGGTGGCACCTAAAGTAGCTCCATGATACATGAGAACGTGATCTCCCACCACAGCAGTTTCACCTATAACAACCCCCATTCCATGGTCAATAAAAAATCCTTTTCCGATAGTAGCTCCTGGATGAATTTCGATACCTGTAAAACCTCTCCAAAGCTGTGAAATTAACCTGGCGAGGAAATAACACTTCTTTTTATAAAGTTTGTTTGATATTCTATAAGCAATTAAGGCATGCACAGATGGATATAATATTAAATCGATTTTTCTCCTTGCAGCTGGATCATTTTTCATAATATTGTCTAAGTCATACATTAAGTTTTTAATAAATTTCATTTTTCTCCTCCTAAAATTAATATAATTAGATTTTTGCTCAAAAAAATAACCTCATCTCATTTAAGAGACGAAGTTACACTCCGCGGTTCCACTCCAATTAGGCAAAAGCCTCAACTCTGTTCAAACACAATTATATGTTCTATCACTATAACGGGTGAACCCGATGCAGCCTACTAATTTCGGTACACAACTCCAAAGGGCACTTCATACAAAATCAATTTAAGAACCTCTCAGCTAAAAGTTCCATCTCTGTAAACCCTATTTGTATTACTTTCCTTTTTCAAAGTATTTCTGAGTAATTTACTATGAATTATAAATAATATTAATTGATTTTTTTTTATTTGTCAATAACAATTTTATCTACAAAATCTATGATTTCCAATTATCTTTATTAATGGTCTGGACCATATCCACTTGCTTGTTGCAGTAGCAGGGTTAAAGTAATATACTGCGCCGCTTGATGGATCCCATCCGTTTAAAGCATCTCTAGCTGCATTAATAGAACTCTGTTCAATATTTGCATTTATCTGCCCATCCACAATTGCTGTAAAAGCCCCTGGTTGGTAAATAACGCCTGCTATAGTAGATGGAAATCTTGGGTCTCTTGTTCGATTTAAAATTACAGCTCCCACGGCCACCTGTCCCTCATAAGGTTCTCCTCTTGCTTCACCATTTATCAATCTTGATAAAAGTGTAACATCCTGATTACTGGAAGTATTCTTACCGGTGGATGATGCTTTTGCAACATTTATTCCCAAAGCCTGTAGTGTACGATCCCCTATAACCCCGTCAACTCTCAAACCATTTTTTGTTTGAAATTTTTTTACTGCAGTATAGGTTTTATAGCCATACACTCCATCTACACTTCCAGTGTAATATCCCCAAGCTTTTAACTTCGTCTGCACTTCTCTTATTCTTTGTCCTGTGGCGCCATAATAATAAGATACTGCATCCACATAATTATTGTATGGAGAATAAACTGCAGAAGTTACTAAAAATGTAACTAAAATAACCACTAAATATAATGATGTCCTTTTGTAGCTGAATATCTTTCTAAACATAAGATCACTCCTGCCTATAGTTTATGATAATAAACTTTTAAGTTAAGTAACATATGTTTAGTTTATACAAAATTAAGTAAATCATACATGAATTTTAAATTTATCTAATGATATTACTTGCAAAAACAATAACTGTTAAAATAACGATCAATATTATAGTTCCTTTTGCTATAGCATTTTGCAGCATTGTATTTGTATACAACCCCATTACTTCCTTGTCATTTACAAGCTTTACCATGAACATTAAAACAATTGGACATAAAATACCTGCAAGCTGCTGAGTAAAAAGTATTATATTTATCAAAGATATATTTGGAATAAGTATAACAACTGCACTGATAATAAGTATAAACAAGAATAGTCCGAAGAAAACAGGGGCTTCTTTTATCTTGTTGTCTACTCCGCTTTCAAAGCCAAAAGCTTCACACACTGCATATGCCGTAGAAAGAGGTATTACACAGCAGGCAAGCAGAGATGCACCAAAAAGTCCCACTGCAAGCAAAATATACGAGTAATTTCCAGCCAGAGGCCTAAGTGCAATAGCTGCATCTTGGGCATAGGTAATGCTTATTCCTGACTTAAACAAAGTTTCAGCTGTGCATACTGTTATAAACAAAGCTGTAATTATTGCAAAGGCTGTACCAATATAAACATCCAGTTTTTCATAAGTATATTCTTTAAGTGAAATTCCTTTATCAACAATTGAAGATTGAAGATAAAACTGCATGTACGGTGTTATTGTTGTACCTACCATTCCTATAAGTACCAAGAAATAACCTCGATCAAATTTAGCTTGAGGCCTTATTATACTTGTAAATACACGACCCCAATCCGGCTTTACTAATATTGCGGTTATAAAATATGCAAAGAAAGCTAAAGTCAAAACAAAAAATACCTTTTCTGCTTTTGAATAATCCCCTTTGGTTAACAAAAGCCATATTATTAAAGTAATTATCGGAATTGAAAAATATTTGCTTATATTAAACAATTCCAAGCTTGCAGCAATACCAGCAAAATCTCCTATGCAGACACCCAAATTAGCAATTAATAGTACGAGCATGGCAAAAAATGCCCACTTAACCCCAAATCTCTCTCGTATTAAGTCAGAAAGACCTTTTCCAGTAACTACCGCCATTCTGGCATTCATTTCTTGAATAACAGCAAGACCGATGGCTATAACAAACATGCCCCAAAGCATAGAATATCCATAATGTGCACCCACCACAGAATATGTGGCAATTCCTCCTGCATCATTACCTGCATTAGCAGTAATAATTCCAGGACCAATTATACTTAGTATTAAAAATAATTTTCTTTTTCCTTTCATAATTTCGCCTTCTTCCTAAACTACCTTTTTAAACCGTCTTCTCCAAATTGGGATAAAAATCTCTTCTATTATGTCATTCATGATTATTATGCCGCACAACTTTTCTTCCTCATCAATGACAGGTAAAGAAAGGAAATTATATTTAGTTGATAATTCAATGGCTTCATCAATACTGTCACTGTCTTTTATATATACAATATTTTCAGTCATTATTTCCCTTAAGGTATTATTAGGATTAGCTACTACCAGATCCTTTAGAGATAAAACTCCTAGTATTCTTTCATTTTCATCTACTATATAAACATAATGAGAAACTTCATCATCCGGATTCATCTCTCTTAAAAGTTCTATTGTTTCTTGAGCAGTAATATTTATGTTAAATGCAATAAAATCTTTATTCATTACACTTCCTACAGTTTCGTCCTCATACTCCATAAGCGCTCTTACTTCATCTGCATCTTCCTTCTCCATATTAAGAAGAATTCTCTCAGCAGTTTCCTCGTCTACTTCTTCAAGCATATCAGCAATCTCATCATTAGGCATATTATCCAAAACTTCGTCTCTCTTAGATTGACTAATATTTTCAAGTAAATCCGCCTGAATATCGCCATCAATTTCTTCAAGAGTATCTGCTGCCAAATTTTCATCAAGACTTTCAAATACCCTTTTTCTGTAGTTTATATCCATATCCTCTAATATATCTGCCAAATCAGCAGGATGGAGTTTGGATAGTTTTTTGTAAGGTACAGAAAGCTTTAAATTGTTATTTACCATCTCCAACGATTCAACATTATCCCATATTATAAGGGCATCTTCAGGCTTTTTTTTGGCTAATTTAAAAAAGTACTCTACTAATTTTTCAGCTCCAAGTCTTCTACCCAAAGACATAACACCGGAATCAACAGCAATAACTCTGTATTCGCCGGCAATTTCCGCAATTCTTAAATCATTAACTCTAACAAGCTTTTTACCGTTTATATCTACAATTTGTCTATCCAAAAGATGTTTAGAAAGAAGATATGAATACTTCTGCAGAATAATTTCTCTTCCTCCCTGGACCTTAATAATTCCTTTTTCATTTTCTTCATAAAAATTAATATTCTTAAACTCACAATTAATTACTTCACCGTCTTTTTTTATCTGATATCCTATTATTCTTGGAAATCCTTCTTGGGTTGTAACATATACATCCCATAATTTTCCAATAAATTCACCATCTTCATCATATACCTTCTTATAAAGAAATTTACTTAAAAAGAAGCTGGAGAATTTTTCCATAAATATTCCTCCTTTTTAACAGAGAAATATTTAATCTGAATTTATATCATTAAAACAGAATAAATGTCCCTCTGTAACAAAATATTATTTGGTTTTTCTTCAAAACTTGTCCGACCACTATGAGGGCCACTATCCATTTTATTCCACCACCTATTGAAAAATAAAAGAGCCTTAAAGGCTCTAAAAACAAACAAAACTACTTCGTCTGAGTTTTAGCACTATACAGCCTAGGATAAAATCCAGCTACATTAAGTAGAACCTTAATTCGGTAATACCTGTTGACCCATTGGCATCTCTCGATGTTTCCGGGCAGTAGCATATATCCATATAGGAGCCTCACCTAACACATAAATTATTTATTACATCTTTAATTATAGTATTATTTTATTATATTGCAACATATTTATATTTATTGTTCTATGTGCTAATATTATTACCATGATAATTAATAAATATAAAGGAATGAAAAAATAATTTGATTAATAACAATAAGTTCTTGCCCGTTTCTAAAGATGATATGGAGAAATCAGGTATAAAAAATTTAGACTTTATTATTATAACAGGCGATGCATATGTAGATCACCCATCTTTTGGTACTGCAATCATTGGTCGAGTTCTTGAAAGTCAGGGCTTCACTGTTGGAATAATTCCTCAGCCCGATTGGAAAGATGTTGAAAGCTTTAGGGTGCTTGGTAAACCCAAATTAGGATTTCTGATAAATTCAGGAAATATAGATTCAATGGTGAATCACTACACTGCTTCAAAAAAGAGAAGGCACGAAGATCTGTATTCACCAGCAGGAAAGTCGGGATGCAGACCTGACAGGGCAGTAATTGTATATTGCAGTAAAGCTAAAGAGGCATATAAGGATGTTCCAATAATAATTGGTGGCATTGAAGCAAGTTTAAGAAGGTTTGCCCATTACGATTATTGGGATGATAAAGTCAGGAGGAGCATACTTGTAGACTCAAAAGCGGACCTTCTGATTTACGGCATGGGCGAAAAAACAATAGTCGAGATAGCTAACCTCTTAAGATATGGAATGGATATAAAGAATGTAAAGTCAACAAAAGGGACAGTTTATATTACAAACAATATCGATAATTTAAGGGATTATGTTAAGGTTTCATCATTTGAAGAAATATCCGAAGATAAAACTGCATATTCCAAAAGCTACAGAACCGAATTTTATGAGCAGGACCCCATAAGGGGTAAAACCATTGTTCAAAAACATGGGGACAGATATATAGTTCAAAATTCTCCTCAAACCTCTTTAACTCAAGAAGAAATGGATGTTGTATATGCTCTTCCTTATGCAAGAGATTATCATCCAATGTATGAGTCCCTAGGTGGAATCCCTGCAATAAAAGAAGTTAAATTTTCAATTACGAGTCATAGAGGTTGTTTTGGAGGATGCTCCTTTTGTGCCCTTAACTTTCATCAAGGAAGGGTAATACAAAATAGAAGCGAAAAATCCATAATTGAGGAGGCTGAACTTTTAACAACCCTAGATGATTTTAAAGGATATATTCATGATGTTGGAGGACCTACCGCAAATTTTAGAAATAAATCCTGCGGACTTCAGGAAAAAGTAGGTGTCTGCAAGACAAGGCAATGCCTTTTTCCAACTCCATGCAAAAATCTAATCGTGGATCACAGTGGGTATCTTAAGGTTCTTAGAAAAATAAGAAAAATTCCTAATGTAAAAAAAGTATTCATAAGATCAGGCATAAGATATGATTACCTTATTTACGATAAAAATCCTGAATTTTTTAAAGAATTGTGCCAGCATCACATAAGTGGACAATTAAAAGTTGCACCAGAACATATAAATAACAGAGTTTTGAATCATATGGGAAAACCGAGTAAAGAGGTATACAATAAATTTGCTAAAAAATATCATGACATAAATAAAGAACTAGGAATAAAACAATATCTTGTACCATACCTGATGTCAAGCCATCCCGGTAGTGATATAAATGCAGCTATTGAACTTGCCCTGTATATAAAAGATATGGGTTATATACCGGAACAGGTGCAGGATTTTTATCCTACCCCCGGCTCTCTTTCCACCACAATGTACTATACAGGCATAAACCCGCTTACAGAAGAAAAAGTATATGTACCTAAAAGTCAAAAAGAAAAAAATATGCAAAGGGCTCTTCTTCAGTATTCAGTGCCTTCAAATTATTCCTTAGTCAAAGAAGCTCTCCAAATTGCACACAGAGAAGACCTTATCGGAAATAGCGGTAAATGCTTGATCCCTTATGCTCAACCAAAAATAAAAAATAAAAAAATAAATAAAGTGAAGAAATAGGCCTAAAGTCTACTTCTTCACTTTATTTAAAGCATAAATAAAAGTTAAAAGCCAAAGTGCTTCCCCTAAAACAGGCTGTACCATTAAAGGTGAATTACAAATCAGCATGCATACTTCAATAATACTAAAAATTGTTGATATTAAAACAAATACAATACAATATTTATCAATATTTTTGCCTTGAAATAAGTGCAATACCATAAAAAAAACAACAGTATTAAAAAATAAGCACGCCCAGTTAATAAATCCAGAACAAAGGAAATTCATTGTGTACCCAGCGCTTTGAATATAATCTAATTTCACAGGCAGTTTGATTATAATAATAGAATACAACAATAATAAAACCGCCAAAGCAATAAATACATATGAAAATTTAAACTTAATCTTTTTCAAAAAAATGTACATGGCAATAAACGTTATAAGTGGAATATAAATAAACTGCATAAAAAATAGTGGTTTAAGCAAATAAAGATAAATAATATTATTTACTGTACAAAATATAAATAATGCAACATATCTTAAAAATACCAATATGCAGATTATAATACTTATAATTTTAATCTTATGTGGAACTCTAAGGCTCAAATACCCTGCCCATACAAGCATTGCAAATACAAAAAACACCGTACAGATATAAAAGTTAAATTCCATGCTTTTTCTCATCAATACATTACTATTATTAATATTTATTACGTAAGTATATGTTTTATTACAAAATATTCTATGGCAATTTAACACCTAAAATATCTATGCCCTTTTTTACGCATTCAATATATAAAGGAAAATCAGGCCCTCTTTCTCCATCGATATCTGTAACTATGTTCTCGAGACACTCTACTTTTATTTTATTTGCCTTAAAATATACAATACTGTTTTCATCTTCGAGATGTTCTCCCTTTAGCATATTTATAAATAGGGCAATCATATCCTTAATCATTCCAGCCTTTATTATGATTACATCCAGCAAACCATCATCAACTTCGGCTTTATAAGCAAATTTTAAATTACCTGCTGTTTGTCCATTAAAAATAAGCATAAGATACATATCTCCATCAAAAACAGTTTTTTCTGATGTTACTTTAATTTTTAACTTCCTAAAATTGGGAAGTTGTTCCAATCCTTTTACATAATATGCAAGTTTTCCAATAGTATTTTTTAAGTTTATATCTGTTTTTTGGGATACATCTGTAAATAGACCTGTACTAGCAACGTTTATAAAGTACTTATCATTTATTTTGCCTATATCTAACTTTTGTACCTTTGAGTTCAGCACCTGCTCGCAAACAGCCTCTACATCTTCAGGCATGCCAATAAATTTGGCGAAATCATTTGCCGTGCCCACAGGAATTACAGCAATTGGAAGGTTTATATCATGCTGCTTCATATAATTTACAACTGTATCCACTGTACCGTCTCCGCCAGCTATGAGAACATATTTAAAGGTATCATCCAAGCCTTTGAAGGCTTCGCCAATATTATATTCATAACTAACCCTAAAAGGTACAACCTCATAGCCATGTTTCTGATGTACCATTATTACCTTATCAATATCTGATATTATTGTATTTTCGCCGGAATAAGGATTGTAAATAAATCTAACTCTATTCATAAACATTTTCTCCTAAAAAAGCTAAATTAATCATATAAATTATATCACTATATATTGTAACTCCACAAGATTACATAATCATCTTGTGGAGTTATTTTAATATTAATATTCAGGTGTACTTGGCTCTGATATATCAGTTAAAGCTTCCGAAGCTTCATCTTCTAATGATGGCTCCAATGCTAAATCCCCTAAAGATACAATGCCTACAAGACCATTTTTTTCTATAATAGGCAGCCTTCTTATCTGCCTCTCACCCATTATTCTTGCAGCATCAAGCACCTCCATATCAGGCTGCCCCACTACAGGGTTAGTCGACATGACATCTCGTACAGACTGCTTATCTGCACTTTTGCCTTCCGCAACAGTCCTTAGTGCGATATCCCTGTCTGTTATTACGCCAACAACTCTATTGGAATCACAAACAGGCACAGAACCAACATTATGTTCTTTCATTATCTGAGCTGCTTTGATAACGGCATCACTTACGTTCAAACTTGCCACATCTTTTGACATTACATCTTTTAGTTTCATAAAAACACTCCTTCATAAATGAAATTAAATTTATAATCTTATTGTTTCCTGAATGAGTATTTTTATTTATAGTATTAATTATTTTTCACGTTCTTATAATAATAAGATGCAATGACCGCAACAATTATTACAGAGATTATAGGGAATAGAATCTTAAATGAAAAGGGTCTTTCAAAACTTTTTCCTAAAAATGAAAAACAAATCATTTCAGGAAATATTCCTAAAACCGTACCCAAAATAAAATCCTTATACTTCATCTTGCTTAAACCCGCAGCATAGCTTAATGGATCATGGGGAAAGACAAAGGCCAATCTCATTAAAAGTATTATTTTAAATCCATATTTCTCAATATCTGAATCAAGTTTAAGCGCTTTGCCTTTTAATAACTTATCCACAAAAGATTTTCCTAATTTATTTGCTAAATAAAATGCTAAAGTAGCCGCAAAGAAACTGCCTGCCATGCTCAGCATCAGTCCATAGTAAGGTCCAAATATGTTCCCTGCAAGTATAGAAAAAAGAGAGGCCGGTAATATCATTAAAACAGGTTTTAATGAATATATGACCAAAAATGCCAACGCTGAGTAACCTCCATAACTTAAAATAAAATGTTTTATTTCTCTAGGAGAACCGAGAACGTGGCGAATGTCAAAACTATGAGATCTATGTCTAGATATAAAACAAAAAAATATTACAGCTGTTATTACTACCACAACTAGTAAGCATTTAGCTATCTGATCCTTGTTTAATTTCATTTTCTACCAACTTTCAATAAATTCTATTTTACCTAGCAAATCTATTCTAACAAAGATTATTAATAATTTCTATAAAAATTATGCATATGTACTTAAATTTTTATAACAAATGAGGTATAATATTAATAATAATATATTACAGTGGTCAAATAGTAATAAACGATTGCTGATTTAGGAGTGATTAAATGGCTAAGATAGCAAAGAGCGCGTTACCAAATGCCTTTACTTTTGCAAATTTGGGTTGCGGAGTAATTTCTTTATTGGTTTCTTTTCAAGGAAATTACAGACTTTCCGCTATTTTTATCATATTAGCTTGTTTAGCTGATAGATATGATGGAAGAGTTGCCAGGTATTTAAACGTTTCAAGTGAACTTGGGAAAGAATTAGATTCATTAGCAGACCTAGTATCCTTCGGAGTTGCACCATCTATTTTAATATTTAATATTTATAGTTTCGGTAGCTTAGGCATTTTAGGTTATCTATTAGTATTATTATTCCCTATAGCAGGTGCTTACAGGCTTGCTAGATTCAATACAACTAAATTTGATGGAAGCTTTTTCGGTATTCCAATTACTTTTGCCGGAATGTTTATGGCTATATTTGCATTTATAACTGCAAATAATCCTATTAATTCCGCAATTACAATTATACTAACTATAGCTCTCTCATACCTTATGGTCTGCAGACATCGATTTAAAAAGTTCTAGAAACAAAAGGGCGTGGAAATCCACGCCCCTTAATTTTTTTGCTGCAACTCATCATTTAGTTCTGTAGTTATATATTCCAATTCTATTTTACCGTCAATAATCTTAGACTTTATTTTACAATAATTTAAATATGCCTGATTTGAATCTTCTAGAACATCAATTACTTTGTCAATTACATCTCCTAATTCATTTGCTCTGTGAATTGCCTTCTTCACATCATGTTTAGTTGCCAATGCAATAATATTATATTCACCTGCCGCACCGACTAATAACCTATACGAATTAACCAATTTATTTAGGATGTCTGTAAGATTACATATATCAGTATAGTAATTTTCAATAACTTTTCTTTGATCCATCGGCAACCATCCTATAATTTATCATAATAAAATTATATTAAATATATACTAGTTTCATACCAAATAATAATAAGCTAAAGTAACTACCATATATATAGCAATCAGCACAGCTCCCTCAAACCAATATGTCTTTCCATCCTGAAACACCAGTAAAGACATTAAAACTGCTATAACACATATAACTATTTGAAAACCTGTAAATAAAAATGTCATTTCAACCCCTATTATGAATGAGAATATAATAAGCAGAGGTGTCACAAATAGCGCAATTTGAATACTTGACCCAATTGCTATCTCTAGGCTTAAATTTATTTTATTCTTAAGTGCACACATTATGGCAGAGAAATTTTCGCCTGAATTACCTAATAAAGGAATTAGAATAATGCCCAAAAATTCCTGTGATATACTATACTGATCCACAGTCAGCCTAAGATTAAATATTAACTTTTCGCTTATAAAATATAAAATAATTGATATCACTATTATTTGAATAAAAATTTTCTTGCAATTTTTATTTTTTATTAAGTTGCTATCACATCTACTGTCACTTACAATAAACAGATTACTATGAGTATAAAGCGAGAAAATCAAACCTAAGATGTAAATAATTATCAGCACTATTCCAATTTCTACACTCAAATTTATAAGTGTTGCTTCTGTAAGGAGGATACTGTAATTTTTTAAAGAGGCCATTACTATCATAGCTGCCATAGCTAAGATAAGCATTGAAAAATTCGTTCTTGCCACTATCTTGTTAAAACACTGCTCTCTATATTTAATTCCACCTAAAAAAATTGATATTCCTAATACCAAAAGCATATTGCTTATTATCGACCCTATCAATGCAGCTTTTACCATAGATATCATACCATAATGAATCGACCATATTCCCATAGTGATTTCCGGCACATTCCCCGCAGCAGCAGCAAGAAGTCCACCTTTTTTATCCCCTATATATTCTGAAATAGCAGAAGTAAGTTCTCCAAGCATTATTGCAAGAGGAACTATAATTGCAGAATAAATTACAGTGCTGAATAAACCATTGGGTAATCTAGCAAATATTAAAATACCTGCAATTATATAAATTGCAATTTTATTGTCTAGTTTCTTCATTTATAAACTCATCGTCAATTTCATCATAGTTTTCTTTATTACTATCTGCTATTGACTCCACAACATCTGTCCTGTAATAAGGATAGCAAAAAGAATCCGGATACATAATAATCATACTATCCCCCCTATTTATAATCTTCACACTTTATTTTAAAATATGCTTGAGGGTATTTGCATAAAGGACACTTTTCAGGTGCTTTTTTTCCTATATGAATATAACCGCAATTCATACACTGCCATATGACTTCCTTATCTCTTTCAAATTCCTCGCTATTAATAAGATTTTCTCTTATAGCCCTGAATCTTATTAAATGACTTTCTTCTACCTCTGAAAGTTCTTTATAAAAACCAGCTATCTCTATAAGTCCCTCTTCTAGTGCAGTTTTTTCAAACTCCTTATATAGATTAGAACTCTCCATGGCCTCAGCTTCTGCTGCGTTTCTTAAATTTTCCTTTGTACTCCCCACAAGCCCCAAGTATCTCCTAAACACTTCTCGGGCATGGGCAAGTTCATTACCTGCAGTTTCGATAAATATACTAGATATATATTCATACCCTTCTTTTTCTGCCTTATCTGCATAAAATGTATATTTATTCCTTGCTCTGGATTCCCCCGCAAACGTCTTTAATAAATTCTTTTCCGTCCTGCTGCCTCTTAAATTCATTTACTTCCCCCAAGATAATTCTTCTTAATCATTTTATTCCACCAAAATTAAAATGTTCTCTTAGAATCAAAAAGCTGTGCAAAAACTTAATAGTTTCTGCACAGCATGAAAATTACTTTCCAAAAATCTGTTCTTTTAATTTTAATCCTGTTTCTGTAACTGCGAGTCCTCCTTGGGCAGTTTCCCTAAGCTCGCACGGAAGTGACTTACCAACTTTATACATTGCTGCCACCGTATCATCAAATGGTATTTTGCTCATAACTCCGCCCATTACCATATCTGCAGTAGTTAATGCACTTACTGTTCCTGCAGCATTTCTCTTTGCACAAGGAACTTCCACCAATCCCGCAATTGGATCGCATACCAACCCAAGTATATTTTTAAACACTATAGCAGCTGCATTTAATGCCTGCTCAGGAGATCCACCCATCATCTCAACTACTGCAGCTGCTGCCATTGCTGCAGCGGAACCACATTCAGCTTGGCATCCGCCTTCTGCTCCTGCCATGGTAGCATTCTTTGCAATAATAACTCCTACACCGGATGCAGTAAACAATGCCTTAACCATTTCATCTTCAGATTTTAAGAGTTCTTCACCTGCACTAATAATTGCTGCAGGCATTATCCCGCAGGAACCTGCTGTGGGCGCTGCTACTATCCTTCCCATGGCTGCATTAACCTCAGAACAGGATAACGCTCTAGCAATTGCCTTTACCATGAACCTTCCAGTTAAAGTATTTCCACTTTCAACATATTTATTAAGCTTGAATGCATCTCCCCCGATCAAGCCGCTTACAGATTTTATATCATTTTTCATACCGTATTCGGAAGAATTTTGCATTACTTTGAGATTTTTTCTCATTTTCTCAAAAATTTCTTCTCTGCTTAACCCTGATTCTTTAACTTCATCTTCTATTGTATATTCCCAAATGGGCATTTTCTTTTCGCTGCAAACATTTATTAATTCATAACCGAAATTCACCATAATCAATGCCTCCTAATTTATAGATTAATAGCTTTCACTTTATTAATATGAGGTATTTTTCTGAGCTCTTCTACCACGTCGGTAGTTATAGCATTGTCTACCTCAAATACCATTGCAGCATTTGAACCCTTGCTGCTTCTGTATACCTTTGCAAAAGCGATGTTCACATTGTGATTGTATAATACTTCGCAAACCTTTAAAATCATTCCTGGAACATCAATATGATTTATAACTAATGTAGGATATACTCCTGTGAACTCCATCTGTTCTCCATCTACCTCGGTTACAACAATGTTTCCTCCCCCAATAGATGAACCAACAATTTGTGATACCTCTCCATCAACTTTAGTAATTATAAATTTAACTGTATTTGGATGAACATCTCCCAGATCAGTTGGAATAAACGATATATTTATTCCTTTTTCTGATGCCAATTCCATTGAAGTCTTTAACATATCATCCCAAGGATCCATGCCAAGAATACCTGCAACTAATGCTTTATCTGTGCCATGACCTTTATAGGTTTGAGCAAAAGACCCATGAAGCATAAACTTAACATCTGTTATATCTCCCCCTGCAATAATCCCTGCAATCTTACCTAATCTTGCAGCCCCTGCTGTATGTGAACTTGATGGTCCTATCATTATAGGCCCAAGAATGTCAAATGCACTGTAATTTCTCATAAACTACACCAACCCTTCATTCAAATTACCTTTAATTTAATTAAAAAAAACGAACCCTATTCAATTATACATATATTTTAGGGTTCGTCACTATATTTTTATATATTTCAATATTTCGTAGCAAATTTTTAAAAAAATTTTCACTTTCTCATTTTTTTAAATAATAATTTATCTAATATTTATAGAAAGAACTACCTCCTAAAAATTCTCTTAATATTGAATTGTCAGGAACTAAATCTAGTGGTACTTCCTTAATAAAATTTAAATAGCATTTAAGTCTGAATGCCTCAGGATAGACTGGACTTTCCATATCGATCTCATCTAACACCTCAAAAACACATTTTTTCAAAACACATAATTCATATACAAGGGTTGAATTAAACATTGCATCCGCATTTTCCTGATATACAAATATGTTTTTTTCTTCTCCTCTTCTTATTGAAGACCACATCTTTAAGGTATCCTCACCACTGTACCCTCTAAAAAGATGATCTCTTACAATTCTTCTTATAATCCTTACATCTGTGGTAGCAATTCGACTATGATCGTCAATATTAAGCTGGGTAAGTGCACTTATATAAATCTTAAACTTATTTATTGCAGGAATTAACTGAGTTAGCGTATCATTTAATCCATGTATACCCTCAACCAGAATAACACCATTATCCGGAAGCTTAAGCTTATGCCCATTCCAGACTCTCTCCCCTGTAATAAAATTAAAATCTGGTATGTTTATTTCCTTCCCCAGAAGCAATCCCTCTAAATTTTCATTAAATAACTTTAAATCCAAAGCTCCTAAAGCTTCAAAATCAAAATTTCCATTTTCATCTGTTGGAGTATGCTTTCTATCTAAAAAATAATTATCCAAAGATATTGGTACTGGAATCAGTCCGTTGACCCTCATCTGTACGCCAAGTCTTTTTGAAAAAGTTGTTTTTCCTGAGGATGACGGACCTGCTATAAGTACTAATTTAACATCTCTTCTTTCACTAATCATATCTGCTATATTTGCAATCTTCTTTTCATGAAAAGCCTCTGAAATTCTTATTATATCAGTTATTTCTCCATTAAGAACTTTATTGTTTAATGAGCCCACATGAGCAACATCTAATATTTTTGCCCATTCTTCCGTTTCTTTAAAAATTTTATCCAATTTTTTGTTTCCCGCAAAATCAGGAAGTGTATCTAAATTTGGACCAACCGGATACCTGAGTATAAACCCTGAATCATGAAGCATAATATCAAATAAATACATAGCTCCTGTGGAATATGCAATATATCCGTAGAAGAAATCATATACCCCGTCAAGCTCGTATAAATAAACTATTTCAGAATTAACATATTTTAAAATGTTTATTTTGTCCTGCATATTACAGCTTCTAAAAATATTTTCTGCTTCGCCTTTAGTCATAAAAACTTTATTGATTTTAATATTTTTATTGATTATTTCGGTCATTCTTTTTTTAATCTTTATAATATCAGCTTGGCACAAAGGAGAGTCCATATGTATCTCTCCGAACAAGGCCTTACTAATAGAATGCTCAATAGTAACTCTCGCTTCGGGATAGATATCAAACACTGCCTTTATCAAAATAAACTGAAGTGTTCTCACATAGGTTCTGAACCCCACACTATCATTTAAACTCACAATATTCATTACCCCAGCTTCTTCAATAGAGGATGTCAGTTCATAATACCTTTTATTAAATTTAACTAGCAATACGGGAATCTTACTTTTTAATTTATTATATTTATTTAAAAAATCATATATAATAGTTCCTTTTTCTACCAAAACCCCTTTTTCATTATCTATTATTACATCTAATTTTTCCAATAAATTCATCTCCCAGAATAGGTGTAATAACATTATACTTTATATTCTATAAAATGTTGCTTAATACTTATATTTTTTTTATTTTAGTAGAAAATAAATACGAGGTGTGAATATATGATTATTGTATTAATAAGAACTATAATATTATACCTGATTGTGGTTATTACAATGAGGCTTATGGGTAAAAAGCAAATCGGCCAGCTTCAGCCTTTTGAGCTCGCAACAGCCATAATGATATCAGAACTAGCATCATTTCCAATGCAGGATACCAGACTTCCTCTTATGCATGGGGTAATACCAATAGTTACTCTTTTGATTTTACAGGTTTCCACAGCTGTTCTTCAACTAAAAAGCGAAACTTTAAGGACCTTGTTTTGTGGTAAACCAAGCATTTTAATAAAAAACGGATTAATAGATTCGAACGAGTTGAAACGTCAGAAATTCAGTTTAAACGATTTAATGGAAGAATTGAGACTAAAGGGCTTTTATAATATTGAGGATATTTACTGTGCAATACTTGAAACCAGTGGACAACTTTCCATTATACCAAAAACTGAACTCACTGGAGTAACAAAATCTGATATGAATATAAAATGCAGCCAAGATATTCTGCCTATTACCCTAATTCTTGATGGAAAGATAAGTAAAAATAATCTTAAGATGATAGATAAAAATGAAAGCTGGCTTAATAATAAATTAAAAAAACAAAACATTAAATCCAGCAAAGATGTTTTTATTGCTATTATTGATTCAAAGGGTAAATTTTATCTGCAAATTAAAAAGAATTCTTCTTAGGAGTGTGATTTAAGTGAAAAATATAGTTTATTCTTTTACTATTTTTTTTGCAGTTTTAATTTCTATATTTTTTTCTATTAACTACCTTAATAAAACCTGCAACAATCTTGAAACCCTAGACAGCAAACTTGAGAATTATATAGAAAATGCTTCCTGGGAAAATGCTTACGGCACCTCATTAAAGCTAATGGCTGACTGGGATAAGTATTCTAAAGTAATATCAGTTTTTGTTAATCACGCAGAAATAGACAATATAAATAATGAATTATGGAAACTCACTCAATATTCAAAATGTAAAAACACTGATGAATCTCTAGCATCAGTACATGTAATTAAATTCTATCTTAAACACATAATGGAAATGGAAAAAGTCAATATTCAAAACATCCTGTAGTTTTTTAGGTTTAGTAGGTTCGTTAATCCAGTTATATGCTAAACAATGTAAATATGTATGGAAAATATGCTCTTAATAGATTATAATATACAATGATAAATGAAAAATATTATTATGGAAGGTGGAATTTTTTATGCCATTAGTTACCACAAAGGAAATGTTTAAAAAGGCATTAGATGGAAATTACGCAATCGGTGCTTTTAACATTAATAATATGGAAATACTTCAAGGTGTAGTTAATGCTGCAAGAGCCAAAAACTCTCCGGTTATAATCCAAGTTTCTACAGGAGCATTAAAATATGCAGGACCTAAATACTTAAAAGCTATGGTAGATGCAGCAGTAGAAGACACTGGAATAGATATTGCACTTCACTTAGATCATGGTGCAGATTTCGAAGCTTGCAAAGCTGCCATAGAATGTGGATTTACTTCTGTTATGATAGATGGATCCCATTATGAATACGAAGAAAATGTTGCTAAGACTATAGAAGTAGTCAATTACGCTCATGCAAGAGGCGTAGTGGTAGAAGCTGAGCTTGGTGTGCTTGCTGGTGTTGAAGATGATGTTAAAAGTGATGTACACATATATACAGACCCTAATCAGGCAGTTGATTTTGTTAAAAGGACAGGAGTTGATTCCTTGGCAATAGCTATAGGGACCAGCCATGGTGCATATAAATTTGCAGGAGAAGCTAAATTAAGATTTGATATTTTAGAAGAAATTCAATCAAAACTTCCTGATTTTCCAATAGTACTTCACGGTGCTTCATCTGTGGATGCAGAATCTGTGGAAACCTGCAATAAATATGGTGGAAACATTGCTGGTGCAAAGGGTGTACCTGCTGAAATGCTTAGAAAAGCCTCCTCTATGGCTGTATGCAAAATAAATATGGATACTGATTTGAGATTGGCTATGACTGCAGCGTGCAGAAAAGTTTTTGCAGAAAATCCAAAAGAATTTGATCCAAGAAAATATATTGGAGCTGGAAGAAAGAAAATCCAAGAATTAGCAGAAAGAAAAATTGATGAAGTTTTAGGTTCAGCTAATAAACTATAAAAAAAAGAGTTAGGGTAGTACCAGCCCTAACTCTTCTTTTTATTTTTCAATATAGTTTTTTACATGTTTAATTACAATATTGATACTTCCGTCCCCTATCCTTTGAATTTCAAATCTGCTATTGTCGCTGTAAACTTCATGGTTTATATACACGTCAATATCATTGTCAATTTTAAGTCTTACTCTCTTTAATTTTTTGTCCACCCATTCCCTGTCCACATCTATCCTTTCAGATATGCCTTTCGAATTTATGTACTCATTAAAGCTTTCTCTTTCATGTTCTTTTTCTCCGAATATATTATTTGATAATTCACCTATATCAATGGATTCCTCAGATTTTATCTTATTTTTTATTGTGCTTCTTACAATTTCTGCCCTGTCTGCATTTTCACTTAAATTTGTTCTTGTCCAATCTTCAGCGGCCTTTATTAAGCTTTTAGTCATATCCCTCTCGTTATTTATAACATGACATCCTAAGTATTTATTAATAAAATAGCTAGATCCATAATCCGAATGTTGATTACCCTTTCCTTTGTTTTGCTTATCAATTACCATTAAATTAAACTCCTGTGATTCGCTTAACGGTTTGATAAAAGCACACTTTTGTATCTTTTGTGAACTTGATGGAAGTCCGGTGAATTCAGGAAGTATCTTTATTCCCACCTTTTCATCAATAAAATCTACACTGTGGGTAAAGTTTTTTATATAATCCATCTTAAATACCCCAAGCATTGGACCATATTCTGTTAATATAGAAACCACTACCAAATCACAAGAAGGGATATTGCTATTTGATTTCATCAATATAAACAACTGCTTGGCTATTTCTTTAGATACATCTATAATATTTTCCTGTCCATTTAAGTATTCCTGGGATACTTCTTTTACTATATTTCTCTCTTCATTGAATAATGCATATTTTAGTTCTTCATCCTTTAGGCATTTTTCAATATGCCTAAGTAAAAATCTATACACATCTTCATCAAGATCCAATGTATATTCGTTGAATATTGGATCGTCAGAATTATTATCTAAAATATGAAGAATAGCTTCATTTATGTTAATTTCCTTGATGTATTCCAAATATCTACTCCTTTATAATCTTAGTTTTATTTAGCTTTTGACACATTTCTATAAATTTACTATCAGGCACTATTTTAACTTTGATTATTTTTTCTCCTGATTTTACAATTACTGTATATATTCCTTTCAAGTATGTTTTGGGGTAAAGCTTTAAAGTTTTATTAGACCTTATTTTCATTTCTTTTATCTTTCCACTGGTTTCAGGTGCCATAATCATTATATCGCTTATACTAAAAGTAAAAACCTTGTTTCCATTTTTATTATCAATAATTTTTTCTATAGATATCTTACCTTCTGATATCTCATATTCAAAGCTAACTAGAAGATACTTCTTAAAATAAAAGGCAGCAATCCCAACGATAATAATAACTAAGGCTGGAATATAATCTCCAAGAAGAAGCATTAATGCTGCCAGTCCAAAGCACATATATGCCAGTGCTTTAATTGCTTTATATTGTACCGGGTTGCCATCCACAACGCATTGTTTGTAAAAATTAATCATAATTTCACCTCATAATTTCCATTATTATTAACTAAAATTATTTCTAATTATATAATATAATATATTTATTATGTTTTGCAATATGCTATAATTCAATTAGCAGTAAATAAGGAGTGGTTTTCTTGAAGGAAATGGAAACAAGAATTGTTGATATAAATGTAGATATTATTCGTGAGAAGCTGATTTCTATGAATGCGGCATTAGTTAAAAAAGAAAATCAAGTTAATAGAATTTATGATTTTACTGATAAAAGACTTTTAGATTCAAAGGGCTATGCCAGAATTAGAATAGTAGGGGACTTAATAAATAACAGTCAGCACTACTATATGACAACAAAAAAAATAATAACCCAAAATAAATACAAAGTTATGGAAGAAAATGAAATAGAAATAAGCGATAATGTAGAAGGAGAAAATATTTTCTTTTCCCTGGGTTTGATTCTTTGTAAATCTATAGACAGGTATAGGGAGAGCTACAGGTATAAAAACTCATTAATTGAAATAGATATTAATGATATATCCTTCTGCCCTTTTCCTTATATAGAAATAGAAACATGTAATGAAAATGAGCTTGAGGAAATCGTTCACAAATTAGGTTATACAATTAAAGATACTACTTCAAAAACAATATTTGAATTAATTGAAGAGTATAATGCTAAGAAAGTAGAATAGCAATGTTTGGCTATGTTACTCCGTGTAAAATGGAGCTTAAAATCAAAGATTTTGAAAAATTTAAAGCCTACTATTGTGGTCTTTGCAAATCTATAAAAAATAATATAGGCAATCTTCCCCGGTTTTCACTTAATTACGACATGACATTTTTAGCCATATTATTGGACTCAATGAGTGAGACGAGATCAATTTATATAAAGCAGCATTGTTTAATTCATCCTGTTAAAAAGAAGCTTATAATTGTAGATAATTCTGCTATAGCCTATTCTGCGTATTTTAATACTATTTTAAGCTACTATAAGCTTATAGATAACTTTAACGACGATAAATCTTTAAAAAGCAAAGTATTATCAATGAGTTTAAAAACCTATATTAATAATTATCCTGAAAATATTAAATCAAAACAAGAAAGTGTAGAGAATAAACTGAATGAACTATATAAAGTTGAGGCTTCACCTAAAGGCATTAATTTTGATGAAATAAGCCACCCATTTGCTGACCTTACTGGATATATTTTATTCTCCTATCTTGATTATGAAAATCATGAGCTTTACAGGCTCGGATATAACCTAGGAAAATGGATTTACATTATTGATGCCTTTGATGATTTAGAAAAGGATATGAAACAAAATAAATTCAATGCAATAGAAGCTGTGCTTAATAAAAATAACCTTCCCTTTAAAGAATTTAATGAAGAGATTAAAGATAGAGTGGACTTTGTTCTTACCACCTGTGCTGAGCAGTGTTTACACTACCTAAATAAATTACCCCTTAAAAAAAATGAAGATTTATTATATAATATTTTGCAATATGGACTAATGGAAAAAATGGACAAAGTTTTTAAAAGGAGTTGTTGTGATAATGAGAAACCCCTATGAAATACTGGGAATTAAAGAAAACGCCACAAAAGATGAAATTAAGAAGGCTTACAGAGAACTTGCAAAAAAATACCACCCGGATCAATATGGAGCAAATCCATTAAAGGATCTTGCTGAGGATAAAATGAGAGAACTGAATGAGGCTTATGATTATCTCATGAAAAATTCATCTGATTCCTCGGGCTTTAATAATTCAAAAAGCAGTTATAGCAATCCGAATATATATCAATCTATAAGAATGGATTTACAAAATGGGAACTATGAAGCTGCAGAAAGCAAACTAAATAATATAAATGTAAGAGATGCAGAGTGGAACTACTTAAGTGGGATAGTCTTTCACAGAAAAGGCTGGTATGATGCTGCCTACAATAATTTAAGCACAGCCTGTAGATTAGACCCATCAAACATGGAGTACAGAGAAGCTTTAAGCAGAATAAATAATAAAAACGACTTTTTTAGGGACTCCTATAGGGGTACGCGAAGAGATCCAGATCTGTGCAATATCTGTACAACTCTTTGGTGCATGGATACTTGCTGTGAATGCAGCGGTGGGGATTTAATTTCCTGCTGCTAAAAAATATAGGGAGGATGCTGAATGAATTATAAGTATAATAAATCGTCCGTCATAGCAAGAGGCGGACTTATTACAGCCTTTGGAGTATTATGTGTATATTTAAGTTCCTATCTTCCTACAAACAAAATTTTTCTTCAATCTATAGGTAGTTGTTTAATATTAATAAGCATTCTTACTACAGGAATAAAAAACAGCATATTAGTATATTTTTCTACAGCTATTTTGTCACTTTTAATCTGCGGTATTAAGCTTACCACTATTGCTTATATAATGTTTTTTGGTCTTTATGGATTCGTAAAATATTATATAGAAAGATTGAACAAAATAGTTGTGGAGTACATATTAAAGCTTATATATTGTAATTTATGTTTATATATCTTATTCTTAATCTATAAATTATTCCTCCCTTCACTCTTTAACTTAAATACTTCAATTTACATTATTGCTTTTGGAGTACAGATTGTATTCATAGTTTACGACTATGTTTTAACTGTTTTTATTTCCTATTTCAAAAAACGATACTCAAAAATTTAATATTCTTCAGGGGTTGACATATTATCTAAATCTGCTATAATTATTATTGCTGATGCCCATTAGCCAAATGGTAAGGCACCTGCCTCTGGAGCAGGCACTGTGTTGGTTCGAGTCCAGCATGGGCAGCCATTAAAGTCCTTATTATTTAAGGACTTTTTTTACTTTCATGGATTTTGCTATTGACAATAACAGGCTAATATAATAGAATTTACATTAGTTAAATAATATACATTGATGTGGAATATTAGTATTTTTATCTTCTAAGAGAGCTGGTGCATGTTGTGAAACAGTGTGGATAATATATGAACTCACCACTGAGTATATCTGCCAAAACAGATACGGAGAAAACCGTTATATTATTGAGTGAAATCAAAAATTTTGATTTAATTAGAGTGGTACCGCGGGATATTGCCTTTCGTCTCTTATCTGAGATGGAAGGCTTTTTGTATACAAATTTAATTATTATACATTACGAAAAGGAGAAATGTAATATGGGTTTTTACAGTACTAAAATTGATAAAAAATGGCAAGATAAATGGGAAAAAACAAAAATGAACAGATTTGATGACAGCAACTTGGAAAACAAATTATACGTTTTGGAAATGTTTTCATACCCTTCTGGAAGCAAACTTCATGCTGGACACTGGTTTAACTATGGTCCTACAGATTCCTGGGCTAGAATGAAAAAAATGCAGGGATATAATGTATTTCAACCAATGGGATTTGATGCTTTTGGTCTTCCAGCAGAAAATTATGCTATAAAAACCGGTATTCACCCTAAAGATTCTACATTAAAAAATATTGAAACCATGGAAGAACAGTTGAAAGCCATGGGTGCAATGTTTAGTTGGGAAAATGAGGTAATAACCTGTAATCCAGATTATTATAAATGGACTCAGTGGATTTTTCTGAAACTTTTTGAAAATGGTCTTGCATATAAAAAACAAGCTCCTGTAAACTGGTGCCCTAGCTGTAATACTGTGCTTGCAAATGAACAGGTTGTAGATGGAAAATGTGAAAGATGCAGTACAGATGTTACAAAAAAAGATTTGTCTCAATGGTTCTTCAAGATAACCGATTACTCTGAGGAACTACTCCAGTGCTTAGATAAGCTTGACTGGCCTGAAAAAACAAAGGCAATGCAGAGACACTGGATAGGAAAATCAATCGGTGCTGAAGTTACATTTAAAGTTGATAGTTCCGATTTAAGCTTCAATGTATTCACCACAAGGGTAGATACTTTGTTTGGAGTAACTTATGCAGTACTTGCACCAGAAAATTCTTTAGTAGACAGCGTTACTACAGAAGAATATAAAGAATTAGTAGAAAACTATAAAGAAGAAACAAAAAAACAATCTGACATAGAAAGACAATCATTAACAAGAGAAAAAACAGGGGTATTTACAGGCTCCTATGCAATAAACCCAATAAATGGCCGAAAGGTTCCTATCTGGGTGGCAGATTATGTACTGAATACTTATGGTACCGGATGTGTAATGGCGGTTCCTGCTCATGATGAAAGAGATTTTGTTTTTGCAACAAAATATGAACTTCCTATAGAGAGAGTAATAAAAGGTGGAAACTCCCTTCCTTATGTGGAATACGGTGAAATGATGGAAAGTGGAGAATTTAACGGTCTTCACTCAGAAAAGGGTATCGAAGCTGTTATTGCTAAACTTGAAAAATCAGGTCTTGGAAAAGGTAAAGTAAACTACAGACTCAGAGACTGGCTTGTTTCAAGACAGAGATACTGGGGTGCACCAATTCCAATAGTATACTGTGAAAAGTGCGGAGAGGTTGCAGTTCCTGAAAGCGATCTTCCTGTATTACTTCCTTATGATGTAGAATTTTCACCGGATGGAAGTTCGCCACTTTTGAAATCAGAAGAATTTATTAATACAACTTGTCCAAAATGCGGTGGGAAGGCTAAGAGAGAAGCAGATACATTAGATACATTTGTATGTTCATCCTGGTACTATTTGAGGTATCCTGACAACCAGAATGATGAAAAAGTATTTGACACTGATAAAATCAATAAACTTCTTCCTGTTGATATGTATGTTGGAGGAGCTGAACATGCTTGTATGCATTTGCTTTATGCAAGATTCTTCACAAAAGCATTAAGAGACATGGGTTACTTGAATTTTGATGAACCTTTTACTGCACTTATACATCAGGGCACGATATTAGGTCCTGATGGATTAAAAATGAGTAAATCTAAAGGTAATACCATATCACCAGATGAATACATTGCTGAATTTGGATCTGATGTATTCAGAATGTATCTGATGTTTGGTTTTGATTATTCAACAGGTGGAGCTTGGAGCGATGAAGGAATAAAATCTATAGGAAGATTTGTTGATAGAATCGAAAGGATACTTCAAAGCTGCCGTGATGAAATTTCAAATCAAAATAATATAAAAACAGATATGGGCAGCGAAGAAAAAGAACTTAATTATGTTAGAAACTATACAATAAAATCTATTACTGAAGATGCAAACAGATTCCAGTTTAATACATCAATTGCAAGAATGATGGAATTTACAAATTCACTTTCAAAATACATCATTGTAGAGAATAAAAATACTCTCTTTTTAAAAGAAGTTATACTTGATTTCATAAGACTTTTAGCTCCATTTGCACCTCATTTTTCAGAGGAGCAATGGGAATTATCTGGCATGGAATATTCTATTTTCAATCAAAAGTGGCCGGATTATGATGCCAAGGCTTTAATAAAAGATGAAGTTGAAATTGCTGTACAAATTAATGGAAAAATACGTTCAAAATTGAATATATCGAATTCCTTAAGTGAAAAGGAAATTGAAGAAATTGTGCTTAAGCATGATGAAGTTGCTCCTTTACTTAACGGCAAAACCGTTGTAAAAATAATCGTAATTAAAGGCAGGCTTGTAAATATAGTTATAAAATAATTTTTAATTAAAAAGCAATTCAGACTAAAATCTGAATTGCTTTTTATCTATACATATCCAACGTTTTCTCTGTTAATCTTAAAAGGTTATTTAATTCATAAATCTCTCCTACTTGAATCAATTTATTTAGTTGAATTTGGAATCTTGTAGCTTCCGACACCTTCCCTATGGAAGTTATAGTCAGGATATTATTCATAATATTTGAGACAAGGCTTGATTTTACCTCAAATAGTTGTTGAGCATCTTTAATTTCATCCTTAATTTCAAGCATTAACTGGTCTAGATTAAAAGCGGCATCTGCAGCAGATTTAAGCTTAAACTTAATATTATCCGGAATATCATGTTTATATTTATAATTTAATGAATGTTCTACAGTTGCCCAAAAGTTCATTGCAAGTGTCCTTATCTGAAACTCAGCAAGTATTTCCTTTTCCCCCTCGGCCATGCTCACAGGATATTTTATTATGACATGATAACTCCTATATCCACTCATTTTAACATTTGTTACATAGTCTTTTTCATAAATAATCTGCATGTCTTTTCTATTTCTCATGAGTTCTACTACTTTTTCCACATCATCAACAAATTGGCACATTATTCTAATTCCTGCTATATCTTCTATTTCATAACCTATCCTATCTAAGGGAATATTAAATTTATTTGCCTTTTCTAATATGCTGGATAACTCCTTAACTCTACCGGTTACAAATTCAATTGGAGAATACTCATTTTTTGTCCTATATTCTGTTCTAATACTTCTGAATTTAACTTTAAGCTCTTCTACTGCCTGTTTATAAGGTATTAAAAAAGTTTTCCATTCTCCTATAGCCATAATTCCACCCTCAAATCCTATAATATATGTATATTATATTACATAATCATAAATAATACCATTTTTAATAAAATAAGGCTGTGCATATTATTCAAATAAATTATTTATTATTTTCTCAACTCTTTCATCACAAACACTGTAATTTATTTGAAGTCCATTTCTTTCACCTTTAATTATACCTGCAGATCTTAGCTTTTGAATATGTTGAGATATGGTAGACTGTGGCATATCAAGACAGCTTTGCATATAACTTACATTACACTGTCCCTTACTAAGTAATCCTTTAAGTATGCACAATCTCACAGGATGTGCTATTATCTTCAAAAATTCAGCAGTGTCATTATAATAATTTAAATCATTATCCATAATAATTTCTCCTCTATTAATAAAGTATGTTATTTATATATTAAGATGCATGGATATTTATGTCAATAGCCCGATGCTATTACAATTTTATTTATAAAAAATATGGGTACCTTGCACCCATATTTTATAGAATCCTCAAAGGATTGAAGTTAATATAATCTGAAGAAGAAATAATATACTTTACTCCATCCTTTTGGCCCTCAAAAGCATTTTCAGCAGCCACTCCGTGAAGATGCCCATAGATCACTGCTTCAGGCTTAATTTCATTGATTATTTCAACAAAACCGGATGTAATTTGCTTATCACTTATAGGCGGGTAATGAAGCATTACAACAAATTTGTTGTATCCAGCTTTAACAGCTGAGTCAATAGATAATCTAATCCTAATAAGTTCTCTTTCATATATTTTTTCATCTTTACTTGAAAAATTGTCACCGCCAGGGCATATCCATCCTCTAGTTCCACAGACTGCATAATCCTCGTAACTGAAAAAATTGTTTTGTATGAAGTTCATATCATCATATAAACGGTTCAGCTTATTTATACTGCTCCACCAATAGTCATGATTCCCTCTTACAAATATTTTATTACCAGGTAAATTATGAATCCATTCAAGTTCCTTAATTCCTTCCTCCATTTTCATTGACCAAGATATATCCCCAGCTATTAAAACAGTATCTTTCTCTTTAATGCTTTTACACCAATTCTCTTTTATCTTAACATCATGTTCCACCCATCTTTTTCCAAATATGTCCATAGGTTTATCTCCATTTAAATCTAAATGAAGATCAGAAATTGCGTACAGAGCCACTTAATCACCTTCCACTTATTCTTTTATCAATATCCATTACATAAGCTATAACCTTAGCAACTGCTCCATATAGTTCAAATGGGATTGAGTCCCCTACATCTACATTGGTTAGTAATCCCGCCAGTTCTTCATCATATACTATTGGAATATTACTTTCTTCTGCATTCCTTATTATGTTTTCAGCTATTTTTCCCATTCCTGCAGCAGATACTATGGGAGCATCATATCCATTCTCATATTTTAATGCGGCGGCCCTTTTTCTATTACTCAAACCATTCACCCCTATTCAAAGCTATACTCTTATATTAATATTCCCAAGTTCATTATCTCCAAAAAATTCCCTGGAATCAGATATATTTAAAGGCTTATCCAACTTATCTACCCTTATAGATACATTATACCCTAGATTTGATAAATCTTTTAATAGTATTTCCTTTGCAGAACTTAGAACATTTATAAATTCCTTTTCGCTTTTTATATCAATATTCATATTATAATTCTTGACGGTTAAATAAGCATCAACGATTCCCAAATTTTCTGTGCTTACGGAAGCTGCAATTTTTACATCATTAGAGTCTATTTTTTTCCCCTTTTTTCTTTCATCTTTTATTATCAACTTGCAGCCATAATCATAATTTTCTATCTTTAAAGGTAAATCGAAATAGTAATATTGATTTGATATTGTATTAAATACCTTGAAATCATTTCCGCTGTTCTGAAGAAAATTACTTATGTTAATATGTTGTTCAGAGTTTTCTTCACTGGTTTTTATATTTGTAATAATCTCATGCACTATATTTTTAATTTCATCTGTTTTAGCCTTTATCTCTTCTTTGAATATATTTGAAATATCCTCTACTCTACTGTTTTTTATATCGCTTTTAGACTTTAATATACTTTCTTTATCAATAACCTCTGTAATATTTGCAGTAACAATTTTTGAATCTAATTTTGGGACACTGGCTTCTGGAGTATTTACTTTTGAGAGAATTGCTTTTATTTCTTTAATATTTGGCTCAACTGCTTTTGCTTCAAATATTTTGGGATCAGCTGCTTTTGATACAGCTACTTTTAGATCAGCTGCTTTTGGATCAATATTAGAGCTGACTTTACTTAATTTATCTGAAAAAGAAGTTAAGTCTTTATATATAACTTGGGAATCCTTAAATACTTTATTAAAGCTCTTAACATTTTCATGATTTAACTCCATGTCATTTTCCAATAATGTTAATATATCATTTTCTGAAACACTACTCAATGATTCAAAAAAAACTCTCAGTTTATCCCTATATAATGTTCCCTTTTCAGTATTTGGATCTACTTCCTTTGATACCAAAAACTTATTAATAAATGTTTCTATTTCTTGAGGCTCATTTTCTATTTTATTTTTAAAATCAATTATACTCTTGACCATCGAAATATTATCTCTAGTAAGCGGCATGGAATGCTTAATCATTTTATCCAATATTTTGTAATCATCTTTTGAAATATTTATATTTTGTTCCTCAAGTTTCTTGATAATATTATTGTCTTTTAAATTTGTATCTTTCTCTTCAGTATTTAATATTTTTATTTTAAGCTTTCCATCTTCAAAGCCTTCAACCTTAAATTTTAATAATCCTTCAGGTAAAGTTTTTGCTTCATTTTGAATTTTAGCCTGAAACTGCCAGCCATCCAACAATTTAAGCATTACTTCATTTGTAAATTCATCCACATCAATTATCCGTGCCTTAAATACCTGTCCCATTTCAAAAGACAAATTATTCATTATTTTTTTTGTATTTACGTTATAAGTGCTGTTGATATTCCATATCCCTGCCACAAGTATCACCACTCTTAATTTAATATAATATTACACATTTATTATCGAATGAATGTGTAACATTCTAAATAGAAAAATCCGGGTTACCCCGGACTTTTACTAATTATTTTTTATTGCCTTTGTATTTAATTCTATTTCATTATGAATTAAAATTGATACCCTTTTGTAAACTGGCAAAGTGATTAAGGAAATAATTATTCCTTTAATCAAGTTAAATGGCATTATAGCCCATATAATGAATGTATTCAAATCCTTTATATTAGGATTCACTTTCATTCCCATTCCAACTACTGCTACCACAGGGAAATTTAATACTTTTTCATAAAGCGGTAATAACACATAAAAGTTAAGTACACTAGCAGTAATTGTCATTAGAACTGTACCTATAGCCATAGCAAATATTGCTGTTTTTCTGCTCTTGTTTTTTGAATAAAAAATTCCTGCAGCAACTACAAAAACCGAACCCACTAAAAAGTTTGCAAATTCACCGATAAAAGCAGTTCCCCCAACAAATATTCCATGAAGAATGTTTTTTATTAGTTCAATTAATACCCCGGCAATTGGACCTAGAGCAAATGCTCCTATTAACGCTGGCAAATCGCTAATATCAATTTTTAAAAATGGCGGAAAAAAAGGTGTAGCCAATTCTAAAAACATTAATAAAAATGCAATAACACTTAACATAGAAATTTTAATCATTTTGTTTAATTTTTGATTTTTCATTTTCATTCCCCCAAATGTAATATAATTTATTGGACATAAAAAGCCCTAGCAAGAGCCAGGGCGACAATTTATACCAATATCTTCTTTCATCCAGACTTTACTGTCGGCTTCGGAATTTAACCGAATCAGCCTAAATAGGCTCGCGGGCTATACCGCCGGTGGGGAATTGCACCCCGCCCTGAAGATTAACTTATTTACTTAATAAATATATTTTACAACAAAAACAAATTTATTTCAACCCTTATTGGCTTTTCATAGTTAATGATATTCGCTTTCTTTTATCATCAATTTCTAGAACTGTAACTTCCACAATATCATTTACTTTTACCACTTCTAAGGGATGCTTTATAAACTTATCAGAGAGCTGACTTATATGTACTAAGCCATCTTGATGCACTCCTATATCAACAAAAGCTCCAAAATCAGCAACATTTCTTACTGTGCCATTAAGCTTCATTCCAGGCTTTAAATCCTTAATATCAACTATACCAGTCTTTAATATGGGTTTGGGAAGGTCCTCTCTGGGATCCCTTCCAGGTTTTTTGATTTCTTTTATTATATCTTTTAATGTTGGAACTCCAATATTTATTTTATTTGATACAATACTTATTCCTATTTTTTCTACTCTACTTTCAACATCCTTTAAATCTCCGGTTTTTAAATCGCCTTTGTCATATCCTAAAATCTCCAAAAGCTTTCTGCAGGAATCATAGGATTCAGGGTGAACTGCAGTATTATCCAATGGTTCAGCACTTTCCATAACTCTCAAAAATCCTGCACACTGTTCAAATGCTTTCGGTCCAAGCCTCTTTACCTTTAACAACTCTTTTCTGCTTTTGAACTTTCCATTTTCTTCTCTAAAACTCACTATGTTATCCGCGATATTAGAATTTATACCGGATATGTATGTAAGAAGAGATGGTGTCGCAATATTCAAATCTACCCCCACGGCATTAACACAGTCCTCCACAACTCCCTTTAATGATTCATCGAGTTTTTTAGGAGTTACATCATGCTGATACTGACCTACCCCAATAGACTTTGGATCAATCTTAACGAGCTCAGCTAGTGGATCTTGAAGCCTCCTTCCAATGGATATAGCTCCTCTTAAGGATACATTTATTTCCGGATACTCCTTAGATGCTAGTTCTGAAGCTGAATAAACAGATGCACCAGCTTCTGAAACAATAACATAATAGATATCTTTTTTAGTTTCTGACTTTACCTCTTTTATAATTTCTGCAATAACCTCTTCAGACTCTCTACTGGCAGTACCGTTTCCCAGCGAAATCACATCTACATCATATTTAATTACAAGTTCTTTAAGTTTTTTTACTGATGCTTCCATATCATTTTTTGAAAGAGTAACATAAGCAGTAGTGGTATCCATTAGTTTTCCCGTATCATCTAGTACTGCAATTTTGCATCCAGTTCTGAATCCAGGGTCAAACCCAAGCACTGTTTTGCCTTTAATGGGTGACTGCATAAGCAGAGCACTTAAATTTTCCTTAAATATTTGGATAGCTCCTTCTTCACCTTTTTCAGTAAGCTCAGCTCTTATTTCCCTCTCAATGGAAGGATATATCAATCTCTTAAAAGAGTCTCTTGCGCTTTCTTCAATATATTTATCTGTTACAGCATTTCTCTTGACAGTTTTGTTAATTAAATAATCTACTATTATATCATTATCTACTGTAAGTTTAACTGAGAGTATCTTTTCCTTTTCGCCTCTGTTTATTGCTAGTATTCTGTGTGGAGGTATATTACGTATCGATTCACAGTATTTGTAGTACATCTCAAAAGGATTGGATTCTTTGCTGTCTCCACTTGTTTCAATATTACCTTCTCTTTTAACAAACTGCCTTATCCACTTTCTGTAATCCGCTTCGTCAGATATAATTTCACTTATTATATCCATAGCCCCTTTTATTGCATCTTCAGATGATTTAACTTCCTTTTCTTCATTGATAAATTCTGAAGCCTTACCTATTATATCTCCTTTGAATTCCCCGCTAAAAATCAATTCTGCTAAGGGTTTAAGGCCTTTTTCTATAGCTATGGTTGCCCTTGTTCTCTTTTTGGGTTTGAAAGGCCTGTAAATGTCTTCTACTTCAGTTAATGTATCGCATTTCAGTATTCCTTTCTCTAATTCTTCAGTCAATTTACCCTGCTCATTTATTAGTCTTATAACGTCACTTTTTCTATCATCTAAGTTCCTTAAATACATAAGTCTTTCATAAAGTTCCCTAAGAGTGGTGTCACTCATTCCACCGGTTAGCTCTTTCCTGTATCTTGCTATAAAAGGAACAGTATTACCGTCATCCAATAATTCTATTACTGAATTAACATATTTAGAATTTACCCCTAATTCGTTGCTTAATCTTTCAGTTATAGTTATCATTTTACCCTCCAAAATATAGGCAGGAGGCTTATGCCACCTGCCTTAAAAATTTCCTTTTAAATATCCATTTATAAAATCATCTATTTCTCCATCCATTACGGCATTGATATTTCCGCTTTCAACACCGGTCCTATGATCTTTTACCAAAGTATATGGTTGAAAAACATAAGATCTTATTTGGCTTCCCCAACCCATATCTTTAAGTTCTCCTGTTAAATCCTCGATTCTCTCTTTATGAGCCCGGTCTTTAAGCTCAACAAGCTTGCTCTTAAGCATTTTTAATGCTTCTTCTTTATTTGAATGCTGACTCCTTTGATTCTGACATTGAACAACTATCCCTGTAGCAATATGAGTAATTCTTATGGCAGTTTCTGTTTTATTTACATGCTGCCCACCAGCTCCGCCAGATCTGTATGTATCCACTCTTATATCCTCAGGTCTTATTTGAATGTCTTGACTTTCTGTCAGCTCCGGTAGTACTTCCATTGATGCAAAGGAGGTCTGTCTTTTCCCATTTGCATTAAAAGGAGATATTCTCACCAATCTGTGAATTCCCTTTTCAGCTTTAAGATACCCATAGGCAAATTCGCCCTGAATCTTTAATGTTACACTTTTTATCCCGTAATCATCAGCAGAGAGAATATCAAGAATGTCTACTTTGAATCCTTTCTTTTCTGACCACCTGCTATACATTCTAAGAAGCATTTCGGTCCAATCCTGGGCATCAGTTCCCCCAACTCCTACATGCAGATTAATTATAGCGTTATTCTTATCATATTCGCCAGACAAAAGGGTTTCTACTCTGAACTTTTCCAGTTCCTGTGATATGTCATCCACTTCCTGTGTTATTTCTTTAATAGAAGTTACATCTTCTTCTTCAACAGAAATCTGGGTTAAGAATATTGCATCTTCAATCCTTGAAACTAAATTATTATAATTTTCTATCTTCTGCTTTAAAAACTTTGATTCTGACGCAATATCCTGAGCCCTACTAATATTATCCCAAAACCCAGGCTGCTGCATTTTTATATCAAGTTCATCTGCCTTATTTTTAATATCTTCCAGGTCAAAGAGACCCCCTGATTTCTTTAATTGTTTCATTAAAATTATTTAGTTCATTTAATACTTCCTCTAATTGCACTGACATATAATCACTCCTCTGTTAGCCTAATTATTCAAATCTTCCACAGCAATTTTTATACTTTTTCCCGCTTCCGCAAGGGCAAGGATCATTTCTTCCCGCTTTCTTTTCTTTTTTAACTGGTTCCTGTTTTATTGACTCACTATCATCATAATTTGTAGATGTTTCCTTAGCTATTCTCTCTCTCTCAGGAGCTTTTTGGATTTGAACATGGAACAGATATCTTACAGTTTCAACTTTAATATTATATATCATCTCTTCAAACATCTCACTGCCTTCAAAAGAGTACGCCTGTGCCGGATCCTGCTGCCTATAGGCTCTTAGACCAATTCCCTGCTTCAAATGATCCATATCATCTATATGATCCATCCACTTTGAATCAACAACCCTTAAAAGGATTACTCTTTCTATTTCTCTCATTTGCTCAGATGAAAATTCATCTTCCTTTTCTTTATATCGCATTTGAGCAACTTCTAATAATTTTTCCTTTATCTCATCATTTGCAAGCAATGACAACTCTTTTGCAGTTACAAAATTTTTAGGTAAATATATATCCTCTAAATAATCAATAAGCTTTTCAAGTTCTTCTTCAAAATTCTCCTCAATACCTGAAATATGTGAATCAACCAAGGAATAAATTAAATCCTTTATCATATCTTGTACCTGAAGATTAATATCTTCCCCTTCAAGCACCTCTGACCTTTGTTTATATATAATCTCTCTCTGCTTGTTTATTACATCATCATATTGAAGAAGGGTCTTTCTTATGTCAAAGTTGTTTCCTTCAACCTTTTTCTGTGCATTTTCTATAGCACTTGTTATCATCTTACTCTCTATTGCTTCATCATCCTGAAGCCCAAGTTTTTCAACTAAACCCTGCAATTTGTCTGATCCGAATATTCTCATTAAATCATCCTCAAGAGAAACAAAAAATCTTGATTCTCCCGGGTCTCCCTGACGACCAGAACGTCCTCTGAGCTGATTATCTATACGTCTTGATTCATGTCTTTCAGTACCTATAATCTTAAGGCCTCCGACCTCTATTACTCCTTCTCCAAGTTTAATGTCAGTACCACGACCCGCCATGTTTGTGGCAATTGTAACCATACCGAGTTCCCCGGCATGAGATATTATCTCTGCTTCTTTCTCATGATACTTTGCATTTAATACTTGGTGAGAAACTCCTCTCTTTTTTAAGAGTGCTGACAAAAGCTCTGATTTTTCAATACTTACTGTACCTACAAGCATTGGCTGGCCTTTTGCATTTGTTTCTACAATTTCCTCAACAATTGCATTAAACTTGCCCATTGCTGTTTTATAAACCACATCCGACTGATCGATTCTTATAAGAGGTTCATTTGTTGGAATTACAATTACATCCAAACCGTAAATCTCTCTGAATTCATTTTCTTCAGTTAAAGCGGTACCTGTCATACCTGACAATTTCTCAAACATTCTAAAATAATTCTGGTATGTTATGGTTGCAAGTGTCTTTGATTCTCTCTCAACCTTTACTCCCTCTTTTGCCTCTATCGCTTGATGAAGGCCGTCACTATATCTTCTTCCCTCCATCATTCTTCCGGTGAATTCATCTACTATTAAAACTTCACCTTCTTTAACCATATAATCTTTATCTCTTTTCATAATGTAATTAGCCTTTAATGCCTGAACTACATGATGCTGCATCTCCATATTGTCCGGATCTGCATAATTCTCAACTTTAAAGAAATTTTCTGCCTTTTCTACACCTTCATCCGTGAGTATTACTGAATTAGTTTTTTCATCTACAGTAAAATCAGATTCTGATCTCAATGTTTTTGCAAAATAATCTGCAACCTTATAAAAATCAGTGGATTTATCTCCTTCACCGGATATAATAAGTGGAGTTCTTGCTTCGTCTATTAATATAGAGTCAACCTCGTCCACAATTGCAAAATTCAACCCTCTTTGAACCCTCTCTTCTTTGTAAATAACCATGTTGTCTCTTAAGTAATCAAATCCGAATTCACTGTTAGTACCATATGTAATATCGCAGTTATACGCATTCTGTCTTTCATCATGACTTAAATTGTGAAGTACTACTCCGCAGGTAAGACCTAAGAATTCATAAACAGGACCCATTGAATCCCTATCTCTCTTTGCCAGGTAATCATTAACTGTAACAATATGAACTCCCTTACCGGTAAGTGCATTCAAATAGGCCGGTAGTGTAGCTACAAGCGTTTTACCCTCACCAGTTTTCATCTCTGATATTCTTCCCTGATGAAGCACGACTCCGCCAATCAACTGAACTCTGAAATGCTTTAATCCTATAACTCTCCAGGAAACCTCTCTGACAACTGCAAATGCCTCTGGCAATACATCATTTATCGTTTCTCCGTTATTTAATCTTTCCTTAAACTCCGTGGTTTTAGCTTTTAGCTCATCATCGGTGAGTGCCTCTATTGACGGTTCTAAAGCTTCTATTTTATCCGCTATAGGAAATATCCTTTTTACCTCTTTATCACTATAGGTTCCAAATAACTTGTCGAAAATTTTCATATATATAACCTCTCAAACTTTATTTTTACATCATTAACATATAAATTATACCATCTAATTTTTTTCCATTCAACTTTTAGCAAATATAAAATAACTTTCAACTTAATTATTGACAATTAAAATTAGACTTAAACTTAAAAGAGGAAGCATATGCTTCCCCCCTTTTAAAACTCAGGCTCTATTAAACCGTAGTTTCCATCTTTTCTTTTATAAACAACATTTACCTCTTCAGAATCAGCATGTTTAAATACAAAGAAATTATGTCCTAAAAGCTCCATTTGAAGCACTGCTTCCTCTGATGACATTGGCTTTATTGCAAATCTTTTTGTTTTTACTATTTTCAATTCGTTCTTTGAATCTTCCTCTATATCAGGTATATATTGAAATCTGAGTGAATCTCCATGATTTCTTCTCTCAAGCTTTGTTTTCTGTTTTCTTATCTGGCCTTCCAATTTGTCAACTACTAGATCGATAGAAGCATACATATCTTCATTTGCTTCTTCACCTCTTAATATTACCCCATTGAAAGGAATGGTGATTTCAATTATCTTTCTAGCTTTTTGCACACTTAGTGTAGCATGAGCTTCTACGTTAGGGTTGAAATAACGGTCAAGTTTGGTTAGTTTCTTTTCTACAGCGCTCCTTAATGCATTAGTAACCTCGATATTCTTTCCACTTACTGTTATTTTCATGTTTCCAGCCCCTTTCTTATTGTTGAAAATTCAGTATAATTAATTTAACTTAATTTTAATACTGTTATTCATAAAATACAATAGCAAAAATGTAAATTTTATTCAATAAAAGTTCTTAATCAAAATGATTAAGAACTTTATTTAATTAAGTTAGCTGACCTGGTCTTTGACCCCACACTCGCCTGCTGGAACCTTCGCTACCCGGAATTAACCTCTCACTAATAGTTCTCTCGTCTTTAAACGGCAGGACTTACCTCTATACCGCACCATGCTCATTAGACATTTTATCTAACTTACGTGGATCGTTTTGCCTGCGACTGGCTTCGACTTTCAACCACAAACCTAACCTAATATAATAAAATTATACTCTACTTTTCGCTACAGTCAATACTGTAACTTTTTCCGCTCCGTTTTTAATTAATATATCAGCGCACCAATATGCTGTAGCACCTGTGGTTATTACATCATCCACCAATATAAAATTTTTATTTTTAATAAAAATATTTTTATTAAAAACAAAGCTGTCCTTGATATTTTCCCATCTTCCTGTTTTATTTAGTCCGATTTGATCCTTTGTGTCACATACTTTCTTCAAAGAACTAAGTAATTGAATTTCAGTTTTTTCACAAATTTTTTTTGCTAATAGCTCACTTTGATTGTAGCCTCTTTTCTTCATAGTGTTTTTAGATATGGGAACATAAGTTATATAATCTGCTTTAATAGAGTTTATTTCAATTACCTTTAGCATGAGTTCTGCTAATACCTCTGCACTTTTATAATCCTTTTTATATTTCATTTTAATTACCAATTCCCTTATAACCTTTGAGTAATATGCTGAACTATAGCATTTAATTTTGGTATCATTGTAAATCAAATAACTTGCATCAGTACATTCTTTTATATTTAACTTACAGCTACTGCAAAGATAACTCTCACCATTAACTTCGCTTCCGCAGATTATACATTTATCATCACCACAGTAAATTACTTCCATCACACAATCCATTAAATATTTTATATCTTTAAAAATCCCCTTTCCCACGCTTCCTTATTGAAATTTCTTGCTATTTCCTTTGCCGCCTCTATGTTTTCATTCTTTTCACTACATAAAAGTATTGCCTCTCCCCTTGAGTCCCTTTCTGTTCTTGCTACCCTGGAACAAAGATGAGTCAGTATTTTATGACTAAATACCTCATCATTTGCAAAGTATACCATAATATCAGTATTTGTTAAACTTTCCGCTGCCATACTGAATTCATCAGTGACCATAATAGCTTTTTTTCTTTTGTAAAAATTCACAATAATCTTAATATCACTTTTATCCTTTATAAAAAAAGAAATGTTGCTGCTAATATCCAGACAGTACTTGTATATGTATTTATAAACTCTCTCTACCTTTTCTTCGCTTGGCACATATATCAAAACATTTCTATTATTATTTATTGACCATTTTAAGTAATCATATACAACATAGGGTATGTCTTTATTTATATCAATCCTTGTTATTATTTCCCTGGGCTCAATCATTGGAACCTTTCTATCCTTAACAGGCAATATTATCTCATTTTTATTTGGGAATATGCTCTCTACAGAATAAAAAATACGCTTGCTTGAACCATGAGATACTTTTTCTACCAAATTCAATATACTATCATTTTCATGCATAGGAACACTATTTATCTCATCATAAATCACTAAATCGAATTCTCTCTCTAAATTTTCTGAGGTTTTAAAATTACTTATTACAAGATTTGAATCCAGATTACTAAATGGATTTCTAAGGTGTGTATATCCTCTAAATTCTGATTTTCTTTTTATACTCTCAATCAGTTGAATATTATCTTTTTCATCCGTAATGTATAGTACTTTTTTATTTTCTATAATATATCTAAATATGGTTTTTACGAATATGTCGGCACTGTTATGCGGTAAAGTTATAACATTGAGATTGTTATCATTTTCAAAACTCCAGTTATAAATTGAATTACTTACTCTTTCTCTCTCCTGATTTAAATTCAATTTTTTTAATATGCTCATTTTTGCACCTTCTCATCCGTATTATATGTTTTACTCCAATCCATGCTGGACAATGTCCATTATCCTCCATTTAAGCATTGAATATCTATCAAATCCCTTGTTATTACTTATCATAAAATGCAAAGATTTTGTTGATCCTACCAATACTACCATCTGTTTTGCTCTAGTTATTCCTGTATAAAGCAGATTTCTATTCATAAGCATAGGTGGCCCCATAAATATAGGAATCACTACCACTGGGAATTCACTTCCCTGGCTCTTATGAATAGTTATTGAATATGCCAAATCAATTTCATCAATAAATATATTGTCATAAACAACCTTTCTTTCGTCATCAAAAATTATTGTTATAGTGTTATCCTCTTCATTAATATCGTCAATATATCCAACATCTCCATTAAAGATACCTACGCCTTCTTCTTCACCTTCACCGGAAACCCTTATCCACTTAAGAGAATAATTATTTTTTGTCTGCATTACCTTATCTCCAACTCTGAATATCACATCCCTATATTCTTTTTCTTTTTTATTATTATCTCTTGGATTTAATATTTCCTGAAGCTTTTGATTTAGATTTAAAATCCCCAGTGTTCCCTTCCGCATGGGAGACAGTATCTGAATATTTTTATTTGGATCCCAGTTTTTATTAAAGGATGGGAGTCTTTTTCTTATCAAATCTATAAGGGTACTAAGTATCCTGTTTTGTTCCTCTTCTTTAATAAAATAAAAATCATTATTTTTTGCATTTATTATAGGCATTTCTCCATCATTTATTTTATGGGCATTCACTATTATCATACTCTCTTTGGACTGCCTGAATATTTCCTTAAGTCTTATAACCTTTATCCATTTGCTTTCAATTAAATCTCTGAGTACATTTCCTGGACCTACAGAAGGAAGCTGATCTACATCTCCAACTATAATAAATCTGGTACCCGGTTTCACTGCCTTTAATAAATTATGCATAAGCATTATATCGATCATAGATGCTTCATCTACAATCAAAACATCACATTCTAGAGGAGTGTCCTCACCTTTGGAAAACAATATATCCTCATCTTCACTTATTCCCATTTCAAGCAGCCTGTGTATTGTCTTAGCCTCTCTACCAGTAGCTTGAGCCATTCTTTTTGCAGCTCTTCCTGTAGGTGCCCCTAGAAGCACCTTTAAATTAGATTTTTCAAATATTTCTACTATACAGTTTATTATTGTGGTTTTCCCCGTCCCCGGGCCTCCTGTGATTATTTCAACTCCATTTAAAAAGGCACCACTTATAGCTTCCTTTTGAGATGTGGCAAAACTGACATTATATTTGCTTTCGAATACCCTTATCTCCTCATCTATATCAATTTTTATTTCATCGTATCCATCTAATGTGATTTGGATTATTTTCTTAGTAACCCCCAGTTCACAGTAATAATAAGGTAATGTATATATGCAGGTTTCATCTTCCACGTTTTCCACCTTTATTTTACCTTCTGCTGCGCAGGAATATATCCCCTCCTCTATTTCCTCTTGCGACACGTTTAAAGCATCAATGCCATTCTTTATGAGTTTTTCATTTGGAATGTATGTATTACCCAAAGCACAAAACTGATTTATTATATATTTTATTCCACTTTCTATTCTAAAGGGAGAATTGGCCTCTACCCCTAAGTTCCTTGCAATCTTATCTGCAGTTTTAAAACCTATTCCAGATACTTCTTCCGTTATAATATAAGGATTCTCTTTTACTACTTTAATTGAATCAGACCCAAATCTTTTATATATCTTTCCGCATTGATTTGGTGTAATTCCATAATTTTGCATAAATATCATTATATTTCTTATTTCATACTGTTTACAATAGGATTCACTTATGACTGCTATCTTCTTGTCACCAATTCCTTCTATTTCTTTAAGTCTTTCTATATGTTTATCAAGAATCTGAAGTGTTTCATCACCGAACTTTTCTACTATTTTTTTTGCTGATACAGGTCCAATTCCTGCTATTACACCGGATGCCAAATATCTTTCTATCCCCTTAACAGAATCCGGTAGCAGTTCTTCTGCCCTTTGAACCTTTAACTGCTGCCCATACTCTGGATGTATAATCCATTCACCGGAAATTCTAAGGCTCTGACCTTCTGATAAATAAGGTATATATCCTACTATTGTAATAGATTCTCCTTTAACTCTTAGCTTCGCTACTACATAACCGTTTTCATCATTCTGATATACAATGTCATCTACAAAGCCTTCAATTTCCTGCATAATACCGCCCCAATACTTTTTTTATTTCATTATATCACAATTATATGTTTAGTTTTAAATAAATAAAAGCTGCTAAAAGTTGAACCAGTTCACCCTTTAGCAGCAACATTTTTAAATATATTTTTTAATTTCTTCAACCTTATCGAGTTTCTCCCAAGGGACATCTACATCGGTCCTTCCAAAGTGTCCATAAGCAGCAACCTGCTTATATATTGGTCTTCTTAAGTTTAAATCCCTTATAATTGCACCTGGTCTTAAATCAAACACTTTTTCTACTATTTCAACTATCTTATCATCTTTTAACTTGCCAGTTCCAAAAGTTTCAATTTCAATAGACACAGGTTTTGCTACTCCAATTGCATATGCTAGCTGTATTTCCAATTTATCAGCAACACCTGCAGCAACCAAGTTTTTAGCCACCCATCTTGCAGCATAAGCGGCAGATCTGTCTACCTTAGTTGGATCCTTTCCAGAGAATGCACCGCCACCGTGTCTTCCATATCCACCATATGTGTCTACAATTATTTTTCTTCCAGTAAGCCCGGAATCTCCTTGAGGACCTCCAACGACAAACCTTCCTGTTGGATTAATAAAATATCTTGTTTTATCGTCAAGCAGCTGTGAAGGTATTACTGCTTTAATTACATGCTGGATAATGTCCTTTTCTATTACATCATGAGATACTTCTGGCCCATGCTGCGTTGAAACAACCACGGTATCTATTCTAACAGGTTTTTCATTTTCATACTCTACTGTTACCTGGGTTTTTCCGTCTGGTCTTAAATAGTCCAAAACACCTTCTTTTCGTATCTGGGTCAATCTCTTTGATAACTTGTGAGCAAGTGATATAGGCATAGGCATATACTCTGGAGTTTCATTAGTTGCAAATCCAAACATCATTCCTTGATCTCCTGCTCCAATTGCATCCAGTTTATCCATTTCACCTTTTTTTGACTCGAGAGCTTCATTAACTCCCATAGCAATATCTGCGGACTGTTCATCTATTGATGTCAATACAGAACAAGTACTAGAATCAAATCCAAATTTGGCCCTTGTATATCCAATGTCTTTCACAGTTTTTCTTACTATTTTAGGAATATCCACATAACAGCTTGTAGATATTTCACCTATAACAAAAACAATACCTGTTGTAACCGCAACGTCGCAAGCAACCCTTCCTTCCGGATCCCTTTTCAAAATAGCGTCCAATACTGCATCAGAAATCTGATCACACATTTTGTCTGGATGACCTTCAGTTACAGATTCTGAAGTAAATAATCTCCTCATATTAAATCCCTCCATTAAAAAAAATAAAACCTCTTCCAATAAGAAGAGGTCAGTTTACAAATAAATAGTCCTCTCTTATCTTGCAGAATAACTCTGCAGGAATTGGCACCATTGCGTAAATTACGCCGGTTGCCGGGTTTCATAGGGCCCTATCCCTCCACCTCTCTTGATAAGAGTAATTTTATTCAATTACACGATTATGATATCACAGCTAAAATGCTTTGTCAACTTATTTGAAATATTAAAAAAAAGCATACTAGTATGCTTTTTTTGGTGGAGGAAGATGGATTCGAACCATCGAAGTCGATGACAACAGATTTACAGTCTGCCCCCTTTGGCCGCTCGGGAATTCCTCCGCATTTTGGAGCTGGCAATAGGAATCGAACCTACAACCTGCTGATTACAAGTCAGCTGCTCTACCGTTGAGCCATGCCAGCAAAATATTAAGTTTTATGGTGGAGGAAGATGGATTCGAACCATCGAAGTCGATGACAACAGATTTACAGTCTGCCCCCTTTGGCCACTCGGGAATTCCTCCGCATTTTGGAGCTGGCAATAGGAATCGAACCTACAACCTGCTGATTACAAGTCAGCTGCTCTACCGTTGAGCCATGCCAGCAATAATATATGTCAATAAAATTAGAATATCGACAAAAAATAGTATAACCTTTTAAATGAATAATATCAAGTTATAAAAACTCCAAATTCTTAAATAGAGTTCAATTTTCTTTTATAACTTAGCTATTCCTGCTGTATTCATATCTATACTCATATATAAATTATATATACTATATCTTGGTTAAACTTCATATAAATAGGTAAGGAGGTGTAGTGATTGAATCAAATAAAGTCAAATTACATTAGTCCACTTTCATATTACAAAATTGCTTATTTTTTAAAAAATTTTATAAATGAAGATACAGTAATTGTCTGTATAGGTACCGATAGATGCATAGGAGATTGTCTGGGTCCACTTGTGGGTACTCTACTTTTGAATAAAAGATTTCCTCTACCGGTATACGGTACATTAATAGATCCTATTCATGCATTAAACATAGATAGTAAACTTAAACATATAAAAGAAATGCATCCTTTGAATACTATAATCGGTATAGATGCCTGTTTGGGTGAGGTTAGCAGTGTAGGGGAAATACAAGCTAGAGACTATCCTATACACCCAGGAAAAGGCGTAGGTAAATCGCTCCCTAATGTAGGCGATGTTTCTATTATAGGCATTGTTGACTCCAACAGCAACAGTAATTTATTCACATCAAATACAATAAGACTGAGTTTTATATCCGAAATGGCTAAAGTGATAGTTCATGCTCTAATTCATTCTTATAGTTTATCTTATGATGATAAGCTTGAAATATGAAAATACAAAATCCAAATTTTGGATTTTGTATTTTCATATTAATCTATTAATGTAATATCATCTCCTGTAAATGTAACTCCAGTTTTATCAAGATACTCTAAAACCTTACCTGTACCTAACGCAACGCATGAAATTGCATCCTCTGCAACATATACTGGAACTTTGGTAGCCTCTGAAAGAAGATCACTAAGGCCGTTCAAAAGCGCTCCTCCTCCTGTCATAACTATCCCTTTATCTGCTATATCCGCCGCAAGTTCTGGCGGAGTCTTCTCAAGTACAGCATGAGTTGTTTCAGCAATTGCATTTACTGTTTCTTTAAGAGCCTCTCTCATTTCAGCAGAAGAAATAACTATATTTTTAGGAAGACCAGAAATCAAGTCTCTTCCTCTAATTTCCATAGTGTTATTGTCTCCATTATTAAATGCAGAACCCACATTTATCTTTAATGTTTCTGCAGTTCTTTCCCCAATCATTAATTTATATTTTTTCCTTATATATTTAATTATGGATTCATCAAATTTGTCACCTGCTACTTTAATTGAAGATCTTACAACTATACCCCCTAGGGAAATAACAGCAATATCAGTGGTTCCTCCTCCAATATCAATCACCATATTACCGCTTGCCTTTGTAATATCTAATCCAGACCCAATGGCCGCTGCCAAAGGCTCCTCAATTAAAAATACTTTTTTTGCTCCCGCATTCTTTGCTGCATCTATTACAGCTCTTTTTTCTACTTCTGTGGCTTCACATGGAATGCAAACTACCACTCTTGGAGAGGACATCCTCTTTTTACCACATGCCTTTGTAATAAAATATTTTAACATTTTCTCAGTAATATCATAGTCAGATATTACTCCATCACGCAGTGGGCGAATAGCTACAATATTACCTGGTGTCCTTCCTATCATTTGCCAAGCTTCTTCTCCAACAGCAAGTACCTTATTTTGATTCTTATCAATAGCAACTACTGATGGCTCTTTTAATATAACACCTTTTCCCTTAATATAAACTAATACTGTAGCCGTTCCTAAATCAATTCCCATATCTGTTCCTATTTTAAAAAACATTCCTCTAATTACACCTACTCTTTCGTAGTAAATTTATAATAAAATTGTTTTTTATCATTTTATTATAACCCTCATCTATAATTATAATCGGAATGTTTTTAACCTTCAATAGCTTTATATTTCAATTTAGTAGCTTTTCCACCTCTTATGTGTCTTTCTGCTTTATTATAGTCTAATATGGACTTAGCTTCTTCTGCTATTTGAGGATTTATTTTAGGTAACCTTTCAGTCATATCCTTGTGTATAGTACTCTTACTTACTCCAAAAACTCTGGCTGTTTTTCTAATTGTAGCCCTTGAACCTATAATATATTTTGCAACCTCAAGTACTCTCTCCTCAATGTAATCTTTCAAAGTGGTACCTCCTTAATCCTTCTATATAATAAATATGCTGTTATAATGCTTTAAATTACATGTGGTCAGCCATTTTCCGATAAAATGCTCGAAAAATGGCTTAACCTTAATATTTTATATATCTAGCCGGGTCTACGTAGTCATTTCCCTTCATTACTCCAAAATGTATGTGATCACCATAGTTTTCATATGCTGAATTTAGTGATGTCTTTCCAACTAAACCAAGCTCAGCACCCTGCTTAACATCTTGACCCACTGTAACCTTAACTTTAGCATCAAGATTTGAATAAACTGTCTTTATTCCATTCTGATGATTAATTACTATCTTTACGCCCTCTACCGAAGTAGCGTCTATGCTCTCAATTTTACCAGCCATAACCGCAACTACCGGTTTCCCTAACACAGCCTTTATTTCATATCCTAAATTGGCTCTATAACTCCTTGTAGATTCCCAATAAACAGGATTTTCTGAATAGGCTCTTGCTAAAGTACCTTCTACAGGTTTAACAAATACTATTTCGTTAGAAGCATTTACCTTTTGTGATTTTGATGCAGCTGCATTTGATTGCGCATCATCTTTCACCTGGAGAGCGTCTTGATAGTTTACTGACGAGTTTTCGCTACCTTGTTCTGCCAATTTACTTTGCTCCAATTGTGCACTTTTAATATCTTTGTTATTTTTTATTGTTACTGCAGCTACTGTAGCAACTATGCACAAACAAACAAATAAAATAACATAAAATCCTTCCTTCTTAAAAAAATTTGATACTTTGTTAGATTTATTTTTGTCCATATGAACACCTCCATTTCTAGTTTGTCCAGATGTTGTAAATTAATACATATTTTATATAAATATTTTTATTTTTACAAAAAAAAATAGTCTAAAATTTTAGACTATTTGTATTTTAATTTATCAATACTTACACCCATATAATAATGCTGTAATATATATATATAATTTTTACCAGATTTGCCCATAAAATTAGCGCCCCATTGGCTCATTCCGACTCCATGGCCATACCCCTTACAGCTAAATTCAAGGTACTTGTTATAAAATTTAATGCTTATATTTTCCGAATTAAGTCCCAAAATACTTCTAAACTGAAGCCCTTTCATTGTTACGGAACCAACTTTGATTTCTTTTATACTGCCGCTTTCACTCCTGCTAATAACAGTAATCTGATTTTTAATGTTATTAGCTTTTAGCCCTGCATTACTGTATTTTGAATTAATTTTTCTTATGAAATCTTCATATGAAATTTTTACAGTACTTTCATATTCAGGTGATGCTTTATCTTCTATACTGGAAACGCTTCTTAAATATGGTTCGGGATTTGAGAATACATCTTCTGAATTTTCAGTCTTGCCGCTGCTGCAGGAGAAAAAGAATGGTTCGGAAACGATGCTGTCATTATATGTAATTACTTCTCCATGAGTTAAGTCAACCGCTTCATTTATTTTTTTCCAGTACTCATCTCTTTTATTTTCAGGCCATGAGCTTAATCTGTCATTTTTATTTATGTATACTTGACATTCCACTGTATCAATTAAATCTATATTACCTTGTTTGTCATACTGCCTTCCACCATATGTTCCCATATGGGCAACTGCATAAGTCCTCGCAGCTACTGCTTGAGCTTTTAGAGCTTCAATGTTAAATTCCACTGGCATCTCTGCTGATATTACCCCTTTTACATATTCCTCTAATTTTATATTTTCTATTTTATTTTCCTTGCTAATTAATAATTTTACATAGGGTTCTTCAGAATTTATTTTATCTAATATAACACTGTCCTTATTTAAATCATATTTAGAAATATTTAATTTATTGCTCTTGATTGAAAATATAATAATAGTAACAATAAAAATCAATATAATAACTATACCAATAAATTTTTTTCTTGAAATATAAATCACCTCTCTTTAAAATCCATACGATATAATTTATTAATAGTTGATTTATATTATTACAAAATAATCTGTTTAAAAAAGAGTTAGTACTAACTAACTCTAAATTCTTTCAATATAAGCTCCTAGATTTCTAAGTTTTTTCTCTATATTATAATAACCTCTGTCTATATGGAATATATCTGATATAATAGTTTCTCCCTCTGCAGCCAGGCCGCACAATATAAGAGTTGCCCCTGCTCTTAAATCAGTTGCTGTAACTTCTGACCCAGTTAGTTTTTCAACCCCTTCTATAACAGCACTACGTCCATCGATTTTAATATTTGCTCCCATTCTTTTGAGCTCCTGGACATACATAAACCTGTTTTCAAATATTGTTTCAGATATTACGCTAGTACCTTTTACTGTGGATAGCAATCCTGCTATCTGCGCCTGCATATCTGTAGGGAATCCCGGATATGGCATGGTTTTAATATCTACCGGTTTTAATTCTACATCACCATTAACTTTCAATATGCAGTCATTAACCTCTATTATTACCCCCATTTCTCTTAGTTTTGCTATTACCGGCTTTAAGTGTTCCTCATTTACACCGTTTATTTGAATATTACTCTTTGTCATTGCGGCCGCTATCATAAAAGTTCCTGCTTCGATTCTATCATATATGGGTTTATGAGTTGTTCCTTTTAAATCCTTTACTCCTATAACATGAATCGTCTCAGTACCTGCGCCTACGACTCTTCCACCCATACTATTGATAATTTTTGCTAAATCTTCGATTTCTGGTTCTTTGGCTGCATTTTCTATAACAGTTTCTCCTTCAGCAAGTACTGCTGCCATTAAAATATTTTCTGTAGCTCCTACAGATGGAAAATCAAGATAAATTTTATTCCCTTTTAACTTTTTTGCACTTGCTTCTACAAATCCATGACCAATTATTATATCTGCTCCCAAGGCACTAAAACCCTTTAAGTGTAAATCAATTGGCCTTGTTCCTATGTTACAGCCACCTGGCAACGATATTTTGAAATGACCGAATCTTGATAACATTGGTCCCATAATGTAAAAAGATGCCCGCATTTTTTTTACTAATTCATTCTCTGGATCTGCATTTCTAATTGCTGAACTATCAATTATTACATTATTATTCTCTTCGTCAATCTGAGTATCCACATTAATAGATTTTAATATATTGCATAAAACAAAGACATCTTCCAACATAGGCGCATTACTTATTATGCATTTATTCCCACTTAATATTGTGGCTGCAATTATTGGTAATACAGAATTCTTTGCTGTGCTTATACTAACCTCACCAGACAGTTTGTTTCCCCCTACAATTCTTATTGTACTCATTTTACTCCTCCAATTAATAATTATTAATAAGCTGTCATTATTTCCGGGGTGCCTATAATTAAATAGTTGCCTGATTTATAGCTTATAATTGCTATATTTATATCAATAAGTTTTCCAACGCTTTGGATGCATTCACCGGAACCTTTATATGCAGTAATGCAGTATCCATTATCTAAGGTAACACCTTCTATATTCTTCACACCTCTATTCCTGAATATTAAATTTATTTTTGAATATACATCTTTAATTTCACCATCTTTAATATTACATTTTATATATTCAAAATACTTTGACTCTACACCTTTTCCTCTTAATACCTTTCTTACAATATCCCTTATATTATCTGACTTTATTTTATCCGATGCTTTTATCTGAACTTCTACAATATTATTCCCCTCATTTTTAACAAATTGTATGTATCCCGAAACATATCCACTTTCAATATCAATGTTGTAAATATTTTTATTATCGTTTATACTTTTATTTACTTTGCCTGCACTATTTATCTCTTCTGCAATTTCATTGCACAAAGCATACCCATCACCCTTATACTCAAAATTTGTACTAAACCCAGCCTCTACGGTGACCGCATTAGTATCGTCGATTATCTGCTCACTAATATCCATATTTTTATATGCAGAAACATGCCCATTAAAACCAATTCCTAATACTATGACTGCTATGATTGATATAAATAATGCCCTTTTCATTTGTTTCCCCCTTTAATTTTTACCTTATCTCTTTTGATTATGGACAAATCTCTTGCTGAATATACATTTAAACATATTATTAATATATAATTTTAATAATAAAATGTGCATTATTTGATTTTAAGCCAAAATAAAAAGCACGAAACATAATCGTTTCGTGCTTTTTATTTATAACTATTTAATACGAATTCTAGCCAATGCTCTAGCTAATGCTAATTCTGCCCTTTTTATATCAATGCCGTCCTTTTGCGTGAGCCTTGCTTCCGCTCTTTTTTTAGCAGCTTCGGCTCTGTTAAAGTCAATTTCTTCAGGCCATTCACAAGCATCACAAAGCATTGAAACAGCATCTTCCTTTACTTCTAAAATCCCAGATGATGTAAATGCCTTTAGTTTTTTCCCATCTTTATCAACAATGACTGTATCAGAAGGCATTAAAGTAGTAACCAATGGCATATGATCGGCAAGTATCGCAACATCTCCTTGAGTACTTCCCGTTATTAATTCTATTGCCTCCCCCTGATAGAACTCTCTTTCAGGTGTAAGCATAATCAATTTAAAAGCTTTTGCCATATCTATCTCCTTCTTAACTTATATAAAATCAGGCTATGATACCCTATTGAGCAAATGTTTTCGCCTTAGCTATCGCTTCATCTATTGTACCAACAAACAAGAAAGCTGCTTCAGGCAATTCATCATATTTACCTTCAAGTATTTCTTTAAATCCTCTGATAGTTTCACTTACTTTAACATAAGCACCCTTCATTCCTGTAAACTGTTCAGCAACAGTAAATGGCTGTGATAAGAACCTCTGAACTCTTCTTGCTCTTACAACAACTAATCTATCTGCTTCTGAAAGTTCATCTACACCAAGGATTGCAATAATATCCTGAAGCTCACTATATCTTTCAAGAATATGCTTAACATTTGAAGCTACTTTATAATGGTCCTCACCCACAACTCTTGGATCAAGTATTCTTGAACTAGACTCAAGCGGATCAACTGCAGGGTATATACCAAGTTCTGTTATAGCTCTTGATAAAACTGTCGTTGCATCAAGATGAGTAAAGGTAGTTGCCGGCGCAGGGTCTGTCAAGTCATCTGCAGGAACATAAACAGCCTGAACGGATGTTATTGAACCTGTTTTAGTAGTAGTTATTCTTTCCTGCAAAGCACCCATTTCAGTCGCCAAAGTAGGCTGATATCCAACTGCACTTGGAACCCTTCCAAGTAACGCTGAAACTTCTGAACCTGCCTGAGTGAATCTGAATATATTGTCTATAAACAACAATACATCCTGACCCTGGTCTCTAAAGTATTCTGATACTGTAAGTCCTGTAAGCGCAACTCTCATTCTTGCTCCAGGAGGTTCATTCATCTGCCCAAATACCAAAGCTGTCTTGTTTATAACTCCGGATTCCTTCATTTCATAATAAAGATCGTTACCTTCTCTTGTTCTTTCTCCAACACCTGTAAATACAGAAGTACCACCGTGCTCTTTAGCTATATTATTGATAAGTTCCTGAATTAAAACTGTCTTACCAACACCTGCTCCTCCAAATAGGCCTATTTTTCCTCCTCTTTGATAAGGGGCAAGTAAATCTATAACCTTAATACCAGTTTCAAACATTTCCGGTTCAACGGACTGTTCCTCAAAGGTTGGCGCTGATCTGTGTATTGGATAATGCTTTTCTGTAACAACTTCTCCTGCTTCATCTATTGGTTCTCCCAATACATTTAAAAGTCTGCCTAAAACTGCATCCCCTACAGGAATAGTAATAGGTTCTCCAGTATCAACTGCTTCCATGCCTCTTTTTAAGCCGTCAGTTCCTTCCATTGCTATGGTTCTAACAATATCATCACCTATATGCTGTTCAACTTCAGCAACTAATTTCTTAGTTCCCATATCTATTATAACTGCATTATAAATGTTAGGAAGGTGTTCTGTAGTAAATTTAATATCAACAACAGCTCCTATTACCTGTACAACTTTGCCGACATTTTGTTTTTCTAATGATGGCATCAGTTTCCCTCCTTACTTCTGAGCTTCTGCTCCTCCGACTATTTCGGAAATTTCTTGTGTGATTACAAATTGTCTTACTCTGTTAAATTTAAGTTTTAATGCATCAAGTAAGTCATCCGCATTTTTCGTTGCCCCATCCATAGCCTGCATTCGTGAACCTTGCTCACTTGCTTTGGCATGCAGCATATGGTTTAATAATTTCTGCTTTATGTGCAATCCAACCACTTCATCAATTAATGATTCAGCAGCTGGCTCAATTAGTATAAATTTACCCTCTGGTTTACCTTTTGCATATCCCAAAGGTAGTATTTTGTCTACTGTAACCACCTGTTTTACAGCTGAAAAAAACTTAGTGTATATTACAAATACTTCGCCAACTTCTTCACTAGCATACATATCAATTATCTTGTTAGTAATTGTTGCTGCTTCTTCTATAGTTGGCACATCTGGTATATCAATGAATTCTGCCACTGTATCAAACTTGTTTCTCTTTAGATACATTCTTCCTTTTTGCCCCACAGAGATAACAGCTGAATTTTCTTTTTCTTTTGAGAAAATATTAACTGCAGCATTAATAACATTAGAATTAAATCCTCCGCATAAACCGGAATCAGATGTTAATGTAATATACAATTTCTTTTTACTCTTATTTCCATGTGTAAAAACATTATAATACGCTACATCCTTAATAACATCCTCCATAATAGAGTTAAAGCGATTATAATACTTCTCATTAAGTGCCAGCTGTTCTCTGGACTTTCTGAGTTTAGAGGTGGCAACGAGTCCCATGGCTTTAGTTATCTTTTGAGTGCTGGTTATTGATTTAATTCTTCTCTTAAGTGCAATGAGTCCTGCCCCTGCCATATTTCACCTCCCGCAAAGGAAATTATCCCTCTGCTAAAAATACTTTTTTGAATTCTTCTATAGCATTGTTTAAATTAGTTTTAATTTCATCTGTAAGAACTTTTTTATCAATAATTTCCTGTCCAATTTCTTTATGATGCGTATCCATAAATTCAAGGAATTCTCCTTCAAATTCTCTGATTCTATCCACAGGGACATCCATAACCTGATCAGTTGAAGCCGCATAAAGAATCATTATCTGTTTTTCAACCACCATTGGCTTATACTGTGGTTGTTTTAGTATTTCCATTAGTCGCTTACCCTTTTCAAGTCTTCTCATAGACTCTTTATCAAGGTCTGAACCAAATTGAGCAAATGCAGCCAATTCCCTATACTGAGCAAGTTCAAGTCTTAATGTACCTGAAACTTGTTTCATAGCCTTAATTTGTGCATTTCCACCAACCCTTGATACGGATATACCTGCATTAACTGCCGGCCTCTGTCCTGAATAGAACAATTCTGATTCAAGAAATATCTGTCCGTCTGTAATTGAAATAACGTTTGTTGGTATGTACGCAGTAACGTCTCCTGCAAGAGTTTCTATTATTGGAAGTGCAGTTAATGAACCCCCACCAAGTTTTTCTGAAAGCTTTGCAGCTCTTTCAAGTAATCTTGAATGTACATAAAATACATCTCCAGGATAAGCTTCTCTTCCTGGCGGTCTACGGAGAAGTAGTGACATTGTTCTATATGCAACCGCATGTTTTGACAAATCATCATATACTATAAGCACATCTTTTCCTTGATGCATAAAGAATTCACCCATAGTACAGCCTGCATAAGGTGCTATATACTGCAAAGGTGCCGAGTCAGATGCAGCGGATGAAACAACTATTGAATAATCCATTGCGCCCATTTCTGTTAAAACATTTACCATATGTGCCACGGTGGATTGCTTTTGACCAATAGCAACATAAATACAAATTACATTTTGTCCCTTTTGATTAATTATTGTGTCAATAGCCACGGCAGTTTTACCTGTCTGTCTATCACCTATAATTAATTCTCTTTGTCCTCTTCCTATTGGAATCATTGTATCAATAGCCTTTAATCCAGTCTGTAGTGGTTGTTTAACTGATTGTCTTGTAATAACACCCGGTGCAATTAATTCAATTGGTCTAACTTCAGTGGTAGCAATTGGGCCTTTACCATCGATTGGCTGGCCAAGTGAATTTACAACTCTTCCAATAAGAGCCTCTCCTACTGGAACGTCCACAACTTCACCAGTTCTTTTGACAATATCTCCTTCTTTTATACCTTTTTCTGATCCTAAAAGAACGCAACCAACATTATCCTGCTCAAGATTCAAAGCCATTCCCTTTACATTGTTTGGGAATTCAAGCAGTTCCCCTGCCATACATTCATTAAGACCATAAACTCTTGCGATACCATCACCTATATTAATTATAGTACCTGAATCTACTGTCTCAATTTTCTTTTCATACTTCTGAATCTCTTGTTTAATTATTGAAGTAATCTCTTCAGGTTTTATGTTCATAGGCTCACCTCTATTCTCTCTTAAACATTATTTTTTTCATTTCCTCGATTTTAGACTTTACAGTCCCATCGATTACTTCGTTGTCAATTTTTACATATACCCCACCAAGTAAATCTTTATCGATTTCCTCTTTGAGTATAATTTTCTTATTATATTTCCTTTGAAGTTTCTCGATTAATCCATTTCGTTCCTCTTCAATTAAAGGAGTAACCGTTTTTACTTCTGCAATACAAGTATTATTCCTTTCAAGAAATATACCTTCCATCTGTTTAAGCATACCTTCAAGACCAAGTATTCTACCTTTATCTATCAACAAAATCAAAAACGACAAAACATCATTATTAATCTTATTTCTGAATAAATCTTCAAACAGTTTCTGTTTGCTTGAAGTGCTAACCTGTGGATGTTCTATCAATTTTTGAAGATCCTTATCCTCTTTAATTAAAACAACCACTTGTTTCAAATCTTCTATACAATTTTCAACTTTTCCCTTTTCTTCTGCAATCTGATAAAGTGCAAGAGCGTATCTTCGATCTAAATATTCATTCATAATCAGATACCCACCTTAACTATAAAATCCTTTATAAGTTTCCTGTGCTGTTCTTCATCTATAGACTCTTCTAAAGCCTTTTTGGATAATAAGACAGCTAATTCAACAACCTGATTCTTTATTTCATCTTCAGCTTTCTCTTTCTGTCTTTCTATCTCAACTTTAGCTCTATTTATAATAACACCAGACTCATCCCTAGCATCTTTTAAAATATCTGAGGAAACTTTTTCGGCTTTTAATTTATAGTTTTCAACAATGGTCTTACCTTCAATTTTAGCTTCATTCAATTTCTTTTCATTTTCAATTCTAAGTTCTTCAGCCTTTGCTCTATCAGCATTAGTTTTATCAATTGTTTCTTTTACTTCATTATTCCTATTATCTATTGCATTGTTAATCTTATTGAAAAAGAAATGCTTTAAAACTAATATAAGAACAATAAAGTTTACCATAGTAGCAAAAATTGTAAATAAATTCCCTTCCATATACTCAGAAGCCTCCCTTCAGGCTTATTTTTTAACAAAAGCTATTATGATAATTATTGCCACTTCGTGAATATTAGTATTATTGAAATAATTAAAGCATACAAGGAAGTTACTTCAGCAAAAGCTATACCTAAAATCATTGTCGACATAATATCGCCTTTTGCTTCTGGTTGTCTTGCAATAGCTTCAACAGCTTTTCCTGAAACGCTACCAACACCAATACCACCGCCAAGACATCCAATTGCTGCTAGTCCTGCTCCTATAGCTATCATACCATCTAGAAAAGTTTTAGAATCAATATTCATTTTTTTTCCTCCTTAAAATAATTATGTAAAGATTTCATTTTATAATTTCTAATATCATTAAATTTGTGATATTAGTTATTATTTTTTAATGTTCTGCGCCAATTCTAGTATATACCATTGTAAGCATCATAAATACAAACATCTGTATTAATCCATCAAATACATCGAAAAATGCATGTATTGGAATAGGTATTAAAAATGCAAAATGCCCCAAACCATTATAAACCAAACCTAGAACCATAGAACCTACAAGCATGTTACAAAATAGTCGAAGACACAGCGAAAAAGGTATGGTTAATTTTTCAATAAGATTTAATGGTAACATTGGGGCAAATGGCTTTATATATCCCTTAAGATAGCCACCAATACCACTCTTATTAATTGCATTAGCATTTATAATTACAAAGGTCATTAATGCAAAAGCTAAAGTAACATTGATATCCTTTGTGGAGGGTTCTATACCTATCAATCCAGATAGATTTAAGAAAAACAAGAACACTCCCAGGGTTCCTACATATGGTACAAAGAATTTTTTGTATTCATTTCCCATGTTTGAAACAACTAAATTATTTATTGTTTGTACAATAATCTCTAATATACCTTGTTTCTTATTTGGGATTTTATTAAGATTTCTCGTTAGAACTATTGCTAGAAGAATAATAACTACCATAAATATCCATTGTGTAACTATGCTTGATGTAACTGATATTTCATGGTTAAAAAAATTAAATATAAATACGGTTTTAGCATTCATCTCCATTTAATCACATCCTTTCTTATTTTTTCTCGTTATTCCATATAGAACAACGGCTATGTAGTGTAAGCTATACCCTATTAAGAAAACTATAAAATTATATAAATTACTTTTACAGAGTAATAATGCAACACTTACTGTAATAATAATTCTAACCACTGAACCTAATAAATAAAAAATTTTTTTCCCTGTCATCACGAAAGTATAGTTTGTAATTATTGCATTTAACACAAAATTTAAAATTGCCATTATCATTCCAACAATAATTATTAGCATATAATTTTTTAGAAAAATAAGAGATGTAACAATTGTAAAGAACAGGATTAAATTGTCGAATATAAGTACTATTTTTAGCATTTCTCTTGTCTCTTTTCCCAAGCAACCTTACCTCCACTTTGACACATGATACTTTATTATATAATCTAAATAAATATTAATAAACTCTTACATTTTACCCTTATTACCTATATTTCATCATTTTAACTTGTTTTTTTTAAAATTTCTATATTTTTATCTGTATTACTCTCTATTTAGCTAAATTACTTCAATTTTAAACCAAATAAATATTTTTATTTCACATTTTTGACTATACGAAATATTCTCAATATTTCGTATATTTTAAAAAACACTTGTTAAATCTTCTAAATATTTGATCAATTTATTATAAAATTAATTACTAAATAATTTTTTACTGTGACAATTGATTTTTTTAATCACAAAAATGACAATTTATTTTTTTATTTAAACTCACTGATTACTACATTATCTACATTGAAATAATTAATTATTGCACCAACAATTCTTTTTGAGGCTTTCCCGTCACCATAAGGATTTATTGATTTACTCATTTTAATATAATTATCTGTATCGTTAATTAATGAATTAGCGGATTCAATTATAATATCCTTATCAGTTCCTACTAATTTTACTGTTCCTGCATCTACAGCCTCTGGTCTCTCAGTTACATCTCTTAGAACAAGTACAGGCTTTCCTAGATGAGGTGCCTCCTCCTGTAGTCCTCCTGAATCAGTCATTACCATATAACATTTATCCATAAGATTATGTGTTTCCTTTGTGTCTAGGGGAGTCAATAGATGAACTCTTTGAACATCACCTAATATTTTATAAACTACATCCTTAACCACAGGATTTAAATGTACAAGATAAACCAATTCCACATCTTTATTCTCTTCTACTATGGTTTTTAGTGCATTACAAATATTTTCTATGCCCTTACCCCAATTTTCTCTTCTATGAGCTGTTACCATAATTACCTTTTTATTAACATAATCAATCTTATTTAATTCTTCAGTTTCAAAAATATAATCTTCTGATACTGTATAATTCATAGCATCTATGACAGTATTCCCCGTTACATAGATGTCATTTTCATTAATTCCTTCTCTAAGCAGATTATTTTTAGATCCAGCTGTGGGTGCAAAATGCATATCTGCTACTGCACCTGTTAATTTTCTATTCATTTCCTCAGGAAATGGAAAATATTTATCGAAAGTTCTAAGGCCTGCTTCTACATGACCCACCTTAATCTTATGATAAAAGGCAGCTAACGCACCCGCAAAAGTTGTGGTAGTATCGCCATGCACAAGCACTAAATCAGGTTTCTCCTCTAAAAAAACCTCTTCAAGACCTTCCAGTACTCTATTTGTAATACCGGTTAAACTTTGTTTTGATTTCATAATATTTAAATCAAAATCCGGAATAATGTGGAAAAGATTAAGCACTTGGTCTAACATCTGTCTATGTTGTGCTGTTACACATACTTTACTTTCAACCATATCATTTTTTTCAAGTTCTTTTACTAGAGGGGCCATTTTTATAGCTTCAGGCCTAGTACCAAATATCGTAATAACTTTTATCTTTTTCATGCGCTTCCTCCATAATCTATAAAATTTTATGAATACCTAATTTTTGTGCTGAAAAAATCCAAATTTCCATGCTATTATAACTAGAAAAACCATAACAGTAGCCAGCACAAAATAAGCCCTTTGATTACTTATCTGCATTGCGATTACGGCAAAGCTCCCAAGTATGGCACTTATTAAATACATTATTATTACTGTCTGCCTCTGGGTTAATCCCATATCTAAGAGCCTGTGATGAAGATGGCCTCTATCCGCTTGCATTATTGGCCGGCCATTTATTTTTCTCCGTATAACTGCAAAAATAGTATCATATATAGGGATACCCAAGGCAAGAATCGGTACTGCTATAGCAAAGGCTGCAGCAGATTTTATAGTTCCCTTTATGGAAATAGCAGCAAGTAAAAACCCTAAAAGCTGTGCCCCGGTATCTCCCATAAATATTGTTGCTGGGTTAAAATTATAGGGCAGGAAACCTAAAATTGCTCCGCTTAAAATAGCAGTGAGTATAGCTGCATCAGGCCTTTTATTTATTATTGCAATAATAAAAATAGTAATTGAAGAGATTAAAGCAACACCCGCAGCCAAACCATCCAAACCATCAATCAAATTTAATGCGTTTGTAATCCCAATTACCCAAAGTATAGTTATGGGTATAGAAAGCCACCCCAAGCTCAAATACTGATTTCCACTTAAAACAGGATTTGTTACTAAATTAATCTCAACACCAAACATTATTAATACAACTGATGCCAGAATCTGAAAAATTAGCTTATACCTAGGCCTAATATCATACTTATCATCCAAAATACCACCTATTACAATAATTGTGGCACCAAGTATAATCCCCATCTCAGCAGAAGATGTCTTTCCGCTTTTGAAAATTAATGTGGCTACAAATGAAGCATAGATTGCCAATCCACCAAGTAAAGGTATTGGCTTTTTATGGATTTTTCTGGGATTTTTAGGTATATCTAAAACCTTAAATTTAAATGCAATTTTTTTGACTAAAGGAGTAAAAAGAGCGGAAAGTACCACTGAAATTACTGTTAATATGTAAAATTTATTCATATTTTCTAGTACCCCAATTCACCTTTTAATGAGTCGTCATCATCAATCCATTCACTCACAAATATTTTTCTATATTTTAAATTTGAATCTCTGATAATAACATTGTCGATCCCTGCATTTATAATCATTCTCTTACACATTGCACAAGGATTTGCATTTATTACAATTTCATTTGTCTTTGCATCTCTGCCAACAAGATAAAGTGTAGCTCCAAGCATATCTCTCCTAGATGCACTAATTATAGCATTTGCCTCACTATGAACGGACCGACATAACTCATAATGAGTTCCTCTAGGTATATTCATTATATCTCTTTGGCATTTCCCTATATCACTACAGTTTTTTCTTCCCCTGGGGGCTCCCGTGTATCCACTGGAGATAATCTCATCATTTTTTACTATTATTGCACCGTAATTTCTTCTCAAACATGTCCCCCTTATAAGTACAGTATCAGCTATATCTAGATAATAATTATTTTTATCTTTTCTATCCATGAATTCCGTTACCGAAAACTCAAACAAGCATATTCGGCAACGATTTTCACCTGCCTTTTCAGAATTTATTTCTTGCTAATTATTATAAGTCCGGCTATACAAAATAACACTCCAATGGTTTTGCTTAATGTAAAACCCTCTTTATAAAATAGTACCCCAATCGGAATAAGCATTAGTGTCAAAAAGCTGTTTGCTACAAGAGGAGCAACACTTATGTTCCAGCCCGACCTGTATGCCATCAGGTATCCAAATTCAAGCCCAAGAATAGAAAATCCCAATGCAGCACTGGTCCAATTTAACTCATTAAATGATTCAAAAAGGCTTTTATCTCCTCTGTAAAAATAAAAGGCAATAAGCGACAACAGTGCCGCAGTTAAATATGTGATTATCAGCGCAGAAAAAGGATTGACCTTCTGTGGCGTTGATTTTTGACATATGTTATATAGTATATTTGATGATACAATAATAACTATTGAAAATATATACATAAACATTATTTTGTTCCGAATAATCTGTCCCCTGCATCACCAAGTCCTGGAACAATATATCCATGTTCATTCAATTTTTCATCTATGGATGCCACATATATGTCTACATCCGGATGAGAATTCATAACCATCTTTATACCTTCAGGAGCAGCTATCAAACACATTAACCTTATATTTTTTGCTCCTTTTTGTTTCAGTAGGCTAATTGCGTCGGAAGCAGAGCCACCAGTAGCTAGCATAGGGTCAGTTATTATTACATCCCTTTCGCCAATGTCCTGAGGCAATTTACAAAAATACTCTACAGGTTTTAATGTTACTTCATCTCTGTATAGCCCAATATGACCAACCTTAGCAGCAGGTATTAAATTTAATACTCCATCCACCATCCCAAGACCCGCCCTGAGTATTGGAACGATAGCAACCTTTTTACCTGATAACATTTTACATTTTGTTTTACATATCGGGGTTTCTATTTCAACTTCCTCAAGTTGAAGGTCTCTTGTAACTTCATAGGCCATAAGCATAGCCACTTCCTCAACTAATTCTCTGAAGTACTTAGAACCAGTATTCTTATCTCTGATAAAAGCCAGCTTATGTAATACAAGCGGATGTGCAATCTGTGTTACTTTACTCATTATTTTCCCTCCAAGTTATTAATTTTATTTACTCTGTTTTGGTGTCTTCCACCTAGAAATTCTGACTTTAAAAATGAATCTACAATATCCATTGCCAGCCCAGAACCTGTAACCCTCTGCCCTAATGCAAGTATATTTGCATCATTATGTTCTCTGCAGGAATGGGCACTGAATGTATCCCCGCAAAGTGCTGCTCTGATACCTTTAATTTTATTTGCTGCTATGCTTATGCCTATACCAGTTCCACACACAAGTATTCCATAATCATAATTCTTATTTGAAACTTCATTCGCCACAGCCTCAGCAAAATCAGGATAGTCACAAGAACTTTCTACATATGTTCCAAAATCCTTAGTTTCAATTCCCTTTCCCTCTAAATGTCTAATAATTTCATTTTTTAGCTGAAAACCTGCATGATCACTTCCCAAAGCTATTTTCATAAGAGCACCTCCATTAATTTTATACTATTAGTCGCAAAAAAAGAAGATACCACCATTATATACTGCGTCTATCTTCTTTCAATTTTTTCAAAATTTTAGTAATACTATACTCCAATTGGAGAAAAGTATTATTATAACCTTCTATATCCAAGCCATAAGGATCAAAAACTTCCCCTGTTACTTCTGCAAATTCATTCACAGTAAATATTTTGTCTGAAACTTCAGGGAAATTATTTATTAGTAAATTTTTTATTCCATAGGTCATAACAAACACATAGTCTGCTTTAGACAAATGCTCTTTTGTCAACTGAATCGCATACCTATTACTTATATCCACATTTATTTTTTTAATTAAAGTTTTTACAGCATTTAAAGAAGCCTTACTATTTCTTACAACAGAAACACCACAGGATGAAGAAGTCAAGTATTCATTATCGCATAAGTTATTGAAAATAGCCTCAGCCATGCAACTTCTGCAGGTATTTCCTGTGCATACAAATAGTATATTCATATTAACCTCCTAATCTTAAGTTAAACTTTCATGATATCAAATCCAGCTGCCTTTTTAAGCCTGTTCATAACCGCTATGCCTACTCCATTTTCATCAAAAGATTCAGACAGTATTAGGCTCACATCTTTATCGTCAAAACTCCTGAGCGTTTCAAAAAGATTTCTGGCTATTTTATCCATATATTTTCTGCTCCCAAGAGAAACAACTATACCATTTTTATACTGATCCTTCGTTTCATCTGTAGCAATAATCCCTACTGTTTGGTTTGTATCTATATAATTTTGCACTATTTCATTAATTTTTGCAACAGTTTTATTGGACTCTCCCTGGATTATTTTAACTGGGGCCTTTGGTGCATAGTGTCTGTATTTCATTCCTGGTGCCTTTGGTTTAAAGTCACCTTCTGGCTTTTTCATTATTGCAGGGTCAATATATATTTTCTCATCTACATTTTTAAGCATTTCCAAGGTTATTCCACCAGGTCTTAAAATGCAGGCAGGATATACAGTACAGTCAATTACGGTGGATTCAACACCAACAATGCACTTATCCCCCCCTAATATCATTTCAACTTTACCAGATAAATCTTCTATACAGCTTTCTACATCTGTAGGACTTGGCCTGCCTGAAATATTTGCAGAAGGTGCCGCAATTGGTACACCTGCAGCTTTTATTAGAGCTCTTGCCACAAGATTTGACGGCATTCTTATTCCTACAGAATCCAATCCTGCACTGGTTTCATCAGGAATTATGTTCGATTTTTTTAATATAATTGTCATTGGACCTGGCCAGAATTTTTTCATAAATTTTTTAGCATTTTCCGGTATTTCCAAAACCAAAGGCTCTATTTCATCAAAATCAGAAATATGAACAATAAGTGGATTATCCTGAGGTCTCCCCTTTGCTTCAAATATTTTTCTAACTGCATCTTTTTCAAGAGCATTTGCCCCAAGCCCATATACCGTTTCTGTAGGGAAAGCAACTAGTCCACCATTTTTAAGTAAACTTCCCCCCTCATTTATTATGTCTTTATCTATATTTTTTTCGTCAACCAATAATATCTTTGTATCCAAATTCAATACCCCCTTTATAAAATATGAGTAATAATTAGTCCAACAATAACTCCAGCGAGCACTCCCAAGGTGCTGGTTATTCCATCCCAAAGCTTTGAAGATTCAGGGATCATCTCCCCGCATACAACATAAAGCATAATTCCTGAAGCAAAAGAAAGACAAGCCCCTAGAACATTAGTGGAAATATGAGAGATAAATGCCCCAAGCAAAGTGCCCAACACTGTAGGAAATGCAGTTAAAAACGCATAAATCAATATCTTATATATCTTTATATCAGATGCCATAAGTGGTGCAGATACAGCTATTCCCTCAGGAATATCATGTATCCCGATAATAAGCGCCATCTTTATCCCAAGTGTTCCCCCTGCGGCAAAACCACAGCCCATAATAACGCCTTCTGGGAAGTTATGAATCATAAGTCCTATAGCAGTAATAACTGCAACTTTAGTATGTAAATTAACATTATTAATCTTAATTTTAGTATCAGCAAAAATCACTAAAACTATGCCCAATATGCAGAAAAACAAGGTACCTTTAAAACTCCACTTATTAAGGGCTTCTGGAATCAAATCAAAAACTACTACCGAAAGCATGATTCCCCCAGCAAATCCAATAACTGAACCCAAAACCTTTTTTGATGGGTTTTTTATTAAAACCCCCAAGGATGCACCTACCATAGTTCCCAATAAAGAAACCAAACTTCCGAAAATAACTAAATATGTTGTATTATTGATCAAATTAACCACCAAATTATTAATTGCTTTAATAACATATTTATTTATAAAAATATATAATTATACTTATCCTAGATTATCTCTGTATAACTTTATTCTTTCTATTGCCGCTTCCGAAAACCCTGCATATACACAGCCCTTAAATATGGTATTCAAAAGCCTGTATTTAATAAGCCCCCCTGAACTCACAATAATATAATAAAATTCATCTTCCGGTTTTCTGCTTTTAAATATTTTATAATGATATGCTACAAGAGTGTACTTTTTCATAAAATCATAATCTACTTTTCTCATTTTTTTATTTTTAAACTTTGAGTTAGAAAGTAATATGATTTTAAAATCCTGAATTTTTCTTTTTTCGCCGTCAATTAATTCTATATCCACATATAATATTTTACTGCATACAATGTGGATAGATTCGCTGTTAAGACCGGACTTTAACTTGATTTTTCCTGTTTCATATTGAAATTTTAATATTTCTCTATTTGAGCTTATTATAACAGATATTAATATCATGGCTTCTATTAATGCTAAATATGAAATGTAAAATATTGTAACTTTTTTATAGAACATTAAAATGGACGGCAGTGCAAAAAAAACAAAGCACATTGAGAGCATAAATCTTTTATAAGATTTAATTTGCTTCCTAATGGCTTTGTTGATATTCATATCTTACATCTACTCCCTTTAAAAAGTACTGTTGCAAAATTATTGCTCATTACTTCCCATTGCTTTCATTTTTTCTGCTTGATCTGCTGTAATCAATGCATCTATGACTTCCTCAATATCACCATCTAGGAAGGACTCCAACCTATATAAGGTTAGGCCTATTCTATGCTCAGATACCCTTCCTTGAGGATAATTATAAGTTCTAATTCTCTCGCTTCTATCCCCGGTACCCACTTGGCTCTTTCGATCCTCTGCTATTCCCGCGCTTCTTTCTGCCTGAGCTAAATCAAATAATCTTGATTTTAAAACCTTCATAGCTTTTTCCTTGTTTTTTAGCTGTGACTTTTCATCCTGACAGGAAACCACTAAACCTGAAGGCAGATGGGTTATTCTAACAGCGGAATCTGTAGTATTTACACACTGACCACCATGCCCTGATGCCCTAAAAACATCTATTCTTATATCATTTTGATTTATAACAAGATCTACATCATCGACTTCAGGTAAAACAGCCACAGTGGCAGTGGATGTGTGAATTCTTCCACTTGATTCTGTATCTGGAACTCTTTGAACTCTGTGAACACCGCTTTCATATTTTAATCTGCTGTAAGCCCCAGCTCCCTTAAGCATAAATACAACTTCTTTCAAGCCACCGATATCAGTTTCATTTACACTAATTATCTCTGCCTTCCAGCCTTTTCTTTCTGCATATCTGGTATACATCCTAAATAAATTTGAAGCAAAAAGTGCAGCTTCTTCTCCGCCAGCACCGCCCCTTATTTCGATAAAAACGTTTCTATCATCATTAGGGTCTTTTGGAAGCAGCAGTATCCTAATTTCTTGATAGGTATTCTCTATTTTTTCTGTGAGCTCTTTTATTTCCTCTTGAATCATATCTTTCATTTCTCTATCTGATTCTTCTCTGAGCATTTCCTTATCATTTTGAAGATCTTCCTGAGCTTTTCTATACTCTCTGTATTTTAAAACCACAAGTTCCAGTTCCGAATGCTCTTTGCAAAGTTTTTGCCACTCTTTTTGATCTGCAATAACACTTGGGTCACTAATTTTAATTGAAAGTTCTTCATATTTGTTCTCTATAAAATTAAGTCTTTGTAACATTATTTAACCACTCCGTATATATATTTTCACAATAAATTATTATATCACAATCTTTCCATTATAATCAACTAATTTAGAATAATAGTTTATTCAGGCTTAAATCCTATAACAACCCTATCGTTACCAGAAAGATCCTTAATTGTACTAATATCACTAAATCCTCTTTCGATTAGTATGTCAGAAACATCATTTTTTTGGTCATGCCCTATTTCGAATGCAAGCAAACCTCTATTATTTAAAATGTGAAGACTCTGAGCAGTAATCCTTCTATAAAAATAAAGCCCATCCTCACCTCCACAAAGTGCCTCATAAGGTTCGTGATTTTTCACATCCTCCATTAAATTGGGAATTTCCTTAGCTCTTATATATGGTGGATTAGATACTATCACATCGAATTTCATATTATTTTCCAAAGGATACTCCAATAAATCACAGTTTTTTACTTTCACCCTGTGCTCTAAATTCATGGATTTAATATTTTCTGTTGTAACATCTATAGCAATAGGAGATATGTCTAAGCTCAAAACCTCTATATCAAAGCATTCTTTTGCCATAGTTATCCCTATAACACCACTACCTGCACACACATCACATACTTTTTTATATCTATATTTATTTATATAATAAATCACAGTTTCAACTAAAATCTCCGTATCTGGTCTTGGTATTAAAACTCCTTCTTTAATATTATAGTTATAGCCCATAAATTCACATTCGCCCAATAAATATTTAACTGGTTTCTTATCTTTTCTAAGGTCTATAAGATTAAAATATTTTTCTACAAAACTAGGAGTTACCTCACTACCCCTGTTTGTCAAAACAAATATCCTGCTTACATTTAATGTTTTGGCAAGCAATAACTGAGAATCTAATTGATAACTATCTATATTCGCTTTTTTCAATATTTCGTATCCCGAAATCAGCAATGAACCTATAGTTGATTTTTTATTTTCCATTATCATCTTCAATTCCCTCTGCTGCTTTAAGTGCGGCTATAGCCACCTCCAGTTGTCCAATGTCCGGCTCTTTCGTAGTTAATTTTTGAAGCATCAATCCGGGATAAGCCATAATATGGGAAAGTTTACTTTTACTCTTGCCCATCCATCTTATTAATTCATAGGTAACTCCGGATACAATTGGCAATAACAATACTCTTGATATTATCCTGTCAAAAAGTGAGTTCCATCCAGTAAATGAAAATATAATTATACTTACAATCATAACAAGAAACAGAAAATTTGTACCACACCTAGGATGCAGCCTGTCAAACTTTATTGCATTTTCAGGAGTAAGTTGCATTTCATTTTCATAACAAAATATTGTCTTGTGTTCTGCTCCATGATATTGAAAAACCCTTTTAATGTCATCAATTTTAGCAATCAAATAAACATATAGCAAAAAAATTCCTACCCTAATAAGTCCCTCAAAAATATTTAGACTAAAGGAACCCTTCACCCCAATTAAAATAAAAATATTTGCTGCAAAAGTAGGAAATATAAAAAAAAGCAGCACTGCAATAGATATAGAAATAATAAGGGTAATAGCAGTTAAAATACTGCTGCTCTTTTCCTTAAATATCCCTTGAAGCCATAGTTCAAACTTTGATATCTCAAAATCATCTTCAAAATATTCTGCCGACTTGTTTAAAGTATTAATCCCTATCACTAGAGATTCAATAAGCGAAACAAATCCTCTAACAACTGGTAGTGCAAAAAACCAATGTCTTTTTGTATATGGTACGAAGTAGTCCACATCTATTGCGATTTCTCCGTCGCTTTTTCTTACTGCTGTGGCAATACTCTTTGTACCTCTCATCATTACGCCCTCAATTACCGCCTGTCCTCCGACAGATGTCTTTTTGGTCATTATTCCACCTCAAATTTCTTTAATAAATATTTAAATACGACAAATACATTTTATCAAATTTACTCAATATTATAAAGTAAAGATTTAATTAATTTGACTTATATATATTTGCTGTGATATAATTTAGAGGTTAAATTGCAGTAATTTCTGCAAACTTGAAAGAGGTGAAAAATATGAGAGAAGGCATACACCCGGTATACTATCATGATGCGATAGTAAAGTGTGCATGTGGAAACACTTTTACAACAGGTTCTACAGAAAAGGAACTCAAAGTGGAAATATGTTCAAAATGCCACCCATTCTTCACTGGTAAACAGAAGATTGTTGATGTAGGCGGAAGAGTAGAAAAGTTTATGAAGAAATTCAACATAAGCAGCGAAGAATAATAATTTTATTGTGTTTACCAAAACCCATTCTTACAAGTAAGAATGGGTTTTTTGCATTATTTATTACTTTGAGATTTTTTTACTTGAATCTTGCTCAAGATTTCTATTAGTTCTTTATTGTTTTTTGATTTTGATAGGAAGTTTATAAGTTGTTCCGTAACACTTTCTATATTATCTGTGTAAAGCAGTTTTCTCACATTAAATGCAGCATCTTTTTCTGCTTGTTCTTTAAATAAAAGATCATCTTTTCTTGTACCTGATTTGTATATATCAATGGCAGGGAAAATCCTTCTCTCCTGAAGCCTTCTATTTAAATGTACTTCCATGTTCCCTGTACCCTTAAACTCCTCAAATATCATATCGTCCATTCTGCTTCCTGTTTCAATCAAAGCTGTAGCAAGGATAGTAAGACTTCCTCCATGCTCAATATTTCTTGCAGCTCCAAAAAATTTTTTAGGCATAATTAGAGCTCCTGGATCAAGACCTCCAGATAAAGTTCGTCCTGTTGGCGTTATTGTAAGGTTATATGCTCTGGACAATCTGGTTAAACTATCCAAAAGTATTATTACATCCTGACCTTGTTCAACCATTCTCTTTGCTCTCTCCAAGACCATATAAGCAACCTTTGTATGGTGATCTGGCTCCTCATCAAATGTTGAATAAATCACCTCACCATTTATGGATCTTTGCATATCAGTAACTTCTTCTGGCCTTTCATCAATAAGCACCACAATGAGTTTTATGTCTTTACAATTTTTAGAAATACTTTGGGCAATTTGTTTAAGAAGTGTAGTTTTTCCTGCCTTAGGAGGAGCTACTATTATACCTCTTTGTCCCTTGCCTATAGGGGATATTATATCCATCATTCTCATAGATAATTTCCCACCATCAGTTTCAAGGAGAATTCTTTCATCAGGATATATAGGAACTAGTGTTTCAAAAGGCTTCCTACCTACTGCTCTTTCAGGATTTTCGCCATTTATCTTTTCAACATAAAGAAGAGCTTTGAATTTCTCCCCCTCTTTTGGAGTTCTAACCTTACCCTCAACCTCGTCACCGGTTCTTAGATTAAATCTCCTTATTTGGGATGGAGAAACATATATATCATCTGGGCTTGTTAAATAATTCGTTCCTCTTAAAAATCCATAATTATTATTTTCAATAATCTCAAGAACGCCTTTAGCACTCCCTGACTCATTTATCATTACCTGTAATTTTTCTTTCTTTTCCTCTATATCAACTTTAGGTTCTTCTTCAACTTTAGAATCCTCTTCAACTTTAGGTTCTTCTTCAATTTTAGAATCCTCTTCAATTTTATGACTGATTTTTTCTCTCAGTACCACCCCATCTCTTTCAATGAAAGCAGGAGATACTTTTTTAATTTCTTCAATCAAATCCACCTTTTTATATTTAGAAATGCTTTTAACACCTACTTCCTTTGCAATATCCTTTAGTTCTGCAATGGTCATAGATTCCAAATCTTTGTTCAAAAAAACAACACCTCTCACTATTTAATTTTATAACCTTTGGGAATTTATTTAAAAATAAGAAATTTTTGAAAGGCTACATCCTATTATAAATTATATCTTATTTTATAATATTAATCTACAAAATGCAAATAAAAAGGAATAAAAGCTTGCCTATTATTCCTAAATATACGCACAAACTTTCTTTTCTATTTTATTTATTTTATTTATCTTCTCTTCAATCTTATTTTTATTTCCTATATAGAATAAAGGCATGCCTATTAATTCGCATCCACCTACAATTAATTCTCTTTTAAAAAAGTCAGTTATAGAGAATTTATAACTGTGATAGTTACCACATAAAGGGCATTTTACTTTCATAATTATATTTTTACTATTTTTGAATTTTGAATGAGCTAATGAAAAACTGACATTGAAATTATTTGTTCTAAAAATAGAGATGCTTTTAATATCATATCCGCCTTCATTATTTTTTAGAGCAATAGTTTTTCCAGTTTCCAATATCATATTCTCACCCCTTCTCACCACTTTATTTATGTATATAATATTTCTATAAATATTATTAAATTCCTTCATAAAAATGAATTTTTTATTCGACAAAGCAAAATACTATTTTTGATATCCAATAAAAGAAGCTTTAAGAATTGTATACAATTCCTAAAGCCGCCTACACTAATGCCATATACTAATAAAAATTATCTTTTATTTTCAAGTGATGCCTTTATAAAATCTCTAAACAAAGGATGTGGTCTGTTTGGTCTTGATTTTAATTCAGGATGAAATTGAACACCCACAAACCATGGATGACCTTTTATTTCAATTATTTCCACAAGTCTTGAATCTGGACTTGCGCCTGCAATAACTATTCCTGATTCCTCTAACTGCTTTCTGTACTCATTATTAAATTCATATCTATGTCTGTGTCTCTCATATACTATCTCACTACCATAAGCTGCATAAGAATTGCTATCTGAAATCAATTTGCATGGATAAACTCCAAGTCTCATGGTTCCACCTTTTTCATATATATCTTTCTGATCAGGCATCAAATCAATTACTGGATACTCTGTTTCAGCATTTATTTCAGAACTATGTGCATTTTTTAAGCCCAATACATTTCTAGAATATTCTATCACAGCACACTGCATACCGAGACATATTCCAAATAATGGCTTGTTATTTTCTCTTGCCCATCTTATTGCTTCAATTTTACCTTCAATACCTCTGTCCCCAAATCCACCTGGAACCAGAATTCCATCAACATCTTTTAAATACTCTGAAGCATTTTCACCATTTACGTCCACTGCACTTATCCATTTTATATCAACAGTTGAATCATTGGCATATCCACCATGACTCAATGCTTCCACTACAGAAATGTAAGCATCATGCAACTCAACATATTTACCAACCAATCCTATAGTGACATTTTTTTTCAAATTTTTGATATTATTTACCATTGTTTCCCATTCAAAATTATCAATATCACCACAATTTAATGCTAATTTTCTGCATACCAGTCCATCAAGCCCTTCTTTATGAAGCATTAACGGAACTTCGTATAAATTCTCAGCATCTAAATTTTGAATTACCGCACCTTTATCCACATTACAGAATAATCCAATTTTACTCTTCAACTCATCTGATAAAGGTTTTTCAGAACGGCAAACAATAATATCAGGCTGAATTCCAATTCCCCTCAATTCCTTAACGGAGTGCTGAGTTGGCTTCGTTTTTAATTCACCAGATTTTCCTAAATAAGGCACCAAGGTAACATGAATGAAACATACATTCTCCTGTCCTACATCGTACTTAATTTGTCTTATGGCCTCAAGAAATGGAAGTGACTCGATATCTCCTATAGTTCCTCCAATTTCAGTTATAACCACATCAACTTCTCGTTCCTTAGCAACCCTATATACCCTTGATTTTATTTCATTAGTTATATGGGGAATCACTTGAACTGTCCCACCCAAATAATCTCCTTTTCTTTCCTTTGATATTACCGACCAATATATCTTGCCTGTGGTTACATTGCTGTTCTGGCTCAAATTTTCATCAATAAATCTTTCGTAATGTCCCAAATCAAGATCTGTTTCTGCACCATCGTCTGTTACAAATACTTCTCCATGTTGATACGGACTCATAGTGCCTGGATCTATATTTATGTAAGGATCAAACTTTTGTATCGAAACCTTTAGCCCTCTGTTTTTTAAAAGTCTTCCAAGAGATGCCGCTGTAATCCCTTTTCCTAAAGATGAAACAACTCCACCTGTAACAAATACGTATTTAGTACTCATATAACTCCCCGCCTTTCAAATATTAATTATTTCTATTGAAATTGTTGACAAAAACTTTACTATATTTTATAATAAAAATTACCCTTAATTATTATAATGCTATAATTTTGTTTAAAAACATACTATATATAATATCATATTTTTTAAATCAATACCACATTTTTTTTGCAATTTATTATTTTATATAAAAACACAGGAATAAAACTATTCCTGTGTTTTTATATTTATCTTTAAAGTTGTATCTAATGGGTCCTGACCTAATACACTCAGCAGGTATTTAATATAAATATCCCCACCATTTTCATCCACCTTAATGTCCAGTTTTTTCGTTTCAATTTTAAGTTCAAGAGTGCCATAAGGAGTATTGTACATAGAGATATTGTTTGCTTTTTTATCAAAATCCATTTCTGCGCTTGTACTGCCTATCCTTATAAGCGAGAACTTGTCAGGGTTAATTTTTAAAGTAGTAGTGGTTCCTTCCATGCCTGATATCGTAGTTTCAGCATATTCTGCATAATAGCTGTTGTCCTTTTCATAGAATGTGCCTGGGGTAACTACCTCTATCTCTTCCTCATCTCCTACCTGCCTGCTTAAAACAGAAATAATAGCTTTTTTTTTCATATAAATTTCACTGTCTCCTTAAATTAAATATTTTTCTATTTCAATATCTTTAGCGGGTTCCACTACAATACTATTGCTAAAGGCATGCTTGTACTTGCCGTACTTCACACTAATTTCATTTTCATCCTTGCCCTTACTATATCTTCCTGTAACTTTGGCAGCGAACTCTATATCTTCTTTGTTTGGATTACCCAATACAATAACCATAGATCCATTATAATCCTCGGCAAGAAATACATAATCTCTATCAGTTAAATACTTTTTAACATACTGTACCTCATCACCGGTTCTTGTTGATATTATTTTTGCATTTTTGGAAACTCTCATGTGCCTGCCATATTTCAATAACTGAATATCATTAATTGACGTCTCATCATTATGATAAAACAAATCTTTTAATCTTTTAGAAAAATTAGGCTCTGTTAATTTACACCCTCCTGCAGGTGATGGATAATCAATAATTCCCCACTTTTCTGCAAGCTCCATCTGAACTTTTCTACTTCTTCCAGAAATATCTAACAGTTTTTCCCTATCTACTAATCCATCTAATTCCATTATCGTTGGAGTTAAGTTTTTTGCGCACATTGGTCTCAAAATCTTATCACTAAATCCTGATTCTTTTTTAACCACATCTAATGCTGACCGATTTTGAGACATGGGTCTTTGGTTTAATACCTCTCCCGTTATTATAAAATCAGCTTTGTATTCGTCAAGAAGTTTACCGGAGTAATTCATCATCATTGCATGACAATCTATACAAGGATTCATGTTCTTACCATGACCGTGTTTGGGATTTTTGACCATATTTAAATGTTCTTCTGAAAAATCAACTACCACCAGGGGTATTCCTATTTGTTTTGCCATTTTTATAGCACTATCTGCACCAAAAAAATAAGATTTAAAACATAATCCTATAACCTCTATACCTTGATCTTTTATAAGTTTTGCAGCCAGTGTGCTATCAAGCCCACCGGAAATCATCGCAAGTGCTTTAGTCAATTCTCTCACCCTCTATATTATTTATAGTTGTATAATTTATAGTTTATTCAAATTTAATGATTTAATCAACAAAAAATAAAAATAATTAGTCACAAATATTTTTTTATTTCCATATCCATGACTAATTATTAAAAGCTTACATAGTAAGTTCTCCGTTTGGAGTATTAATTATCTGAATTATCTTCTGCTCATATCCTGTTTCTGCGCTAATATAAACTACAAAACTATCTCCGTTATAATTACCCACAAATTCATAACACAAAACTTCCTTGTTTGTATCTGTAGGAATTATTGCAAGTTTAGTTGAAGTTATACTCAACTTTTTCCCGACTCTTGATTTTGCATTTTCTAAGCTTATTTTTGGTACGGGAATATTTCTGTTTTCATAGTGCGATACAAGATATTTTTCTGATTCAATACCTATTATACTTCCATCATCTAATGAAACCTTAAGCTTAATTTGATCCGGATATATTACAATATTCTTCTGTACATATACATAGCTTATCACTGCTGTATTTTCATAATTCAAAGTATAGGTAGATATCATATTTTTATATCCTATACTACTTAAATATGAGCTTCCAATATTTACTGATTTTTTAATATCTATAGTTGGTTTACCTACTTTTTTACTGTCCAATAAATATACTACTTTTCCCCCTTTTTTACTTATTTCACATATAATATTTTCATTTTTATCACTTCTTCCTTTAATATGCACATTAAATCTATAAGTATCTATAGATGATTTTCCCTCTCCGGTTTGTACTTCCAATGATTCTATCCTATCATTGCCTATTACATTCCTCGCTACTTTCTCTGCATCTTTAGAAGACACTTCTTTTTGTGCATTTATCTTTGGCACAATGTCCATTACATTATCTGAAAATGGACCATCATATATAAGTGCAGGATATTGAACTACCTGTTTTTGTATTCCGCTAAATTTTTCAGATATATTTATATCCTTATTGCTTGCAAATACTCCGGATGCCTTTTTTCTTATATCTCCCCATTTTACATTGCCTGAATTAATATCAGTGGAAACCTTATTTAACGCATCTTCCAAATTAAAAGATTGCTGTTTTAACCTTTCTATTGTTTTATAATCTTCATCAGTAAGCTCTTTTCCTTCAGATGAGTTTTTTGCTAAAGTATAGCAAAAATCTCCCACTTGAGATAAAAATTTAGAAGTTGTCGCAGTGGTTTCTTGTGAAATCGGTAGGGAATTAAGTTCATCATTCGCCATAGCTGAATTTCTGAATATTTCTTCAAACACCACTATGCTTTGCTCCCTGGATCCCGTAATTGCTGATTTTCCTAAATTTATCCTTATATTTTGTACGTTAGCTATCAATTCATACATGTTTTTACTATACTCAGACTGAAGATAATTTCTGTAATCAGTTCTCTCTAAAGTCATTAATATTGCAAAAGTGGTAGAAAAAACTACAATTAGGGTTACCAACGCTGTATATATCATCCTCTTTTTTTCTATCTTCATAAAAATTCCTCCTACTAATAATTCCTTTAATGGTTATTGTGCCAAATTATCCTATTTGTTATTCAACTTAATTTATTAATATTTTATATAAATGATGGGAATTATATATTTGTTCATATTAATTTTATATTAATTATTTACCAAATTTGTTTATTATTTAAGATTTATTATATATAATGTTATTACATACTTAATCAGAGGGTGATTTAATGAAAGTAATGATTCTTTCTGTATCAGCAGGTGGAGGACATGAACATGCTGCAGAAGCTATCAGAAGACATATAATGTCTAAAAACCAAAATTCAGAAATTATTATAATTGATACGCTGAAATACATAAATCCAATAATCGACAAGGTTGTGATTGGAAGTTACCTTAAAAGTTTAAAGGTTTCACCAGCATTATATGGTAAGCTTTATAACCATTCAAAAGCTGATGAAGGTATAGCTACTGCTATAAGCTCAATATTTAATGAAGCAATGACTTTTAAGCTCTTACCATTAATTAATAAATTAAGACCTGATATTTTAATTTGTACTCATCCTTTCCCAACAGAAATGGTTTCTATTTTAAAAGGCAAAAACAAACTTAATATCCCATGTGTATCCGTAATAACAGACTACTATTGCCATTATCTGTGTCTTCATCCTGACATCGACAGCTATGTGGTTTCCAACTGTGATATGATTGATGATATGATATCAAAAGGAATAAATAAGGATGCAATATATAATTTAGGCATACCTGTTATTCCTGAATTCTTAATTAATTATGATAGAAGTAAGACATTAAAAGAATTGAATTTAAGAGAACATGTCACAACTATACTTGTAATGGGCGGAAGTCTTGGTATGGGTAAAATTAAGACTATATACAAAGAACTTATAAAAGTAAAAGAAGACATCCAAATAATAGTTATAACCGGAAATAACAAAAAACTTTACTCTGAGCTTCAGATCATTAAAGAATCTTCCCCCAAAGAAACAAGAATTATTGGATTTACAAATAAAGTGAATATGTTTATGCAATCCTGTGATCTGCTCTTAACAAAGCCAGGAGGACTTACTATTGCTGAGTCACTTATTTGTGGCATACCCCTAGTTCTGTTTTCACCAATACCAGGTCAAGAAGAAAAAAATGCTGAATTTCTTACGAAACATAACCTTGCTGTGAATATTTCAGATATAGACAAATGCTCAAGTATTATTGAAGATTTGCTTAGTGATAAATCCAGACTTGATGATATGAAATCAAATTGCAGACATTATTCAAAGCCAAATTCTGGGGAGGATATATATAATCTTATCTGTTCATTGGTCCACAAAAAACAAAATAAAGAAATAAATACTCAGAACGTCAATTTTGAAAAAATTAATTCTCAAAAAGTTAAAATGAAAAATTTTTATAAAAATATAGAAAAGCACTTTATAAAAACTGCAAAGAATTTTTATTATTATATTGAATATAAATTAAGCTAAAAAACAGGGAACCACTCTACTTTGCAGTTCCCTGTTTTAATTTATCTATAATTTCGAAAATCTTGAATTTTAGCTGAACCTTATTATTATTTATAGAATTAAATTCACCTTTTGAAAGTACTGTTCTCATTTCTGTTTCTGTTTGTTTATATGCTATTTCTCCTTTGGTCACGTCCACAAAGCATAAAGGCGGGAACATAACACACCACCAATTCTGCCCTTTCCCCTCTCCGATAACAACTCTATATGCTTCATAATTTCCCTGAGGCAATGTGATATTTCCATAAGTTTTGATTGGAAAGTTTTCTCTAGATAATGTTGATTTAACTGAATAATTATATCCATTTTCTTTAATTACATTTTGAGCAATAGCAACAATTTTATTGTTATTTTCTTTTAATATCTTCCTTGACTCTTCAATATTCTTAGAATATTTTAATTTTGGTGAAATATATTCCAATATACTGTCCTTAATTTTTAGTTTCAAATTTTGATCATAATTTGTATCGCTGTTTGCAATAACATGAAACCTTATAATTTTATCAGATATGGAATTAACGTTATTATTTTTATCCAAATAAAAAGAAGTACAGATAAATATAATTAAAATGCTGCCAAAACCAATTATTAATTTTTTCATTTATTTCCCCCCATTTCTCATTCCCTATTAAAATTATTGACAGCAATGATTATTATATACATGAAAATAAAATTATTTTGAAATACCTATTCTCCTTATTTTAGTATGCACATTTACATTTATTATGCAATTCTTATATGTTTCTTCCCATGTAGCCTTTTTCTTTTTCCAAATAGAAGGATGATATTTTTCTAAATATTCTCTGAATCCTATTGGATCAATAGAAAATGTGTTTTGAGTAATCTTTATAACCTCCTCACACTCATCTTCAATTGATTTGTTGAAATTCCCTTCAATAGTGCTTATATACTCATTTGTAAGAGGTTTCCCTCCTATATAATAACCTTTTATTTGCCCTTCAATGAATACATCAATATTGAAAAAAAGCTTATCATTTAAAGTTGACATAGTAATCTTTTTCCTTACATTTTCAATGGATATATCAATAGGATGACCATCAACATAAACTGACTTTTTACCCCCTTTAAGTTTTCCTCTCAGCATCTCAATATCTGAAGTTTCATTTTGAGATAAATAACCCTTTAACTTATAATCCTTTATTAATGCAACACCGGTAAGAATAACCTCATTCTTATCTTTATCATATTTAAGTGAAGGTATAATAGCATTTCCGTTCTCACTTAAATGTATAAGCAATTCATTTAAAGTTACTGGAAGAATAGTGCTGTTTCTGTCACTGTTTTGCATAAGTCCACTGATATAAGTTTCTATATTCTGTTCCATGGAGGGTTTAAATTTAACATATTCTTCTGCATTTCCTTCCGCTAAAACCACATACATCATTCTATTTATCGAAGATTGCCTTTGAAAATAGTCTACAATCTCTTTAAAAGTATCAGGATATCCCATAACCCCATCACTTAATATAAGAAGTTTTATATGTCCATAGTTTATATCTCTGCTTATTTTAGCAGATGCCTTGTCTACTGCATCTTCCATGGTAATTGCATCTGTAGTTAGATATAAATCCTGGGAAGCTGCACTTTTTTGCGGGCCCAATTTACTGATATCCGGTGCTCCATAAGTAACACTGATTTTTTTAAAATCAATTTCATTGTTTGATTTATCTTCTTTTAATTTTTTAAGTTTATCAATGTCTCCTATATTTTCCCCTGCATCTATTCCAATAGTGGATATAAAACTTCTCTTATCAATCTCCACCTTATCCCAACAACCGGTAAATATCGTACAAATGACCATAAACATAGATACTATCATTTTTCTTTTCATAAATTATTCTAATAATAGTTAATTATTAGAAATTCCACCACCCCCCGCTTTAGACATAAAGCCTTTAATAAGGGTTATTAAAGGTAGCAGTGCTATCATAATCATAGTGAAACTCTGAAAGAATACACCCCTAAAATCATTTAACTCCAATAAGTTTTCCGGATAAAGAGCAGCTAGATATATAAAGGGCAATATTACTATATATGAAAGTTTGGTTTCCTTTAAATTAAATACATTCTTTATTATGTCACTCGAAAAATAGAATGAATTTATAAATGTGGTAAAATAAAATAGTATCCACATAGTCATAACAATACCATCCCATCTTTCAATAAATGATCCCGGAATATTTATCGATTTTATCATTGTTATGGTAGGCCATAACAACACAGAATTCTGATATTTAGTGAATACAGCCAAAGTAAATATAAAAATTAAAACATAAAATACCATAATAAAAGTAATGCTGCAAAAGGTTGCCTTTTTTACTCTACTTTTAACTTTCATAAAAGGCAATATTAATAGTAAAATTTCAAATCCCTTAAATATATATATATTAACGGGCAAACTCTTTATATATTCTATCGGTTTATTTGACATTATAGGAAACAAATTAGTGAAGTCTGAATTATTAAGCAATAAAAACAGTACTACAATTATCGGAATAAACATAAGCCAAAAGGCTATTTCATTAAATCTGATTATTGTATCAAGCCCCCCCCTTATAATATAAACCCCAATTAGTAGAGTAATAACAATTAAAAACTCCGTGGGTGTTTTTTCCAAAAGGTACATCCTCATAACTTCAACAAAAGTTCTTATTCCTATTGCCATTGAAAAAATACAATATATTGCAAAAGATAATGCAAAAATAGAACCAACAAAATTACCATAATTATTTTTTAAAATTAAAGTGAAGTTACTCCAATTATTTTTTTGTAACAGTTTAATTAATATTAATATAATGCCATAGGACACCGCACCTCCTATAATTATCACGAACCAACCATCTGTACCTACAAATTGTGATAATTCATTAGGATATGAGAAGGTCCCTATGCCAACTGTAGCTACAATTATGCTGGCAAAAACTCCAAATGTTGAAACTGCATATTTGTTATTCAATTTAATCACCTCTATCTTTGCCTTATTTTATCACTAGTCCCCATATACTTAGGTCTGCTTTTAAATAAATTCAAAGGTGCTCTAATCAATACATCCTTAAAGTCATCCAAATTTGGATTTACCAGTGGGGACAAATAAGGTATTCCAAAACTTTTTAATTTGCAAAGATGAACTAAAAGCAATATTAACCCAATCATAATTCCATACAGACCTAAAATTGAGGAAAGAATAATTAAAATAAATCTTACCAATCTAAATGCAGAGGTGATCTCATAATTTGGAGTAGTAAAACTTGTAATTGCAGTAATAGATACAATAATAATCATTATTGGGCTTACTACCCCCGCACTTACTGCTGCCTGACCAATTATAAGACCACCTACTATACCAATAGTGGCGCCTATAGGTTTAGGAAGCCTGACGACTGATTCCAATAGAAATGCAAGACTTATTTCCATTATTATTGCTTCTACAAAAGCCGGAAATGGTACTCCCTCCCTAGATGCAGCAATAAAATAAGCTAATTTTGTTGGAATAATAGAAGTATTAAAAGAAGTTACTGCCACATAAAGAGAAGGTAAAATTAAACTAATAAAAATTGAAATCAATCTTATAAATCTAACTACAGAACTGAAAATCCATCTCTGGTTATAATCATCTGGAGATTGAAATAGATTAGGAAGCGTTGCCGGAACAATAATTGCAAAAGGAGAATTATCTACTAAAATGGCTATTCTACCCTCGTAAATTGCTGCCGCTACGACATCGGGCCTTTCAGTATTTTCTGTCTGTGGAAATGGAGACATATTATTGTCTTCAATTAGCTGCTCTACATAACCGCTGTCCAGTATGGCATCTATATTTATTTTATCTATTCTTTCAGTCATCTCCTGGAGTACTTCTTTATTTACAATATCATCAATATACATGAAAACAACATCCGTTTTGGACCTTACACCTAATGACCTGGATACTACCTTAAACCTTGTATCTCTTATTCTTCTTCTCACCAAAGCTGTATTGAATCTTATTGTTTCTGTAAAACCATCTCTTCCACCTCTAATCACAGTCTCTCCGGAAGGTTCAGATACACCTCTGGCAGGCCACAAACGAGTTGCAATTACATAAGCTCCATCAAGACCTTCCACGAACATAAAGGTATCTCCAGATAAAACGGACTTTATACCTTCGCTCATTTTTTTGACTTCCTTAATATCACTTACTGTAAGTAATTTATCCTTTATCTGATTAACATCGGAAATATACTTGCCTCGAAGCATCACAGTCTGGAGGACATAATCATCTAATAAAATTTTATCTCCCATTCCATCTATGTAAACAAGGGCACAACTGTATTTCCCTATAAAAAAGTTTCGAAAGACTACATCTGAGTTGTTAGTCAGAAGTTCTTTTAAATAAGCTACATTTTCTTCAGTTTTTAAATATATCTGATCATTTATACACTCTTTCAAAAAATTCACTTCCTATCTTTAATAGCGTATAGTGATAGAGTTTATGAACAAGTACTCACCTTCTAAAGCTAACACTATCATTCAATAATATAAGAAACTATAAATAAGACAAATGAAATAGTAATTATAGCAATGGATATCCTTTTCAATATCAATGCATCTTTTATAAAATTTTCATTTTTTAATTTCTTAACATCAATAAAGTTGCTTATTAAAAACTGTATGAACATAAGAATTAGAAAGTAATAATCGAACAATCCAATAATTCTCATTTAAATCTCTCCTATAATTTTCTTAACCGATTCCTTTACCTATTTTTTGCTTAATTAAATTATTTATTCAAAAAAATAAAAAACGTGTAATTTTTACACGTTTTTTGTCAGATGGTTCTTGAAATATATGTTTCCTTATATCTTGATTTCATATAATCATAGCAATACTGAGCCTGAAGCATATCCTCGAAGAATCCAAAAACTGTGGGTCCGCTTCCGCTCATCATAGACCCAATGGCACCTAAATCAATCATTTCCTTCTTTAAGCGCCTTATTAGGCGATGCTTGTTTAATGTTACATTTTCTAGAACATTTTTCATATTATTTGATACGAATTTAAGGTTATTTTCTTTTATAGCCGCCATCAATGCTTCTGTATGAGGATGCACTTTAATTTTATTAATATCCAATTTTTCATAAACGTCTTTTGTAGATACACCAAAAGGAGGTTTTACCAAAACTAGTATATTGTCTTTAAAGGAATTTAACTTTGTAATTTTTTCTCCTATTCCTTCACATAAAGCAGTTCCTCCAATAACACAATAGGGAACGTCCGCTCCAATAGAAAGTCCCATTTCCATTAATTCCATATCTGTAAGCTCAGGCTTAAACAAAGATCTCATGCCCTTTAAAACCGCTGCTGCATCAGTACTTCCTCCTGCTAGGCCTGCAGATACGGGAATGTTTTTATATATTTTTATTTTTACTCCACGATGAATTTTACATTTGTTTGTAAATATCTCTGCAGCTTTATAAGCTATGTTCTTCTCATCCGTTGGCACATAAGCTTTATCACACTCTAATTTAATTCCTTCATCACATTCATCAATATTTACCACATCATATAAATCTATATTCTGCATTATCATCCTTAAAAGATGATACCCATCTTCTTTTTTTCCCACTACATCTAATGATAAATTAACTTTTGCATAAGCTTTTAACAACATTCATAATCCTCCAAAAACTTACTTTAAATAAGTATAATACAAGTTGAATATTAAAGCTATACATACTTGGCTTTGTTTCAAAATAATATTAAACTACTTTAGAAGATTCAGTTATGTTATTAGTCTTTAGCTTCGCATCATTAACTATTTTTAAAAGTGGTTCTCTCTTTTCAAAGAAGATTATTATCAAATCTCCAGCTTTAGCCCTATCAATAGCCTTTTTTAAAGCATCCTTCTCATCTAAAATAATATCTATTTTTTTATTTTCAAATCCAGTGGATAAGACACCCATTTTTAATATATCTGCAACTTCTCCTTTTTTGCGTCCTCTTCTGTCTATATCCTCTTTTATATATAGATGATCAAAATTTGTTCCAGCAATTTTACCTATTTCAGTTATACTTTTATTATTTCTATCTCCAGGCACTCCGATTATGCCAACAAATCTCTTATGCTTTAGCTGTTTAGCCCCATTTATTACAGCTTTATATCCCTCAATATTATGTCCATAATCTAATACGACAGTAATGTTATTTATATTGTAAATATTAAATCTACCAGGATTTTGTTCTTCATCACCATAGAAACTCATAAGTCCTCGTTTTATTGTTTTAATATCCACATTTAACGCTATACAAGCCGCACAAGCTGCCAAGGCATTTTCTATATTATATACAAGTTTCCCTCTTAAAGTAATGTTTGTTACATCCACCCTGGCAATAGCCATACAAACCTTATCATTTTCATAAAAAATGACACCTTTTTCACAGTAAATGGCAGATCCTCCAAATTCAATGTTTTTCCTAATATTGTCATTGTATTTATCCTTCGAAAACATTATTATTCTACTCTTTATTCTGTTTAATATTTTAAGGCTAACTGGATCATCTCCATTAATAACTACATACCCTTCATCTTTAACAGCTTCCGCTACTAATGATTTTACATTTGCGAGATCTTCCAGATTTTCCACTCCATCAATGCCTAAATGGTCTTCAGTAATATTAGTTATTACACCCACATCTGCTAAATCATAAGCTAAGCCTTTTCTGATTATTCCTCCTCTAGCACACTCAAGTACTGCAGCATCGATGCTCCTATTTAAAAGTACCGAAATTGCACTTTCATATCCTGTAGTATCTCCTTTTTCAATGCATTTGTTATCTATAAAGATTCCACCCGTAGTCGTCATTCCCACCTTCAACCCAGAAAGTCTCAATATATGACTAATTAACCTAGTGGTAGTGGTTTTTCCATTTGTTCCTGTAACTGATATAACAGGTATATTTTCCTTTACATTATTGAAAAGCATATCAACAATTTCCGAAGCCACATTCCTGACTTTTCCTTTATCTGGATAATGGTGCATTCTTATTCCAGGTGCAGCATTGACCTCAATGATAGCCCCATTGTTTCTTAATGGTTTACTTATATCTTCACAGCAGATATCAATACCACATACATCCAAACCTATTGCATCAGCACATCTTATGCATATATCAATATTTTCCTTGCAAACTTTGTCTGTGCAATCTAATGCTATACCGCCAGTGGATAAATTGGCATTTTCTATAAGCTTTAACCTTTCGCCATTTAAAAGCACAGAGTCAATATTGTAACCTTTTTTTGAAATTTCAAAGATAAGCTTTTGATTAATTTTAATTTTTGTTAAAGGTCTTTCATGTCCTTCTCCTCTTTTATCCGAACTATTTATTTGTTGAATCAATTCCTTTATACTTCTTTTTCCATCTCCTATGACATAAGGGGGTATTCTCTCTGAAGCCGCCACAAACTTACCATTAACTATGCATATTCTATAATCTCTTCCCTTTAAATATTTTTCAACAATAATATCTTCGCTATCCAATTTCAACTTCTCATAAATCCTAATTGCATCCTCGCAATTTTCAACATTTACATATACGCCTTTCCCTTGATTACCATATCTTGGTTTAATTACTATAGGATATCCTATTTTTTCTGCTTTATATATTAAATCTAAATTATCTTTTACTATTCCTCCAAAAGGAACAGGCAGGCACTGCTTAGAAAGCAGTTCCTTTGTCATATATTTATCACATGCAATATCAACAGAAATCGCACTGGTATTGCTTGTAATGGTAGCTTCTATTATTCTGCTGGTTTTTCCGTATCCAAGTTGATATAAACTGCCTTCTCCTATCTTTAAACAAGGAATATTTCTTTTTTTTGCTTCAGATATAATTGCACTTGTACTTGATCCAAGTTCCTCCTTTCTTAGAATATTTTTTATATTGTTTACTGCCTCTTCAATGTTAAAGCCCTTATTATGAATTAATGCATTAATAATATCTACTGCTGCTCTGGCACATGCTATACCAGTATATTTATAAACATATTCGAATACAAGAAAATATCTTTCACCATTTTCTCTTCTGGCTTTACCATAAGATGCATCAAGTCCCACTAGATTTTGAAGAGCAATAATTATATGCTCACAAATGTGTGACAGATAGGTTCCCTTCTCTAATCTTTCTTTGAAACCACCTTTATAATTCAAGCAACATTTATGCTCATTTAATTCAGGTATCGTATTTAACAATTGCTCATTAAAATTATTTATGTCCTTGCTCGGCACCTCGCTGTACCCCTCTAAATCTACAATAAGTTTTATGCATTTTCTATGTGAATAAATATTTCTCCCTTCAAAAATCTTTATATCGTCTATTTTCATAATATATATAGCCTCCCGTAATACTATCTATATGCTCTACAGATTGGAATTTTAGAATTAATATTGAATCCATCTCCATTTATTAATATGTGCAATTTTAAATCATATATTGAAAATATTTCATCTGGATACTGCTCTGAAATATTGCTGTGGGAAATACCGCTTCCATCAAATATGTAAACTGCACCTGAGCCAATCACATTGATCTCACCTTTATTGTTTACAACTATAGCTGTGTCTTCATCAATACCTATTCCTAAACTTTGCGGGTTTTCAGCTACAGCCACAAGTATCCTGCCTATTCTTCCTCTTTGAGAGAAATGCTGATCAATTATGGCTCCTTTAATAAGCCCAAAACCTGGAGCCATCTTTAATGTGCATTTTTTTGGCGATTCTTCATCCTCCCCTGAAATTATCATAGTGTCGCTCATTACAGATGCCCCTGCCGATGTGCCTGCAAAAATGCACCCTTCTGAAAACTTTTCCATTATTTTACTATATAATTTTGTTCCTCCAAGTAAACTTGTTATTCTTAATTGATCTCCTCCTGTAAAAAATACTATATCTGCACTTTCCAGAAGTTTAATATTCATGTCATCATAAGCATCCTCTCTTTTGTTTATGTTAAGCGTCCCTATTCTTTTTACACCTAGTTCACCAAATACATTTTTATATTCACTTCCTAACTCGTGAGGAACTTTTGAAGCTACTGTAACTATTAAAATTAAATCATCTTCCTTATTTATATTGTTGCATAAATATTTTAAAATGTTTTTTTCTCCTTTTTTATCTTCTGCTCCGCCAATAATAATAAGGTTACCTTGAAGTTCATCTTTCAAAAAAATCCGTCCTTTCCCAAATATATCTGTTATTTTTACCATGTTTTTAAATATTATACATAAAAAAGTATCTTCTATTGCGGTCTGTATACATTGCGCTTTACCTTTGATACCCAAGAGTTTGAATTAATAAAGAGCTACATTTTCAGACATTTATAATTCTTAATTAATTCATTATTTGAATAAGCTGTACATTTTATTCCATCACTACAGAGACCTTAAAAAGAATCACATCCTTCCAATAAAAAAACTATAATATTATATAATTCTAAATATAGGTGATATTAATGTATAGAAATTTAATTTGTGGTGTGGATGAAAAGATTCCTTTAAAAGATGGAAGCTTAGTTACCCCTATCAATTTTGATAATGCAGCAACTACCCCTCCGCTTAATACAGTTTTACAAGAAATAATTAGTTTCTCTCCTTGGTATTCCTCAATTCATAGGGGTTCAGGATATAAGTGCGAACTTTCATCAAATCTCTATGAAAATTCTAGAAGTCTTGTAATGGATTTTGTTAATGCAGGAAAAGAAAATGTAGTCATATATGTAAAAAATACTACAGAAGCAATAAATAAACTTTCCTTTAGATTGTGTGATGGAATAAAAAAGAGCTTAATACTTTCAACAGATATGGAACATCATTCGAATGATCTCCCATGGCGAGATAAATATATAGTTGATTATATAAATATTAATGATGATGGCAGTCTTTCTCTTAAAGATTTAGAAAAAAAGCTAATAAATTACAAGGGCTCAGTAAAACTTGTTACTGTTACTGGCGCGTCAAACGTTACTGGTATTATGAACCCAATATATAAAATTGCAAGGCTATGCCATAACTACAAAGCGAAAATACTAGTTGATGGTGCCCAGCTGGTTCCCCACCGCGCTATTAATATGGGTGAAATTTCCTCGCCTGAACATATTGATTTTCTTGTGTTTTCAGCCCATAAAATGTATGCCCCATTTGGTATTGGTGTATTAATAGGACCCAAAGAGGTATTTATGAAAGGCAATCCAGAATTATCCGGAGGAGGCACTGTGAATACTGTGACTCATGATTTTATAAATTGGAGTGAACCACCTGAAAAAGAGGAAGCTGGATCTCCTAATGTTATTGGTGTTGCTGCATTAGCTGCTTCAATTAGAACTTTGAAAAAAATAGGTATGAATAACATTTCAAACTACGAGGAATATTTAACTTGTTATGCGTTAAATAAACTCAGAGAAGTGCCTGATATTTCAATTTATGGAGATGTATCCTGTAAAGCAAGAGTTGGCATCATTCCATTTAATATTTCAGGGATACCTCATTATATAGTTTCACAAATATTATCTGATGAAGGTGGCATATCCCTTAGAAATGGATGCTTTTGTGCTCAACCTTATATACGAAAGCTTCTTAAAATCTCAAGTGAAACTTCAAAAAAATTTATAAGATCCCCTTCTTTACCTAGACCAGGAATGCTAAGAATCAGCTTTGCATTTTATAACGAAATTGAGGAAATTGATAAACTAATATCCTTACTTATTAAGATTACTATGAATAAAAGTAGATACTTAAATAAATACGCTTTAAATAAAAATTGGTGCAATAATAGATAAATAATTAAGCCTTTTAATATTTGGTTTTAGTGTAACAATTTATTATAAAAATGTATATAGTATAATGTAATCAAATTTTCGGAGGAAACAGATTTGAAACAAGATAATTCTCAAGAAAAATTAGACAATCAAGAAAATCTAAAATTCGAACCATATCCTTATCTAAGAGACGATGATAAAGATTTTGATGATGAATCTGATTTACGTCATAAACATCATCACTGTTGTGGTCAAAATTGGTGGGGGTATTCATACAATCCTTATCCATATTACCCTTATCCATATTACTCTTATCCAATGGCTCCTTATGCTGGATATGGAGGTGCACCTTTTTACGGAAATCAAAATCAAAATCTAAATCAAAATGTAAATATTGATTTAGATTTTGATGATGAACAAGGATATCGACATCATCATGATTGTTGTGAACCCAATATTTGTTTACCTAAAGTTTGTGTACCAAAAATGAAGTGGATCAAACCAAAGTTCTATACTCCAAACTTATATGGCTCCCCATATTATCCTTATGCTCCTTACGGAAATATGCCTTATGCTAACACGCCATCTTACGGAAACCAAAATGTAAATCAAAATGTAAATATTGATTTGGACTTCGATGACGAACAAGGATATCGACATCATCATGATTGTTGTGAGCCTAATATTTGTTTACCTAAAGTTTGTGTACCAAAAATGAAGTGGATCAAACCAAAGTTCTATACTCCAAACTTATATGGCTCCTCATATTATCCTTATGCTCCTTACGGAAATATGCCTTACGGAAATATGCCTTATGGGAACATGCCTTATGGGAATATGCCTTATGGGAATATGCCTTATGGGAATCAAAATGTTAATGAAAATATAAATTTATAGTAAGATAGAATAATGCATAATATTCCATATAATTATTACAAAGAGAGTATGCCTCTGCTAAAATAGGTAGGTCCCAAATAATAATAAAAATGACAGGTTGTTATAGCCTGTCATTTTTAAAATGGAAAATAAATATAACAGATATTATGCAAAAGTAAAAAGAGTATCTTAATATAGAATTTATAAAGATACTCTTTTTATAATAATAGTCCTTGGAGGATTGAGTAGATGCTAAGTTTTTCCTCGCAATGATGATGTGGATTATGACGATAGCCAGTTGAGTCATCAAGCTTCTCAACATCATCTAACACAAAAGACACTGTTGAGCATATATTATTTCCCTTACTTAAATTTTCCCCCAATTTTTATCATCTGGAGGAAATAGCGGTTTGAAAGTGCATTATAGATTAGCAGTTAATGTTTTTATTTAGGTTTATATTTTTGTTTCCACCATAAGGCATATTTTGATAAGGATAAGAGTTATAAAACATATTTGAATAAGGATAGTTAAATTGAGGATAGTATTGATAGTACGGGTAATACGGATACCCATAATAATTTGGTTGACAACAGTCATGATGATGGTGGTGACGATATCCATCATCAGAATCCATATCAAAATTTACATTCACATTTTCATTTTTATTTCCATAAAAAGGTGAATATGGAGATGAATACGAGTATGAGTATGAGTATGGATATGGGTACATGTAAGGATATGGATACATGTAAGGCCTATTAAATGAATAAGGGTAGAAATTGTACATTAAACTTCCTCCACAACAAAAAAATTAATATGCTATATACTATGACGTTTAATACTAAAAGGTTACAAATAATCACAGATAATGTTTTTATACTCTTTCTATTGATGCAAAAAAGTTGCTGACAATTTGTTTGTCAACAACCCATATTATATTTATATTAAAGCCCTACCAGGAACAATAAGCTTGTCACCTGCTTTTATTATATCTTGATTTTCAATATTATTCACCTTTACAATACCTTCTATAGTGGTTCCGTATTTTTTTGCCACCTTCCAAAGAGTATCTCCCTGCTGAACAACATAAATGATTATGCTCGATTTCTTTCTAGGTATTTCGCCATCCACAGGCACAATATCCACAAGAAAATCCTTATGAGTTACATAATTCACTCTGGAATATACTGAAATTACTGATTTAACGGCTATACTATCTATCTCGATATCTGCTTCTATGCTGTCCAGTTTACCTTTAACTATGCACTGCATATCGATTTTTGAACCTGGCATATCTATAAATAAACTGAATGGTATCTCTTCATTTATGGAATAAATACAATTGTTTTCATCAAATGTCTTATATAACACATTTACATTAAGCACTCCATCAGTCAATACCTTGTCTTCCACTAATTTCTTATCTGTAATCATAACCTTTCCACAGCACATTATAATTTTAGATACTTTAGGATAAGCATCTCTTAATTCAATATCTCCCTTTACTATGCTTTGAGAGGTTGCCTGACCATGCATTACATTTAATTCATATTCCGTTTTATCCATTTTCATAATCATATTTGGAGAGTACGCATCTTCTATCATATCCAATTCATCTTTATACATTACCTTGGTATTGGATTTAATAAGCGCTTCCACATCTATTATTCTGTTTTCACCTAAATCGTCTTCTTTTATATTAAACTCCATTGCCTCAACTAAGAACTCAGTGTAATTTTCCATGAGTGAGTTAATCCCATCAACTTCAAATTCTTTATTGAGCAGCACATTATCTTCAAGATACACTACCTCTTTTGTATCCTTGCCTCTATAAAGTATTGATATTAATGCTTCCGTATCTACATTTATTCTTCCCTCACTTAATCTTATGTCACTTTTATGAGTGTTTATATCACATTTAAGTACTACTCCAATTTGAGGTTTATCCATAGGGATCTTAATATTGGATTTTGCTATCAAATCATTGGAAAAATTCCCAAAAATTCTATCTACTGTAGCGGGGTTTTTAAGCATTTGGATATCAGGGGATCCCGTAATGTCACTTATTATCTCAAAATTATAATTTTTATAAAGTTCTGCCTTGAGTTTTACTATTCCTCCTATAGAAACCTTTCTTTCATTTACTATGTTACAATCCATGTGTTCTACAAAGCATTTAGGCTCACAGAGCATTCTATGCTCTGCCTTTTCAATCTCAATGTAATTTGAAAATTTATTTGTATAAGTAACACTGTAAATACCCTTACCTTCATCTTCTGATGCCAAGTATAATATATTGTACTCAATTTGGCCCTCAATGTATACTTTATCCTGCATCACTTCATTATTTAATATAAATGGCTTTGCATCTAATATTAATATGGTATCCACATCAGGATGTGTATCTGGTATGAGAAACTCCGCTTTTACCACAGTATCTGAAGAATTTTCACTAAGCAACTGCTCGCATTCTATATTTTCTTTAATTAACTCCATGTCCATAATATTTATACCTCCCATAATACCTACTAGTTATTTATATAAAACTTTTATGGGAAATATGATATTTTTTTCAATTTTATTTTTTTGAAATATGCAGTATTGATTTTCTTCAATATTGACATTTTTTTAAAAATAACGTACTATGAAATTGGTTGTTAACCATATAACCTCTCATAAATTCTCAATACCCTTTTATACCATGTTTGAAAGATGGATACCCACCATCTTTCTTTTTTCTCATATTTTAATAAAAAAAACGGCACTTTATAGTGTACCGTTTTTATGCTGAAAAAACCAGTTGAACTGTTTTTGTTAAAACATCAGAATAACTATAAGTTACTTTCCTTTGGGTGTCATTTTCTAACCTAATTACAAATATACTGGGATAAGTTTTTTCTATAACTCCACTGTTTACAAATATTTTCCTTCTCCCACCATTAGCTTTTAGGGTCACTCTATCTCCAACATGACTTTCAATATCTTTTTTAATCGAAGCCAATACATTTGCCTTTTCCAAACCAAACACCCTCTTTCCACAATTATTATTATATATCTTTTTACTGATTATGTCAATTAAACTTAATATTTTATCAGTTAATAAATCGTTTTGTCAATATTAATTTTTTGTTAACAACCCCAAATATTAAATTTATTATCACATTAGGTATTATTACCTCAATATTGCATTAATATTCAAATATATTTAGTTTTTAAATAATATTTTAAACATAAGAGGATTTTGGAAAACCTTCTCTATATTTCCCACGAGTTTGTAACCCTCCAATACCTTTAGTACCGGTTATTGTGTTCTCAAGAGCTTCCTGAATAGATACAACCTTTTCAATATTTGAATACGCTATTTTTTCGCAAATGAATACAGGGTCAAGACAATGAATCAATACTCTGCTTGGAGAACTTGCAAAGTTGGCGCCTGCATCTAATATTGCCTCATAGCAAGACTGACATGCTCCTGCAAATATTACTAAATCATCATAATTTGATTCATAGTTTCTAAGTTCTGTTACCGTATCCACATAATATTTAGAATTTTTATAGTTATTTAAATCTACGTAATCCTTTGTATCTTTCAGTATTGAATCATGACCCGTAATAACCACTATATCCGGCTTAATCTTCTTAACAAGTCCAATAGTTTTAACTGGTTGATCCTTTTCTAAAATCACCCTGCCCACTACATTTAATTTAAGCTGCTTATATACCTTTAAACAAGCATCCATATAATCAGCATCACCATCTACATGAAGTATTTTTCCAGGTCTTCCAAAAGCAAGTTCCTTACTGTCAACAGCTTTTGTACTTCTATACATCTTTTTCATACCATTTCTATCAAGCAATATTTTTTTAATTGAACTATTAACCTGTCTAGTAAAAAGCTGTTCACTTTCTGATGAAAAATTTTCAGGAGCTAAATCCAAGTCATCCTCAGGAGCATCCGCCAAAATCCTAAGCTTTATGCCCCTTAATGAGTAAATATTTACTCCACCTGTGTTATTAATATCAATTATTTTAAATGTTACATCCCTGCCATAGGATTTTCTTACTACTACATCTCCAATTTGCATTTAACCCTCTCCAAAAACAAATTATTATATATAATATGACGTTTATAAATATAGGTGCATTATAAAAAGACAAATTGACGTACATTAAATATTTAATGTACGTCAATTTGTCTTTTTATTTTTGATTATAGACCTTTTTAAAAGATTCAATAAAATCAATATATTTTTCCTGCTCAGTGATTAGTTCCTCCATTTTATTATTAAAAGTATTTAACGGCCAATTAACTTCATTATAATAATATCTATTAGAAAGCCTCCAGTATCTTTGAGGAAATAATAAAAATGCATACAAAATTCTGTATTCCTCCTCCTTTAAGTTGCTTATATCATTGTATGCATCTAAAATTAATTTTGCATACTCGATATTCCAATCCACCCTTTTTAATACCTTAATTAAAAATGCGTATATATCATAGGTCCTTATTTCCCTTTTGCAATAGTCAAAATCAATTACATTATAACAATTATTATTGTCAATTACGATATTATGATAGGTATAGTCATGATGACAAAAGCTTTTTTCTTCATCTGCAATTCTACACAATTCCAAATAGTTTGAATCATTTAATATTTCCATAGATTTTTTTCCAAGGTCCTTATAAAATTGTACACTTTTAAAATAATTATAATCAAAATTGCCTCTAGTACCTTTTTTTTTGCTCATTTCTCTCATCTTGTCAAATGATTTTACCCTTTTGTCCATTAAATGATGCCATCTTCCTAGATCCGTCTTAAGCTTACTGTTCTCAGGAGGTTCATACCCTTTTGAACAAATATGAAGTTTTGCCAAATTCTTCGAAGCATTTACTATTTCATCCTTGTTCCTAAAATCGCATTCCCTGCCTTCAATCCATTCAGAAAGAGTATAAATATCTTCATTTACAAGAGCAAATGGGTTCCCCTCTATACTTAAAGAGTATCTATCCACATTAATAAATCCATTATTAATAAGGTGTTCTTTTGCACCATATACAAATAATAGCTTCTGAGTTCCATAGTTTATCTTCTTTAAACACCGCATTCCTTTATCTGTTTTTAAAAGATAAACCCCTCTACTGGGTCTAATGTTTTCAATTTTAATATCAAATTGTCTCTCAATTTCAAATTCTCTCATCATGTTAATCACCCCTGTATAATTTATATGAAACATATGTTATATTTAGAAGATTATTAACACTTTTATAGGAAGTTTAATATAATAATATATATTAAACTTTGAAGGGAATGTTTTAATGAAAATAGGTATTGATGGCCGTGCTGCAAAATGGTATAGAGGGACCGGAATCGGAACATATACCTATCAATTAATTAATTGCCTTAATAAGATCGATAAAATAAATGACTATCTTTTATTTATGCCTAAGGATTCTAAGTACAAGATGCACTTAAACAGTAATTTTAATTTAACAAATATATCTGAGGGAAATTGTAGCAGCTTTTGGGATGAAGTTAATATACCAAACATATTAAGGGATAAGGATATCGATTTGTATCATGTTCCTCAAAACGGAGTAGGTCTTCCAGTTAATAAAAAATGTTACTCTGTAATAACTCTTCATGATGTAATACCATTCAGAATGCCTGAAACTGTTAGTAAAAGGTATATGAAAATTTTTTCTGAAAGTCTTCCGGAAATAATAAAAGTTTCTGATGGAATAATAACTGTTTCAAATTATTCTAAAAGAGATATCATTAAAACATTTAATTATCCCCAGGATAAAATTCATGTAACCTATCTTGCCAGTGAATCAATATACAAACCTCTTAATAAAGAAATCAGCAAAATGATAATTAAAAGAAAATACTCCATAGATGAGAACTATATTCTTTATGTGGGCGGTTTCAGTCCAAGAAAAAACATTTCAGGATTAATACAAGCATTTAGCATATTTGCGAATAAAGATAATCCGAATCTTAAACTCGTTATAGCGGGAAAAAGAGGTGAATCGTATAAAAACTATTTAGAACTCACCTATAAACTTAAGATAAGCGATAAAGTGATTTTCCCTGGGTTTATTCCAACTATGGATTTACCTTTTCTCTATAATGCTGCATCAGTTTTTGTTTATCCTTCCTTTTACGAGGGATTTGGATTACCTCCAATAGAAGCAATGGCTTGCGGAATTCCAATAATTTCATCAAATATTACTTCTATGCCAGAAATAATAGGAACTTCCGGATTATTAATTAATCCCTATAATATTGAGGAGTTAAGCAGCGCTATAACTAATGTTCTTTCAGACAATGTGCTGGCTGAAAAATTATCTGCTTCAGGAATAAAAAGGTCAACTGAGTTCAGTTGGGAAAAAACAGCAGCTGAATCACTTTCTTTTTACAATAAAATTATTTCCTAACATTTACTAAGTACAATAATTTCAGGTATAATTATAATGAAAATAATCTTTGAAAGGTGGAATCTCTATGGCAAAGGACTGCTCATTTGATATTGTATCTGAAGTTGACATGCAGGAAATGGATAACGCAGTAAATCAGACAAAAAAAGAGATAGTGCAAAGATATGATTTTAAAGGAAGTAAGGCTGATATAACGCTGGATTCTGAATCATTAAAGCTCACAGCAGAAGATGATTATAAAATCAATGCGATGCTGGATATACTTAGGGGGAAGATGATAAAAAGGTCTGTCCCTATTAAATCACTGGACCCTGGAAAAATCGAGGCTGCCTCCGGCGGCGCAGTTAAACAGATAATTTCAATTCAAAAAGGAATCAGTAAAGAAAAGGCTAGAGAGGTAACCTCCTACATAAAGGAACTAAAACTTAAAGTACAATCTCAGATAATGGATGATAAAGTCAGGATTACTGGTGCAAAAAAAGACGACCTTCAAATCGCAATTCAAAAGCTCAAAGAAAAAGATTTCGACATAGAACTGCAGTTTATCAATTTTAGATCTTGAAAAGTAAAATGCGTCTTTAAAAATTTTAAAGACGCATTTTATTTAACAATTTTTTTCTTGAATTCATGTATTTAATACTATTTTTCGCTTTTAAAAGTAAATTACTGTATTCAATATTTTTTGTACCTAAAAAGTATTCTTTAAAAATACTATAAAAATCATAAGGAAAAAAGAGCATTCCATAAAGTACCTCTGTCTCTCTGTAATCTAATTTACATAGACTATCATACCTTGATACTACCTTTTCTAATAAGTCTAGGTTAAAATTATCATACTTTATTAATTTATTTATTAGACTGCATAAATCATAAACCCTAAGATTTAAATTGAAATTATCAAAGTTATTAAAATATGCTTTATTTTCTTCGATTACAATGTCAGAATAAAAATGTTGATTTCCACATATAGCTATCTTGCCAATATCACTACATAGTTCTTTATAAAATGATCCGTTTAATACTTTTATTCCTTCATCAATTTTATAGATAATATAATCAATATTATCATCATAAATTTTTTCTAGTTCGTTTTTTGAATCTTTTACTTTAATTATTTTTTTGAAAAGCTTAAGCTCTTCTCTTTTTTTTCTTATGCGACTTACCATATTATTATAATTATTTCGACACGAAACATTTGATTTAAACCCCTTTGAAGCCATATGAAACTCGGCTAAAGACTCAACTGTTGTTTCTAGGTCTTTAAAACTATTTAACTTACATTTAGAGCCTTCTTTGGTGTTTAAAATGCAGTAGATTTTTTCATTAAATATTGTATAAATATCCCCTTTTAAATCTTTTTCAAAATTTGGTACTCTATTAAATTTTTTCTTTACATAATTCAATGCTTGATTTATAAACTCTAGTTCACATATATCATAGTCTATTTTTTTTAACATTTTTGTGCCTTTATCAGTATAAAGGGTAAACATATCTTTGCACGGAGCCACATCGTACACATTCATGTTGAATCTTTCAAATAAATCTATAGATAAATCATATTCCTCCATCATATCTCCTGGCTTTAATTAATTCATCTAAGTAGTCTGTTTCATTCCAATCCTTTTTTTTGTCCTTATATCTTAAACAACACTTAATAAAGTAATAGGGATATGACAATAATGACATAATATATTCATTACTATAAGAATCTAATGCTTCAAGTTTGCAATATTCATTAATAAAATAGTCCAAATCAAATTTATATCCCTTTGCTTTAATTTTTCTAAAGAATTTTATTGCATCCATTTCGATCAAATCATAGGAGCAATTATTTGTATTAGTAATTATAATACCCTCCTTTTCAAATAAATTGTCAAAATAAGGATTCCCAATACATATTTCTCCTCTTTTCATGCTCCTGTTAATCACATTTATATATTTTTGCCCAGAAGCAATATTTAGCGCCCGCTTAGCCCTCTCCATATACATATCGCCATTAAATAATAGAATTTTTTCGAAATGGTTTTTAGGCTTTTCATATTTAATGTTATTAAGTATTCTCTTTACCTTTTTCATTTCAACATTAAATTTTTCAACTGTCTTACCTATCTCATCAGGCAGGTTGCTCTCATTATATTCCCTATATCCAACCACCTCGTTATGAAATTTGACAATAAGCTTTAGTTGATTCATTATTATATCCGGATTTATATATTTACTTTTTTTATCCTCATACTTCTCATCGATTGTTATACCTTTTGAATTTAAGTACTTTTCAAAATAATAAATCTGGTCTTTACTATCCATTATCTGTTTTTCCTCTTTTTTTCCTTAAGCAATTTGGATTTTTCTTTTTCTAATTTTGATATTTTCTCTTTTTTCTTATTTACTTCCTTTAATTCTTTAAGGGATCTTTTTAAATCCTCTACTATAGTCTTATACTCTTCTATGCTCTTTTCTTTAATATCAAGTTCACAAATCCTCTCTTTTTTATTTCCCACAGCACTCTCTCCTATAATATTAATATTACTAAAATTTCAATCTTCTTAAGTCGTGAAGAAATTCATGCTTTTCCTCTCTGTCTTCATAAATTTTATTAAGTTTGCTTATAAAAACCTCTTCGTCCCAATCCTTATTTTCCCAATAATACTGGATGCCCAGCTGCCAATAATCTTGTGGAAATTCCATAAAAGCAGCCATAATTGGTATATCGCTGTTCTTCACTTCTTTTATAGAACTATAAGATTCCATAATAAAGTATGCATTCCCTAAGTCCCATTTACTGTTTTTCAGCCTTCTAAGCATAAGACTGCTGAGATCATGTAAATGGCTGTCTAGAATACAATAATCAAAATCAATAACATTAGCATTTCCACTTTTATCTATAAGAATATTATGGTGTGCATAATCATGATGACAAAAGCCTCTCCTGGCTATCTCTTTTTTCATATTATAAATGTAATCGCTATTATAAAGGTTTATTATAGAAGAATCAGCAATATCCAGTTCCTCACTCATGTCCTTAATATATAGAAGGTCAAACTCAGTCTTAACCCCTTTTTTTAATATCCTTTCTTTAAAATCTATTATTTCACTAATTCTTGTAGTAAAAGTTTCCATCCACTTTAGCCAGCCTATTCTCGGATCCATGTTTTTATTTATTCGAAACCCTTCACTTTTTACATGAAGTTCTGCTAACTTTGATGCTGCAATACTAAGATCTACAGGATTATCGTAGTTGCTTTGCCTGCAATTCAACCAATCCGTTAAATATGCATATTTTCCTGAAATACAAATATAGTTACTTCCGCTCTTAGTTTTAATAATATCTGGGATTTTATCAAATCCATTGTTTTGCAAATGTCTTATCGCTCCTAGTATAAACAAAAAATGCCCCAAATTATAATTTATTACTTTAAGACAATAAGTTTTATCTTTACTTTGAAGCTTATATACATTCTTATTTTTTTCTACAAAAAAAATGTTAATACCATAAGCATCACAAACAACGTCTTTTATTATGGAAATATCCAATAACTCTCCTCCATAAATATTATTTATTACATATTATATGTGCGAAAATATTGGTTTGTTCCATATGGAACCATTTTGAACAAACATTAATAATATACAATAAAGTGTTTTTTATCAGGAGGTACAAATTTGAATTTTGCATTGGATGCCCGTGGGATTAACTGGTACAAAGGTACTGGAATAGGTACATACACAGATAATTTATTAAAATACATGCTTATCAATAACGAAAATGACTCCCTTCACATATTTTGGTCTGGTGACAATTATAAACAGTATAAAAATGAAAACAGCCATATAATAATGACTTCGAAAAAATACCATAAATTTTTTGAACAGAATTATTTTCCATCATACATTAGGAATAATGATATCAGTGTTCTTCATGTTCCTCAAAACGGAATAGGTCTTTCAGATAACATCCCGTGTAAAAAAGTTGTTACAGTTCATGATTTAATTCCCTATATAATTCCTGAAACAGTAGGCAGAGGTTACTTATTAAAATTTTTAAAGTTCATGCCAGATATTATCGCAATGTCTGATGCCATTATTACAGTGTCAACTGAATCAAAAAATACTATTCTTAAATTTTTCCCCATAGATGAAAAAAAAATATATGTCATACCCCTAGCTGCAGATTCAAAATATTTGCCACTAAATAAGAATACATGCAAAAATGTTGTTAAAACAAAATTTAATATTAGTAAGCCTTTTATACTATATTTAGGCGGATTCAGTCCAAGAAAGAATGTTAAATCCCTGATATATGCCTTCAAAAAGTCCATTTCAAATTTGGATAAAGAATATGATTTGGTATTGGCGGGTTCTGACAGAAATGAGTGTCAGGAAATTAAATCGTTAATAAATGACCTTAATATTTCAGATAATATAAAATTTACAGGGTTTCTGGAAGAAGAGCTTTTACCTATTTTCTACAATAGCTGCGATCTATTTGTATACCCATCATTATATGAAGGTTTTGGCTTACCTCCTCTTGAAGCCATGTGCTGTGGAGCACCGGTTCTATCATCAAATTTATCCTCAATACCAGAAGTAGTAGGCACTGGCGGAATTTTGGTTAATCCTACTGATGTAAATGAATTGTCTGATAATATTATAAAAATATTGAATAATATTGAACTTCAAGATGAATTAAAGTCTAATGCATTAAACAGAGCAAAAAAGTTCAGTTGGTCGATTACTGCAAAAAAAACTTTAGATGTCTACAATTCAATTTAACTCTCTCCCTTTAGCTGCTATGCTAAAGGGAGGGCTTATTAATTATATACGTTGTTTGGCGAATTCTTTTCTATATAGGCAAACTGACTCCAAAGATTTGTATTAAAGTATTCCGATGTATTATTAAATTTTTCTCTCTGATATAACGTATATGCAGCGGAGAATTTACCATACTTAGTTAAATTCATAAAGGCAGTATTACTATCAGTACTTAAAAATTTAGAAAATTCTTTTGAAAGATTAATATTTTTTGTGTTTTTATTAATTAATAAATTGTATCCTCCTAAGGATACATCTCTATTTCCTCCAGGTTCGAAAGCTGGCAGCTTCATTGCTCCCCATTTACCTTTTAAACTAGTGACTTCACTCATTATATTCACGGCATCGCAGGGATTTATGATTATTGCTAAAGCTTCTTCTTTTTTAGCTAATGCTGTAATGGAATTTGTTGAATACAAATTTCCTTCTGAAACCATTCCACTTATTTCATCTGTAACTCTCTTAGAATTTTCCTTATCTTCATAGGAAATCCTAAGCTGGCTTAATAATGTATTATTTAACTTATCACCTTGAGAACTAGAATATATAAGAAATTTTTTTCCAGTATTGGCAGTTAGATTTTTTCCTACTTCTCTAAAATCTTGCCATGTCTTTATATCATCAACATTAATCCCTTCTACTGAAAAAATATCACTTCTGTATATTATTAATATGGGCTCAGATGTCCATGGAATCCCATAAATCTTTTTATTTTCAGTCAATGTATCAAGTTTACCCTTTGAAAAGGATTCCTTCATGTTTGAAATATCCTGTGTTACATCTAAAAATGGCGAATCATCTGTTTTTATCAAAGATCTTGTATACTGTTCTGAGATAACCGTTACATCCTCTTTTACCCTAGCTTCTTTTATTTCATCAGATATTTTTTTATATACATCAGCTTCCTTAATCAAATTAATTTCTACTCTTGAATGTAATTTTTTAAAACTTACTACAGCTTCAGACACAGCTTCATAATTATTTGAATCAACTACTACATTTATCTTTCCTGATAATTTTATATCTTCTTTATTGTTTAATCCAACAAAATAAAATATTATACTTCCAAAAATCAGGCTTATTATTGCAATAAAAACAAAAATAATTAAATTTCTCCTCATATAGAATCACCTATTCCCTTATACATTACCATAATAAAACTATTATACCCTTTGAAATATTTTCATACAAGAGAAAAAGCAGGGTATTGTACCTGCTTCTAACCTCTTGCCATTTTATAATTTCCAGTAGAATTAAAGTCCTCTTTCCATGCATCCTCTGCCACTGGAGCAAATTCGTCAGCTATATTTTGAAGTTTTTCTTGAAAATCCTTGTTATTAAGCATCATATCTGCCCCTTCATCCGTAGGCTTTGCCCCTGTTTTCTTCGTAACCTCTCTGATAACCTCTGGATTATCTATCATCATACATGGTCTCAATAGATTTTTATTATATGGTTGTAAATTCCTTAATTCCCTAAAGAATCTTGAGTCAAAAACATCTATTAGCTGTTTACCTTTCAAATTGTCTGCTGAGAAATGAGCAAATATACATGGTTCTACATCTTCTTTAGAATTTATATGGCAATAAAATTTGCCTGCAATACACCCTCCAACAATTGGAGCATCATTAAAGAAATCAATAGCAAAGTATGGTTTAGTGGATCTTATTTCCCTTACTTTTCTGCCCAAGAATATTCTTTGCTTAGGTGTAAGCATATAGTTTACATCCGGGTCTTTTCCTACAGGCATGAAAATAAAATACCAACTCATCTTTGAACCTTTTTCAATTAGCATATCAATGAATTCTTCACTAACTACTGTTTCAACATTATTTCTTCCTGTTGCAGTAGAAACTCCAAATAGTGCTCCTCTCTCACGAAGCAGATCCATTGCATTCATTACTTTATTAAATACACCTTTGCCACGTCTGCTGTCGGTTTCCTCTTGAAAGCCCTCCAAAGAAAACATAGGAATTATATTACCTAATTTAGCAATTTTGTTCGCTAAATTGTCATCAAAAAGAGTACCATTTGTAAATGGCACGAACATCACATCACTATATTTTTCATATATTTTAAGCATATATTCGTTAAAAAAAGGCTCTCCCCCAAGAACAATAATATAATATATACCTAAATCTCGTGCTTCTTTTACTATCCTGTCTACTTCCTCATAGGGGATGTCATCTTCATGGCTGTAACTAGAAGCATAACATCCCGTACATCTTAAGTTACATCTCATTGAAGGACTTATAAGTATTGTAAAAGGTACTTTTATATCCTTTTCATTATATATTTTCTCTCTCTTTGGCATACCGTACCATACTGTATTTGCAAAAAAATTAGTAAATAATTTTTCTATGCAGTTTTTATTTGTAGTTTTTAAAATTCCTTGAACATACTCATGTATAGATTTGTTATTATTATAATAACCCTGTATGTCATCAACCCTTTTTAAATTATCTTCATCTCTTCTAATTGTTTTTTTCACTAGCTTAAATAATTTATCTAAATTCTTTTCAGGATTTTTATTTAATAGTTCTACCCCTGTCTTAACCAACGTATCCTTTGCGCTTTTTTCAACTTTTTCAATAACATTCATTTTTATTCCTCCTATCCCGCATTAGGACTAAATTAGAAATTATATATGACTGGTCAGTATAAAAATAATACTTTCAATTCCTATAATATATTAATTATTAAAGAACAAATTCGCCCTAAAGGGCAAGTTTTTTAGATTGCAGCTGAAGTTCAAACTTCAGCTCTTTTAATTATCATATTACCATCACATTTTATGCATAACACTGCTGGACTACCTGATTCATCAA
>Ga0268357_100170_pt1 | contig 107469 bp, 91 predicted proteins | sample BioMet10_FD_192466 | JGI IMG/M metagenome (GOLD analysis project Ga0268357, IMG submission 192466) | Sewage microbial communities from Oakland, California, United States - Biofuel 10 (Illumina Assembly) | ecosystem: Engineered > Wastewater > Sewage > Unclassified | place: USA: California...
TGATATTCATTTTCTTTGGTTGTGTAGCCATATACTTGAGGAATTTGATTCATTCCTTCAAGGTAATAAATTCATCAAAACTGTAACAGCATGCTCCGTTTTTAGGTTCGGATTGCTAATGATTTAGTTAGAGTGTAACAGTATACTCCGTTTTTTTGTGCTTTGCACAAAATACGGTTTATCTAACTCGCTTATAAACAGTATACCATATTTCCATGAAAATAGCCTTTTTGCACTATATTTTTATGTAACTACTTGTAACAGTATGCTCCGATTTTTCCAGCTATCAATATTGAGCTAATCATCGTCAAGTACATGATGCTATAAAATTAATGAGTATTCTCAAATTTATGATGCTTTACTCAAACTTGTGTATCCTGCATATTCAAACAAAATTCAGATTCACTTCGTCTGTTCTCTGGTTGATCAAGGATAAAAGATTAATGTGACACAGTTCTGGTTACACTTCTACTTTATTCTAAGAAAAATTCATCGAACTCACTTTAAACTACCACTTTTGGCCCATTTATTGCATATAGCAGTTATTAGTACAAAAAGAAAAGCTATTGGTATTATTGTTAGAATAATAATACTTATTATTGCTAAAAAATGATCATTGCAGTTGAAACAAATTATTGAGCCTACATAATGTATTGACATTATAATAAACCATATTAAAGTTAAAATCTGTCCAATGAATATATTTAATCGCGAAACAGAATATTTGCCTGCATTGCCTGTAAAAATATTACTGTCTAAATTGAAAGGTGTACATTGTTTGCCCATTAAATATTTTTGGGAAATATTTAGTTTCTTTTCTTTTTCAATTGTGCAAATATTATTTTCATAAACTTCATACCATGCTTTTGAACCTTTAGCCATCATTATCCAAATGATAGAAAATATAAAACCAAATAAAGCTAAGAAACAGCAGATTTCATTTAAAATCAAGTCATTTGTTTCTTTATTCATAAACTCTTTTACTAGGTATCCATACGCTGTAAAGAATATCACAATAATGGCAGATAAGAATATAGATCTTTGCCATAAATTGGAAATTTCAAAGCTACGAAGCTTATAATATGTTTCTCGTAGTTCTTTTAACGAGACACCTTTGTTTTTGTTACTCATAATTATCTGTATTTAAGTATTCTATTACTTTATCTTCTCCTTGCTCTATTGCAATCTCAACGGTTGCTTTTGTAGATTCTAACAATCGTTTAAGCATCCCCTTTTTAGAAAAATACAAATTTAGATAATAATTTTTTTATTTTGTTGTTTTTTTTACAATTCTTAAAAAAATAATAATAGCAAGGTCTCCAAGAGACAAATGAAGTCAGTTGTTATTAAAACCGTCCATCAATACTTTTCATTTTATTAAAAAGTCTCCTATAAATCTAAATATGTTATTTATCTATCTAATACTCGTTGACGGAATTAAAAAGTTAATAAATTGATGGATGAAAAGTGAACATATCATTGGTATTTAGTATATTAGAAGTGCTCAAACTTTGTATGTACAACTTATATGCTATATTCGCTAATCGAACATAATTTCCGGATGGCATTTTAATGACCGTCAAAAGTTTACAAGAGAGCTAGTTCGATTTTTACGATTTTCCTTTCAGGTTCCTTTTTTTATTTTTATTTTTGTAGAATTCATAGTTATATGAAACTAGGGACGTTTAGTCAATAACATTTCTGTCCGGAAGAAAATCAAATTCGTATTATTGAATTGAAGTATTTCCCCGCCTCTCACAACCGAAATCGGATTGCTGTTTAAATTGAATATCGCATATCACCAAAGCGTCAGGTAATTCGACATCTTTTCAGAACTGTTGTTATTCTGTACATCACGTCCAGAGTGAATTATTTATACGTACATTCTAAAATAGTTAATCATGAACAACAAAACAAATTACTTCGATGAAAAATTGCTACCTACTAAAAAAGAAAAACAGATAATAGTCGATTTTCTATATAATTCTTTGGAAAAATTTGGTGATCCGAAAGAGGCTATTATGGCATGTGTAGAATACGCACTGAAACAGACTGTTTCATTTGGTGGTCTGATAGCAATGGTTAAAGATATGGATCGACCGGATAACCCTATTGTCAGTTGTGTAGTCTATAATCGAACTGGTATGAACAAGTATATACCTGAAAACATATTAGTATACATTGCAACAGACAAAAATTACCGAGGACAAGGTATAGGCAGAGCTTTAATCGAAGAGTCACTTAAACGAATAGATGGATCTGTGGCATTACATTGTGATCCCCAAAATCCAGCTAAACTGCTTTACGAAAAATTGGGATTTGCAAGTAAATACCTTGAAATGAGACTTTATAGATAAATGATTATGGCTACAATTAAATTAAATAGAGATAAATTAAAGTTCAACTATGATTTCTTGTCTGAGTATTTTAGTAAAAAAGGCATAGAATGGGGTATCGTATCTAAGCTATTGTGTGGAAACGAGTTGTTTATTAAAGAGTTGCTAGCCCTTGGACACAAGCAATTCTGTGAATCCAGAACCTCTCATATAAAACTGATTAAAAAGCTAGATCCCACTGTCGAGATCATATACATAAAACCTCCGGCGAAGCATGACCTCAAAGAGGTTCTTGAGTATTCGGATATAAGTATGAATACGGCTTTAAGGACAATCCGATTTATATCGCAAGAGTTGCAAAAACAGAATAAAACCCATAAGATTATTATTATGGTAGAGCTGGGGGAGTTACGCGAAGGAGTGATGGGAGAAGATCTTATCGAGTTTTATGAACAGGTGTTTAACCTTCCCAATATCGAGGTTATAGGCCTGGGAACAAATTTATCGTGTGTTAATGGGGTATTGCCCAGCTATGATAAATTGATTCAGTTATCTCTCTATAAAGAGCTTATAGAAACTAAATTCAATCGAAAATTAAAATATATTTCCGGAGGAGCATCGGTAACTATTCCGTTAATCGAGAGAGGACTACCTCCACAAGTAAATCACTTTCGTGTAGGCGAGACCCTTTTTTTCGGTACAGATGTCTATCATAGCGCCCTTTTCAAAGAAATGGAAACCGATATTTTTACCTTGGAAGCACAGATTATTGAGTTAAAGGAGAAGCCAATGACCCCCATTGGCGAAATGGGTAAGAATCTTCAGGGCAAAACGGTTCAATTTCAGCCAGATGAAGCAATAATTACAAGTAACAGAGCCTTGCTGGATGTAGGGTTGTTAGACGTTGATCCAGAACATATTTTTCCATTCGACCATTCTCTTAAAATAATTGGATCGAGCAGCGATATGATTGTCGTCGATATGGGGGAGAATACCAATTCATATAAAGTTGGAGATTTCATCCATTTCAAGTTGGATTATATGGGTGTTCTACGGCTTATGTCGTCAAAATATGTTACAAAAAAGGTCGTTTGAAACTTATCGTCTGGAAGGCATGACCAAAACGGTAAGAATAATCACTTGCATAATCAGAGATTGATCTTATAAAGATTAGGACCCTTTCCGAATATATTACCGATGAAGTGTAATAACCGTATAAGAATATCTCGGGAAAATATATTTTGCTTTCTTTGTTGATAATCTTATCTGTGATGTTTTGGGTGAAACATTATACATGTTTTTATCCGTATTAGTCTCATTCAAATCACAATTTCCTATAGTCCAAATATTCGCCTGACCTTGATACTTAAACCCTTTAATATCTAATGCAGCCTCCTGAGGTTGATCCGACAGGTTCACAACATATAATGCAAGCGTTTTGCCGGAGTCGTCCATTTTAGCCGTTATATCCAACAGTTTTTCGTTACTGCTGGCCGTTTGCATCACTTTGGGAAGCCAGTTTTTGCTCATCTCTTCGTCTACATAAGCCGATGGCATGAACCAGATAGCATGAGCGTTATAATGTATACGTCCCTGATCCCACATGTAATGCAGTCCATGAGGTTGAAACGTATTTGCCGTTCCAAGCATCTTGAAATGGTCGCCGTAACGTTGCAGTTTATTCCAGTTTTGCGCATGTGCCAAACCCCGGTTCCAGTCGCAACGATCGCCATTTTCTTCCATCGGATGAAGATTCAGTTTGAAACCCGGATAGTCTTTAGCAAGTTCTTCCTGCAGATCTATTCCCATCTCGTGCGTAAACCCGGGATCGTTTGCAAAGCCTAGCCATCCGCCATAATGCGGATCCCAAGCCAGCTTATCAGCTTTACCCTGATCAATAAACCACTTCACCATCTCAGAAGACAATTGATATTCGACAGTTCCACGGGCATAACTTTTCAGTTTTGTTCCGATATTGAGCGATGTCATGATCGTCATCTCCGGATCAACTTGCCACGCTGCCAACGCAAACTTCTTGACACATTCCAAATATCCCCTTGTCATATTGCGTTCATTGTCGACCTCAATATATTTGAGATTATAGGGCTTCGGATGACCTTGTTTGGCACGCAGCGATCCCCACGTTGAAGTAGTCGGCCCATTTACATATTCCACAAAGTCGCGTATATCTTCTGACGTTTCATCCATGCTCATTCCCAAGATACATGGTGCCTTCAATACTTCAGCCAACTGCAACATCTCAAGAAATGCGAAACTATGCGTGGCATACGGACTGAATCCGCTTCTATAAGCAATACGGCGCTCGTCAATCGGACCTATCATCTTCTTCCATCGATAGTTATAAGAATCGACACTATTGTCGACCATTGAACCGTTATATCGAATAGCTGTTATGCCTTGCTTGACAAGAGCATCGACAAAGGTTTTGCGTAATGGATATCCGTTGACTCTACCCCATTCGCCCGGTTCGAGAAAAGCAAAACCCAAATCAATCTGTCCGGGATTCTTCAGAGAGATACCGAAACTGCCTTCCAGCGCTTCACCGTCAGGTTCCAGCTCGAATGTAATCTTCTCATATGAACCATCGCCTTTAATGGTATATGGTTTCTCAGCCAATACCTTTCCCTTCTCATCCCGAAGAGAAAGAAAAACAGTCGTCGGCTTCTCTGCCTTTAATCTGATAACGCCATCATAACTTTTTCCTCTCTCGAAATGAATGCCCATACGATAGAGGCCGTGATTGGTAAGTCCGACTTCTCCACTCCCTTCGACAAACCGAACACGCTGTGTTTGCCTTCCCATGTATGCTTTTCCATCGCGTATAAGCGTAAAAGCATATTCCGGACTGCCTGTTATCTGTTTTGACCAGAATTTGCTGATCTGTTCGTTGCCATTAATCCGTTCAATCATCACTTTTTGAATGTTTGCAGGAAGAGAATCGAACACAAGGAAACGCCCCGGGAAGCGGTATCCGGATATGATTAAAGGATGTTTGAAATGTGCAGCATCATATACGTCTTTGCTGTTAAAATCATACTTTTCCGAAAGGTTGTTCCAATTGATTTTCGCATACACATCCGATTGAGTGATCAAATGAGGAATACGGCGTTCGTCGAGCATAACATATATTTTGGAATAATCAGCCCTATCCAGATTCAAAAAATCCGTTTCAATATTTTCCTCGAAGCATTCGCCATGGAGGAGCTGACTGAATACACCGCCATTAGTTTGATTATTGATATCCTCGATATTTGTTCCATTAAAAAGTTTTGAAGCCGTAGCGATCTGTTTCGTAGCATCAACATTCAACCGCGCAGGTTTTGTCTGTGCAGAAACAACAGAACCTATCGCAAGCAAGCCTAGAATAAATAAGTGTCTTTTCATGATTACATTGCCCAATTTGTACGACACAAAGGTATCAAATTATATCGTACACCAAACCTTATTTTCTCCCTAATTATAAAAATGGATATGATATTGCCAACCCTTATTCGCTTCAGGTGAAAGAATAAATAATTCATGATATATCTATCGACCAATCATATACTACACAAACGGCTTCTTGCATCCAAAAAGGAAATCTGCCGGAACCGAATCGACCTATTTATAAATTGTATTGATAATGAATAGTCAATGAGTATTTCATAAAAGAGTATACTTTGAAAGAATATTTATTACCTTTGCGCGTGTTTAGCAAATAGAATTGTATCAGAAATTATAAATAATAAGTTATGGCAAAAGTTAGAGGAGCTGTTGTGGTAAACACAGAGCGATGCAAAGGATGTAATCTTTGTGTTGTAGCATGCCCGTCGGATGTTTTGGAATTGCATCCCCGCGAGGTGAACAACAAAGGCTATCATTATGCGTATATGAAAAACCCGGATAACTGTATTGGCTGTGCAAGTTGCGGCATGGTTTGTCCGGATGGGTGTCTAACCATTTACAAAGTTAAAATCTAAAGACAGATATGGCAGAAGAAGTAAAATTAATGAAGGGTAATGAAGCTATTGCGCGCGCAGCAATCCGCTATGGTGCCGATGGTTATTTCGGATACCCTATTACTCCGCAATCAGAGGTTATGGAAACCCTGATGGCAGAAAAGCCTTGGGAAACGACTGGAATGGTTGTTCTTCAGGCAGAAAGCGAAGTGTCATCTATTAATATGGTATATGGCGGTGCAAGCACCGGCAAACGTGTGATGACCTCTTCCTCAAGTCCCGGTATCAGTCTGATGCAAGAAGGCGTATCCTATATTGCGGGAGCCGAACTACCTTGCTTGATTGTAAACGTCATGCGTGGTGGTCCGGGTCTGGGCACTATCCAGCCAAGTCAGGCCGACTATTTTCAAACAGTTAAAGGCGGCGGACACGGCGATTATCGTCTGATTACGCTCGCTCCCTCTTCCGTTCAGGAGATGGCAGACTTCGTAGGCCTCGGTTTCGATCTTGCTTTCAAATATCGTAATCCGTCCATCATTTTAGCTGACGGACTTATCGGCCAGATGATGGAAAAAGTGGTTCTTCCTCCGTACAGACCAAGAAAGACCGAGGAAGAAATCATCAAGGAATGTCCATGGGCAATCGTTGGCAAGCCCGAAAATCGCAAGCGCAATCTGGTCACCTCTCTGGAACTCGACCCGGCTGTTATGGAGGCGAACAACATTCGTTTCCAAGCCAAATATCACGAAATTGAAGAAAATGAAGTCCGCTTCGAGGAATTTGAATGCAAAGATGCAGAATATCTGCTCGTTGCTTTCGGTTCTGCTGCCCGTATATGCCAGAAGGTGGTTGAATTAGCCCGTGAAGAAGGGATCAAACTTGGTTTGTTCCGCCCGATCACTTTGTGGCCTTTCCCGAAAAAAGCCATTGCCGAATATGCCAGTCAGGTCAAAGGTATGCTCTCCGTAGAGCTAAATGCAGGCCAGATGGTTGAAGATATTCGTCTGGCTGTCAATGGAAAGATTAAAGTTGAACACTTCGGTCGCCTCGGTGGCATTGTTTTCACGCCGGATGAAGTGCTCAGTGCTTTAAAAGCTAAAATAATGAACAAATAATTATTGAATAAGATATGAGACCGCGCAGAAGCCCATTTGATGTTGTGTTGACATGGATATTCTTGTTGTTGGCATTAGCAACAGTTGTTTGTTATTTTGTCTTTCCGCATGACCGATCCATATTCTTCATATGTGGCGGTGCGGCCATATTTATCCGACTCATGCAGTACTTTATGAGATTTATTAATTGAAAGCATACAAAGTTATGGAACTTAACGAAATAATTAAACCGGAAAACTTAGTCTACACAAAGCCTAAGTTATTAAACGACAATCCCATGCACTACTGCCCCGGTTGCAGTCACGGCGTGATACACAAGCTCATTGCTGAAGTTGTTGCCGATATGGGAATGGAAGATAAGACAATCGGCATCTCGCCTGTGGGATGTGCTGTTTTTGCCTACAACTATATTGATGTCGACTGGGTTGAAGCGGCTCATGGCAGAGCACCCGCAATCGCTACAGCCATCAAGCGTCTATCCCCTTCGAAAATGGTATTTACTTATCAGGGTGACGGCGATCTGGCTGCTATCGGAACAGCAGAGACGATTCACGCTGCCAATCGTGGTGAAAACATCGTTATCATATTTGTCAACAATGCCATTTATGGTATGACGGGCGGACAGATGGCGCCAACCACCTTGGTCGGGATGAAGACTTCGACATGTCCTTATGGTCGTGATGTCGCTTTGAATGGTTATCCTTTAAAAATCGGCAATTTACTGGCTCAGTTGGATGGCACGTGTTATGTTACTCGTCAGAGCGTCGAAACAGCCGCTGCTGTACGCAAGGCAAAAAAATCATTGCGTAAGGCATTCGAAAACTCTATGGCTGGCAAAGGCACTTCTGTTGTTGAATTTGTTTCGACCTGCTCGTCAGGCTGGAAGATGACACCTGAAAAGGCTAATAAATGGTTGGAAGATAATATGTTCCCGTTCTATCCGCTGGGGGATTTGAAAAACGTCGAATAGTAATATACGATCTACCACAACAAACAAACTAGAAACTTCAAAAAGATGAAACAAGAAATAATTATAGCAGGTTTCGGCGGACAAGGTGTATTGTCAATGGGAAAAATTCTCGCTTATTCCGGGTTGATGGAAGGGAAGGAAGTCAGCTGGATGCCTTCATACGGTCCGGAACAGCGTGGCGGAACGGCCAACGTCACAGTCATACTGAGCGACGACCGCATCAGTTCACCTGTATTGAACGAATATGATATCGCGATCATCTTGAACCAGCCTTCGATGGATAAATTCGAAAGCAAAGTAAAGAAAGGAGGAATCCTTATTTATGACGGCTACGGCATTCACACTCCTGTTAATCGCAAAGATATCAATGTCTATCGCGTTGATGCAATGGATACAGCAGCAGAAATGCAAAACGAAAAAGCATTCAACATGCTTATTCTGGGCGGTCTGTTAAAGATCGTTCCGATGGTTAAACTGGAGAATGTCATTCTCGGTTTGAAAAAATCATTACCCGCGCGTCATCACGATCTGATTCCTATGAACGAAGCCGCCATTAAAAAAGGCATGGAAATTATCAAGAAGATATAATTGAATTCGAAAATACAAAAAGGGCGTTTCTTTTTTACGGAAACGCCCTTTTGTTGTATCTTTGCTATAAAAATAGCGAAGATAAACTGCGCCTCGGTATAAAAACAAACAAGTTTGTTTTGTTCTACTCTCGACTTGCATTATCTTTGTCCCCCAATGAAACAATGCCTATACATATTATTGTTTTTATCGACATGCATATTGAACATGCAGGCCCAAAACCGTTCCTCCAGAAGTGAACGGGGAGCGTTCTCACTAAGTAACCTAACGGCAGCGAACAAAGTGATACCCGACAGTCTGATGAAACCCGATAGTGCTGCACTTAAAAACAAGCGTATCACGGCATTCCAGCTTACGCCCCGTATCGGTGATACGTATGTTGCAACAATGGATACCGACAAGTATAACTTTTCCAACAGTACACTCGTCGAAAGTCAATCACTGGCGATAGGCTATCTGGCCAATGTCGGTTCGCCGTCGCAGACGCGTATCTTTTCCGAACGCAAAGAAGCCAGAGACTTTATTTTTGCCGATGCTTACGACAACTACATCACAACACCTGAAAATGCACAGTATTATAACACAAAGATTCCTTATACACAAGCTCTTTACACCTCTGAAGGAGGCAGTGATAATAAGGATGAACGACTGAAAGGTACCATCACATCGAACTTCGGAAAACGAATAAACGTCGGAGCGGACATGGATTATATCTATAGCCGGGGCAGATACAAAAATAACGGCAACAAACTACTGAGCTATAGATTCTTCGGGAGTTATGAGGGCGACCACTATACGGCACACGCTTACTTAAGTAACTTCAACTTTGTAAACTATGAAAATGGAGGTCTGGCTAATGATTCAGTCATCACACATCCAAATGAATTATTCACGGGAGGTCGCAGTCAGAACGATCCGAAAGCCTACGACATAAGATATTCGGAAAATGTTTGGAACCGAGTTCGGGGCAAACAATATTTTCTCTCCCATCGATACAACTTCGGTTTCTATCGCGAACTTGAAGAAAAAGACTCGTTAGGCAATCCTAAAAAACAGTTCGTTCCTGTTTCGAGTATCATCCACACCATGGAATATAACGATAACCGCCGCCGCTTCTATAGTGCAAGCACAGCTATCGACTCAAGTTATCTCAATGCCGATGGGACGACACGCGTTTATGGATTACTCAAAGGCGTTGACGATCAGACATCATACTGGAACTTGAGCAATACTTTCGCGCTGTCATTACGCGAAGGATTTCAAGACTGGGTAAAATTCGGACTGACAGCATTCGTTACTTTCGATAAACGTAAGTTTGAACTTCCTGCTGCTATTCCGGGATTGAGTTACGGCGCGACCGGCAGTGGTTCGTACCCAACTCCTTCAACATTCAACTTCTCTGCCAACCAGATTTATGATGAGTTCAGTACTTATATTGGAGGCGAACTTTCCAAACGTCTCGGAAGTATTCTAACTTACGATGCTCGTGGCGAACTGTGTGTCGTAGGCGACGATATTGGCGAGTTCAGACTCAACGGAAACATGCAGACGACCTTTAAACTTTTCAATAAAGAGGCCAGCATACGTGCCGAAGGATATATCCGTAACGTCACACCATCATTCTATATGCGCCATTTCCATTCGCGTTATTTCTGGTGGGATAATAAACTGGACAAAACTCAACAAATCTATGTTGGTGCCAAAATCAATCTGGAATCGACACATACACAACTTTCGGCAGGAGCTGAAAGCATACAGAACTATGTCTACATTGGTAAGGATGGAATGCCTGCACAAAAAAATGGCAATATACAAGTTCTTTCTGCACGAATCAAACAGGATTTTATAGGGACCCATTTCGGTTGGGAAAACGAAGCTGCCTATCAACTAAGCAATGACAAAGATGTATTGCCTTTGCCTCAACTCAGTTTATATACAAACTTGTATGTCAAATTCATAACCGCTAAAGTGCTGACCATTCAGATAGGTTCGAACATGTATTATAATTCGTCCTATTATGCTCCCTATTACGAACCGGCCACACAGCAGTTTCAATTACAAGACGAATTAAAAATAGGTAATTATCCGCTTATAAATGCTTACGTAAACTTCCATCTCAAACAAGCAAGGTTTTACATTATGGCGTACAATATAAGCTCCAAGTTTGCAACACCCAACTATTTTTCACTTCCACACTATCCGTTAAATTCAATGACCTTGAAGATGGGTATTGCTATCACGTTAAATGATTGATAATAGAATGAGTATTATATCGCATGCAACGGATCAGAAGTTGCGTTTTTCGTCGATAACATACTCAGGACGCGCTTTAATCTCATCAAACAAAACGCCGATATACTGTCCTAAAACACCTACAGTCAACAGTTGAACTCCACCAAAGAAAATCACTGTCGTCATAATAGATGTCCAACCGGTTTCCGCATTACTGAATCCATAAATCTTTCCCACAGCAAAATAAAGAGCCAGTAACAAGCCGAGCACTACGGCAATAAAACCAAGTCCGACAACGATACGTAAAGGTTTCTTTGAGAAATACAACATGGCTGTTGATGCGAACTTCAGCATCTTACTGATCGGATATTTTGTTTCGCCGGCAATACGCGCTTCGCGTTCATAATAGAATGGAACCTGTTTGTAGCCCAGCCAGCTAATCAGTCCGCGAATATATTTTCCACGTTCCTGAAAACGATCGAACTGATCCATAATCTTCCTGTCGACCATTCGGAAATCACCGGTATCAACCGGGAATTGAACTTCGCTCATATTATTCAAGAAGCGATAAAACATTTTTGCAGTCAGTTTCTTAAAAACACTTTCGCCCGAACGCGATTTACGGACACAATATACCACGTTGGCCTGTTCTCTCTCCTGAAGTTCCAGAATATCCGGAATTAACTCGGGTGGATCCTGCATATCTACATCCATGATAACAGCCAAGTCGGCATCACAGTTATTTATTCCGGCAGTAACAGCCGGCTGATGGCCGAAGTTCCGAGAGAAATGAATCACTTTTACATGCGTATCTTTTGAAGCAATCTCATTCAAAATATCACGCGTCTTATCCCTGCTTCCATCATTGATATATATAATTTCCGTCAGAATAGAAAGCTTCTCCATAACCGCTTTGGTACGGCGATAAGACTCAGCGATAACCAGTTCCTCATTATAACAAGGCACAATAACTGCTAACTTTTTCATTTAACTTAATCCTTAAAAGTATAGATCTTATTCAATACAAAATTCAAAACCGTATAAAAGACCATTCCTATCAAATGATTGTAATAGTGATCGATGTCAAGATATCCATTTAAAAATGTCACCAGACTCCATTGAAGCAAATAGCAGACAGCGAACGCCAAAGCAAAACGCAAAACACCTTTACGCCAGCTTGTCGTGCTTTCTTTAAACGTCCATTGCTTGTTCCACACAAAACTATTCAACAAGCCGGCGACATAACCTGTAATATTCGAAAGACCTTCGCGACAATGTAACCATTTCATCATCACATAGATGACGACCATTGTTAACAATGTGTTTCCAAGGCCAACAACAGCATATTTAGCTGCCTGTCTGAAGGTTTTTCTCATACTTCTTTATCACTAAATCTATATCTTCTTCTGATAACTCTTTCACATTTGTAATCGTATAGACGGTAGAAAGAAAATTTCCGTACTGATTGCATTCGTTGATCACACGATCTAAAATAGACTTTACATCTGAGCGCATCGGAATAAGGACTACTAATTCAGCATACTGATCCTTTATTGTAAGCCTTTCTATATCACAGGCCGCCTCTTCCAACGCAAAAGGGAACTCTCGTTGAATCACCTCCTTCTGATAATCGGCAAAAACTTTAAGTTCATTTGCTATCAGCAAGACGCAGAAACGAAGCTTCTCTCCTTTTCCTCCAAGACCGGTAGAAATATAGACCTGCCTCTCGTCTGAGAGTTCCGATTCCAGAGATATACGACTTTCCATAAGTGCCATTGCTGCCCAGTCACGTACATCTTCATCAGCATTGCGTACATAGTCTTCCAAAAAGCGATAAGCCTTAATCTGGCGGGAGATTGCAAGCGAACTTAACATCAACTTTTTTTTATCCAGTCCGACAGTCGGATCCGGGAGATTTTCTACATATGACTCATAATCTGCATCCGTCAAGCCCGTGAAAGTCTTTCTCAATTGCTGAGAATATTTAAAATATTCCATCTGCAAATCAACGGACACCCGCTGCTCCAAAACATGGAAGTGAGCGTTCGTCTGGTTGAAAGAATCACGAAACTTATCAAATGCATCTATTTCTTGCATATCTACCGCCTTTAATCTAAATCTGACACAAATGTACTATTTTTCTATTTACCTGCAAACACATTTATGCTCCGGCATAAATCAAGAAGCCCAGGCCGATGATAAACAGTATAAACATACCTATATTCAAATAATCGGAAGCCTTTGGTGCACCACGAAACTCATGCCAGATCAATATGCCCCACATGGCAGAAACCAACGTCGCGCCCTGTCCGAGTCCATAAGAGATTGCAGCGCCGGCCTTCTCTGAAGCAATCATGCTGAATGACTGTCCGATACACCAGATTACACCTCCCAATATTCCAACCAGATGCGTATTCGCATTGCCTTTGAAATAACCCGATATTGAAACCGGTTCGCCTTCAATAGGCCGCTTCATGGCCAAAGTATTAAACAGAAAATTACTAATGAAAACACCCAGTGAGAAAATAAATACAGCCGTATATGGAGTCAGCTTGCCTAATGCCGGATTAGCAAAATTGTCGAGATCCATGGACGCTGCCACAAAACGATAGAAAAAGGCCATAATAATTCCGGCAGCTATAGATACCATGATACCGGTCCCCGAAAGCTTCTTCGAACCGACGAGTGCTTTCTTATACGCTAATCCGTTCAGGATGATCGCGACAGCAATCAAAGCCACTCCAATAAAAATATATAACGGTTCACCCTTTGCGGCCCCGAAATAATTCACCAATACGCCTAAAACCAAAGCCAGACCGATGCCCACAGGAAATGCCACCGACATTCCGCAAATAGCTATCGCCGCCGACAAAAGAATATTCGCCGCATTGAAAACGATTCCACCCAGAAAGGCACTGCCTAAATTCGGAAGGCTCGCCTGGCTCAGATTAGTCAGAAAACTTTGTCCTTCCGCGCCAAAACTGCCTAATGTGAATGCCGACAGAATGGAGAACAACAACACCCCTATCACATAATCCCAATAAAAAAACTCATATCTCCATGTGCGGGAAGCTAACTTCTGCGTATTTCCCCACGAGCCCCAGCAGAACATCGTTACAACACAGAAAACAATTGCCAAAGAATAATTCTGTACGATAAACATATCTATTTCTATTTAGGTTGATGCATAATATAATTTTCAATAATCTCCGCCATTATCTGATGCGGTACTTTCTCTATCAGGCGAAAATGTTTGCCTTTTGTGTTAGGAGTCCATTCATTGGAACCGTCATTTCCAACTACGTTCACTGTTCCACGCTCAATTTTGTAGTAAGGCGAATAACCTTTTATAGCCACCAGAACCGCTGTCAGATCCCAACTCTGCCGACCATTAGGGTCGCCTTCAGCAAAACAGGTCTCATAAACATCCTTCACCGGATTGTTCTGAATATCCATCTTTACCAAACGTTTCCCGATCAAAATCTTGTCGCCTATCTCAAAGCCACTGAAAATGATCTCTGTCGGCCATTGATCGAACACCATTTTTGAAGCCCGAGCATCGCAATATACATTAAACTCCCTGCCTTTAGGGAAAGCGGCAGCCATTGAAACCACATGATTCACCTTTTTGGCCACCAATGCTTTTCCTGAAAGCGGACTATATTCATCCGCCTTCGAAAGCAATAAATCTCTAAGGTTGGTAAAGAACCCTATTGTACAGATCACAACACTATGATCGGGTTGCTTACTCAATATCTCGCGGTAGACCTTTACGGCATCCGGAGCATCTGAAGTCTTTGCCGTTTTATGCGGATATTTCGCAGGCAACAATTCTGTCCAATGAACCTTATGACCGTCACCCATAGATACTCCGCCAGCGCTTTTAGGCGCACCGACCGGAATATCCGGACGTCGGAAATAGGTGTTCAGTACTTCAATACAGGGAATCACCTGCTCATCATGGTTCGACGACAGCACGCCCAATATTTTTACTTGTCCGCTATCGGCCAAAGCATGCATCAATGCCATCGCTCCCACATCGTCATAATCAGGACCCAGATCGGTATCCAAAATAAGGCGAACCGAATGCTTGGCGCTGTTTGTGAGTGTTTTATCTGCGGCAAACAGATCACAAACCACAAACAATGCCAAAAAGCAAAATAATAATTTATACTTCTTCATTCCTATCCAGCTTTAATTCATATCACTTCATCGGCTTATCCGAATAAACTACGGCACTGCCAAAATTAATAGAAGCATCAGATACGGGATTCAACCATTTAAAAGTAAACACATGCTTGCCTTTCGGTATCTGATATTTCCAAAAAAGATCATTGCGTCGTGTTGTATATGAGGCCGGAAGATTTGCCGTCTCCACGCTTTGTCCATCCATAAGCATCTCAACACGTGCCACATAGTTATTATCTTTAGCATTCACGGATCCTTTAAAAACAATACCTGTGCAATTAGCCGAGAACTCATTTACATCGGCAATTTTTTTGTTGATCGTCTTTATTTCAACAGGATACAATCCGTCGAAAGCTTTTTCATAACGGACAGGTTTCGGCTGCTGACAAACGATGGTAATGTTTTGTTCTCCCACACTTCCGCCGCCGCGCTTAATCATCTGCAGAGCCTGATTATAGCTCATCTGATATGTTTTATTAAGCGAAATGTTTGTATAGGCAAAGTTCATATCTTCCACTTCTCTTAAATTCTTCATCCAATATTCCGGGATATGACTATACCCCAATATCGCACCCAGTATACCGCCCGCAGAAGCCGGGTTGCAATCCGAATCCTGACCGCAACGCGTTGCAATATCAAGTGTCTTCGAGAAATCGCCATTTCCGTAAAGTAAACCGATCAATATATACGAACTGTTGATCACGGCATCTATATCAAAAGCATTGAATACGCCATCCGGACAACCCGTATCCTCGCTCCATTTCTTCTGGCATTCGAACCAAGTGCGTTTCCAATCCGTCGGGAATTCCTTATGCCAGCGTATCACATCGCTCATACATTGATAATAACGACTCTTGGCGGGAATTGATTTCAAAGCTTCCGTTACAATAAAATCTACATCATCGGAGACAAATGACAATGCATACATCGCTCCAACATAAACACCTCCATACCATCCATCGCCATAGCACATGATATGCCCGATTTTATCTGAAATGGCTGAAGCGGAATTAGGCATTCCGGGACACATCAATCCGGCATAATCCGCTTCAATCTGATAATCGATATCATCGGCATGAGGGTTATTCAACCAGTTTCCGGAAGCCGGCGGCATAATTCCCTGCAAAATATTATAACGTGCCGACTGGTTTGCATGCCATAAAGTATAACCGGCATGAGCAAAAGCCATGGCAAATGAATCAACAGGGGCATCTAGTCCTAAACGATCAAAGACATCAACAAAAGTCAGATCCATATATACATCATCATACAGACCGGGAATGTTCTCATACCAATATTTAATATAACCATCCGGCCATTCAATGGGGACATAATCCTGAATCATAGATCCGGGATATTTAAATTCAGTTGGTCCGCCATAAGTACAACCAATGGTTTGTCCGGCCCATCCTCCTTTTATCTTATCCAAAAGCTTTGCTGAAGAGATAGTTACCTTAGCTGGTAACGTTTTTGTCGGCGTTGCGTAAACAGAATGAGGCATCATCCATCCGGCCAACAAACATGCTGTAATAACGAATATTCCTTTTTTCATTTTTATTTGTTTATTTCATGATAAATACATGTATATTATTTCGATTTCAAAAGTATATACTTTGGAGATATGCAAGTATATACTTTTGGGGTATTAAAGTATATACTTTTACATTTAAAAGTATATACTTTTTTTTATGATAGATATAATTTTTATTATCAATTACTTATATCCATACTTTTAGTTATTTTTTCAATATCACGTCCACTTCCTCACGCGAAGGTGCAGAAGCCTGTGCTCCCATCCTGGTCACCGAGATGCTCGAAGCAGCCGTTGCAAACGACAGTGCTTCAGGCAAACTTTTTCCTTCAGACAATGCTACAGCCAATGCCCCGCAATACACATCGCCTGCTGCCGTCGTATCGACTGCCTTTACTTTGTTGGCAGGAACAATCACACCCTCCGGTTTAATCATCTGCTCTGCAACAGATTGGATACTACTTCCGGCATAGGAGCCTTTCGAACCCAAAGTGATCACGGTGTTTTTTACTCCTTTGCGGGCAAAGCATTGTTCTACCGCATTCATTGATGCCAGATCGGTTACTTTAATGCCTGTCAGCATCTCAGCTTCCGTTTCATTGGGGATTATCATATACAGGCAACTGAGCAGTTTATCGGAAAGGGGTTGTGCCGGGGCCGGATTCAAAATCACTTTCTTTCCTAAAGCAAAAGCTTTTTCTGCCACACACTCCACCGTTTCCATGGGGATCTCAAGTTGCATCAACACGACTGAGGCTTCCTCAAAAGCAGCGCTAGCCTTGTCTATATCCGACGGCAACAGGCAAGCATTGGCTCCCGATGCCACGGCAATACAATTTTCGGCCTTCTCGTCGACCGTGATCAAAGCGACACCCGAAGCATGCAGAGTATCTTTAAAAACATACGAAGTATCAATACCTTCTTTCTCAAAGTTTTTCACAGACTCGCAACCAAAAATATCATCTCCGATCTTGCACACAAAAATAATATCTGCTCCCAACCGGGCGGCGGCTACAGCCTGATTAGCTCCTTTTCCTCCGGGATTCATCAAAAACGAGCCACCGATAACGGTTTCACCCGGACGAGGCAGATTAATTGTCTTGACAACCATATCTGTATTTGTACTGCCAATTATCAATATTTTTTCCTGTGCCTTTCCTTCTGATAAATGTGTATTCATAGTTTTTTTCATTAATTAATATGTCCACAAATATAAACAATTCTTACAAATGATAAGAAGTTTACAACCATTATTCCTATCGAATTGTTATTTATTAAAAATAACTATCTTTGCAAACACAAATAAATCATTGAAAAAATACATGAAATCCGACATTGAAATAGCAAGAGAGATTCCTTTGAAGAAGATAAAAGAAATCGCTGTTAACTTGGGCATTCCTCGCGAAGAAGTACAAAACTACGGCAGATATATTGCCAAAATTCCCATTCATTTAATTGATTCGGAAAAGGTCAAACAACATAATCTGATTCTTGTTACAGCCATAACACCGACGAAGGCAGGCATTGGTAAAACAACGGTCTCTATCGGTTTGGCTTTAGGTTTAAACAGGATCGGGAAGAAAGCAGTTGTCGCCCTGCGTGAACCGTCTCTCGGTCCATGCTTCGGTATGAAAGGAGGTGCTGCAGGCGGTGGATATTCGCAAGTTCTTCCAATGGAAAACATCAATCTGCATTTCACAGGCGATTTTCATGCCATCACCTCTGCTCACAACATGATCACAGCCCTGCTGGACAATTATCTTTATCAAAATCGTAACAGTTGTGAAGGACTGAAGGATATACAGTGGAAACGCGTACTGGACGTTAACGATCGCAGTCTGCGTAATATCGTGTCAGGTTTGGGAGGTTCAGCCAATGGCATTCCTACTGAAACAGGTTTTGACATCACACCGGCTTCCGAAATCATGGCCATTCTTTGTCTGGCCTCCGATGTGGAGGATTTGAAACGTCGCGTAGGAAATATCCTCCTCGGTTTTACCTATGAAGACAAGCCCTTCACGGTGAATGATCTTGGCATTGCCGGCGCTATCACTGTTCTACTTAAAGATGCCTTGTTGCCGAACCTGGTACAAACGACGGAAAACACGCCCGCTTTCGTTCACGGCGGCCCGTTTGCCAACATTGCACACGGCTGCAATTCGGTTCTTGCCACAAAGATGGCGCTCACTTACGGCGATTATGTTGTGACTGAAGCCGGCTTCGGCGCCGATTTAGGTGCTGAAAAATTTTATGACATCAAATGCAGAAAAGCCGGACTCGATCCGAAGTTAACGGTCCTCGTCGTCACATCACAAAGTTTGAAACTCCATGGCGGCGTTGCCGAAGCAAGCATAAAGGATCCGAATCCTGAAGGATTGAAGAAAGGATTCGAAAATATGGACAAACATATTGAAAATATTCGCCGATTCGGTCAACATACTGTTGTTACATTTAATAAATATGCTTTCGATACGGACGAAGAGATCGCTTTAGTTGCCGATCATTGTCGTTCATTAGGTGTCGGGTTCGCTGTAAACAATGTTTTTTCCGAAGGAGGAAAAGGCGGCGAAGAGCTGGCTCGATTGGTTGTCGACACGATTGAAAACAATCACCGTGAACCGTTGAAATATATCTATAATAATGATGATCCTATCCGGACTAAAATCAAAAAAGTCTGCGAAAATATTTATGGCGCTTCCTCTGTTGTCTATACGACATTGGCAGAAAAGAAAATCAAAAAAATAGAAAGTTTGGGCATCGCTAATTATCCGATTTGCATCGCCAAAACGCAATACTCGTTCTCATCGGATCCAAAAGCCTTGGGTGTACCCAAGAATTTTGAAATGAAAGTGCGCGACATCGTGATCAACAACGGAGCAGAGATGAATGTAGTCATCATGGGTGACATCATGAGAATGCCCGGGTTACCGAAGGATCCGCAAGCAAAGCGCATTGACCTTGTCAATGGATTGGTGGAAGGTCTGAGCTAAAACCGCCTGAAAATCAATATGGATTGGTTACAGAATATTTTTACGACACCATCAATAATACAGGCTGTTATCGTCCTGTCGATCGTGTCGGCTGTTGGTCTTAGTCTAGGAAAGGTAAAGATATTCGGCGTATCGCTGGGTATCACTTTTGTCTTTTTTGCAGGAATCATGGCGGGGCATCTCGGGATTGTGGTCAATAAAGACATGCTCCATTTCGCGCAGAGTTTCGGGCTGATTATCTTTGTTTATGCTTTGGGATTACAGGTAGGTCCGGGATTCTTCAGTTCTCTGAAAAAAGGAGGTCTGGAGATGAATATCATGGGATTGAGTGTTATCTTCATCGGGCTGATAATGACGGTAGGATTACATTCGCTGGTAGGTATCTCACTTACGGATATGGTAGGTATATTTTGTGGAGCCGTTACCAATACTCCAGCCTTAGGCGCTGCACAACAGGCTTTATTACAACTGAGACCTGACGATGTAAATGGAGTAACCAATATGGCTTTAGGTTGTGCCGTAGCATATCCTTTGGGAGTTGTCGGCGTAATCCTGGCAATCATCCTCCTGCGTTCGCTCTTTGGTAATAAGAAAGCAGATAAAATTGATGAAAACGAAAACAATACTTTCATAGCAGAGTTTTTTATCAGTAATCCTGCCGTTTTTCATAAGAGCATCAAAGAAATCATGGCGCTGACGGACAAACATTTTGTCATCTCACGTATATGGCGAAACGGGAAAGTAAGTATTCCCACTTCCGAAACGCTATTGGAAGAAGGTGATCAACTGCTGGTCATTTCAGTGAAAAGTGATGTAAAAACTATCAAAGTTCTTTTTGGCAAGCAGGAAGATATCGACTGGAATAAAAAAGATATCGACTGGAATGCTATTGACAGTCAGCTTATCTCGCGGCGTATTGCTGTTACGCGGAGTAAAATTAACGGCGTCAAACTCGGCTCCCTGCGACTGCGAAACTTATACGGCATCAATATTACGCGAATCAATCGTGCGGGAATTAATCTGCTTGCATCGCCGGATCTGCGACTTCAGATCGGAGACAGACTAACGATTGTCGGTGAAAAAAATTCTATCGATAACGTCAGTAAAATACTCGGGGATGAAATCAAACAATTAAATAATCCCAACCTATTATCCTTCTTTGTCGGAATAACCTTGGGCTTGCTACTGGGAATCATCCCCATCACTCTGCCGGGAATCAGCACGCCGATAAAATTAGGCATTGCCGGCGGACCGATTATTGTGGGTATACTGATGGGCGCTTTCGGACCGCGTTGTCATCTGACGACCTACTCCACTGCCAGCGCAAACCTGATGCTTCGCCAATTGGGAATCGTCATTTATCTGGCGGGGCTGGGAATAGATTCGGGTGCAAACTTTTTTGCAACAGTCTTTCGTCCGGAAGGGATGCTGTGGATCGGAGTCGGGTTTGCACTGACCATTGTACCAGTCCTGATTGTAGGTTACGCCGCTTCCAAATTTTTCAGACTTGATTATGCACACAATATCGGGATGTTATGCGGAAGCATGGCCAATCCGATGGCTTTGAATTATGCCAATACAACCGTCGATGGCGACGAACCGTCGGTTGCTTATGCAACGGTTTATCCTCTTTCCATGTTCGTCCGGGTGATTTCCATGCAACTAATTCTATCAATGTTCCTGTGATACTTTCCGGCAAACAATAATCACTTTTTCGTCGTGACAAAGAGTGGTTGCAAAAAAATAGATCTCTCCGCCTTCTGCAATCTTTGTACGTTTGCGTAATTCATTAACCGATAAAGGAAAGTTTCGAACCGTAATATTCGCCTGTGGAACAGAAACATGCAGTGTTTTACAAAGCCGACTGCTAAAAGGGAGAATCTCTCTGACCTGGAATATTCGCCCCGGAAAATCACGAACCAAATGACTTGACGTGTATAAATGACTGCTTACATGCAGTTTGCTTACATTCATACGAACGGCTGTCTGTTTAAAAGCACCCGCCTTAAGAATGGAAGAATTGGGCTCATATAGATATTCTCCCACTTCTCTCGCTAAAAGAAGTGGCGCATTTTGTTCTTCACTTAACGTAAACCGAAGTGTTTCCATCGATCCGTCAGACAAAAAATTGACACAATGAATATCAGGGTCAACTGTCTTTGAATCATGTTGTAAAACAAACAACAACTCCTTGCATTCATTTTTTACAGAGAGAACATGAACGGCCACAGTATCAGGAAGAAGCTCCAGTGTCTGGCGAATATCGGCCATCGGCGACAATTTGGTAATCACGCAAGAAGCATGCTGCCACAGTGTGGGAAGCAATGACAATAAATCCGGCTCGCATTCACTTAAAGCAAAGAGTCGCTTATTACATTCGCCCCGTCGTGCCGGATCAACATAAAAAGCATCCACTTCAGGCAACTGATCCAGATAATCGATGGCATTGGCATTGACTATTTCGATATGTCCACTACTGAGAACACAAAAATTATTCTTCGCTGCCTCACAATATTCGGCATAGCGTTCAATATAAATAAGCCGTTTTACTTTCAAAGAAAAGAAAAAACTATCGACACCCAAGCCGCCCGTCAAATCGCACACTGTCCAGTCTGTTGCAACAAGTAGCTGCTTATATCTTGCAGTAAGTTCTGAAGAACATTGCTCCGCGGAAAGACGCGACGGAAAGATCAGACGATTATTGGCGTACCATAACGGAAGCTTGTCTTTAATCTGTCTTCTTGCAACAATTTGCATAACAAGAAACGGAATATTCTTATCGGCATACCTTGATTCGGACAGCAATAAGCGCACAGGGTCATCGTTCTTATGATCTTCAATAAATAAAATATCTTCTTCACTTAGTTTCATAACACAAATCAGGAATATTCGTATCGACAAAGCTGTTCAACAAATCTGCAAATATTCCGGCAAGCTACTTCCGGTTTCATTGCCTCTTCCAGAGACATCGACGAAGGAGTGATCGAAAATACGCCTCTAAATCCGGCCTGACTTAAAAACGCTTCATCAGATATACGACCTGCAATCAACACAACCGGAACCTGCTGTCGTTTTGCAACTTCAAGAATGCCATAAGGCACTTTTCCCATTAACGTCTGCTTATCGGCATGACCTTCGCCGGTGATAATCAGGTCTGCTCCCCGAATGATGTCAGTAAAATGAATCGTATCGAGCAACAGCCTAATACCGGGTTGCAATGAGGCATTCAAGAATGCCACCATGCTTCCTCCCATTCCACCTGCAGCGCCCGCACCGTGTATCTTGGAAACATCTTTGCCTGTCGCCTCAAAAATGACACGCGACAGCGATTGCAATCCGGCATCCAAAGCGACAACCATTGCTTCATCGGCTCCTTTTTGCGGAGCGAACACATAAGCAGCCCCCTCTTTTCCATAAAAAAAATTGGCGACATCACAAGCCACTTTGAAATGCGCTTCTTTAAGTAATGGATGAACCTGACTGAAGTCAACAGAGGCCACATCGGCCAGAATTCTTCCTCCTCTACCTAACAGATGCCCTTCCTTATCCAGAAAGCGAAAACCAAGCGCCTGAAGCATTCCTAGTCCTGCATCATTGGTGGCACTTCCTCCGAGACCGATAATAAAATCTCTGCAACCACGCAACAAGGCATCCGCTATTAATTTGCCGACACCATACGTGGTCGTATTCATGGGGTTCCGCTTTTCTTTAGCAACAAGAGGAAGCCCGCTGATTGCAGCCACCTCAATCAAAGCGGTATGTCCGTCAGCGGTAATGCCATAACAAGTCTGCCGCATTTCCATTAAGGGACCGGGAGCCTGAAGCGATATCTGTTGACCGCTAGTTGCCGAAAGTAACGCCTCAAGCATGCCTTCTCCCCCGTCAGCCACAGGAACACAAACCACCTCACACTGAGGAAAAACCGACAGTACTCCTTCTTTCGCCGCTCGCTCTGCTTCAATCGACGAAAGACATCCTTTAAAGGAGTCAATGGCAATAATCGCTTTGTTCATTACGACAAACTTATATAAAAACGCTGAAATAGACGAACTGAAAAGAAAAAATGTGGTTCCAGATTCATTCAATGCTTGATCGCAAGAGCGTAAACTCTATGTTTTGATCTTTGCCCGCCTCCTGACTCTGTTGCCACTTCTTCGACCGGAGATTACTTCATCTGAATTTTATCAGCTTCCCCCTTATAGGACTATTTTCAGGGGGAAGGTCAAGTTTTTGGGATTATACTATTCGGATGTAATCAGAATTTATAATCTATTCCAATACCAAATACACCATTCGTACGGGAATAAATATCTGTGCCTTCCAACGTAGTATTGCAATATCCAGGATTTCCTGCACTTGTATGCTTTGTGTAGTCGCTGTATAATGTCACAAAGTAACCGGCATTAATACGAATATGTTTGTTCACATTTACTGCGCCTCCTGCTCCTATTGAGTAACTGTCGCATGCAAAAGAGGTGTTTGATTCATAAGCATCACTGAGTCCATAGTCGGTTCGCTGTGCACCGGCACTAATTGTTAAGATTTTATTAATATCGTATTCCGCTCCGATAAGGAATTCACTGGTTCCATGAGTTAGTTCTTTTTGACGGTTATTAGCCATTGTGGCATTCTTATCATCGAAAAAATGGTATTCTAATGTGGAACGAAACTTAGGCGTGAAATCATAACCAACAGCAAGGCTTAACATTGCGGGCATGTCATATCTTGTTTTAGCTCCGTCGCGAAAAGCAGAAAGCACTCCATCAGGGTCACTGTTAAGATGAGTCTTATTTGGAATGTTCAACTTTGTACGGAATTCATATTTAGCTGCCAAAGTAAGCTTTCTATCATGATAATCTACACTGATGATAGGATTAAAACCCCACCCGGTCTGATCGCAATCAACCTGATAATCTGCCAAAACCTTATTGATGTTGTTCATGGCGGCCTTAACGTATCCACGGTAATATCCATCATAGTAATTAGCCCTGATCCCTGCAGACGCTGCCCAATGATTCCCTATTTTATAGGTAAAGCAGACTTGTCCTCCATAAATATATTGCTTCCCTTTTATTCTTGAGTCAATTGTATATTTGTCAGGAGTTATTGTTCCTTTTGTTTGAGAATAGATTGCCGTCATTAACGGGGCATCGAACATTGGAAGACCGTCATTATATTTTACATAACCACCACTACCGACAATACCTATCATTGTAGATAAAACCCAATTGTTATGGTGGTAAGAAGCAAATAATCCGGGAACGAACGGTGCAGAAGCTTCTCCATGGTATTTGCGTGTATGATTGTCAGTCATAAAAAGCGGGAAGGTGGTCTCGATGTCGCGGTTTTGATGTGGCATTTGCCAATTAAAAGAGAGTTGCCAGCCTTCATGTCCCCATGCCAAACCTGCAGGATTACTATACGCTGCGTCAATATCAAAGGTTGCGCCACGTGCCATCATTCTGTCGAATGATATATGATAATTAGTGTTAGTCATTAATCCACCAGCTTTTAACTGTGTGGTAGACAAGATAAAAGTACCTAATATTACTAGGAACAGAAAATGATTAATTCTTTTAATCGACATGTTATATTATATTAATTTCAAATGATAATTATTATTTTAAATCTATCAGAACAATAAATCCTCCCGAATTTATGTTTGTCGAAAAATTTGTTTACCTTAATGCGCAGAACATTTAACATAAATAATATCAACATGCCTGCAAAGTTAAATATAAAACCTGAGAAATAACCTATTTTATGCTTTCATTTGCAATAAAATCATCAAACTGCGCCCGATATCCGTTGAATACATTAATATCTACTTCGCCTTTTATTCCACTGACTCTGCCGTCAGGACATAATTGCCAATATATCAGTTTTACATCCGGCTTGTACTCTCCATAACGGGCTATCCAGATTTGATAGTGGCTCTTAATGTATGAAGCATCATTAAGATAATTGTTGACAAATTCCTGATTGACGTATAATACGGGTTTTACTCCTGTATGATTCTCTACGATCTTAAGCCATTCTACAACACGGTTTAGCAACATATTCTTTCCGCCTATCTTTTTTATCTGCGCTTTAGTAGGTTCGACATCAAGTGCTGGCGGAAGGTCACCGTGACGTAATACGGCATTACGCAAAAAGAATCGGGCCTGTAACTTGACGCTCGATAATAGAGAAAAGTAATGGTATGTACCGACATGGAATCCGTAGCGACGTGCCATTTTGTAATCGTATCCGTAATGTGCATTACGCAGGGATTGGCCTTCTGTAGATTTTATGTATACGAATGATATGGGATAATCTACCGGACCGTCTACTGTCTTTTTGCTTGCATTTCCTAAATGAGTGATACGAAGTTTATTCCATTCAATATGGACAATCTTATTTTTCTCCTTTTTTCTTCTTTTCCCGGTTTCGTCTACATAATATATAGGAACCTTAACAGTATGTTGGTATCTGGAAATGTCGATGCCGTATATTCTCTCGGATGTATATATCATCCGTTCTCCGAGATAAACATCATCCTTCCATTCTCCGGCACGGACACCGTGGTGCGGTGAAACCGAGAATCCAAAACCGTTGCGTTTCCCGTTTTCCCATCTTCCTTCATAATAATCGCCGTTGGGACTGACAAAAATACCATGACCGTTTACAGGTTTCTCTTCCTTATGTGTCTGATAAAGTATTTCGCTTGCATTAATATTCCCATATTTCCTAAATTGATATCTAGACAACGGTCTGACACCATCCGGTGTATTATGGTTCGCCGTTTGAAAAATCATCTGTTTATTGTCCTGCGATTCATCTGCAAGCATCACACATGGTAACCGTTTAGTCCGCAAAGAATTGCCCTTATAAATGACTGAATATTGAGGAATATATTTTACTTTTATCTTTGAAGGATTACTGATGGCATTTATAATCCTGGATAATTTCTGAATCGTATCAAGATCTGCTATGATCTTTGCATTAAAAATAGAAATGGTATTAAATCCTTCATCCCGGACATTATGCAGACTCAGATAATATTCAAGTTCAGTTATTTCCGATTTCAGGTCTAATTCTTTCTGTGCGAGCAGTTTTTTCTCTTTATCGATAATATAAGACAGGTTTTGATTTGTGAAATTGACAACTTCTTCTTTCGGTTTTAGTGAAAATCGAGTAAGAAGTCTACCGTTACACCAAGGAAGTAATTGGAATTTGTTGATCCAACGAGCCGTATATTCTATAGTTTTTATTGCAACCTTTTTATCATAAGTGAGATTAACTAATACCGAATCAGTATTGATATCATTGAAAAAGGCAATATATTTCCCGTTTTCGATAAGGGCATAACAATACTTGCACTCAATCTTGGCAATGCTTTGTCTTATTTGTTTTTTAGACAAAGGCAAATATGAGTAACCTCCTATTAGAATAATTGATATAATAATGGCTGAAGGTATTATCCACAGCCACCGCTTTTTTTTCTTTTGCATTTGCATTTTCATGGAAGCCTTTGCTTATTTATCGCGCCGGTATTTTCTTGTTCTGTACTCATAATGATTACAACAATGGCGATGAAATATACACAACAAATATGCACCTTTCCAAGAATATCTGAAATGCAAAAATACACCTTTCCTTGTATTTAGCCAATTTTTTACGCGACAGTTTAAGAACGCACTTACTCTTTCTCAACATGTGATATTTGTTTTTACTATTTATCGGGCGTATCATTCTGTCAGTTCTCCCCTTTTAGGACTGTTTTCAGAAAGGATGCCAGCTTCATTATATCAAGCGCTGTGCCAGACGGAAAAGATGATCTATTACACCGTCAAGAGTGCTGGACGGTCTGCTTGAAATCGGACAATATACCTTTTTTTACTACATGTAAAATGGCGTATGATTCTTCGGAAATGATGAATAAATCAAAAAAACAATTGTCGAAATTAGACATTCTGTCTACCTTTGTGCAAAACAAAATCGAAAATAACGAAAACAAATGACGTTTACAATAAGAAAAGCCGATATCCACGACTGTGAACTGATCCATGAGATGGCTTCGCAAACATGGGAAAACACCTATGGCACAATTCTTTCGCCCGAACAACTGGCGTACATGTTTGACATGATGTATTCAATAAAAAATCTGCATCACCAGATGTGTGAGCTTCATCATCAGTTCTTTATTATTTATGCCGACGGACAGCCGGGTGGGTATCTTTCAATAGAGACACTCAATGACGACCTGTATGAGTTTCAGAAAGTATATTCGTTGCCGCAATTGCACGGTACGGGAATCGGCCGCTATATTATTGAACAGGGAGTAGCTTATCTGAAAAGCATACACCGGAAACCGTTTACCGTCGAACTGCATGTGAACCGCTACAACCCGGCTGTCAACTTTTACAAACATATGGGGTTTTATCAGTCTGATCAAGGCGATTTCCCGATAGGAAACGGCTATTTTATGAATGATTACATCATGCGGATGGAGGTAAAATAATATCCGTTTGCATATTCAAAAAGATTTTCATATCTTTGTGACATATAAATAGAGAGTATTTACTATAAAAACTCAAAAACAATTATGACAACAATGATTATTTTAGCGGTGGTCATCATCCTGATTATATGGGTGATATCACTATACAACCGACTGGTTAAATTACGTAACAACCGTGAGAACGCTTTCGCCGACATTGATGTTCAGCTGAAGCAACGCCATGATCTGGTTCCACAGTTGGTGGAAACGGTCAAAGGTTATGCCACTCATGAAAAAGAGACATTTGAAAAGGTGGTTGCTGCACGCAATACCGCCGTCAGCGCCAAAAGCATTGACGACAAGATCGTGGCCGAAAACGCTCTTACTTCGGCACTGGCCGGACTGAAAGTGACACTCGAGGCTTATCCGGAGCTTAAAGCCAACCAGAACTTCATGCAGTTGCAAGAAGAAGTGGCTGATCTTGAAAACAAACTCTCGGCTGTTCGCCGCTACTTCAACTCGGCTACGAAAGAGCTTAACAATGCAGTACAGGTATTCCCATCAAATATCATCGCAGGGATGTGCGGATTCCACAAAGAGATGATGTTCGATCTTGGCGAACAACGTACGAACTACGAAGAAGCTCCGCAAATAAAGTTCTGACCACATGCAGTATGTAGGAATCAAAACACAACAGAGCAGGAATAACTTCTATTCAGGACTCCTGCTTTGCCTGTTTCCGATGCTTGTGTGTGCGTTGGTGTATCTGTTTTGCTATCTGCTGGGATATGCTTCGGCTTCAGGCTATGAACAGGAACAGAGCCATAACATGACAGCTGCGGCCAACGTGCTGTTCATCAATATTGCACCATACATCCTGGCCGGTGTGGCCATTTGGTTCATCATCGCTTATTTTGCCAATACCAGCATCATCAACGCAGCGACAGGTTCCGAAACCCTCGAGAGGAAAGACAACAAGCGCATCTATAACCTTGTGGAGAACCTCTGTATGAGTCAGGGAATGAAGATGCCGAAGGTAAACGTCATCAATGATGACTCGCTGAACGCTTTCGCCAGCGGAATCAATGAGAAGACTTACACGGTAAGCCTCTCGAAAGGAATTATAGAAAAACTCAACGACGAAGAACTGGAGGCCGTAATCGGACATGAGCTGACGCATATCCGCAACCGCGACGTCAGACTGATGATCGTATCGATCGTATTCGTAGGCATCTTCGCGATGGTCGCACAGATGGCCATGCGAACATTCTACTACTCGTCGTTTGCCAGACGGCGTAACGAGAAAGACAACACCGTTGTCATTATGCTATTGGTACTGGTTGTCGCAGCTATCGGTTATTTATTCAGCATCCTGATGCGCTTCGCCATCTCTCGCAAACGCGAATATATGGCTGATGCAGGATCGGCAGAGATGACAAAGAACCCTCTGGCACTGGCCAGCGCACTAAGGAAGATTTCCGGAGATCCATATATCGAAGCAGTGACACGCGACGACGTGGCCCAACTATTTATAGAACATCCCGGACACAAAGAACAAAAGAACGCCCTGAGCGGACTAAGCGGACTTTTTGCTACGCACCCGCCCATTGAAAAACGAATACAAATTCTGGAACAGTTTTAGAGAAAATGATACAAAAAAAATGGTTGAGCGATTTCCAATTGAAATGGAGTCGTATGAAGCAGGCGATGATGAAAATGGAAGTCGATGGATGCCTGCTCAGTGTGGATGTGAACCTTTATTATACAACCGGTCGTGTATATAACGGTTTTTTTTATATGCCTGCAGAAGGTGATCCGTGGTTTTTCGTCAAAAGACCGGCAGGCATCAATTGCGATCACACGGAGTATATTCACAAGCCCGAACAGATGGCCGAACTGTTTGCGAAAAACGGATTGAGTATGCCGCGGAAGCTTCTGCTTGAAGCCGACGAACTGAGTTATAACGAATATATGCGGTTGCAAGCCGTATTCAATCCCGAATCGACAGGCAACGCCACTCAGATGATGCGAATTTTGCGCGAGATAAAAACGCCGTACGAAATTGAGATGTTTCGCACCTCTGCACGACTGCACGAAAAAACATATGCCGAGATTCCGGAATGCTTCCGGTATGGGATGACCGATCTTGAACTGCAGTATGAGATTGAAAAACGGATGCGCAAGAATGGTTCTATCGGACTGATTCGCGCTTTTGGTGACAATATGGACATTTTTATGGGCAGTATTCTGGCCGGCGACAATGCCGCACAGCCTTCGCCTTTCGACTATGCGCTGGGAGGCAGCGGTACGGACGCACTAAGCCCGGTAGGAGCCAACGGTACGGTCCTGAAAAAGGGAATGGCCATAATGATCGATATGGCAGGCAACTATACGGCGTATATGACCGATATGACACGTACCTACTCCGTAGGAACGCTGCCGCAAGCAGCCTATAGAGCGCATCAGACATCCTTGCTCATACAAAACGAGATAGAAAAGAAAGCGAGGCCGGGTGTGGCTTGCGCCGACTTATACAAGATCGCTGCCAACATCGCCGACCAGGAAGGCCTCTCGCCCTATTTTATGGGACTGAGCCAACAGGCAAAATTCATCGGTCACGGTATTGGTATACAGATTAATGAACTGCCGGTGCTGACACCAAAATCGAAAGAAAAATTACAAACGGGAATGGTATTCGCACTCGAACCGAAATTCGTCGTACCCGGAGTCGGAGCTGTGGGCATCGAAAACAGCTTCCTCGTCACCGAAACGGGAATCGAAAAGCTGACGCAGTTTAAGGAAGAAATTATTAAATTATAAACACAAATCATGAAAAGAACAATTACGTTACTGCTGTTACTAGCCGTATTTATCATTCCTGCCAAAGGACAGGATGTACAAAACGTCAAACAAGTAAAAAACGTCATCCTGCTTATTCCTGATGGCACTTCATTAGCTACCGTATCGACAGCCCGCTGGTTGCAATGGTACACCAATCCTTCGAAACCGAAACTGAATCTCGATCCGTATCTTTGCGGGACGGTACGCACGCTGTGTTCTAACGAACCGATAGGCGACTCCGCTCCTACGACATCATGCTACATGACCGGTTACACAAGCCGTGCCGGATGGGTTTCGACCTATCCGCTTGCCGATCCTCAGAATGACATTTATCCGAATGATCCGAAGATGGCTTATCAACCGCTGACGACGGTGCTCGAAGCGGCAAAAATGCTTTACGGCAAATCGACCGGGCTTGTTTTCACCTGCGAATTTCCGCATGCAACACCGGCAGACTGCGCTTCGCACAGTTACAATCGCAGCCGCTACGACTGGATCGCGCCGCAGATGGTGCATAACGACCTTAATGTCGTGATCGGCGGTGGAGCCGGAATCCTCAATACCGAAGAAGAAGCTTATCTGAAAGGCAACGGCTACGGGGTTTTCAAAAACGATATCAACGGCATGCGCTCATACGCAGGCAACAACATGTGGGCTTTATATTGCGATCATGAGATGGCCTACGATATCGACCGCGACACAACCAAAGAGCCGGCACTCGAAGAGATGACGCGTATCGCCATCGATAAACTGTCGAAGAATCCACAGGGTTTCTTCCTGATGGTAGAGGGAAGTAAAGTGGATTGGGCTGCACATGCCAACGACCCTGTCGGTATGGCAACGGATATGCTGGCTTACGACCGCGCTTGCGGCGTTGCACTGGATTTTGCCCGCAGGAACGGCGAAACGGCCGTTATCATGGTGCCCGACCATGGCAACAGCGGCATCAGCATCGGAAGCCGCAGAGCCGGAGGTCATGGCACAACGAAAGACGTAATGTTCAAACAGTTCTCACAGATAAAACTGACGGCTGACGGTTTTGCAGCCAAGGTGAACAGCGTTCCGAATTCGGAAGTGCAGAATGTGTTTCGTACTTATGCCGGTTTTGAACTGACACAGGATGAGCTGAACGCGCTCAACAACTGTAAAGACTACAAGAACAGTCCGATACCTGTCGACAAACGTTCGGCAGACAACGTAAAGGCAACGCTTTACAGCGGTTCGCTGACATCATTCATGGCGAACTTGATAACTTCAAAAACATGCTTCGGCTTTACAACAAACGGACATACAGGCGAAGAGGTGTTCCTGGCTGCCTATCATCCGCAGAACACGCTTCCTCTGGGTATGCTGACAAACATCGAGCTGAATCATTATATGTGCAACCTCTACGGCTTCAATCATGACAAACTTGACGAGCTGACCAAAGAGAACTTCGCGCCGTACACCGAAGTGTTCAAAGACTACAAATGCACTATCATCCCGGCTAAGGACGAGAAAAGCGCGCCTACACTGGTTGTTGTAAACAAGAAGAAACAGATGAACATCACGCCGAACACAAACATCGTGACGCTCGGCAAGAAAGGAAAAGAAACAATCAGACTGAATTCGGTTATTATATATGTAGATAAAAATAATACATTCTACTTGCCGGTAAAACTGGCCGATTATTTGAAATAATAACAAACTCTACTTATGAAAAACGCAAATCAGGCACGGACGGAAACCGTGCCTGATTTATTTATAGGACAAGACAGATTCATCTATTGTCTCACCATCTTCAATGTCATATTAAAATCTTTGGCTGTATAAATAGCTGTCATAATACTTCCAACCTGTGTAAACAGATCGGCTTTATCAGCAAGCGAAGGCATCAGCGAAAGAACATTCAACAGCGGCGATAATCGGGGAATCAACACTTGAGCCATTGGCAGGTTAACCGATAGTCCGCAGGATTTGCCGTCGGATCCGGGAATACAAATAAACGGGATTCCATTCTTCGCCATCTCAACCAAAGCTTCCAGACTACCCAACAGATCGTCGGCTTTGGTCGCCTGCATCTGCATCACTAATGTGGCGATATTCATCACGTCGGGCACAAAATACAGAAAATGGTCTTTAACATAAAAGGTAAACAGTCCGCCAAGCGGAACCATAGTTCCCTCCTTAGTGATATTGATGACAACATTTCCGTTTTGCAAGAAGTTAACGGACGATACGGAAGCGCTCAAAAAACCAGTTCCAAGGTTGCTGATAAGATAAGAGAACTGCGTGTCGCCAACATTCTGCCCTCTGAAAGTCACAATTCCATCAGCTGATTTTAAGTTCATTGTCAGACAACCTCCGCCAGTTGTCGCAGGAGCCATCATCCAAGATCCTACCATTGGCGAATCATCGGCCACATCCACATTGAGCGTCATCACTCCCGAAGCCACCGTTCCCGTCACGCTGACCGTACGCGTATCGACTGCGGCAGCACCTTGAAACGCAACGGACGGCGAAGCATCCGCCTTAGCCTGCGACACAGCCACATCGACCGTCAAACTGTCGGCTCCGGCAACAACACCGCTAAGAATAGCTGTAGCATTGCTTGAGGAATTCGCAGAAAAGATAATGGTTGCACCTTTTTTAGCCTGCCCGTTATAGTTGAGAGACAATCTGCCGCCTGTATAACTGCCTGAAATATTATCATAGGAATCATTATCATCGTTACTACAAGAAAACTGACTCAAGGCAAAGCAAAGTGCCATAATGTGAAATAAATATTTTTTCATGTACACACCAATTAATTATTTTTATTTTAACAATCGAGAAAACGGTTTTGTTTTGCAAAAATAGAAGATTCAAAACAGTTTCATAGCTCAGACCCTGTATTACAAATCAAATAACACTGAAAAGAGCCAAATGTAAAACGCTGGTCTATAAAACGGCATATACAAGAAAAAAAAGTAAACCTTCCAAAACATTTTCTTAGAATAATTCTGAAACATTTATATTCTAGAAATAGCAAAATGACTTTTTTGGATATAACTTTGCGGGTTGTTCGAAAGTCTGTAGAGTGGTTATAATGTACTTATTTTAATTGGATATGAATATCTTGTTAAGCTTTGATGCTGAAGAGTTTGATGTACCATCTGAACATCACACGAATATACCTATTGAAGAACAAATCAATGTTTCATCATCAGGTATAAATATTATTCTTGATTGTTTGCAACAATACCAAATCAAAGCCACTTTCTTTTGTACAGTCAACTTTATCAAGCACGCTCCGGATGTGCTCCGCCGGATGGTGTCCGATGGTCATGAAATAGCTTCGCACGGAGTTTTTCATTCCCAGTTTGATATAACGCATTTAAAACAAGCAAGAGACCTTTTGGAGGAACTGTCCGGACAAAAAGTGACCGGCTTCAGAATGCCACGTATGATGCCGGTGGCAGAAAAAGAGATCTATAACGCCGGATACGTTTATAACTCATCGTTGAACCCTACATTTATTCCCGGCAGATATATGCACCTGAACACGCCCCGCACTTATTTCAAAAAAGAGGGTGTATATCAGATACCTGCTTCAGTTACTCCGATATTACGCTTCCCGCTGTTCTGGCTGTCGTATCACCATTTGCCTGCTTCATTATATCGCCGTCTGGTTTATGGCACACTGAAGCACGACGGATATTTTACAACATACTTCCATCCGTGGGAGTTTTACGCCCTAAATGAACATCCTGAATATAATCTGCCTTATATCATCCGTCACAATTCGGGAGTGGGCATGGAAAAAAGACTGACTGATTTTATCAGCTATTTCAAACAAAAAGAGGTTTCTTTTATAACATACAGCGAATTTGTTAACCGTATAAAAGAAAAAGAATAAGATGAAAAAAGTTTCAATCATATTCCCGACCTATAATGAAGAAGCTTCTATTGATCTTCTTTATAACAGTATGGTTAAGGTAATGACCGATAACAGTCGTTATGAATGGGAATTTCTAATTATCAATGACGGCAGTTCCGACAACACGTTGAACGCCGTCAAAGAACTGCATCAAAAAGATAACCGTTTTTGTTACCTTGACTTATCTCGCAATTACGGGAAAGAGATTGCCATGATGGCCGGATTCGATTATGCAACAGGCGACGCAGTCATCATTATGGATGCCAACATGCAACATCCTATTTCCGTTATTCCGGAAATGCTGGCTTATTGGGAAAAAGGATATCAGGATGTTTATGCGCAACGCGAAAGCTCAGATGAACAATGGTTTAAAAAGAAAAGCTCGCAACTCTACTACAAACTGCTTGATGAGACTTCAGATATACCTATCCTCAAAAACGTGGGCGACTTCAGGCTTCTTGACCGCGTCTGTGTCGATGCTCTGAAACAAATGCGGGAGACGCAACGAAATACCAAAAGCATGTATTGCTGGATTGGATTCAGAAAAAAAGGAATCAAGTACAAACAACTCTCACGCAAATCGGGTAGAACAAAATGGAATTTCCTCTCACTACTGACGCTGGCTATCGACGGACTGACCTCATGCACCACGATGCCGCTTCGTTTCGCAACAATTCTGGGTTCACTCGCCTCGCTGCTCGCATTCATATACCTGTTTGTCATCATTGTCAAAACACTGGTCTTCGGCGAGCCTGTTCAAGGCTATCCGACACTGATGGTGACGATCTTGTTTCTAGGAGGCGTGCAGCTCATCTCGCTCGGAATCATAGGCGAATATTTGTCGCGCGTATTCAAGGAAACAAAAGGGCGACCGGGATATTTCATCAATTCATACAACGGCACTGAAACAAAAAACACATTATGATCACGGTCAGAGATTTCTTCAAGAAAAAATTCTTCAACGACAACCGCACGCTTTTCGGATTATGGTTACTCATTCCTGTATGTGCAGCTTTGTTCAAACTCCACAAATGTAATAATTTCCTCATCTTCAGAGGTTCGTTTTATCACCTGCTATCGGGACAAGATCTTTATATTCATTATCCCAACGAATATAAAGACCTGTTTCTTTACGGCCCGGTCTTCAGCTATATCATTGCTCCTTTTGCGGTGATGCCTGTATGGATGGGCGTCACATTCTGGAACATTTTCCTGGCCATGATTTTATATTGGGCTATCCAAAAGCTTCCTTTCAAAAAACCGGGCAATCATATTTTCATTCTATGGTTCTGTGCACACGATCTGCTGACATCGCTGTTCATGCAACAGTTTAATGTAGCTATCGCCGCGCTTATCATCGCTTCGTTTGTTTGCGTTGAGAAAGAGAAAGATGTCTGGGCCACGTTCTTCATCCTGCTGGGCGCCTTTGTCAAACTCTATACCATTGTGGGGCTGGCTTTCTTTTTCTTTTCCCGTCATAAAATGAAATTCATCGTCTCATTCCTGATCTGGGGCGTTGTGCTGTTTCTGTTACCCATGCTGATTGCCGATCCCGCCTATATCGTCGACACCATTAAGGAATGGTTTTACACATTGGTGGTAAAGAACGGGAACAACCTCCATACCATGCATCAAAATGTATCGCTGCTGGGCTTCATCCATAAAACGACCGGTTGCTGGTTTTCTGACCTGTGGATACTGGTTCCGGCATTGATCCTGTTTGTTTTACCCTATTTTCGTATCGGGCAGTACAAGAACCCCGCATTTCGCTACACCTGGCTGGCTTCGGTGCTGATGTTCGTCGTACTGTTCAGTACGGGAAGCGAATCGAGCACCTACATTATTCCATTCACAGGTGTTGCCATCTGGTATGTGTCGGCCCCATGGAAACGCGACAAGTGGGATATTGCACTGATGGTGTTCGTCTTCATCTTCAGCAGTCTCTCTTCCTCCGATCTGTTCCCCAAATATGTAAAAATGCATTTCATGATGCCTTATGCCATCAAAGCGCTGCCTGTGTCTATCGTATGGTTCAAACTGTGTTACGAGCTTTGCACCAAGGACTATGCTCCGCAGAAAGCCGAATAAAATGGCGCGCTCTTCTGAAGGTCATTCAAGGATTGTCAGTCTGGCGAACTTCAGCAGCAACTGTTTCCTGCCGAAATGGGTAAACTCAACCAATGCTTTGACATTGCCCGGGTCGGAAGATTCAAGTTCTACAACTACGCCTTCGCCAAAACGGTCGTGGCGTACCCTGCTGCCTGCCTGCAATCCCGACAAGTCGACCGGAGGAAGAAATGACGAATCTTTCGTCACCTTCGTCATACGCGAATGGGTAGTGGCAAAAAGCGAAGAACCGGCTGTCTGAGACTGACGCTGAGACGACGCTTCCGTATGCGATGCCTGTCGGAACGACGATGGAGGCTCGACAGCCCGCGGCTGACGGAACGGCGAGACAAATGCCGATGACCGTTCATAACGTTCGCGTTGCGAACCGAAGCCATCGTCTGCACGCATATCCTCTGCCGGCGCATTATCCGGAATATCCAGATACTCCGGGTCTATATCCCGCAGGAAACGACTCGGCGAGCAGATATCGCTCTTGCCGTTGCGATAGCGGCTTTTGGCATATGTCAGAAAGCAATTTTCCTCAGCCCGCGTGATCGCAACATAGAACAGGCGGCGTTCTTCTTCCAGGGCGCGCGGACTGTCTTCCGACATCATCGACGGAAAAAGATGTTCTTCCAGACCGACCACAAACACGTTCTTGAACTCCAATCCCTTGGCTGCATGAACGGTCATCATCGTTATCTTGTTGGTCTGCTCGTCCTTATCGTTGTCCTGATCGGTCAGCAACGACACTTCAGACAGGAAGTCGGCCAGCGTAACCTGCTCCTGCCCTTCCTCTCGGCGCAGCTCGCAAAATTCGGTGATACCCTTCAGCAACTCATCGATATTTTCCTTCTGCGTCGCACCTTCCAGCGAACTGTCCTGCAACAGCAGATTGTAGATGCCGCTTTCGCGGACAACAGTCGTTACTATCTCCTCCGCCGAAAGCTGCGCATTGCGTTCGATGAAACTCTCCATCAACCGGCGGAAATCCGAAAGTTTCTTTGCCGTCCCGCCATTGATCTGCACCGAATAAGTAAGCGGTTCGGAAAGCACTTTCCATAAACTCACCCCATGATTCGAAGCCGCTTCAATAAGCTTCGAGAGTGTTGTATCGCCGATACCGCGCGCCGGAAAGTTTATGATACGCTTGAAGGCCTCCTCGTCGTTCGGATTAATGATCAGGCGCAGGTACGACAGTACATCCTTCACCTCCTTGCGCTGGTAGAACGACAATCCGCCGTAGATTCTGTAAGGAATGCCGCGTTTGCGCATCGCCTCCTCAAGTATACGCGACTGAGCATTGGTGCGATAAAGGATAGCACAATCGGCGTAGTTATAATGTTGCAAATGCAAATCGCCGATCTTTCCGGCAACCACATATGCCTCTTCATAATCGGAATACGTACTCAAAACGTTGAGTTTGCTACCTGCCTCCTTCTCTGAATAGACCTCCTTGCGTATCTGGAGCATGTTTTTATTGATCAGACTGTTGGCGGCATTCACAATATTCTGCGTCGACCGATAATTGCGCTCCAGCTTGAACACCTTGCAGCCGGGATACACATTTTTGAACTGAAGAATATTATCGATACTGGCTCCTCGAAACGAATATATACTCTGCGCATCGTCGCCCACAACACATATATGACGTTCTTTCTCGCACAAGCGCTGCACGATAAGATGCTGAGCGAAGTTGGTATCCTGATACTCATCAACAAGCACATAGCGAAAAAAATGACTGTATTTATCCAACACATCCGGACAATCACGAAACAAAATATTCGTCATCAGCAACAGATCGTCGAAGTCCATCGCACCCGCCTGACGGCAACGACCCTGATAACGCTTGTAGATATCACGGATCAACGGCACGCGACACTCTTCGTCGTGTTCCAGAATCTCTTTATTCTGCTCGTAGGCCGTACATGTGATAAGCGCATTCTTGGCGTTCGATATACGGCTCTGCACCATGTTCGGCTTATAAACCTTATCATCAAGCTGCATCTCTTTCATGATAGAACGCAGCAAGCTCTTCGTGTCGGAAGCATCGTAGATGGTAAAATCCGAAGAGAACCCGATACGATCGGCTTCGCGTCGCAAGATACGTGAAAACAGCGAATGGAAAGTACCCATCCAGAGACGGCGTGCCGTGTCGTCATCAGTCAGAGCAGCGATACGCGACTTCATCTCGCGTGCAGCCTTGTTGGTAAAAGTCAGTGCCAGGATACTCTGCGGAGCAAAGCCCTGCTGCAATAAGTACGCAATCTTATAAGTCAAAACTCTGGTCTTTCCCGAACCTGCTCCGGCAATCACAAGCGACGGACCATCGGTGTAGACCACTGCTTCACGCTGGCTCTCATTCAGTTGTTTCAAAAAATCTGTTTCCACGTCCAAACTTCTTATTTGTTTCAGGTCACAAAGATAACCCTAGACGACGAGAATACCCAATGAGAGCAAAATAATATTTTCCAACCCTCTTCGCGCAGCCAGTTTAAAATCATAACCACAAAGAAACAATATTTCAAAAACCAACCTGAACAAATAAGCGTTAACTATAAGCTATAGTATTAAGTAGATGTATTATTGATTGGCCTCATCTGGTGAGCGATAAACGAAGGATCAAGATAAAGCGATAGAAAAAATCTGCTGTCAGATGCAAACATTAGAAAATATCCTTTAAAAACGGCCTCAGCTGTATCGCGTTAACTATAGTATTAAGTAGATGTATTATTGATTGGCCTCAGCTGTATCGCGTTAAGCGGAAGACAATGATGCAGCGGTTAAAAAAATCTTCTGTTTGAGCGCAGCGAGTTTAAGATTTTTCAGTGGAATCATTATCTGCAGTAGCGATACAGATGCAGCCTTGCACTTTTGGTTACTTTTCTTGCAAGAGAAAAGTAATAGAAGAAATCTTGATCTTTCAGGGTTACTTTTCTATCAAGAGAAAAGTAAAATAGAAATTGCACTTTTAAGGTAGTTTTCTATCAAGAGAAAAGTAATAAATGATTTTAAAAGAAGTTCTGTTTTTGACCGCCCTCAACTGTTAAGCACTAACCATAGTGAAAGTTAATGCATTGTTGATTGGCCTCATCTGTATCGCGTTAAGCGGAAGACAATGATGCAGCGGTTAAAAAAATCTGCTGTCTGAGCGAAGCGAGTTTCAGATTTTTCAGCGGAATCATTATCTGCAGTAGCGATACAGATGCAGCCTTGCACTTTTGATTACTTTTCTTGCAAGAGAAAAGTAATGTTGAATTTTGATATCAACTCAAAACAGTTAAAAAATTCATTCGAATCCGCGACCCCTTTCATTCGAAACAAATCACCATTCCATTCGAAAGAAACCAATCTTTTATTCGAATAAACTGGGAAATACATTCGAAAGAAATTCAGGCTGCAAATAGAAGAAACAGACGATACATTTATGTTAATAATCAGATATTTAAAGATAATATACACAAAAAGATGCTTCACGCATCACCCAAATACAGGCCATTTTGATAAAAACGGCCCTGAATTTTTGACCAAAGAAAGATAATAAATAGCAGAAATCTTGTAAACAAGACCAGAAAACAAATAATATTGTTTATCTTAGCGAATTGAAAAAATAAAGTATGGCTTCAATAGAAATAAAGAATATAGGTCCATTAGTAGATACCGGTAAAATAGAGTTGAAATTTATCAATTTATTTATCGGTAAGCAGAGTACAGGTAAAAGTACACTGATGAAAATCCTCAGCTTTTGTTGTTGGCTCGAAAAGAAGATTATGACCGAAGGTGAAGAGAAGCTGTCTCAATATACACATTATTTGAGATTTAAAAGGGAACTGATACAGTTTCATCGACTAAACGATAATTTCTTTTCTGTTGCGAGCGAAATCCATTATGAAGGCGATTGTGTAACTATTGATTTAGTTGGAGGTAAGGCTAATGCAAAGATTAAGCGCAGTCCGGATTTTAAATCAAAGCGTTACAATACTAAGTTGAGTTTTATTCCTTCTGAGCGCAATCTTTTGTCTGCTATTAAGAATATAGACAGAGCTTATAAATCCAACGAGTTAGATTCGATGTTTAACTTTTTGTTTGAATGGGGAGAAGCGAAAGATTATTACACAGCTGAAAAACCATTCAGACTATCAGTAGTTTCAAATATGGAGTATTATTATGATAAGGAAAAAGGGAGTGATATTATATATCTGGAAGAGCCAAAGAAGGAATTCAGTACCTATTATGCATCAAGCGGAGTTCAGTCAGCATTGCCGATAGAAGTTATGGTTGACTACCTGATTGGTTTGATTGGTAAACCGAAGAAATACAGTGTAAATGAAGTCGTACGTTTTTCTGAATTATTTAAGACAGATTCAAATGTTCCACAAAGCATAGCTAAACAACTATTTTTGTATCACTCAGTAAAACTTTTCATCGAGGAACCTGAGCAGAATCTCTATCCCGAGTCGCAGCGAAAGCTGGTGTTAAAAGTTATTGCTTCCATATATAGAGCATCAAGATCTGGCGATAAACCGAGCATGATCACTTTTACAACACACAGTCCATATATCTTGAGTACATTAAACACCTTGATGGCGGCATCCCTTTCATACGAAAAAGATGCAGAAGCGACTAAAGCTGTACTAGCCGAGGATGGATATGAAGATTCCATTCTTCCCAAAGGTTCGATAAGTGCCTATCTAATCAAAGAAGATGGTACGTTGCAGGATATTGTTGATTCAGATTTGCAGATGGTTAGTGGAAATGAGTTGGACAGTGTATCCGACTGGGTCGACGACCGAATAGCCAAATTTAATGAGATTATTTATGGGTAATATCTATTCATCATTAATTGATAAAGGCTTTAAGCCGGAACAAAACCTTAGTTATCGAAAAACCGTTTCAGTCTCTGAAAAAGGAAAGTCTTATATATTGGATGTTTCAGATAAAAAACAATCTGCGCAATTTCAAGTTGATGGATGTATCATTGTGGGAGGTAAGAAATGTGATAAACTGATATTGGTTGAATTTAATTCCGATTCGTGGGCTGAGATATTAGCTGAGTTGAAAGGCAAAGATGTTGCACATGCTATAGATCAATTAGAATGCTCTTTAAAGGACAAAAACCTACAACATAAAACTATAACAGAAAGCAGAGCACGCATAATTGCAACCTCTTTTCCCGCATCAAAATCAGATCCAATGATGGAAAAAGCGAAGAAAAGATTTAGACAATTATATAAGTGCGATTTACGCGGATTCAAATCTATGCAGAAAGATCATATCTAATGTTTTTTGACCAGCCTCATCTTATAAGCACTAACCTTAGTGAAAGTTGCTTTAAAGACGGCCTCATCTGGTGAGCGTTAACTATAGTATTAAGTAGATGTATTATTAATTGGCCTCAGCTGTATCGCGTTAAGCGGAAGACAATGATGCAGCGGTTAAAAAAATCTACTGTTTGAGCAAAGCGAGTTTCAGATTTTTCAGCATAATCATTATCTGCAGTAGCGATACAGATGCAGCCTTGCACTTTTGATTACTTTTCTTGCAAGAGAAAAGTAAAATAGAAATTGCACTTTTAAGGTAGTTTTCTATCAAGAGAAAAGTAATAGAAGAAATCTTGATCTTTTAGAGTACTTTTCTATCAAGAGAAAAGTAAAAATAATTACCTTTGTAAAAAGAAATTCAATATATGGACACATTAAATATAAAACTAGAAATACCTAATAGAGGAAATCTTACAAAAGAAGAGCTTTTGAATAAGATTCAAGCTTTTGTAGGTAAAATCACAAAAGATAAAACTTATTCAATATCTATGGAGACCACTGTCCATTCCTTATATGGAAAACGAAAGACTGATAAGGAATTAGAAATGGCATTAGCCAATGAACCCTCATTTGATGAGCAATCACATCCGGAAATTACCGATGAACAATATAATCAAATATTACATTTTCAATCTGGAAAATTGACAAAAGGTTTACAACGATGGCTGTAAGGAAAGTCTTTCAAAGAGAAATTATTGAAGTTCCGTTTTCATTGCCTGACGGTCAGATTCTGGTTCATCCTGCTTTAGTGTTGTCGTCTGAAGAGTTGCAAGATTATGAAGATGGCATGTTTTATGCTGTTTTAATATCATCGAAAAATCATTATCCGGAGTTGACATTAGAAATAAAGGACGAATGGTTAAATAAGCCATTGTCAAAACAATCATATTTTATAACACATATCCTATCAATGTTTAATGTGGATGATGTCATGAATCGATATAATAATTATATCAAGGATAAATATTTTGATGAAATTTTGGATAAGATTATTCATACTTTGTTCAACCGTTAAAGGATAGAGACATCTTCCAGTAACCTCAGAAGAAGTTTTGTTTTTGACCGCCCTCAACGGTTAAGCGTTAACTATAAGCTAATGCATTATTGATTGGCCTCATCTGGTGAACGTTAACTATAGTATTAAGTAGATGTATTATATATTAAGTAGATGTATTATTGATTGGCCTCAGCTGTATCGCGTTAAACGGAAGACAATGATGCAGCGATTAAAAAAATCTTCTGTCTGAGCGCAGCGAGTTTAAGATTTTTCAGCGTAATCATTATCTGTAGTAGCGATACAGATGCAGCCTTGCACTTTTGATTACTTTTCTTGCAAGAGAAAAGTAAAATAGAAATTGCACTTTTGATTACTTTTCTTGCAAGAGAAAAGTAATAGAAGAAATCTTGATCTTTGGGTTACTTTTCTATCAAGAGAAAAGTAAAATAGAAATTGCACTTTTAAGGTAGTTTTCTTGCAAGAGAAAAGTAATAGAAGAAATCTTGATCTTTCAGGGTTACTTTTCTATCAAGAGAAAAGTAAAAACAATTATCTTTGTACAGAATAAATAAAGCAACAACAATTATGGACTCCAAAATAACAATAACACTTGATTCCTCACTAAAGGAAGAAATGATAAAATATGCCACTGCAAACAAGCAAAGCATATCAAGTTTTGTTTCCAAATTGATTAATAATGCTTTGCAAACATCCCGACAAGAGAATACAGTTGCGAAGGAAGTCCGACCTTGTTGCTATTCCATGGAAGAATTATCTCAGCACGCTCATCAAGGAGTAATAGAAGCTCATCAAGGCAAAGGCATAACGACTGATGAATTAATGAAAGAAGTCGAAGGATGGCAATAGTAAAATGGCAATCAGGTGCGAAGCAAGATTTGCATGAAATATATGATTACTATTGTCATACAAAACAATTACCAAACCTGGCAATTAGTATCAGACAAGATATTATTCTAGCAGCAAGAATGTTAGAATTATTCCCTGAACAAGAAAGCCGAGAATTCTCATTAGATGTAGAAAATATTCTTTTTCGTTATTTGGTAGTAAGAAATCATTACAAGATAATATATTTTCATGAATTTGATATATGTCATATTGTTGCAATATGGGATTGCAGAAATAATCCAGATATACTGCCGGTAAAAATAAAAAACAAAAATGATCACTAAGGAACCACAAAGAAACAATATTTCAAAAACCAACCTGAACAAATAAATGTCAACCACATATCAATAGACACATATCTTTTGACCGTCCTCATCTAGCTAAACATTAATATAGTACAAGTTAATGTATTGTTGATGGCTTCATCTTATAAGCACTAACCTTGGTGGAAGTTGTTTTAAAGACGGCCTCATCTGGTGAGCGAAAAACGAAGGATCAAGATGAAGCGATAGAAAAAATCTGCTGTCAGATGCAAACATTAGAAAATATCCTTTAAAGACGGCCTCAGCTGTATCGCGTTAAGCGGAAGACAATGATGCAGCGATTAAAAAAATCTGCTGTCTGAGCGCAGCGAGTTTAAGATTTTTCAGTGGAATCATTATCTGCAGTAGCGATACAGATGCAGCCTTGCACTTTTGATTACTTTTCTTGCAAGAGAAAAGTAACAAGTGATTTTAAAAGAAGTTCTGTTTTTGACCGCCCTCAACTGTTAAGCGTTAACGATAGTATTAAGTAGATGTATTATTAATTGGCCTCATCTGTATCGCGTTAAGCGGAAGACAATGATGCAGCGATTAAAAAAATCTGCTGTCTGAGCGCAGCGAGTTTAAGATTTTTCAGTGGAATCATTATCTGCAGTAGCGATACAGATGCAGCCTTGATCTTTGGGTTACTTTTCTATCAAGAGAAAAGTAATAGAAGAAATCTTGATCTTTCAGGGTTACTTTTCTTGCAAGAGAAAAGTAAAATAGAAATTGCACTTTTAAGGTAGTTTTCTTGCAAGAGAAAAGTAATAGAAGAAATCTTGATCTTTTAGAGTACTTTTCTATCAAGAGAAAAGCTATTTATTTCCCTCCCTCTTCAACAAATCATCATTCTCGATAGAATGCTCCACCTTCTTCACCTTCTCCTTGAGCGAACCGAAAGAATAGTTGATCGTGATACCGAACGTTCGGTTAAACGAGCATGTCCGGTCGTGATAAGTGAATGCCGCATACTCCTCGCGCTGCTTCGTCACCTTGTACGCACTCAGAAAATCTTGCGCACGAAGAGCCACCGTCAGCTTGTCGTGCATAAACGACTTTCCCAGATAGCATCCATAATAATAGAATACAGCCGAATGCCTTCCGAGTGAAATCTCCGGTCTGCCCATGCCACCGGAACATACAAATTGCCAGCCGGTGCCTATCTTCTGCTGCACAGTGAGATCACTCCAACCCGATAAGCCCCTGTTTTTCACGCCGGCCAGTTTCTCCGCATAAGCTTTCTCGGGGCGAATATCCAGATACGCCAGAGCGCCGTTGAACGATAACGAAGTCTTTTTCCACGGCATATAGCTGAAATAGAGAGACACCTGTCCGCCATCCATCCGCTCCACGTTGCCGTAAGTCACATTCAGAACATGGTTCTTGTCAAGGAACTGATACTCGCCAACCACGTCGCTGCCATGCGTATAGAGCGACGACAGCTGTACATTCACCTTCGGCGTAAAATAGCTGTAGCTGAGTGTCAGCCGGTGATACTTGGAAGTCGTCAAGTCCGGATTACCATAACGCATTGTCGATCCGTCGATAAGCACATAAGGATTCAGATACGAGATACCCGGGCGTCGCAGACGCATATTGTAAGCCAGCCGTAACTGCTGCCGCTCGTCGAGACTGTACAGCAGCGAGAGTGACGGAACCCAGTCGGTAGCCTGATAGTCAAAATCAGAGCCATCCCCTTTGCGATAAGTCACATCCTGCCACGTATGTTCCATCCTGAGTCCGCTCTTGACACTCCATTTCCCGCCTGTGAAACCATATCCGCCATAGGCAGCCATAATATTCTGAATATGCCGGTACGACAGTTCGGGCTGGAATGTCGACAACAGCCATTCATTATTCTCCGCCTCCCGTTGTTCCGACAGGGCGTCGCTCAGATTCTTTCTCCGGATATACTTCAGGCCGCCTTCCAAACTATGCTTCTCCGATAGCGGATTTACATAGTCAAACTGCAACGTATGCTCGTGCCCTTTTGCATGATCGAGCTGATGATTGAAAGCACTCAGGTACTGCAACGAAGGCGAATCGCCCTGCTTGTCGGTGATATTAAGATACTGATTCACATCCCCCGGCGAATAATCATACTGATACGACAGCGTCAGCATCTCCCCGTTGTTGCGCCTGAAACGATGCTGATAATCGGCTTTCACCGAAGCACTGCCCCAATCTTCTTCCCGGCGGACGGACTGGTTATAAGAAAAGACTTTCTCGCCCGCAGCATCACTCATATTATATAAAGTTGACGATGTCGTCTTATTCCTTCCGTCATCGACCGAGGCCGATACCGAGATAAGGTTGAGCGAATCCAGCTCATAACTGCTTTCCAGAGCGCCGTAATGGCCGGGCGTCTTCACCCGCATCTCGTTTTCCGAGCTAAGCAGCGCCTCTTCGGATGAATCAAACTGCCGGCGTGTGCCCGATGTTTTGTAGCGCATATCATAATGGCTGTACGAATAGTCGGCAGACAAAGCCAGCTTCCCGAACTTCATCGTCGTATAACCGCCCAGCACCTGCACCTTATTCATCATAATAGCGTTCAGGTTTGCCTTATATCCTTCGAAGTCGGAATTTCTGGTCACAATATTAAGTATTCCGCTCACGCCCTCCGCATCGTAGCGCGCTCCCGGATCGGTGATCACCTCAATCTTCTTTACCGTTCCTGCCGGCATACTCCGAAGCACCTCCTTCGGATTGTTCGACAGCATGTTCGACGGTTTGCCGTTAATATAGATACGAAAACTGCTGCTGCCGTTCACCTTCACGTTGTCATCGCCGTCGACCGTCACCATCGGCACCTTGCGCAGCATCTGCAGTATCGTCGAAGTTCTGGCATCCGGATCATCTTCCATACTGTAGGTTGTCTTCTCGGCCGTCACCTTCACCAGCGGTTTCTTCGCCACAACATGAATCTCGGGCAATGAGTCGAGCATCGACGGCTGCACGCTGACCGTGTCGGTCGCTGCAAAATCTTTCAGAGAATAAGTTTTCTTCACTTGTCCGCTGACGGCAGACATACACATCAGCCCCGCAAGGAGCCATCCGCAAAACAATTTTTTCATCACGCTTTACTTTTTTTTAAATACGGCAGCAAAGGTAGAGCGTACAGAAACAGAAGGAATAAACAAACAGCGTACATCTGTCTGACATCTTCCTGACATTTGTATGACAATCCGCTTTTTCGTTATAATCCGAAAAAACATGCCTTTTCAACAAATGCAAAACCCTCCTTTCAACAATATTTGCACTGTTACATCGTTTGTATATGCAAAAAGCAAAAGATCATGATCAATATACGCCGGGCAGCACATCTGTCCATCTTCGTTACATTCGCCCTGCTTCTGTTCTCGCTGAGTTTCGGTTACCGCAATTATGCACTTGCCGAACAGGCCGTGGTGAGCGACCTCAATCAGGCGCTTCAACAAACGATTATGCAAAATCCGCAACTGCTGAGCCGCGATACGATACAAGCCTACACGCATCTGCTGAAAACGGCAGGCAGTCCGCTAAGCATAGAGAGTTACAACCGTTCCTTCGCCACATCACTCAGACATAAAGAAATCCGCGAAAAATCGAGACTGGTTGTACAGGTCAGAAACCGCTATGCAACAGCACATCTGCAGCCATACATCAATAAGGACGAAAGCAGCCATATCCTAAGCAGCGACACGGTCATATGGCTGTCGGCGGCAAACATCACACCAAGCATGCCTGAAGCGAATCTGGGCATCTCCTTCCAGGGACGTGCCGAATGTACGCCTCCACTTATTCTTGCTATGATGGATAAACAAGTACCTGCTCTTTTCTTCTTGCTTGCCGTCATCAGCGGATGCCTCTGTTTCTATCTGTACAGACGGAAGAGAGTCACAGCCGACACAGACACACGCGTCTCTTTCGGCGACCTGTCGCTCTCGCCCGACGAAGCTTTCTTCTACAAGCCCGACGGTGATAAACTGAAACTGACGCCTCTGCAATACAATGTGATGGAGATGTTCTTCGCCTCACCGAAACATATCCTGCAACGCGCTGATATCTGCCATGCGCTCTGGCCCGGAAAAGACAACGCCGACGAAACACTCAACACGCTCATGCGCCGCCTCCGCCCATTGATAGAAGAGAACTCGAATCTAAAGATCACAACCGACCGCGGACGGGCCTACATTTTGGAAATAGCAGAAAGCTGACATGCATTTTTCTCTTAAATTTAACTAATCATTGATGTTCCGGTAAAGCATTGTTGTATATTTGTAAGCTTAAAAAGATACAACAATGCTCATCAAAAAAAATATACATGTCACCTATCCGAAGTCCGAAAAAGTATACATATCGGGCGGAATAAACAATATCAAAGTAGGAATGCGCCGAATTGAACTATCCGACACCATCATGGTCAGCGATGACGGTGATCCGGCAGGCCGAAAAAGCAATAATCCGGTCATTCTGTACGACACCTCCGGTCCCTACTCCGATCCCCGGATGACAATCAACGTGACGACGGGCATCCCACGCATCCGTGCAGAATGGTACGGACGCCGCAAAGACCTGGCGCATCTGAAGAAATACTCTTCCGAATACATGCGCAATCAGGCCGACACGGCAACAAAAGAAAACTTTCCTGTCCAGCATCTTCCGCAGCGCGCCCGTGAAGGCAAAAACATCACCCAGATGTTCTACGCCAAACGGCGCATCATCACACCCGAGATGGAATACGTAGCTATCCGCGAGAATCAGCAGATCGAAGCGCTCGGACTCAAATCGTTCATCACGCCCGAATTCATCCGCAAGGAAGTGGCGGCAGGCCACGCCGTCATTCCGGCCAATATCAACCATCCGGAGACGGAACCGATGATTATCGGGAAGAAATTCCTGGTCAAGGTGAACGCGGTTATCGACGACACGCCCAAAGGCATCAACAGTATTATCGAGAAAGTCGTCTGGGGATGCAAATGGGGATGCGACACACTGAGCGAGCAGCTGACAAAAGGCGAGATTCACAACATCCGCGAATGGATCCTGCGCAACAGTCCCGTCCCCGTTACCTCGGTGCCCATCTATCAGGCGTTGGCTAAAGTTGACGGCAATATCAAAGATCTATCGTGGAACATCTACAAAGACACGCTGATTGAACAAGCCGAACAGGGAATAGACATCATGGTCATCCATGCGGCGATGCTGAAAAAACATATCGAACTGACGCATACGAGACTGACCAACATCGTTTCAAGCGCCAGCTCCATCATGCAACAATGGATGCAGCTCCATCATGAAGAGAACTTTCTCTATACCCATTTCGCCGAGATCTGCGAGATCCTCAAAAACTACGATGTCACCCTTTGCCTCGGCGAAGGTCTGCGTCCCGGCTCCATCTACGATGCCAACGATGCCGCACTGTTCTCCGAACTCCAGACGATGGGCAAGCTGACCTCCTTTGCATGGGACCAGTATGTGCAGGTCATCAATGAAGGTTCGGGACATGTTCCGATAAATAAGACGCGCGATTATGCAAAAGAGCAGCAGTACGCCTGCCACAACGCTCCCATCTGTTCGTTCGAGATGCTCACCTGCGATGTCGCCCCCGGCTACGATCATATTGTCGCCACCGTCGGCGCTGCCCAGATCGGCTGGTATGGCACGGCGATGATCAACTCGGTCACGCCTAAGGAACATCTCACGCTGTCCGACAAAGAGGATATGCGCAACGGCATCATCGCTTCGAAGATAGCTGCGCATATAGCCGATGTAGCGAAAGAACATCCCGGAGCGCAAGTACGCGATAATGCGCTGAGCAAAGCGCGTTTCGAAGAACGCTGGAACGATCAGTTCAACCTGTCGCTCGATCCGGAACGCGCCGAACAATATTACACAAACAAATAATCAACAAACAATACAAGTTATGGCAGACGATAAGAAAATCATTTTCTCAATGGTTGGCGTGAGTAAAACATTCCCGCCACAAAAGCAGGTGCTCAAGAACATCTACCTTTCATTCTTCTACGGAGCGAAGATCGGCATCATCGGTCTCAACGGCTCCGGCAAATCTACCTTGCTTAAGATCATTGCCGGTCTCGACAAAGATCATTCCGGCGATGTAGTCTTCTCGCCCGGATATTCCGTGGGCTACCTCGAACAGGATCCGAAGCTCGAAGCCGGCAAAACGGTCAAAGAGATCGTGCAGGAAGGCGTTCAGGAAACCGTCGACCTTCTCAAAGAATACGAAGAGGTGAACGAGCGTTTCGGCGACCCCGAAGTACTGGAGAATCCGGATAAGATGGACGCACTCATCAACCGACAGACCGAACTGCAGGATAAGATCGATGCCTCCGATGCATGGAATCTCGACACACGCCTCGAACGCGCTATGGATGCGCTGCGTTGTCCGCCCGAAGACCGCACTGTCGACACGCTCTCCGGTGGCGAACGTCGTCGCGTGGCATTATGCCGTCTGCTGCTCAAACAGCCTGATGTGCTCCTCCTCGATGAGCCGACGAATCACCTGGATGCCGAATCTATCGACTGGCTCGAGCAACATCTGCAGCAATACGCCGGCACCGTCATCTGTATCACGCACGACCGCTACTTCCTCGATCACGTAGCCGGCTGGATTCTTGAACTCGACCGCGGCGAAGGTATTCCGTGGAAAGGCAACTATTCGTCGTGGCTCGAGCAGAAGACTTCGCGCATGGCGCAGGAAGAGAAACAGGTCAGCAAACGCCGCAAGACGCTCGAACGCGAGCTGGAATGGATACGAATGGCTCCTAAGGCACGCCAGGCTAAAGGCAAAGCGCGACTGAACTCATACGAGAAACTGCTCAACGAAGATCAGAAAGAGCGCGAATCGCAACTCGAGATCTTCATCCCCAACGGACCGCGTCTGGGCAACAAGGTCATCGAAGCCATACATGTAGCGAAAGCTTTTGGCGACAAGTTGCTGTTCGACGATCTCAACTTCGTTCTCCCGCCGAACGGCATCGTCGGCGTCATCGGCCCGAACGGCGCCGGCAAGACAACGCTCTTCAAGATGATTATGGGACAGGAAAGCATCGACAAAGGTTCATTCGAAGTAGGCGAAACGGTCAAGATTGGTTATGCCGATCAGACACATAAGAGCATCGATCCGGAGAAAAGCATCTATCAGGTTATCTCAGGCGGACTGGAATATATGCGTATGGGAGGACGCGAGATCAGCGCTCGTGCATACCTGTCCAAGTTCAACTTCACCGGCTCCGACCAGGAGAAACTCTGCGGCGTGCTGTCGGGTGGCGAACGAAACCGTCTGCATCTGGCGCTGACGCTCAAGTCTGAAGCGAACGTGCTGCTGCTCGATGAGCCGACCAACGATATCGATGTCAACACCCTCCGCGCTCTGGAAGAAGGGCTGGAGAACTTTGCCGGATGCGCCGTCGTCGTTTCACACGACCGCTGGTTCCTCGACCGCATCTGCACGCATATTCTCTCGTTCGAGGGCGATTCGAATGTTGTCTTCTATGAAGGGACCTACTCCGAATATGAAGAGTTCAAACGCAAGCAGCCGGGTTATGAAGAACCCAAACGCATGCATTACCGCAAACTGATCAAAGAATAATATAATTTTTATGCAGATGAAAACGAAACTTATCACAACGATCGTACTCGCCGCAGCTCTCGCAGGCTCCGGCAGCATGGCAAATGCGCAGAAGACAACGAAACTGTTCAACGGGAAGAACCTCTCCAACTGGAGCTTCGTCCTTCAGGACAACAGTGCGCCTGCCGAACAAGTGTTCACCGTCAAAAACGGACTGATTCACATCACCGGAAAACCGACAGGCTACATGTACACCAAAGAGAAATACAGCAACTACAAGCTGCATGTCGAATGGCGCTGGCCTGACGGTGTCGAATCCAACAGCGGGATCTTTCTGCTGATCACCGAGGCGCTGAACCCATTTCCCAATGGCATCGAATGTCAGCTTCACGCAGGCGATGCAGGCGACTACATTGCCGAAGGCGGCTCCGTTCTTGCCGAATACAAGCTCGCACCGGGCGAAGCGCATCCGAAATTTATGGTGGTAAAGAAAGCCGGCGCATCCAGCGAGAAGCCCGCCGGGCAATGGAATGAAGCGAATATATTCGTGCGCGGCGGCGTTATGACGACCTTCATCAACGGCGTCTATCAGAACGTCGGCGTCGCCGAACAGACCGAAGGTCACATCGGTTTGCAGAGCGAAGGCAATAATATCGAATTCCGCAACGTCACCATCACCCCGTTCGACTGATCCGGGGTTGAAAAGATTTTACAGGCGGGTTGTCTATCCATTTATGGCGATCGGCAATCCGCTGCTCATATGAAGAAGAGCGATACGCCGACCACACTGATCACCGCACCGGCAATCTCTTTCAAAGAAATCTTCTGTTTGTATATCCAATAGGAAGGAAGCAGAATCAGGATCGGCGTCAGAGCCATCAGCGTCGAAGCAATGCCCGTCTCGGTATAACGCACGGCCATCAGCGAAAACGATACGCCGAGAAACGGACCGAAGATCGTTCCTCCCGTAGCCGCCACCATCGCTTTGGCGTCTTTTACCGAAGCAACCAGTTTCCCGCCGTTTCGCGACAACAGCATGATCGCCATGAACCCGGCGAGACCGAAGATCACCCTGATCTCAGTCGACGCGAACGGCATCAACCCTACAGCCAATGCATCATGGGTATCGACATGCTGGATATAATAGTTCATTCCCAATTTACTGAACACCAGCCCGAATCCTTGTCCCATCCCCGCTCCGATACCCAGTAATATTCCTTTGAGCGGCAGCGACAGATGCAACTTCCCTGCGTGATCGCCTCCACGTCCGATGATCGACAGCCCGATGCCGAACATGGTAACAAACATGCCCAGTATGGCATGTCCCTGCATATGTTCGCCCAGAATAAGCCATCCACCCAGAGCCGCCGCCGGCGGTGCAAGCGTCATAAACAGCTGTCCGAAACGCGAGCCGATGACAAGATACGAACTGAACAGGCAATAGTCGCCAAACACATACCCTACAAATCCGGAGACGGCCAGCCAGAACCATGCCTCATTGCCTGCATTCTGCGGCAACAGATGGCCTGTAAACAGCAGTAACGTCAACGCCAGCAGCACCAGCGCCATCATCAGACGGATAATATTCAGCGAGATCGTACTGCGCATGCGCTTTCCGGCATACTCGAAACACAGTGCCGTGATCGTCCACGACACGGCCACACCCAGCGAGATGATCTCTCCCAGATGCGCCTGCATAAATGATGCTGATAAAACTTCACTCATCTCCGGCAAATCTTTCTATCTCTATTTAGAACGGTACGGCGTCATCGCTTTTTCCTGAAAGGAAATCGGCTCCCGAAGGAGGTATCGGCGGCAATCCCGTCGAAGGCGACGGCGTTCCTTTGCTTATCTTCGATGTAAATTCGCGACTCACGGGAATATCGTCCTCCAGGTTTGCAAACTTGGCCAGATTGCTCAGGAAGCGGAGATATACATTGCCGACGGCGCCGTTACGATGCTTCGCGATAATAATCTCGGCCAGACCTTTCAGATCATGCCCCTGCCCGTCGTCATTAATCTTATAATATTCAGGGCGGTGAATAAAGCAAACCATATCGGCATCCTGCTCAATCGCCCCGGACTCACGCAAATCGGCCAGCTGCGGACGTTTTCCTTCGACTCCCTGACGCGACTCCACGCCACGATTCAACTGCGACAAGGCAATAATCGGAATATTCAGCTCTTTCGCCAGCCCTTTGAGCGAACGCGAGATCGTACTCACCTCCTGCTCACGACTGCCGAACGTCATGCCGCTGGCATTCATCAGCTGCAAGTAGTCGATAATGATACATTGCACATTATGCTCGCGCACCAGCCGGCGCGCTTTCGTGCGCAGCTCGAATACCGAAAGGCTGGGCGTATCGTCTATATATAACGGAATATCATACAGTTCTCTGATCTTTGTGTTCAGCTGTGTCCACTCATGTTGCTCAAAATGTCCGCTCTTGATGATCTCGCCGTCCAGCTCGCACACGTTCATGATCAGACGATTCACCAGCTGCACGTTACTCATCTCCAGCGAGAAGATCGCTACCGGCGTATTGAAGTTCATCGCCATATTCTTCGCCATCGAAAGCACAAAAGCCGTCTTTCCCATGGCAGGACGCGCGGCAATAATAATCAGGTCGGACTTCTGCCATCCCGAAGTGATCTTGTCTATTCCGGTAAATCCGCTCCTCAGTCCGCTGAACCCTTCTTTGTTCTCCAGCGCTTCCTTGATCTGCTTGAAAGCTTCTTTGATGACCGGATTGATCTGCGTAAAGTCTTTCTTCAGGTTGTTCTGCGAGATCTCAAAAAGCTGCCCTTCGGCTTCCTGCATCAGATCATCCACATCGATGGTCTCATCAAAAGCCTTGTCCTGGATCAGCGCCGTAAACTTGATCAGTTCCCGGGCCAGATACTTCTGCGCAATGATCCGCGCATGAAATTCTATGTGCGCACTGCTGGCCACCTTCTCCGTCAGCTTCGATATATACAGCGGACCGCCAATCTCTTCCAGCTCGCCGCGTTTCTTCAGCTGCTCGGTGACCGTCATCATATCTATCGGCTCCTGCTTCGTCGCCAGATCCATGATGGCCGAATAGATGGTCGCATTCGCTCTCTCATAGAAACACTCCGGCTTCAGAATGTCGCTGACCATCGAGAACGCGTCTTTCTCAAGCAGCAAAGCGCCCAGCACGACCTGTTCCAATTCGCGCGCCTGCGGCTGCAGGCGCCCCATCTCGGACACAACTACCGTCTTACGACTCAATGATTTGCTGCTATTTCTTTTTTGTTCTGCCATCCTTTATCCGATTTTCGGACTTCAAAATTACTATTTCGGCGGGAAAAATAACTACTTTTGCATGGATTTATTCGAAATAAGTTCCCAATCAAATTATGGCTACATCAAAAGATATGACAAGCGGAGCAACGCTGCCTCTTATTCTTAACTTCACGATACCGCTGCTCCTTGGCAATCTTCTTCAACAAACCTATTCGCTCGTCGACGCCGCCATTGTCGGTCGTTTTCTGGGAATCAACGCGCTGGCCTCCGTCGGCGCCAGCAGCTCCGTGATCTTTCTGATCCTGGGCTTCTGCAACGGCTGCTGTTGCGGCTTCGGCATTCCTGTTGCACAAAAGTTCGGAGCCAAAGATTTCACGACCATGCGCCGTTATGTAGCCGTCGGATTACAACTTTCCGCTGCCATATCGATTGTTCTCGCCGTCATCACCAGCATTTATTGTTCCGACATACTTCGCTGGATGCGTACACCGGACGAAATCTTCCATAACGCCTATCTTTATCTCATTGTCACTTTCATCGGCATCCCATGCACCTTCTTCTACAACGTACTGTCGAGTTTCATCCGGGCGTTAGGCGACAGCAAAACGCCGTTCTGGTTTTTGTTGTTCTCCACCGTGCTCAATATCCTGCTCGATCTGTTCACCATTCTGGTTTTAAAATGGGGCGTTCTGGGCGCCTCCATCGCAACCATCTTTTCTCAGGGAGTGTCGGCGCTGCTCTGCTATCTTTATATGATAAAGAACTTCCCGATCCTTAAATGCACAAGCAATGACCGCAAATTTCGTCCGAATCTGGCGGCAACAATGCTGGGCATCGGCGTTCCCATGGGGCTTCAGTTTTCCATTACGGCCATCGGCAGCATCATGCTTCAGAGCGCAAACAACGCGCTCGGCACCAGTTGTGTTGCCGCCTTCACCTCTGCAGCACGCATCAAGATGTTCTTCATCTGTCCGTTCGAGAGTCTGGGTATCGCGATGGCTACATTCTGCGGACAGAACTACGGCGCCGGCAAACTGTCACGCATCCGGCAAGGCATCAAGTCGAGCGCATCGATGATGATGGTTTATGCCGTCTTTACGATCATTATACTGATGAGCTTCTCCGGCGAACTGTCGTTGCTTTTCATCGATCGTTCCGAGACCGACATTATCGGCTACACCGTCCAGTTTCTCCATACAAGCTGCATGTTCTTCCCTGTACTGGGCGTTCTTTGTATCTTGCGTTACACCATACAAGGCGTCGGATTCACCAAACTGGCACTGTTTTCGGGCGTATCCGAGATGATAGCCCGCACACTCATGAGTATCTATGCCGTTCCGGTATGGAAATTTACGGCCGTCTGTTTCGGCGACCCGTCCGCGTGGATGGCTGCCGATCTCTTTCTCATTCCTGCTTGTATTTATGTATACAGCCGACTAAAAAAGGAACTTGTTGTTCGCGAACAACTCGCTTAGCATTTCCGTCTCGCTCTTTGTCAGCTCCAGATGCGCCAGACCCCAGCGATGTTTATCCAGATGATGAAAGTCTGACCCCGTATAGTCGTACATCCGGCTCTTCAGCAGATCGTGCGCCTTGACATACACCGGCTTCCCGTAAAATCCCGCCAGCGACAGATAATTCAGCTGAAACCGGTATCCTTTGGATTTCAACAGCTCATAATCGTGCGGCATCATGTATACATACCGTTCCGGATGTGCTATGATCGGCGTATAACCTCTCAGTGTCAGTTCATACAGCATTTTCATCATCCCGGGCGGCGGCGACATATACGACGTCTCAACAAGCACCTGCTTGTCATAACCCATCGTCAGCAATCCTTCTTCCACATGCGCGGCAAAACCCGCATCCAGCATGTATTCGGCAGCCAGCTTCACCGTCAGCTCTTTCGGTATCGACGGTTTAAACTCTTCGAATCGCTTCTCGAGCGAAGCGCGGGTGTTCGACAAATCCTCCATCACATGCGGTGTCAGAAAAAAACGGCTCACACCCATCTCGTGCAAGCCGCGAAACGCCGCCATTGAATCGGCGGCCGTTTGTATGCCATCATCCACGCCCGGCAGCAGATGGTTGTGAATATCAGCCGAATCTACCAGCAAGCCGGTTTCTATAATATGCCTTTTACGATTGAATATCGAAAACATTATATCTCCTTTTCATCTGTTGTATTCTCTTCCACCGGAGGTGTGTTTGCCTTCAGCCCTTTGTGATGTTTTTTCTTGTCATCGTTTCCATAACCGTAGCCATAACCGTAGCCATAACCATAACCATAACCGTAACCATAACCGTAACCATAACCCTTATGCGCAAATTTAACGCCATTAAGTATTAGGCTCAGATTATGGAACTTCTGTTGACGGTATAGCCTTTCCAAATCAGGCAATTGTCTTCTGTCTAACAATCCGGCACGAATCACATAAATCGTCAGATCAGCCACACGGTTCACGATCGCCGCATCGGCAACCATCTCGCTGGGTACATTATCCAAAATCACATAGTCGTAACGCTCCCTCAATATGCCTATCAGCGTATCCAGATTCTCGCTCAGCAACAACTCTGCCGGATTTGGAGGAACCGGACCTGCATGAATAATATCCAATGACCCTTCCTGATATTCATTCTTTGTGATAATCTCCTCTACATTACCTATTTTTCCGGACAAATAGTTCGTTACGCCAATCCTCTTTATCCCTACATGTTCACTCAACGTTCCTTTACGTATATCCAGATCCACCAACACTACCTTCTTCTTTATCAAAACTAAGCTCATCGCCAGATTCATTGAAACGAATGTCTTCCCGGCACCCACATTAAATGAAGTGAGCATCACCACCTTCATATTCTTATCCTTGACACGCATAAAATCCATGTTCGACCGTACGATACGGAACGCCTCCGATATCGAGTCGCGTTTTCCTTCCCGAATCACAATATCGTCCGTGTTTTTCTTATCACGTTCCGGTATCTCCCCCAGGAACGGCACACTGACCACGCCTTCTATATCTTTACGCGAGCGCACCTTTGTGTTCAATGCCTCAAGCAGCCAGAACACGCCGCCCGGAAGCAGACATCCGATGATGAAGGCTGCAAGCATGATCATCGACGACTTGGGCGACACCGGCGCCTTGCTTCCCGTTGCCGGATCGATCACGCGGGCATCGCTCTCGGTGATCGCCTGCGAAAGGGCGTTCTCCTCCCGCTTGTTCAGCAGATACAGATACAGCTCTTCCTTGATCTTCTGCTGACGTTCTATCGACAGCACATGCTTCTGCTGCCCGGGCACCTCCGATATGCGCCTCGTTGTCTGTGCATTGCGCGCCTGTACATTCTTTGTCTGGATATTGAGGCTGACAATCAGGTTATCCATGGAGCGGATGATCGTCTGCCGCATCGCCTGTATCGACTTGTTCAGATCCATCACCACCGGATTCCTGTCGCTGCTGCTGCTAACCAGCCGGTCGCGTTTCAGAAGCATCGTATTATAATTCTCGATCTGCGTCTCGAGGTTCGCATCCGCCATCGAGATCCCCGTGTTTGCCGGAATCAGATCCGACTCCTTCGAAGGCGACGTCAGATAGTCGCGTATATATTTGGCCAGCGCCAGCTGATTCTCGAGGCTTAGCCCTTCCTTACCGAAATCACTAGTCTGTTGCAAATACATCCCTGTTTCCGAAACAATATCGGTCAACTGGTTCTCACGCTTGTACGATTCAATATCCGAATCCACATTGCCCAGTTCCTTTTCGATAATGATCAAACGATCATTGATGAAGTTCGACGTGTTCACCATCACCTGGTTTTTGTCGTTGATCACGCTCTCGTTGTACACCGCTATCAGCGTGTTCAGTATATCTTCGGCTCTCGCCATCGACTGATCGCGTATCGTCAGGTTGATGATTGTCGCCGTCTTGCTGGCCAGCGCCGCCTGCAGCCCGCCGTTCAGTCCGAGCGCCACATTGTCGCGGTCGTTCTTTCTCACCGTGACCGGTACGTCGTAATATTCATTGGTATAATATAAGGTGGGCGCCACCACCATCCGTCCCATGGGCAACTTCACCGTGTCGTTCAGCGCCACCTTCCATATTCTCGTATCGTTGAGTCCTTCGCCTCTGAATCCAAAGACAACAACACTCTTTTTGTCTATCGGCTTCACCTTCATCTCGAACACCTGGTTCGGTTCGGCATCCGGAAACTCCACATGCACCGGTGCCTGTCTGTACAGCTCCACCGTACGCATGCCCTTCTTCATCGTGTAGCTCACATCCAGCTTCAATCGTTTCACCACATTCTGCATCAGATCCTTCGCCTGAAACTGCAGCACCACATTATCCACATTGTTCTTCACATTGAACATGCCCAGATCCTGAAATGCCGCTGTCTCACTCACAGCTCCCGATCCTTTCGAATCGTCTTTGATCAGCACCGTTGCCGTACGCGTATATACCTTCGGCGCCCACTCCAGATAGAGAAAGGCGATCGCGCAGCATACCACAATCGACAACATAAACCAGAACCAGTTCGCTCTGACAATTTGTAGGATATTCCCCAGATTCAATTCATTATCTTCTCTCTGTTGCTGGTTTTCCAGATCCTGACTATTGTTAGATTCCATCCTGCGTAAATTTTATTATTTAGACAATGTAACGATCACCGACACCAATGATGCCAGTACCGACAACGACGCCAGCCATACGCTGGCCGAATTGTTCTGGTTAATGCCGCTCTGTACGGCACGCGTCTTGTTCGGCTCCACATATACAATATCATTCTGTTGCAGATAGTAGCACGGCGATTTGAATATATCCGACGAGCGCAGGTCGTGATACAGGATCGTCCGTTTGCCGTCCTTCTCGCGGATCACAGCCACGCGGTCGCGTCGTCCGTAGATCGTCAGATCGCCCGCCATACTCAGCGCTTCGAGCAGCGTGATACGGTCGCCCGTGATATTGAAGCTTCCCGGCCTCTGCACCTCGCCCATGACCGACACCTTGAAGTTCATAAACTGCACCGTCACCACCGGATCCTTTATATAGTTACCGTCTATCAGCTTCTGCTTGATCAGATCCGTCAGCTGCCGGCGCGTCATCCCCTCCGCATGAATCGTTCCCAGTATCGGGAAATCGATATCCCCGTTCGTGTTGACTAAATAGCCAAGCACCCGTTGTTGAGATCCTCCGGCTGTAGTTCCACCCACCTGATAGGTCACCACCGGCATATTGAACGGCAGCGCCAGTTCCTCATCCTTGCAGTTCACCATGATCGACAACATATCGTCGCCGTGAATGATCACTTCATACTTCTGTTCTATCTGTTGTTCCTTCAGCGGATCCACATCCTGCAGATACAAAATCTCTTTCGGCGACGTACACGCTGTCAGCGCCACCACCATACCGGCCACCAGCCATTTAAAATACTTCTTTATCATAATTTAAAACGATACTCCACATTTATAACATTTGCAAAAATAATACAACCCCAGCTGATTGCAAAACAATTGCGCCTTTTTATTTTACGTCCTCTCTGCTACATTGATCAATCACGTTCGTTATCAAATCATTACCTACCTAAGCCATAAACGTATCATTCATTTGATAAAAATGTTCAACACTCATACCTTTCTTCCACTCCTGCCTAACAGTCTTTCTTATTAATTACAAAATTATTCCATCGACAAAAAAGATTACCTGAATATTCTTGTAAATATTTGAAAAACTTTCAAAAGTCTATATACTCAAACAAAAAAGTACATACTTTCATATCTTAAAAGTATATACTTTCATACCCCAAGAGTATATACTTTCGTACACAAAAGTATATACTTTTTTTTTAAAACTGTCCATAGATTGAATCCTGTAGTTTGATGTTTACACAAAATTATGGATAGTCCCTTCAATTATTATAACGCTTTCAGCGTAAAAGCTTCTTTGAAATTAATCATTTCATGAGTCCCGTTATATTTTATCCACGCATCCTCCTTATGACTCAAATCCGAAATGCCGGCAGCAGAAACATCCTTAAATTTTTCCAAAACCCTTTTCAATATCAAAACTTCTTCTTCAGAAAAGACACTATAGTCCGGCATTAGAGAAGCATTCAATCTAGTGCCGGAAATTCCAGAAGGAAATTCAACAATCTCCTGATCTACACCATCAATCAAGCTATATACTCTGTCCCATCTGACAGGGACCGGACCATACTGAATAGCTTTATAAGCAAGACCGGTTATAGCTTGTGTATGCTCTTTGAATGCAAAGAAATCCACATAAAACAGCAACTTATTCATTTTTGTGTTATACACTTCTTCGCATCCCTTGATAAAGAACAGAATTGTATTCTTCAATTTTTCATACGACTGCGCTGCATACCCATTACAAACACCTCGATGATAAGAACTAAAAATCAAATCTTCCTGCGCATTCGGTGTCTCTTGTTCAGCAATCACTTTTGTTAATCGGGACAATATCGACTCATATTCACTTTCCTCAAACTGTCCCCTAGCATTCTCTACAAACTTCAAAAAAAACGAAGGATCTTTGATAGAGCCTAGAATCTTTCCATTAGATTCGCTTGGCATATCCCCATTTTCATACAATCTATATTGATTATCGCCAAATCCTAAAATCTTAGACATTTTAGCGGCTGTCAATCCATACGCATTCCTTATCTGTCTGATTTCATCCGGAAAAGGGATACCATATTTAGTGCGATATTGGTTATATACCTGTGCCAGATTGACTTCATCAATTTCTGTTGTCGTAAAATGCTCCTTAGTATCTTCACACTCATAGTAAAGATATACATACTGGAATTTCTCTTTTCGAAAAACCAGTTCAGAATCCTCTTGCTTGAGGATTACATTTCCTCCTGTAAATGGACTTTTCATCATTTTACTACTTTTTATATGGATAGTTCATTTTATGTTCCGCAATATGGAACGAAATACAAATTGTTTGAGAATTACTTTTCCCAAGTGAAATCTTAATATACACTTTCTTCCCTTTCACCTCTTTACCAAAAACCCACATATCACCTAAATGATACAGATTGTCTCCAATCGGCCCTTGAGAGTAATCTTCAACTTCAATTTTCTTCACCACTTGTTCACGATACTGTGTAGTTATCTCTAAAGCAGCCAACGTTTCAACATTCTTGACTCTGTCTTCTCGAAAAATAATGCTAAAGACTTTCAGCTTTTCGTGGAATTGGTTCAAAAACGTTTCTATATCTGCCCTAGTTGCCATATTGCTATTCACGTTACAAAGAAAATACTATTATTTGATATAGCAAAATATTATAGCACTATTTTCAACTTTAAAGTTAATATTTTTACAATAAACTTCCAACTAAACAACTATATCATTAGAATTATCATAATTAAGTTTCTTCAATCGTGCCACGCCCCCAAACAAATTACCGTATATTAAGCAAATTACCCATATATGGTAATTTGCCATATATGGGTAATTCAGAAACAAACATTTGTATTCTTATGGATACTTGATCTGCGTGAATACAGCGTTTCTTTCACAATTAAAGTAATTGATGTTATAAACAAACTTGTTTTAGCGATAAATATCCGAAAGTCTACCGCTTTTGTCCAAAATGCCAGCAGCTTTAAGATATTTCTGTGCACTAGCTTTACTCTCTGTCATGTTTTTAATAATGACCGATCGCTGTTCATCTCTGCTTGTGGCACTTCTTTTCGTGATCTTCTTTTCCATAGCACTATAAATTTTATTGCAAACATAACAGTTATTTACTAATAAAACAAACTTTGCCCATTTATAGTATAGTTCTTATGTCTTCCCCTACTTCCCTCACTTCCTTATATCCGCTACAATCCTTCGGATCTATCTGATAATCAATCGTTGTATTTTGTTTTCACAGAATTAACATATACATCTTCTTGCTCCCGTATGGTCAATTCATTATTCTCACAATGGAATAATTTGTATACATCTTGAATTTTATATGAATACTCACGACTAGGATAATCATATCCTGCAAATTTTTCGACTGTAAGCATATTAGTAACTTCATCATCCTTCACAATTTTAGAGGTAACCACCAAATTATCAGCCAGTATTCTCAATTGAGGAGCCAAACTTGCATCTTTATCACATAAAGCGCATACATCAACTTCATTATCTTTACACAAAGAAAACAATACCGTTAAAAACAAACTATCTCGCTTTAAAAATGGAAAACTACAATCAATCTTTTGCAAATCATCGATAACAACTCTTCTAATTCTACTCCTATCCTCCTTAATGCTAGCCTTAAGTTGAGCATCTAAATAATAATAAAATTCATCAGAATCAATACAACCCATTCTCATAGGTAGCGCATGAATACGTGAATAACATTTAATGCATTCATTTTTCTTCACTCCTGTCGGATTCTCTATAATACCTGGGCATATCACCTTTTTTTGCATGGTAAATTCATCCTTATCCATATATAACACAAGACTATCACCCGGATTTGAAAAAACACTTCCCATAGATAACAATCTCTTATATGTATTTGGAACCCCAATCAATGCCGTAACAACATTTTCCTTAGTCATACCCATATTATCTTTTGAAAGAAATATACTTTCAAGTACTTCTTTTGGAGTTTTTGGTTTAGGATATTGATCCATCAATTTTCCTAGTAAATTACCTTGATTTTCCTTATCAGAAAATTTTTCATATTTATCGATAAGACCGAGATTCTTATCTTCTACATTACTATCTCTTTTTAGAAAAGAATCTATATACATGCCATAACTCATACCAAAAACATTCTCATGCGTAGTCCTTAATAAACTGGGCATATATCTTCTTACCTGAATCAAGAAATGTGAACTCGGATAAACCTCAATTCCATAATCCTTTTTCTTATATTGATGCCACCCGTAAGCGGCATCTTGAAAAGATGATTTACTAATACTCAACTCATGATAAGTATAATTGAGAGATACATCGGTCTGACGCCTCATATCGATAATAATATCCGCGTTGCATGTTATTTTAGCATTTTCTTCTTCAAAAATAAGTATTGAGACTAATGCCTTATCACGCAGCACCTTTTCAATATGTGAAAAATTAATTCTACTCCCTTCACTACAGATAGAAGACGTCATTCCTTCCAAAACGACACAAGGCATTATTGAGTTTAATTCTTCAATATCATTCAATATCTGACCTATTTCTATCACAGATGAATCAGAATAACTATAATGTGTATCAGATTCCTTTATTACTTTATGATGATTAAAAATCACATTATAAAAAAGATTATTATCATATTTATTTTTTAGCATTTCAATACGCCCAACATTATCTCTATCTTCTTTATTACAATATTCTTTAATAGTATCATATCTCCTTTTGTGAAGAAGATTATTCCTGTTCTCCTGTCCATTTGGCAGGTGAACATGTAAGGAGTTAGTTCTATTACTATAGAACATACTATTCATACAAAGATACTTATCTAATATATTGTGGTAACCCAATGGTAATATATCATCAACGCCATACATCACATCATCAGTATTGAAAATGTAATTACAAAAATAATTATTGCTGTATTTCCTAGAACCGCTATCCGACATCTTAAGATATCCCTGCATCATAGAATAAACAGATTTAGAAATTAAAAAGTCTAAAAGCATATCATTCAACTGATCGCTATGTTTAAAAGTCGAATAGAACCTTGGTTCATGCAGCGCATCACCAGACCCCTTACTTTCCATCATTGATAAAGTCAATCCATGCATGAGTTGCATAGCAAATAAGCTCTTATCAATGCCACGTGAACCCTCAATAGCAATTATTAACCCTCCTTTCTCATTAGGGTGGTCTAACTGAGGAGATGGCCTTAACTGTATTCCGCCGTAAAATAGTTTATCCAAACCATCAATATACGTCTTTAGTTTCTGTAATCTTTCCATATTGTTTACGTATTATTATTTTATATAACTCTTAAATCACATATTTTATTTCCCAGTTCCTGATAACTCTTTTCATAAATAGGAGACAATCCATAACTCCTGTAAAAACAACACCTCAAATTATCTAGCTCATTAAATACAGCAGAATTCCCCTGACTACTAGATGATGCTATTAAATAATAAATTTTCCTATCTTTATTTTGTCTATGAGCACTAAATATCATGCGTTGCTGATTAATGTCATTTATTGACAAACCGAAAAACATACACACATAATGACTTAAAAGGTGTAACTGAGTAGCTGTCTGCCAAGAAAAAACATCATTGGTTGATTCATAAAACTCACTCATCGACAATACAATTCTATTACTGCCGTTAAGAAAAGGTTTATTATGTGGGGGAATATACCCATGAACGTGGTAAACAGGAATTACCCTATCCTCCATGACCACATCAGGAGCACTGACTCCAGATATATCAAGAAGCCTACTACTATTTATTGGTGAACCATCTTTCGTGTCAGGGAAATAATACTTTACATTCTCTGACAAAATTTTGACGGCAGTAGAAAGAAAATTATCATAATTATAAGTAACAATAGCACTAATATTTGAAGATAGAACAATCAGTCTCGCAATGCAATAAAGTGAATAAAATTCTTTCGTTTCAACATTATTGCCATATTTATAGCATTTCTCGAACGATTTTTTTATTATCAACTCATCGCAATTATTATATAAGAAATTCTGAATATAAGGAATATAATTATCACCCAAGATGTCTTCTATAATTGATGCTCTCATTAAGAAGTCAAAATTAGATTGAAGATTTTTTTCAAATTTTCTTTCGTCTGAACCAGCAGGAGCATTACTTATTGATCCGTCAAAATACGCCTTGAATAACTGCCGCGTTTTCTCCGACATTCTTTTCTCGACTGACAAATACGATATGGCTTGTTCGAACAAAGAATCTAATAAATGTTTCCAACTAAGGTCTATACTTTCAATTGAGGAAGCATTTATCCCTGCACCTAAAAACAAAACAAATTTCTTTCCACTCCTAAAGTCCTCCTTTAAGGACTCATAGTTATCTCCAAAAAAATAATTAGTTTTCATATTTATTCATTATAATAATAGATTCTATCAATTATATCGTTAGCATCCGATTTTGACATATGGCACAAAAAAAGCCGCTTTAAAGCGGCTTCTCATCAAAAGAAAAATTATTTTTTATAGTATATTATCACTTCGCCGCGTTGTCTTTGATAATAAAATCTCTTTCAGTGATTATCAGCTTCACTCGACATAGCCCAAGTAAACTTGAATATGTATTCGTTTTGCACAGTGTTTCACAATTGCTGTTGCTATACATCTTTTTATTTATTTTTGTTACAACCGAAAAGATCTGCTTTTTGTTTGCCATATGTCATTTTTAGACGCTTACAAGTACATACTTTTTTTAAAACTGTCTATAGATACATGCGGATTATAAGATTCTTCCTGTCCATAAAGTTTTTCAATCGTGCCAAACCCTCCTCCAAGCAAGCTTTTCCCTCGAAAGATTTCAGCAACGAGTCTGCAATAAATCTATTGCAGATCTGTTGTTAACATACATCAACACTACAACCGGTCTGCACCTTAAATAATCATATATTATATTCATCTTTTTATAATAATATATTTATTGTCAAAAATGAATTTTTCAATTCTCTTTAAAGAAAAAAGAGAAAGATCAGGCGAGCCGGTTCCTTCGATAGACATACTCTTTTGCTTTTCGTTTCTCTTCCGCAAGATATTTCATTTTTACCTTCACCTTGTCGTTAAGGCTTATTTCGACAAGATCCTCGAGTGTCAGTTTGAAGGAAACATAGAAGCCGCGCGAATGATCGCTGTAGAGTCTCAATCCCCAACTCGTCTGCAACTTATACAGCATCTTGTCCATCTGATAACGCCCCGAAAGAAGCGTTCTCATTTCGACGGACTTATTGGAATATTCCGGCATAAACCCCTGTTTCACGGCCCACGCCCGCAGATTGCACTTTTTGATTCTGACAGGCTCCGTATGCGAAACCGATAATTGTCCCGATGCCACAGCTTCTTCAACCTGCTTCATCGTCACCTTCCCACCGTTCCAGTTCACATACGCAACCGCATTCCTGACATTAAAAATATCCATTGCCTCATATGTATCATGATCGATACCCTGGTCTCCAAACATCCTTTCGAGGATAAACGCCTTGTTCGTCTTCGCATATTTTTTATTGCCGATGATGCTTTTTATCGCACAGAATCCCAGCAGGCAAGCCACTTCGAAATCGGTCTTACTATCAAAATAGAAATCTCTTATCACATTGATGCTCACATTGACATAAGGAGATGTCGGAGTACATCTGATTATTTCTTCTGCAAAATCTATATGAACATCCGGAGCGGATATATAATAGCCAAAGAAAGCGCAGGCCTCATCCATTCTTTCATAGATGCTGCCATATTGAAGTTTCAATGCCTGTTTATATGCGACAAAATTAATCACTCTCTTCAGCGTCTCTTCGACGTCGGTAAATACTCTCCACAATAAAGCTATGGGAAAATTCATGTAGCTGGCCGTTCCTTCCATTTCAAATCTTTGTATTAAGTGTTTTTGCAAAGATAACACAAGTCGAGAGCAGAACAAAACGAACCTGTTTGTTTTTTATGCCAAGACGCCGTTTATCTCCGCTACAATCATCCGGATATTGTCTCCGGTGACGTTGAATCCTGACAGAAACGGTTTTCGTATTCCAAATGAAGATGAAAATACTTCTTCATAAAAAGAATGTAAACAATAACCAATACCGTAATCACTATACAGAAATAGAACCAATGGTTAATGGGAAGAAAAATCTGTCCTATGGCAATCAACAATTGGATGGTCATATATATTAATGAGACCACCACATGCGGAATCTTTAGTTCGTTAGCCATCAATTGATAGGCATGTTTGCGATGCGCCTTAAAAATATTCTCGTGCAGCATCAGTCGGTGGATGATAGTCAAGATACTGTCCACTCCATACACCGCCAGCAAGATAATATAACTCAGATCATTCGTTGCAAACACCAGTTTTCCGAGTGCGAATAAGATAATGAAAGCGATTGATACCGATCCCACATCTCCGGCAAAACACTTCGCTCGCGTTCGGTAGTTGAAAAAGCAGAACACCAACAGTGCCAATATCGTCACCATAAGTAATTGCGGATCGACAAACTGTATCGCTGTCGCATTGATATATGCCAATGCTCCCATGATCACCAATGAATACCCACCAGTGATACCATTGATGCCATCCATAAAATTATACGCATTGATAATTCCTGTACAGAGAATCAGTGCCGGAATGATAAGCCACCCGTTGCTTGACGTGATAATTCCCCACTGAAAAAACATCAGCATCATCGCTACAAAATGTACCAATAGGCGATAACGGTTCGGCACTGAGTGCACATCATCAACAAAGCTGATGAACGAGATCAATGTCAAACCAGCAAAAAACCAGGGATAAGAAAAATCTGAAGAGACAAAATAAACCAATGAGCCAATCCAAAAAATAATACCTCCTCCTCGAAGCACAATACGATGATGAGAACTTCGTTCATTTGGCTTGTCAATAATATTAAAATGATCAGCAAAACGAAAATAGCAAAGTTCAATCAGCACCAAAACAACAAACATTATACTGTAATGAAAAATATCAATCATAAATAATACTGAAAATAATCAATAACTTACACAAAAAATAACCGAACCATCTATATCTTGTAATTATCCAATACATCAAGAGGTTCCCAGTTTAGTTCTTTTCGGATTTTCTCATTGCTGAAGGTTAAACTTTTTGTCATTTTCTCAAATATATAACTATTGATTGGAGCTTTATTTCCTAACAAATCACCCATTTTTGCCAGACACCAAGCCATCCAATAAGGGATAGATATAGGTTTCTTTTTTCCCAATTGACGAGCCACAGATTCTGAAATCTGCCCAAATGTAGGTTGATAAGTATCGCAAACATTGTAAACTCCACCCTTTTCTGAAATTAAAGGAAGAAGATTGGCAATATCCTCTGCCATCAAAATGCTTTTTTTAACTTTACCACTAGCTACATTCATATAAAATCCTTTTTTGATTCCTTTTACCATAGCTCCTAGATTACCAGATGCATTATGGCCAGCGAGCAATGAAGGACGTAAAATTCCAAGTACTACACCATTCATAGAGCACCATTTCATTAAATAATCTTCAGCCATAATCTTGCTCTTAGCATATGGAGATACGCCTTCACGAGGATGGTCTTCTCTAATCAATTCTCCAAACTCACAGCCATACACGGCCACTGTACTAATAAAAACAATAGCCTTTGGAATTCCAGCCTTCTCCAAAGCTTTACAAAGATTTACCGTTCCTTGATAGTTTACATCATAAAACACTTGCCTTTCTGCTTCAGTTTTTGGAACAATATGAGCCTTTCCACAAGCATGCAGCACTACATCATAGTGAGTATTGATAACTGGAACCTCTTTGGCAAGATTAATCTTGATATCATCATTATCTGTTAAGCCCATAGTATGAACTATACCATATTGATTATTCAAAATAGGCTTTATACTTTTTCCTAAAAAACCAGAGGCTCCTGTAAAAAGTAATTTTTCCATTTATTTCTCAAACAATTTATCAAGACACATTTGTGTGGCATTGCCACCAAAGTGAATCAACTTTTCTTTTATCATGGTGCGAGTCTTCTCACACTCCTTAGTGTAATCCATATTCTTGATGTAATTAAGTACATCATCCTCTGTACGCAAGATACCTGAAGGCATATCATTCTCGTAATCCACATAAAGACCTCTCTCGTTTCGATATTCCTCATAGTCGTAAGTGAAGGTCAATACTGGTCTTTCTAAAATAGAATAATCAGCCATAGACGCAGAATAGTCGGAAATCAGAATATCTGCCACCTTGAACAGGTCGTAAACGCTTGGATAAGAAGAGTAGTCGCGAAGTGTCTCATTGAACTCCAATCCGAGCAGCTTGTTTGTGTAGGCATGCATACGGAAGAGCACGATATAATCTTCTTTCAATTCGTTCTCCCATTTCCTAGCATCGATAGGAGGAGCAATAGCGCATGTCTTACCATTATCAGTACTCTCTCTCCATGTAGGAGCATAGAGAATGATCTTCTTATCCAGAGACAATCCAAGTTTATTCTTCAATGCAACTACCTCTTCGGGAGTAGTCTTGTAAAGTTCATCATTTCTTGGCAAGCCAGTGGGAATCATTGCGTCCTCGCGTGTGCGGAAAGCACGCTTATAGATTTCTTTTTCATACTCGCCGGCATAGCAGAAATAATCCATACTGCCAAAATTATAATCCTTGCGCACAACTGCATCATTGCCGATATGTTTGAATGGAGTTCCATGCCAAGTGTTCAAGTAGCGACAGCCACTTCTCTTATAATGAAGACTTCTTTCAATGTTTACACAGGTCACCCAATATTTAGCTCTAAGTGTATATTTAAAATACTCTGGGGTATCAGCTTTGATCTTAACAAGGTTTCCAGGCACATCTACATTGTCAGGATCCTCCAATGCCCACACACATTTATACTTGCCATACATCTTGGGATGCGCAAGCATATACTCATAGAGCGCACGAGGACTGTCGTTATACATGCGAGTGTGACCACTGAAAATCACCAAATCCTTCTCCATAGGGATAAAACATCCCCACAATCTCATCATGGAGCTGGCACTCCAATTGAACAATCGGTTAATTGCATAATTATGTTTTAGAGTATAATCCAAGCGGGCTCTAAAACCATGCATTTTTTCTTCTGCCATGATATTATTTATAGTTGTAACCTCCATTTACTTCAAGCAGACTGTAAGCACTCAACTCTATTAGATAGATTTAATATCAGCGACTTGTTGTCGCATATATTTTAATATTTAACATTTCAGGGTTCTTTTATAGTGCCAAATAAGCCTGCGGAGTGTAGGTGGAGCAGTCTTTGTTTCCGTTCATCACCTCACGTATCGCATACACTAAATAGTCGCGAACATTGACTCCGGACTGTCTGGCTGTCTCCACTATGGTGAAGAGAGTGGCAGCGACTTTCACTCCTTCTTCACTGCTGAAGAATTTGGTGTTGTTTCTGTTTACCGTGAACGGTCGGATGGCGCGTTCGGCAGGCATATTGTCTATTGTGTAACGACCGTCATTGCGGTATCTCAATAAGCCGTACCAGTTGTTGAGCATGTAGTTCAATGCCTTTTCCATCATGCCACTGAGATGGGAATGAGGATCATTGAGCAGGCGGGTGGCATTATCATGAAGGTCATTGAGGACTGCTGTTACGTCACTGCAACAACGGCGTTTCTTTATTTCGTCGGGTGTGAGATGGCAGGCTATACACTCCGACTCTATGGAATAGAGACGTTGAACTAAAGGTAGTATGTATTTGACGTTTGAATCCCCGCCGAGTTCTGCATATCGTAGTTTGGCATGGACATGAGCCATACAACTTAGATGTTCTATGTCCACCAGTTTGTCATCCAGATATAGGTAAGCATTGTAACCATCCGATTGTAGAGCAGCTATCTTGGTGTCACCAAGAAACTCTCTTAAAACCTCTCTTCCTCTGCTGCCATTATCATAAAAGTACACACATACCTTTGCTTCCTTGTTTACCATGCACCAGATATATTTCTTTCCGTATTTCCGGTTTACTTTAACTCGACACCATGTCTCATCACAGTTAACAACAGCACCTTCCTGGAGAAGTAAGTCTTTCAGGGCTACCATTGCCTTCTTAAGATAATTACCCCCTTTCTTAATCCAGTTGCTAAGCGTGTTTCGGCTAACCTGCATCTTATCATTCATGATGCGGATGATTTCGCGATGCATAGGAGTACTAATAACATACTTGTCAAAAGCCAGATAACCAAGCAGATTACTTGAGGCATGAGTTCTTGGGAACACATGCTTCAAGTATGTATCACCTTCCATGGCAAAATATCTGGTATAAAACTTTCCATTTAATTTGTAAACTACGACCTCATAGTCGTGCTCTACAATATAAGAAACCTGCTCATAGTAAGGGTGACATCTTTTGCAGATAATTTCTGCCCCTTCTGGTACTTGTGACATATCACACGAATGCAATACTTTTCTAGCAGCCTCCATAGTCTTGTACTTCAGACCTGTACGGCGCAATATGTAATTTTCGGATCTTTTTACTTTTATATCTTCCTGAGGTACAGTATCTGCAGATTCAAGATTAGAGATAGAAGCTTCTGTTCCATCAAAGTTACTGGAGTCTCCTTCTTTATCATCGTCATCCTTCTTTCTATTATTCTTCCTTCCCTTCTGAGATTTACGGCCAAAAGTCATCTTGCCAGCCACATTCAACTGAGAAGTAAGATCTGCTATGATTTTATCTTTGGTCTTAATGGTGGCATTAAGTTCCATTATACTCTCTATCAAGTCGGTAGTGCGTTTAGCATCTGCCTCATGCCTTGCATCCGCCTTGTCAAGTTTATCATGGATAGAATTCAGTTTTTCCATGATTTCTTCATTGCGTTTTCCCTTCTCTTCATTCTGCTTGAAAAGAAAATGGACAACTGAAACTAACTGATCTTTGTTCATATTCAAGTATGGGTCCGTCGAAGAAGACGGAGCTTTCCTTCGACATAAAAACGAATGCACTACCATCCATCGGATTCATGTGATAAGAGTTCTTGATAATTTGAAGCAACTTATGATAACCAAAGCGCATATCAGTAACTCCCGGAATGAAGTAGAACTTATGATTCCCTGATACTGTCAGCATATACTATCCCCCACACGTTTAAACCACGCCATTGCATGAGGTATATCCTTGACATTACCCATAATCTGCGTTCCGTCAGGAAAACGAACCGGAAGTTCTATACATCCAAAACTCTTCATCTTCTCGTTGAACTCCATATCGTGGATACGCCGGTGCATTTTAGAGTTCAGGTCAAGCTGGTGCTCATAAAGTTCATAGGCCTCTTCAGACATAAGTACCTGTTTACCATCAGAAGTATAAACTTCGTGAGTTGATTCAGCATGAGGATTAATCCGGTACTCTTTGGAAGATATAGCTGTTAATGTTGTAGCTTTTATGTTATCAGGCTTACCATCTATCTGCAGTTGATATACGCCATGGTGCATACTTTTGTACCATTTATAAAACTCATTATAGTTCACATTATTGTCCATGCAGAATTGTTCCATGGAAATGTTCCGAGGCGCTTCTTCTGCCTCGTACAACATCCAGAGACCCTCCATTAATCTGTCTTTATCTTCTTTCATTTTGCGATATTTAAATTAGATTCGCAAAAATAGATATTATGAATTATCTCCACAAGACGTCAGTTTTGACTGCTTACGACATGTCTGCTCCCTCATGACTTCCATAGAACATACTAACTATAATTCAGGTCAAGCTGGTGCTTGTAAAGTTCATAGGCTTCAGACATAAGTACCTGTTTACCATCAGAAGTATAAACTTCGTGAGTCGATTCAGCATGAGGATTAACCCGGTACTCTTTGGAAGATATAGCCGTTAATGTTGTAGCTTTTATATTATCAGGCTTACCATCTATCTGCAATTGATATACGCCATGGTGCATACTTTTGTACCATTTATAAAACTCATTATAGTTCACATTATTGTCCATGCAGAATTGTCCGATGGAAATGTTCCGAGGCGCTCCTTCTGCCTCGTACAACATCCAGAGACCCTCCATTAATCTGTCTTTATCTTCTTTCATTTTGCGATATTTAAATTAGATTCGCAAAAATAGATATTATGAATTATCTCTACAAGACGTCAGTTTTGACTGCTTACCGATCAAACACTTCTAGAAAGTATTATTGCGATATTCATATTTACTTTTTTCCTTCTATAACTTCAATACAAGCATTCGCCAAAATCTCAAGATTTACTGTTCTTGAAAATTCATTAAATGCATATTCATAACCTCTTTTACCCATAGATTCAATTATAGTAGACTTTTCTTGTGCAACTTGAATCATAGTTTTTGCTATTTTATCCGCATCCTCAGGCTCACAAACCCATCCTGCCCCTGATTTTATTATACAAGATGCAATATCACTATCTTGGTCAACACTTGCTAAAATAGGTTTTGAAGAAAACATATATGCAGACAATTTACTTGGTATAGAACTTTTAGTAAACCCTCTTTTTATAGGTAATAGCATAACATTCGCCTGAAATTGTGTCTCTGGAACTCTACCTAATGGTACATTCCAAAACTGAATATCACAATCTGTGTATTGTGCGACTTGTTTTTTAAGGCCTTCTTTCGCAGAACCAGAACCTGCTATTACTAAACGCGAACCTAAAATATGTGCTTTTGCAAAAGCATAAACAACCACATCGAGACCAGCTAAAGCACCTACATTACCCATAAACATAAAAGTGAATGGATGTACCTCCTGCTTAGTATGCTCATTGGCATATTGTGTAAACTCACGCTCATCCTGCCAGTTCCTCACTACCACGAATCGGTCTTTGCTTATACCCCTCGTTTCCGACAAATAGTCGCGCATTCCATTGGAGATGGTGTGCACTTTGTCAGCATATCGGAGAGTCTTCAAGTCGTATGGCATCAGAAAGCTCATCACCACCTTCTGCACTAATCCGATCTTCGGCAGTTTTGACAACAAAGATTCGGGATAGATATCTTGTACGGGAGTCATGTTCGGGATGTTGTTCCGTTTGCAAAACTCTGCAATAGTCTTCCTTCCAAACAAATGCCAAGCACCATTATATACAAATGACAACTCATTCTTCATTAGCTCCATATAACGAATACAAGCCTTGCCATAGCTCACGCTTTCACGGAATCGACCAATGATAGACGACTGCGGGCACACGTAAGCATCTATCTCCACCACCTGATAAGGATAGCCCTTAAAGTCACATTCCGGCACCTTGAAGCCCATGGGTCGCGACGAATGCGGTCTCAGTACCGCCACGTCATATCGCTCCGACAGCCTCTCTGCCAGATCCGCCATCAGACGTGCCGACACAATAGGCTCAGGTAAAAATACTCCCGTTATTATAATTATCTTCTTCATATCAATAATGTGATTCTTCTGGTAGTAAACGCTTTACAATTTTTGCTGGATTTCCTGCAATAATACAATTATCAGGAAATTTTCCATGCACAACACTTCCAGCACCTACAATTACATTGTTACCCAACGTTGTACCTTTCAGAATGATTGAGTTCATTCCAATAAAGCAATCATTTCCGATTTCGATTGGTGCTCTTCGTACATGTTCTTCATTAAGCGCTTTGTGGCGGTATTCCAATTCTACGGGATGGAAGTCATTATCGATAATTTTACAATTAACACCAACTCTAGTGTAGTTACCAATCTTGATAGAGTCCCAAGAGTAAATAGTACTGCCACTGATGCCGCAGTTATCACCTATCTTAATCTTTCCACCATATCTTGCAACAATAATATTTCGCTGATATAATCCCAACATATTACTACTAAAACTAGAATACAAAGACGTCTTATCTCCTATGACAACTTTACTACCCTTAAAAGCATGTATAACTGACCATCCTTTAAATATTAAATGTCTATTTGTTATCCGAGTTTTGACAAATAAGAGACGCAACAATATACTTCTAAGCATTTTGTTCTGTAATTAATGTTTCGTATAAATCAATATATTTCTGATAGTTGATGTCTTTATTATAATATTTCTCTGCATGCTCTATACAGGCCATACTATAAGCTGACTTACCTCTCGATTTAATCAGTTCTATTTTCTGATATGCGTCTTCTATATCTCCATTTTTTGCTACATATCCAGTGTTTGAGGACAATAAGGATGGAGGAGCCGTATTATCATACACAACAGCAGGAGTTCCACAAGCATTTGCCTCTACAATTGTTAATCCGAATGTTTCTGCCAAAGAAAGACTAAGCATCACATCCGCCTTAGAATAAAGAATCGCTAATTCTTCTTTTGAAGAAATCTTTTCTAAACCGATAATATTATTTGGCATTTGATTGATTAGATCCTGATTCATACCAACTAGTACAATTACTTCATCACTGCCTAACATTTTGCTTAAAGCGACAAAGCCGTCGAGTCCTTTACGGTCACCCCACCCCCAGTTTTTTGCTACAGATATAATAATAAATTTGTCATCTGGTAAACTTAAGTGTTTCGGTTCGCAAATTTGTTTAAATGACTCCATATCTATGCCGTTAGGTATCACCAAAATCCTCTTTTCCTTAAGGAAAGACTCAGTTACTAATTCACCGACCCAATTAGATACTGCAACAATTGTCAAATTCTTATTTTCCGTAAACAATTTCTTTTTTAGCTGGAAATTTCTTTTTGACCTATCAATAACCGAATTAACGGTACTATGTTGTAAGGGACAATGATCGCACTCTGCTTTCCATTTTTCGCAATTTGCTTCAATAAAGTGATGACAATGTCCTGTTATTGCCCAAAAATCATGAAAGGTCCATACTACGCTAATTTTCGAATTATTTAGATAATGAAACATAATTTTATAATTTAGATAATGATCATGAATATTATGCAAATGAACAACATCTGGCTGGATTTCTTTAATCCGGTCAATAAGCCTTAAGGTTGCCCTTCTTGAAGCCAAGCCTTCATTATCAAAAATCCTATTTTCAAAGTAATGCTCATACATATCAAATACTGAACCTACTTTTATCTCTTTACTAATTCCAGAGACAGATTTTCTTCCATATGCGATATAGCAATCCCAACCTCTTTTTCTAGCAACTTTCGCAATATCCTCACTTATGTTTCCTGTACTGAGCATATTGCTAACAATATTAATTTGAAGAAGTTTTTTCATATTATGCTATTATATAATTCTATCCATTGTTTTCTAATATTTTCAGGTTCAAATCGCCTCGCATTTTCATATCCTTTTTCAATAAAAAAGTTTCGTAACCTTCCATCACTAATTATTCTCACAAAGGCTTTATGCATTTCATATATATCGGTAGGACATACATACAAAGCAGCATCACCAGCAACTTCGTGTAAAACAGGTATGTCTGAAGTTATTACAGGTCTGCCGACTTTGTTTGCTTCAACCACAATCATACCAAAACCTTCAAACAATGAAATGAAAGATACTATATCAGATTTATTATACTCCAATACTAATTCCTCATCAGATAGTTTAGTTTTATTGACATAAGAAATATTGTTCTCTTTCAAAGCTATCTTTTGTGATTCTGAAATTGATCCAACAATTGTGACCTTACACTTTATTTCCAATAACGCCTTAAATGTCCTTTCTAAATTTTTGTTTGAGTTAGTTCCAATGATAAGAATATTAGGTAATTCCTCATTGAAAACATAAGGCTCTCGATGAAAGATAGGATCTATTGCATTATGTATGACAACAATATCCTTCCTTTTTGTATATTTTTGTATACATCTTTTTGTTTCATTGGAAATGCACACGACCTTAACAGAAAGCATAAGTGGAATTCTAATATATAGATATTCCATTAGCTTGAGTTTGATTGTCTTATTAACTGCATTATCAACCAAACCTATATCATGAATAGTCAATACGGATTTGCATCCAACGAGTGGAATTATACCATAATGTATATCACCTGTCACATGATTAATTCCATATTTATTACGATGTTTAAAAATAAATAGCATATTATATAGAATATCAGATATCGAGGCATAACTTCGAGGGACATAATACTCTGTTTTGTTCGTTATTTTGCTAATTATAGTTTGTGTTACTTTATTAATGCTATATCCTTTTAACTTACCTCTATGGAAATAAGTAATCGAGTCACTCATATATAATTTGTTTGGGTTTAAATATTACATTTGTTAGTTTTACGGCTATCATATAAAAACAATACATTCCTACTCTCACTAATCCTCCATCTGATATTTCTTCAAAAGCGTTTAGTGCATCCATAAGTAATAGGGTAAGAAATAGTAAAGACACTATATTTAAAATATTTGACAAAAGAAATTCAAAATATCTACAAATAAATAGTCCATTTAATATTGCAAACAATACGGCTAAAAAAGCACCACCCATAAAATATGCACTTGAAAATTGCCCAATATTGCTGAAGGACAATGAATATTTGTAATTAGTTATGGATCCAGTAGTTGCATATGAGTTAACCATAAGTCCAGCTCTTGTAGAGTGCTTTTCAGGATACAAAAATCGAGGGATAAGAAGAATAATATTATCTAATGCGATATCAGTATTATATCTCTGTTTCGTACAAACATCCTTATAAAAAAAAGTATTTGATGGTATTGAGTTTAGTCTATCAAAAGTATTACCCTGATCATTATCATTTATGTATTTTCCACTTAATACATCACTTAATATATCTAGGTTCGAAAACTCAACTGTAGCAACACCTCCCGTACCACCATAACTCACATCAAATCCAGAAACATTTCGTTTAATAGACATAAATGGATATACAACAAATTGCGCAGATGCAAAAAAGACAATAACCAAGATAACAAGTCGTTTATTAAAAACCTTCTTTCCTTCTTGTTTCAAAATCATAAATTCATATAAACAATAAATAGCAAAAGGTATCAAGATGGCTCCTTTATAAAAACCAAAGAAAATAGCTCGTAGGATAGCAAGTATAATTAATACCTTGAACATATCGGATTTCTTTCTAGACTTTGAGGAAGCAGCATCAAAAGCTAAAAGAAGTAAGGAAAGGAACAATAAGTTACTCAATATTGTATTTATCACTAACGATAAGTTTCCTGATGGGATATAATAAGCGTAAATATTATAAGCCTCACTTAATACAAATAGAATAATAGACAAGATAAAGATGTTATATCTCCTAAAGTAGAATATTAATGCATTATCAATAGTCTTACCTGAAGCATATTTATTTAGAAAAAAATAAAATAACATATAATAAATATTCATCCATGCAACACATGGAAACATATAGTCTGTAATATCATTAGTATAGAGATATGTATACCGTCCGCCACCTATTGCACCAATAGACATCGTTAAAGCGGGATAAACCATTCTGAATATATAACCAACTAAGACAAGGATATTGAGATTCATACCCTTATAGTTGCCTAACTCAACTTTTAAAAGAAAAGTAAACACAATGGCCGTATTCATAGCATATGCCAGCATCAAAGTGTAGTTTTCTCTTAAACCAAAGATCCAAATTATGGCAAGCATAAAACTGCTAATGGTGATATTATATTTGATAAGACTTTCTCTTGTCATACTTTTTATACTATGCTACATATATACACTGAACTATTCAACATAATGAATTATGAAAACTAGTGTTCCCTAGTATTATTCAAAATATCATTTTATAAACAATTGGAAATATTGGATCTTTTCTTTGTAAGAATACTCACTAAGCATCATTGCAGGTAGTCTTAAAAGAAAATACAAAATTTTAAAACAATAGAAAGAAAAATAATTTGAATATTTGCGAATATAAATCAACATGCCAGTAGTTGACATTGCCAACTTCCTCATGTTTTTATGATTAACATTACCAGTCTGGCTACCTTGTTCATAGTGGATAATCTTAGGACTTCTTATTATTCTTCTTTTAACTCCGTTGTATGCCATTCTTTTTTCTAAGTCAGATTCTTCATAATACATAAAAAAGCGTTCATCAAACATGCCGACTTTTTCAATAACTGATCTTGGTATAAAAAGATCCGCACCTGTTATATAATCAACCTCAATATCATCATTAATAAAGGTTTCAGTCCAAAATAAATTATACTTTTTTACATATGGTATCCTATCAGTATAAACTCTTAATGCCGAACTCAATTCTGTACGTTTGCTTGGGAATCGGCCATAAGTATGATTGATTTGTCCGACTGCATCAAGTAGCCAAGCCCCCAAAACATAATAATCATGGTTCATTATTTCATAATCCATGAACAGTTTACATGCATTATTAAGGAGTATTGTATCTGTATTCAATAAAAAGATATAATCACCTTTTGCTATCTCAATTCCCTTGTTGTTTGCTCTACCAAAACCAAGATTTACCTCATTATAGATATATTTTAAGTCCTTGTCTTTTTCAAAATACTTCTTACTTCCATCGGTAGATGCGTTATCAACAAGAATAATCTCGTATGAGATTCCTTCTGTATGTTTACGAACTGACCCTATACACTCGCTTGTCATTTTTTGAGTGTTATAATTGACTAATATAATAGAAACGTCCATATCTATTTCTTTAATTTTAGAAGTGAAGTTATCATGCCATTCTTAAAAATCAAAATATTCACCATTGTGAAATACACACCTGACACCACAAAAGCAATAAGCAATGTAATAAAACTATTTAGATGATAGGTGTATAAAAAATAAACGGCAAAAGCTAATGGAATATAGACTACTATTTCCTTAATAATCATAATTGCAGGGAAGCTCATTCCAATCTTTTTCTTTACGAAATATTGTGCCATCATCAAGACTGATATTTCAGAGCAAAACCACACAATAGTTGCTCCTACAGCAAGAAAGTTCTTTACAAGCAACAGACTTAAAACAACACCAACTGTAGCACCTACAACAGAGTTAATGAATTTGATCCTATCTTCCTTAAGTGGTGTAATAATCTGTACGACCAATATTTGTTCATACCCTACGATAAAAATTAATGGCATTGCTATTCGTGCTGGCAAGTAAGCACCTTCGTAACCAGCACCAGAGATAACATTGATGATATCAGGAGCAAGAATTATACAAACAATGACCACCGGTATTGTAAAAGTTACAAGAAAATTAATGGATTTTGTGATCAGCCGTTTGAATTCATCGTCTTTACGTTCTGAAGCCAATGCGCTCATTCTGGGAAGAAGTACACCTGTGAAAGCTCCATAAACTGATAATATGATGCCAAATATCTTATTTGCAGTAGTATAATAACCAACTTGAACAGTAGTTGATACAAATCCTAAAAATGTAACATTTAAAGAACTGTACATCGTATTTAGGAACAGGTAAAAACCATTTATCAAATTGGGGTTAATTAAAGACTTGAAGTCAAAAATGTTGTATTGTAAATGAATGAACTTTCTGCAATAATTGAGATTAACTATGCTGTTTACAATTATCATCAATGCAGTCAGCCAAAAGTATATCAAATAATCCTCAGCATCACGTACAAATATAAATATAGAAGCAACATACAGCAGTTTAACAATTATTGTTCTTAAAGTGATGTATCTAAAATCTTCAATACCCTTATAAAACCAATCAATTGCAAATGCGGATCCCAATATTTTTGCTATGCCAATGAAAATGAATTCTCGATATTCACTTAGCTGTGGAACATAAATAAATGCCAACAAAAATACTACACTGGAGAGAATAGTTGGTACTGCAGTATGTAATAATAGACTGGTAAATCTGGTATTGAGAACATCGCTATTTTCTTTTACAGATGCAATCTCTCTAATGCCAATAATACTAATACCCATTGTTGAAAACAGCACGAAATAGTTAATTATGCTATCAATGAAATTGCATATACCTATACCATTTACACCTAATACTCTTGATACATAGGGAAAAACCAATAAAGGAAATACATAATTAGCTGTAGTGAGTACTAAGCTATATAGAAAGTTTTTTTTTATACTCATCGAAAGGTTGTAAATAAAAACACATAAACATTTAACTGATATTTAGAACTATAGATGCATCTATTAGTATAGAACCACTTCATAATCTATATAGCTACATAACTCATAAATTCTCAGAATTATCCGTTAGAATAGATATTTCCGCAATATTTTTCATACTCGCCACTTATGATATTATCCGTCCAAGCCTCATTCTGTAAACGGTCAAAATTGACGTACCCCCTATAAAACAATGTTTAAAAGCCGGTATGTCCATTTTTATTAACGATATTTTGATTATATTATTGCTTTAAGCCGATAGTTGTCGGCAAAAGATTCTCATAATCGGTTCTTCCGGAGGTAATGCTTTCAAAGAACTTCACAAAATAATCCTTCACTGATATGCATGCCAACTTGCATGATTCCACGAAGGTATGGTAAACAACAGACATGTCTGCTCCCTTATGACTTCCATAAAACATACTTGTTTATTGCAATGTCAAAAATTCAGGGTCGTTTTTAACAAAAGTGCCTGTGTTTTGGGGATGGCTGAGGCATCTCTTGGTGTATATTATATTTAAACATTTGACTATCAACTAAATACATCATATGTTTCTTCTATTTGCAGTCTGAATTTCTTTCGAATGTATTTCCTAGTTTATTCGAATGTAAGATTGATTTCTTTCGAATGAAATGGTAATTTGTTTCGAATGAAAGGGGTCGCGGATTCGAATGAAAATTTTAACTGTTTGGAGTTGGTATCAAAAATCACTATTTACTTTTCTCTTGATAGAAAAGTAACCCAAAGATCAAGGCTGCATCTGTATCGCTACTACAAAAAATGATTTTGCTGAAAAATCTTAAACTCGTTTCACTCAAACAGAAGATTTTTTTAAACGCTGCATCATTTTCCTCCGCTTAACACGATACAGATGAGGCCGATCAAAAAACAAGGCTTCTATTGATAATTCTTTTAACACGATACAGATGAGGCCAGTCAGAAAACAATAATTCAATTAATCTTCTCGCTTACCAGATGAAGCCAGTCCTAAAACAAAACTTCTTTTAAAATCACTTGTTACTTTTCTCTTGCAAGAAAATTACCTTAAAAGTGGAATTTCATCTATTACTTTTCTCTTGCAAGAAAAGTAATCAAAAGTGCAAGGCTGTGTCTGCTTCGCGACTTCGGATCTCATTCAGCTCAAAAATCTGAAACTCGCTGCGCTCTGACAGCAGATTTTTCTAATCGCTTCATTTTGATCCTTCGTTCTTCGCTCACCAGATAAGGCCATCTTTAAAGCAACTTTTACTAAGGCTAGTGCTTACCAACTGAGGCCGTTTTTAAGGACATTTTCTAACGTTTGTATCTAACAGTAAATTTTTTTTACCACTGCATCATTGCTTTCCGCTTAACGCGATACAGATGAGGCTGATCAAAATATTTAATGGAATAAGTAAAAAATACTTTTTATAATCGTCCGTCGATGAGGGTTCGATCCAAATAGGCTTTGACATCGTATATGACGTGCTGGGGCTTTAAAAGTGCGGTTATATCTAATGTGTTGAACTTGTCATGGGCAACAGCTAAAATGGCGGCATCAAAGGTCTTCTCTGCGGGAAGCTGATTGGTGACGTCGATGCCGTACTCGCGCTTGACGATAGCCGGATCGGCCCAGGGATCATAAACGGTGATGCGGACATTATATTCGTGTAATGCTTTATGGATATCTATGACTTTGGTGTTGCGTACGTCGGGACAGTTTTCCTTGAAGGTGAACCCGAGGATGAGTATCTCCGACGCGATGACTTGAATGCTTTTCTTCAGCATCAGCTTGATGGTCTGATCGGCTACGTACTCGCCCATGCCATCGTTCATGCGACGGCCGGCAAGGATGATCTCGGGATGATAGCCGTGGCGCTCGGCGCACTGCGCCAGATAATAGGGATCGACACCGATACAGTGACCTCCGACGAGTCCGGGCTTGAACGGCAGGAAGTTCCACTTCGTGGAAGCGGCTGCCAGCACGTCCTCGGTATCGATACCGAGCTTGCTGAATATCTTGGACAGCTCGTTGACGAACGCGATATTGATGTCGCGCTGCGAGTTCTCAATGACTTTGGCGGCTTCGGCGACACGGATGCTCGGCGCCAGATGGGTGCCGGCTTCGATAACGGAAGCGTAAACGTCATTGACTGTCTTACCGACTTCAGGGGTCGAACCGGAAGTGACTTTCCTGATCTTCTCCACGGTATGAAGTTTATCACCGGGATTGATGCGCTCCGGCGAATAGCCGGCGAAGAAATCGACATTGTATGTCAGTCCGGATACTTGCTCGACAACGGGAATGCATTCGTCCTCGGTAACGCCGGGATAAACGGTAGACTCATATACAACGATATCGCCTTTGGAAATGACTTTGCCCACCACTTCGCTCGCGCCGTAAAGCGGCGAAAGGTCAGGATTGTTGTTCTTATCGACCGGCGTAGGGACGGCAACGATATAGAAGTTACAGTCGCGGATGGCTTCCGGATCTGCCGTGCAGACGAATCCATGGCGGATAGCGTTCTGCAGCAACTCATCGGAAACTTCGAAGGTAGCATCGTGACCCGCCATCAGTGCACTAACACGCGATTTGTTCATATCATAACCAACGGTCTTATATCGGGTTGAAAACAGCCTTGCCAACGGCAGTCCTACATAACCCAGACCTATAACAGCAATCTTAATATCTTCCATCTTATATAATGAATTTAACTTTTAATCAATAACAGTTGTCAACTGTTTACTGCCATTTTTTGTTTTCTCCAATTCCTTATCTACCGTTTCGTATTCGGAATTGTTGCTTTTGAACTCGGGGACGATCAGTTTCATCATCCGCACCGTCTCGTACTTGTCGAATTCGAGAGCGGCTTTCGTCAGGTGCTGCACCACCGTAGCGATATCGTCGTAGTCGAACTCGCGTACCTGCGCATGGTAAATACGCCCGTTGGATGTGGGATAGGTATCGGCTTTGTGCACCAGCAACTCCTCATAGAGTTTCTCGCCCGGACGCAACCCGGTATATACGATTTTAATATCTTCGTCCGGAACAAGCCCCGAGAGTTCGATCATCCGTCGCGCCAGATCGACGATCTTCACAGGCTCGCCCATATCAAACACGAATATATCGTTGCCTTTGCCCATAAACGAGGCTTCGAGCACCAGACGGCAGGCTTCGGGGATGGTCATGAAATAGCGGATGATATCGGGATCGGTCACCGTGAGCGGTCCGCCTTTGGCCAGCTGCTCGCGGAAACGGGGAATAACGGAGCCGTTGCTTCCCAGCACATTGCCGAAACGGGTCGTGATGAAATGGGTCTTTCCGGGATGGCGGCCGCGCGAGATGGCCAGCCCCAGACTCTGGATGTACATCTCGGCCAGGCGCTTCGAAGCGCCCATGACGTTCGTGGGATTGACTGCCTTATCGGTTGAGATCATCACAAATTTTTCGACATCGTACTTGACGGACATATCCGCCAGTATATGCGTGCCGTAAACATTGGTATATACGGCTTCGCAGGGATTTTCCTCCATCAGCGGCACATGCTTGTAGGCCGCCGCATGAAACAGGTACTGCGGGTGATACTGACTGAACACATTTTCGACGCGCGTCTTCATACGGATATCGCCGACGATCGGTACGAAGTTGACGTCAGGAAAAGTTTCTTCAAGCTCGAGACGGATATTGTGCATCGGCGTCTCGGCACTGTCGAAAAGGATCAGCTTCTTCAGATCGAAATGACACAGCTGGCGGCAGATCTCACTGCCGATGGAACCGGCGGCGCCCGTCACCATCACTACCTTGCCTTTCAAGGCATTGCCGATCTCACCCAGGTTAATCTGAATCTCCTCGCGACCCAGCAGATCGTCAATATGAACTTCCGGCAGATGGCGGAAACTGAATGAGGCGTCTTTGATCTCATCGATAGACGACGGCATCATCAACATACGGATCTTCAACTGCTCGCAATAGCGAACAAGACGCTCGCTCTCTTTGCGCAGGTCTTTACGGTTGAGAAAAAGTATGGCTTTGATATTGCGGCGAACAGCCAGTGAGCTGATATCCGCCTTCTCTTTGAATGCGTATACGGGATAACCGGCTATGCGAAACTCGCTCTGCGTGGTGCGGTACTGAAGGAATCCGTCGACATGATACATGCCGGACTTATCATGAATGGTATAAACGGCATAAGGAAGATTCTGCTTGTCGACACTATATATAAGTACACGACAATCGGCCGCCGAAGCCATCATATTCATGATATAGCGGTAGGTCACAATCAATACGGTACGTACAAAAGTGAGCAGGGAAAAAGTAAGGATCAAATCGATGATCAGGGCGCTCACCAGAATCTTCACCGGAAGATGAACAATCAGAAATGCGACGGGAATGAAAAGAACGATTTTTATCATGGAAGCAATGGCTATACGACCGGTCTCGGTGTACGCAGAATGGCGGATCACACCCTTATAGGTACGACAAACCAAAAAGCTGAGCGCACTGCAGAACAGAGAGCACAAACATACTTCAATAAAAGTGGTAAGAGGACAGCTTATGTTATGAACATAAGATATCAACCTGACAACCAAAGCCGTCGAAAGTAAGGAAAATAATAAGTCGTTAAAAAAGATTAACCATCGATTCAAGAACTTGAGGACGGTCAAACGCGCTAATAATTTGTGTAACCCTGTAACAATCATGATATATATTAATAAACCTCACGGTATAAAAACAGTTCTTTAAGGCGCACCACGGTTCGTCAGTCACATAGAACCCTGACTAACGCATATACAACTTTGTTTCCTATTTTTTAGTAGTGCAAAGATAAAGAAAAATATATATAAATATTATTCAAAATGGCTCGGTTTTCTATTTTTAGCATATCATTTTTTAAATTAACACCCGTATGGAGTGACAATATATAATCAATAACATTTTTTTCAGGACAAATGGCATTCCGCGATACTTTTGAAGCCATTCAGGAACTCGCGTACAGACAGCCTTTTCTTCCCGGAAAGCTGCAAGGAAAGCAAACGAACAAATCCATCGGCGACAGCCACATCGATATAACTCTTTTCGTCTGAGCAAATTGTTCCTGCCGGCAAATGATGAACGGAGGGGCGTTTCTCCGTGCTGTAGATCTTAAGCATGGTAGGTGTTCCTTCAGGGGAAACAAGCTCGGTCCATGCAGCGGGACAGGGAGAGAGTCCGCGGACAAAATTAAAGATTTTTATCATGGGCTGATCCCAGTCTATACGACAGGTTTCCTTGAAAATTTTCGGTGCAGGACGGAGCTGCGAAGCATCTTTGCCGAACTGTTCCTGCGGAATGGCATTGACGCGGCCGGCAAGGATGAGATCGACGGTTTCGAGCAGCAGCGAAGCGCCCGTTTTCATCAGGGCGTCGTGAACGGTACCGACATCGTCGGTTTCGGCGATCGGCAGACGGCGCTGAAGGATGATCCTGCCGGTATCGATCTCATGCGTAAGGAAAAAGGTGGTGACGCCTGTCTCGGTGTCGCCGTTGATCACCGCCCAGTTGATCGGAGCTGCGCCGCGATAATCGGGAAGCAGCGAAGCATGCAGATTGAACGTGCCCAGCCGCGGCATGTTCCACACCACTTCGGGAAGCATGCGGAAAGCGACAACGATCTGAAGATCGGCGTTCAACGAGCGCAGCTCGGACAGGAACGCCTCATCCTTGAGCTTCTCGGGCTGAAGAACGCGGAGGCCTTTGCCGACGGCATACTGCTTCACGGGAGAAGGTTGAAGGACACTGCCATGACGACCGACCGGCTTGTCGGGCATCGTGATCACACCTACCACATGATAACCGCCCTCAACCAGGGCGCGAAGGCTCTCGACAGCAAAGTCGGGAGTGCCCATATATACGATTCGTAAATCTGCTTTATCCATTGTTTAATCTCCTGAAAAATTATCTACCAACACTTTGCGATATGAATTGAATATTTCCGACTTCGACATGAAACCTACATAACGATCTTCTTCATCGATCACGGGAAGGTTCCAGGCTTTCGTATCGTCGAACACGCGCATGATCTGCTCCATCGTCATCCCGATACGGATCTTCGCCGGAGCGGAGACCATGAATTTCGACACATGGAACCGGCTGTACAGTTCGGGGCGGAACATGATGTTGCGTATATTATCGAGCAGCACGAGTCCGAGCAAAACGCCCTTTTCATCGATCACCGGGAAGGTATTTCGTCCGCTGCGTGCAATGACTTTCACCATATCGCCCAGCAACATATCGGGAGAGACGGTGACGAAATCGCGCTCGATGATCGTATCGATATTGAGCAGGGTCAGAACAGCGCGGTCTTTATGATGCGTAAGCAGTTCGCCTTTCTTCGCCAGACGCATCGAATAGATGCTGTGAGGCTCGAAAACGATGATGGTCAGGTACGAACTGATGGCCACGATCATCAGCGGAAGAAACAGGTTGTAACCGCCTGTAAGCTCGGCGATAAGGAATACGCCCGTGAGCGGCGCATGCATCACGCCCGCCATCACGCCCGCCATGCCCAGAAGGGCGAAGTTTTTCTCGGAGAGATAGGTCGTGAACGGGAAGAAGTTGGACACGTGCGAGAAGACGAACCCGGCAATACATCCCAGATAGAGGCTCGGTGCGAAGATACCGCCGCAACCGCCGCCGGCATTGGTGGCGCTGGAAGCGAAAACCTTCGTCAGCAGGATGAGTCCCAGAAAAACAATCAGTCCCCAATAGTTATTATTCCAGTCTTTGAACAGACTGTTCGTCATCATTTGCGTAATATCTCCGTTAAGCAGCGAACCGATCGTGTCGTAGCCTTCGCCGTAGAGCGGCGGGAAAAGAAAGATCAGGATACTGAGCATCACGCCGGCGACGAGAAATTTTTTCCAATAAGCGCTGAGATGCGAATACATTCCTTCGACATTGTTCATCACGCGCGTGAAATAGAGCGAGACGAGCCCGCAGAAGATGCCCAGAAGAAGCACATAGGGTATGCGCTGCATCTCGAACACTTCGGTCTGCGAGAACTGGAACATCGCCTGTGTGCCGGTGACGATATACGAGAGCGTGGCGGCCGTGACCGACGAGATGAGCAGCGGCATCACCGACGTCATCGTCAGATCGAGCATCAGCACTTCGATGACGAACACGAGTCCGGCTATCGGCGCCTTGAATATGCCGGCGATAGCGCCGGCAGCACCGCATCCGACGAGCAGCATCAGCGTCTTCTGCTCCAGATGGAACATCCGGCCGAGATTGGAACCGATAGCCGCGCCGGTAAGCACCATCGGCGCTTCGGCTCCGACAGATCCGCCGAAACCGATCGTCACGGAACTGGCGGCAATGGAACTCCAGACGTTGTGAGGCTTGATGCGGCTTTTACGCTGAGAGATGGCAAAAAGAATCTTCGTGACGCCATGGCTTATATCATCGCGGACAATATATTTGACAAACAAGCCCGCCACAAGAATACCCACCACAGGATAGATGAGATAAAGATAGTTGACGCCCACCTCGTTAAATCCGCCCGTGAGCATATGCTGGATCGTTGCAATAAGCCACTTCAGGATCAATGCCGAAGCGGCCGTGAGTATGCCTACCAGGAAACTGATAATCAGAATAAGATGCTTTTCCTTGATATGTTTCTCACGCCACAATAAAAAATTTGAAAATATACCTTCGTCTTTCATTCTATCAAATACCTTTACCGGTTACTACTGTTTTAACCGTATATATTAAAATGGTCAGATCAAGCGCCAGCGACATGTTCTCATAATAGAGCATATCGTATTCGAGCCGCTCGATCATCTGATCGACATCACCGGCATAACCGTATTTCACCATCCCGAGCGATGTGATGCCCGGACGCACATTGTGCAGCAGGTAATAATACGGCGCACGCTTGACAATCTGTTCGATATAATATCGTCGTTCGGGCCGCGGACCGACGATCGACATGTCGCCCTTAAGCACATTCCAGAACTGCGGAAGCTCGTCGAGACGATATTTGCGCATGATACGCCCGAAAGGCGTGATGCGCTCGTCGTCACCGGAAGCCAGCAGCGGACCGGAAGCTTCGGCATCGGTGTACATCGTACGGAACTTATACATCATGAATGGTTCTCCTCTGTAACCGACGCGTTCCTGCCGGAAGAACACCGGGCCGGGAGAACTGCCTTTCACACGCCAGGCAATCCATGCAAAAAGCGGCGAAAGCAAAACTAACGCCACGACAGAGAAGAGCTTGTCGAGAACGAGCTTGATATTCTTCTCGACCTGCGAAAAATTGTTGTCGGTGACATCGACCAGCGGAATGCCGCGTATGGTACGGATCTTCACTTTCTGAAGCATGTTCAGACGATCGGCCATCACCTTCACCGGACATTTGTACCGATAAAGCGAATAGAGGATCGCAAGCAATGACTTATTGTCGTCGGTATCGGCGGCAAGCACGATTTCATCTACACTGCCACCGGCCATGATCGACGGGATGTCGCTGACGGAACCCAGTATACGGGTTTCGGGAACGGCAACAGCGAATGCAGGCGCTTCGTGCACGAATCCATAGATCGCGTAACCCAGCCGGTAAAGACTGTCGCCCATGCGGGAAGCCTTCGCTCCCGCCCCGATGATCAGAACATGACGCTCGCACTGACGCCGGACAATCTTTTGCAGGTTATACTGCGTGATAAGCAGACGCGGCACATAGGTGCAGAAAAACTGCAGGGCGAACAGACCGAAAAAGAGCTGATAATAGACCCGGAAATTACGCGGGATATCGTCGAGAACGAGTCCGAAAAAGATACAGACAACGCCGATAAGCACCGTGAGCAATGTGGTGAAAAACTCCGCCAGGCGGGACTTGGCGTATACCTTATTATAATAACCGGACAGAAAATGAAGCACAAGCCAGAACAATGGGATAATAAACTGCCCCGCGATAACCCACGGATAAGAAAGATAGTCGCTGAATGAACTCGCTCCGGCATAAACGGCGAATACCGTAAATCGAAGCCAGTTAAACAACAACCAGGCCAAAGAGGCCGCAATGAAGTCTGATATAATATACTTGACTGCCGGACAGTGTCTGCGCATGCCTTAAACTATCTGATCACTTTTATGAGACCTCCAGCGCCCAGCTTCACAATACCGGAAGGTTTGGCCTGAGAGTAATCGTCCTGACGAAATTTAACAATGTAGTCGACGCCGTTCCTGATTTCATCGGATACTTCGGAGAAATTCTTCGGAGAAGGAAATCCACTGACATTGGCGGATGTTGAAACAAGAGGCTTGCGAAAACGTTCGCATAATTTGTGAGAGAACGCCTCGTTGGTGATGCGGATGCCTACGCTGCCGTCGTCCGCCAGCAAGTTTTTCGCCAGGTTTTTGGCTTTAGGGTAAATAATGGTCAGCGGCTTGTCGGCTACCTCAATCAGATCCCATGCAATATCAGGAATATCAGTAACATACATACTGAGTTTTGCAGAGCTGTCGGTTAATACCAGCATCGCCTTATTGTCGACACGATTTTTCAACTCGTAAACTTTGTGTACTGCCTTTTCATCGGTTGCATCACATCCTATACCCCATATTGTATCTGTAGGATAAAGGATTATGCCACCCGCGTGAAGCACCTTAAGCGCTTCTTGAATATCATCATCCATTGTATTTTTTTTGTTTTTCTCCGACAAATATACAAATGATTTATTGAAATTAAAAAAAATGCCGCCATTTATTCTTATTAAATCCATATATATTTGCTAACTTTACGGATTGAAATATATTGCCGCGAAGTTTTCGCATTAAAGACGATATGATCATGGAAAAGAAAAAGAAAAAAATAATATATAATGATTACAAAATGGAACTTTCGCACCCCAACAGAAGAAGAGTTACATAAAAGGGACATGCTGTCGGAACAGTTGGATCTGAATCCGGTGATCAGCCTTTTACTTGTGCAACGCGGACTCTCTTCCGTTGAAGAGGTTAACGGATTCTTTAAACCCAGTCTGAGCGATCTGCATGATCCGTTTCTGATGCCCGACATGGACAAGGCGGTAAAACGTCTGAACAGAGCGCTGGGCAATAAAGAAAAGATTTTGATTTACGGCGATTATGACGTCGACGGCACAACGGCTGTAGCGCTGGTATACAAGTATCTGCGCCCCTATTCATCCACATTGGACTATTACATTCCCGACCGTTATGACGAGGGCTACGGCATATCGTACAAAAGCATCGACTACGCCAGGGAATGCGGCATAACGCTGGTGATCTCGCTCGACTGCGGGATCAAGGCGATAGAAAAGATCGAGTATGCCAAAACGATGGGTATCGATTTCATTATCTGCGACCATCACATGCCGGACGACACGCTGCCCGATGCAGTGGCGGTGCTCGATGCCAAACGGAAGGATTCGGTCTATCCGTTCGAACATCTGTCGGGATGCGGCGTGGGATTCAAATTCATGCAGGCTTTTGCGCGGAGCAACAACTTCCCGTCGAACAATCTGGAGAAAATGCTGGAGCTGACGGCCGTGAGCATCGCTTCGGATATCGTGCCGATACTGGGCGAGAACAGGATCCTGGCGTACTACGGACTGAAACAGCTGAACAGCAACCCGAGCCTGGGATTGCGGGGAATAATCGACGTATGCGGACTGGCGGGAAAAGAGATAAACATCAGCGATATCGTGTTCAAAATAGGTCCACGGCTGAATGCTTCGGGACGAATGATGAACGGCAAAGAGGCGGTGGATCTGCTGCTGGCCAAAGACGAGACGGTGGCGCGCGAGAAGAGCGAGAACATCAACCAGTATAACGACGAACGGCGCGAACTGGACAAGAAGATCACCGACGAGGCGAATGCCATCATTGACGAAATTCCGAATATAGAAGACCAGAAAGCAATCGTTGTATACAATCCGGAGTGGCACAAAGGGGTTATCGGGATTGTTGCCTCGAGGCTGACGGAAAAGTATTACCGTCCGGCAGTGGTGCTGACACGATCAGGCAAACTGATAACAGGTTCGGCACGCTCGATAAGCGGGTTCGATATTTATAAAGCCATAGAAGGATGCCGCGACCTGCTGGAGAATTTCGGGGGACATACCTATGCGGCGGGGTTATCGATGAAGGAGAGCAATCTGAAGGCATTCACCGAGAGATTCTATAAGCTGGCTGCGGATGAAGTAACGCCCGATCAGCTGGTGCCGCAGATCGATATCGATGCGGTACTCGATCTGAAAGAGATTACGCCGAAGTTTATGAGCGATATGAAGAAAATGAGTCCGTTCGGACCGGATAATCAGAAACCGGTGTTCTGCTCGCTGGATGTAAAAGACTACGGCACAAGCAAGCTGGTGGGAAAAGAGCTGGAGCATCTGAAGCTGGAACTGATCGATGATCAGTCGAAAACACCGATACACGCCATCGCTTTCGGGATGTATCAGTATAATGACTACATCAAAAACATGAAGCCGTTTAACATCTGCTACACCATCGAAGAGAATATTTATAACGGCAACACCTCGTTGCAACTGCTGATAAAGGATATTAAAGAGAACGACATGTAAAAATACGTGATGGACGTTTTTCATCAGATTTTAGAGCAATACTGGGGCTATACGGAATTCCGGCCGTTGCAGGAAGATATCATCCATTCGATATACGAAGGGAAAGATACACTCGGACTGATGCCTACCGGGGGCGGTAAATCGCTCACGTTTCAGGTTCCGGCTATGGCGCAGGAAGGAATATGTATCGTCGTCACGCCGCTGATTGCGCTCATGCGCGACCAGGTGCAGAACCTGCGGCGTCAGGGAATCAAGGCGACGGCCGTCTATTCGGGCATGAGACGCGAAGAGATCATCAAAGAACTGGAGAATTGTATCTTCGGCGATTACAAGTTTCTGTATGTCTCGCCGGAACGGTTGGCGACGGAGATCTTCGTCTCAAAAATGCAGGCGATGAGCGTATGTATGCTGGTGGTCGACGAGAGTCACTGCATCTCGCAATGGGGTTACGATTTCCGGCCGGCATATATGACGATTGCCGATATCAGGGAACACCTCCCGGGTGTTCCGGTGCTGGCGCTGACGGCTACAGCTACGTCCGAAGTGGTGGACGATATTCAGGAGCGGCTGCATTTCAAGGAGAAGAACGTGTTTCGCAAAAGCTTCGTCAGGAAGAATCTGGCTTATATCGTCAGACGCACGGACGACAAGCTGAACATGCTGATATACATACTCGGCCGGGTGCCCGGAACGGCCATCGTATATGTGAGAAGCCGCAAACGCACGAAAGAGATTGCACAGGCACTGCAGCAGGCGGGAATAACGGCGGATTTCTATCATGCCGGACTGGAGCGGGTGTCGAAAGAGATGAAACAGAACCGCTGGAAAAGCGGCGAATGCCGGGTGATCGTGGCAACGAACGCCTTCGGTATGGGAATAGACAAGCCGGACGTCAGACTGGTGGTGCATATGGATATGCCCGGCTCGCTGGAAGAGTATTTTCAGGAAGCGGGACGAGGCGGACGCGACGGAGAGAAAGCGTATGCCGTGGCGCTTTGCGCCGACAGCGATCAGGCGACGCTCAAGAGGCGCATCGCCGAAGAGTTTCCGGAGAAAACGTTTATCGCGCATGTATACGAAGCGCTGGGGAACTATTATCAGATCGCGGTGGGCTTTGGTACGGATACGGTGCACGAGTTTTCACTGATAGACTTCTGTTCGACATACAAGCTGCCGATGATCCAGACGCATCATGCGCTGAAGCTGCTGGAACTGGCGGGTTACATCGAGTATACCGAAGAACAGGAGAACAATTCTAAACTGATGTTTATATGTTCGCGGGAAGATCTATATCAGAACAATCTGCCTGTAGAAAAAGGCGACGAAGTGATTCAGGCGCTGCTCCGTTCGTACACCGGGCTGTTTGCCGACTATGCTTACATCGATGAGAAAGCGATTGCGACGCGTCTGAACATCGACAGGAATGAACTCTATAACATCCTGATAACCTTATCGCAATATCGAATCATCAATTATATTCCATACAAGAAAACGCCGCTTATCGTATACACGCAGCGTCGCGAAGAACAAGAATTTCTGGTGATTCCGCGGAGTGTGTACGAAGAGCGCAAAGAACGCTACGAGAAACGAATCGGACGCGTACTGGATTATATCAATAACACGCATATCTGCCGAAGCAGGATGCTCATCTCCTATTTCGGTGAGAAAGAGAGCAGCGACTGCGGATGCTGCGACGTATGCGTGGCAAAGAACGGCTCCGGACTGAGCAACTACGACTACAACGCGATACGTAAGGCGGTGGAAGACAAACTGAAAGGACAACAACCGATGGCCGTGAAGGAGTTGGTGGAATCGCTGCCTTTTCAGAGAGAGAAATGCCTGACAGCGATCCGCTTTCTGGCGGATCACGATCCGGAATTTCATCTGGAGAACGAACAGCTGTCGGCTGTCACAAAGAACTGAGAAAAGCCGCTGCACTCTCGGCACAGTGTTCGCCATCGATAGCGGCGGAGACAATGCCTCCTGCATAGCCTGCTCCCTCGCCGCAGGGGAAAAGTCCCTGAACGGTAACATGTTGACAGGTATCTTTATCACGCAGAATACGGACTGGAGAAGAGGTCCGCGTCTCGACACCGATCATCAGGGCTTCGTTGGTCAGGAATCCCTGCGAGACTTTTCCAAAATAGCCGAATCCATCGCGCAGACGGCCGGCAACGAACGGCGGCATCCAGAAATGCAACGGAGAGGAAACAACACCGGGCGTATACGATGAAACGGGCAATGAGGAGGAGAGTCTCTTATTGACAAAATCGACCATACGCTGCGCCGGAGCAGTCTGTTTGCATCCTCCATTCTGCCAGCAGAGCTTCTCGAGCTGTTCCTGGAACTCCAACAGCGACAAAGGCGAATCTGAAGGAAAATCTTCAGGATGAACCTCGACAACCATTCCGGAATTGGCCCAACGCGAATTACGGTTGGATGGCGACATCCCGTTGACAACAACCTGCTCCGGTCCGCTGGCAGCCGGAACGACAAATCCGCCGGGGCACATACAGAAGGAATACACGCCGCGACCGGCAACCTGAGTGACAAAACTGTATTCGGCAGCAGGCAAAAAACGTCCGCGGCCTTCACGGCGGTGATACTGAATGCTGTCGATCAGCTCCTGCGGATGCTCGAGACGGACGCCGACAGCAAGCGCTTTGGCTTCAATAGGAATATGCTGCTGATAAAGATAGCGGTAGACATCGCGTGCAGAATGACCGGTGGCCAGAATGACCGGACCGAAAAAGCTTTCGCCTGTATTCGTTTCGATGCCGGCGATGCGGTTCTCACGGAGGATAAACCGATCCATACGCGTTTGAAAATGCACTTCGCCTCCGCAGGCAATAATCCGGTTCCGCATATTCTCGATGACTCGGGGCAGTTTGTCGGTACCGATGTGCGGATGCGCATCCGATAGAATCGAGGTATCCGCACCAAACTGACAGAAAATATTCAAGATACGGTCCACCGAGCCGCGTTTCTTGCTGCGCGTATAAAGCTTGCCGTCGGAATAAGCACCGGCGCCGCCTTCGCCGAAACTGTAGTTCGACTCGCTGTTGACCTGCTGCTCGCGACTGATCAGGGCGATATCTTTCTTGCGGTCGTGCACGTTCTTTCCGCGTTCGACGATGACCGGACGAAAACCTTGTTCAATCAGACGCAGTGCAGCAAAGAGTCCGCCAGGTCCGGCGCCTACGACGACAACGGTCTTTCCAGTCGAAACATCCTTGTGGTCAATAGTCTCATACGCATCTCCGTCAGGCATTTCATCGATGAAAACGCGCACTTTGACATTGACGTATATGATGCGTTGCCGCGCATCGACCGAACGTTTCAATACCCGTACGGCGTTTATATGCTGTATATCGTCACCCGTTTCGCGGGATACGGTCTTCTTTAGCGACTGTTCGTCGGCTGCCTCTTCGGGCAGGATGCGGAGTTGAAGTTCTTTGATCATAATTTCAATTTACTTTTTCAAAGGAATATAATAAACCAGGCCTCCCTGCAGACGGAGTCCGCTCCAGTCGGGACTGATAGCGGCTTTTTGCCCTTCTACGGAAAAACGTTTCGTGATATCATATTCGTAGCCGATATTTCCATTCAGAGAGAAGTTGCAGGTCAAACGAATTCTGAATCCCAGCGCCGGCTCCACAAAAAGATTGACGCCGCCGAGTGATTGCGATTTCGAATCCGAACCTTGCTCGGTCAATTTGATTCCTTCACTGTACTTTCCATGGTTGAAAACCGTTCCGGCGGAAAGTTGCAGATAAGGTGCGAATACCTCATTATTCAGATCGAACGAGGAGAAACGATAGAAAACACCCGTCCGTAAACCTTTGACACGGAACGTCATCTTATAATCGGCCGAATAATCGGCTACGCCCTTCTTTCCGGCCGTATTCATATAATCTATCAGCAATCCGGCCCGATGGAAACGCCCGAAAGTCATGCCTATCTTTGCAGAATGGGTCATATAACCGGGAAAATTGTCGGTCGTCTTAATATTCTTTATCGATAGCGACGGGTTCTGAGCGGAGAACCAGTCTTTCAGACCGCTCATATTATAAGAGCCATGACCCAAATCGTACTCAAGAAACAGCTGTTGCGCCGATACCGACAAGCAGCTCAATACCAAAACGGTAGCAAATATATATAATCGTTTCATTTCTGCAAATAGTTTTCAATGTTCATGATGTATCCGTCAAAAGAGGTAAGCGTGTTTCCATTCAGTGCGGCTCCGATGGAATAGGAAGATTTCAGTCTGAACAGCTCCTTCCATGTTTCCGACGAACGGACATACAACTGATTATTATCGGTCAGCAGCAGGTTTGCTGTCAGCGGATCGACATCCGCCAGCGTTGTGTTATCGGGAAGATCATACTCCGATACCAGTGCATAATCGGGACAATGACGCACTTCAATCTTATGATCCCACCAAACCATTGTAAGGATCAGCTGATCGGGATGCTTCGGGTTGAAGCGCCAGTTTCCCTGCGATTCATAAGGAACAGGCCAGATATAATCCTTCACGACCTGATAATTTTCGAGTGCCAGCACATGCATCTTAAAGTCTGACGAATAGCAGATAAATCTGCCGTCCGGCGATACCTCCAAACTTCCCAAATAGGCCGGTATCTCAGCCACAGTACTGCCGTCGGGGTTGCAAACATGCACCATACATTCGTTATTATTGCCGTTCATCGACACCCACAGCAGCTTGTCGTCGGTCGTAAAGCCCAGCATACGGCACTTCGACGGACAAACGAAACTATGCTGTAAAGACATCGTCCTGCCATCCAGTACTCGTATTCCTTCGCCGGAAGACACCGCCAGACGTGCAGAAACAGAAGATGCATACAAATCTCTGAAACCGCCATTCGCTTCCCTGTAGCACATCCGCGATACGGCGGAAGAGGTCTTATAAGCATTCACCTCGTCGTTGTTCGCTGCATACATCAGGCCGGTCACAGGACTGTAAGCCCATTGCGCACCACGCTCGTGTTCGATATATACGCCCGGTGAACCGGCATAAACGATAGTCGAATAAAGCGGCTCATTAACGGCATCTACGGAAGAGAGCTGCATCTGAACCTCGTTCTGATCGCTCCAGCTCATGGATCCGAAAGCCGTGACGGGCACCGATATGGAATCCTGTCCGGCCGGCACGATGAACGGCGTACCGCTGTTTATCGTAAACGTCACGGCGCATTTGTAAGGAACCGACCAGCGCAGATTGACTTTTTTCAGATCCCAGCTCGAAGTGTAAAGCTTGATGCTGCCGGGGATCTTCAACTCGCCCAACGGCCACAACAGGTTCGACGATCCTTCGTAGCTCAGGTTCATATATACATTATAAGTCGTTTCCGCACCTACATTTTTCTTGTCGACGAACGCGCCGGAGCCTGCCGGAGCCGTTTCAGTACGGTATCCGTGCACATCCTGACATTCAATCCTGTACGAGATCACTTTCAGATGCGACAGCTGCGGCTGCATCCAGTCAAGCTCGAAAAAGCCGTCGGCATTCGTGCGGTAAGTGAGCGTCGACGGAATATTCAGGTTGTAATCGATGATAACAGGCCAGCTTTTCGTCCCGACATAGCCTTCCTCGCCAAGCTGGTCGGCAATACTGCCACTGCCCGATTCGGCAAAAAACTTGCAGGTCAGCGTGTACTTCCCCGACGAAAACATATACTCATCAATCCGGATCGAACTGTTGGCATTTGCAACATCGCTGCTCCAGACATGACTGCCCATCGTAAACTCTACCCGTTTGATATTTTTCCCAAAAGCGGAAAGCGAATAGTAAAGATTTGTAGACTTGTTGATCAGTATCGCCTGCCCGTTGGTGATCGCATTCAGGTCTATGCTTACATTAAGCTGATCCTGCGGTTTGGCTACTTCGATAAAATTCTCATGTAGCGGATAATCGCAGGCTGTCAGGAGAGACAGACTGCATAATAAATAAATAAACGCTCTCTTCATCTGATAAAAAAATACGGATTAAAAAATAAAACAACAGACAAAGGTAGCAATTTATTGTCAACTGAAGAGTGTTCTGAAGGCTTCTTCCACTTTCTTTACCTGTATGACTTCAATTTTATGCTTCGAATGATCGAATCCTTTCAGATTATTATCAGGGATGATGATCCGCTCAAAACCGAGCTTCTCGGCCTCCATGATGCGCTGCTCGATGCGGTTGACGGGACGGATCTCGCCGGAAAGGCCCACTTCGCCGCACAAGGCCGCACCTTGTTCGATACCGATATCAAGGTTCGACGAAAGAACCGAACTGAGCACCGCCAGATCGATGGCAGGATCATTCACACGAAGACCGCCGGCAATATTCAGGAACACATCCTTCTGGGCAAGCTTGAAACCGGCGCGTTTCTCGAGCACGGCAAGGAGCATATTCATTCTACGGATGTCGAAACCGGTAGCGCTGCGTTGCGGAGTGCCGTAGACAGCCGAGCTGACCAGCGCCTGCACTTCGATGAGGAACGGACGGATGCCTTCGATAGCTGCGGCTATAGCTACGCCGCTAAGCCCTTCATGATTCTGCGTGAGCAACAGTTCCGATGGATTCGACACTTCGCGCAATCCATCCTGACGCATCTCGTATATGCCCAGCTCCGCCGTACTGCCGAAACGGTTCTTAATGCTGCGGAGGATGCGGTACATATAATGCTGGTCGCCTTCGAACTGAAGAACGGTGTCGACGATATGCTCCAGAACTTTCGGACCGGCAATACTGCCTTCCTTATTAATATGCCCGATAAGAATCACCGGAACGCCGCTCTCCTTGGCATACTTCAGGATAGCGACACTGCATTCGCGCACTTGCGAGATACTGCCGGCAGACGACTCGATCAATTCGGTATAAATGGTCTGTATCGAATCGATAATCATCAGATCGGGTCTGACGGCTTCGGCTTGTTCGAAGATATGCTCCAGATTGGTCTCGCAAAGGATCAGGCACTCCGGATTTGTTTGCGACATGCGGTCGGCACGAAGCTTCAGCTGCCGGCCACTCTCCTCGCCCGACACATACAGCGTCTTCAGTCCTCCGAGCTTCAGGACGGTCTGCATCACCAGCGTGGATTTTCCTATGCCGGGTTCGCCGCCGATAAGGACGATCGATCCTTTGACCAGACCGCCGCCCAATACACGGTTGAACTCCTCGTCGCGAAGATCAATACGCGTCTCTTCCTCGGCGGTGATGTCACGCAGTAATACGGGGCGCGGTTTCTGCAGACTGGCGGACGAACCATGCCGCGAGGGCAGGTCTTTGGCTATAATCTCTTCGACATATGTATCCCACTCACCGCAATTCGGACATTTACCCAACCATTTTACTGAAGAAGCTCCGCAGTTGGAGCAGACGTATACTGTCTTTGTTTTTGCCATAAATATTATTTGTCAGGGCCGAAGAAATCAAAAGCAAGCTGTTGATGTTCGGCTTCAATCTTTCGTAAGTAGCGCTTTCCCTGAGGCGTTAGAACCTCCAGTTTGTCGAAACGCGTACGAATAACCGTCTGAACGGTATACGACATGTTGACAATCTCGCCCATCTCATTCAAACGCCGTTCGATCAGCAGTTCGCAATCAATACACATCCCACTTGAGAACGGGATCTTTTCGTCGACCATCTGCTTCTTGAACTCTTCGTCGTTCATATAGAAATCAATCGTTTCGCCTCCTTTATTATATATACCTTTCCACCGGTAGCGGTTGTCGGTCAATACGGGTGAAACAATCTGTATCGTTGCCGTATTGTCCTTCAGCATCGGAAGATCGTCGGAGCGAAGAATATAGTATTCGAACTTCTCACGGCGCACTTCGAGGGAGCCCGAACGGCTGCGGTTGCTGTCGTTAAGCTCGCGGAACGTAATCTTCGTTACCTTCGGATAACCGCGCAACGTATCATAGAAGTTCGATTTGTATTTGCAGAAAGCCGGCACCGCGCGGAGCAGTTTAACCAGATCGGCGGATATCAGAGCATTGGGCGCTTTCTGTTTCAGTCCGACACGCAGCAGGGTCAGCTCATGCTGAAGCTGTTGCTCGTCTTCGGCGGAACGTTCGATCACCGGTTTACCGCCCACCAATAACGAAGGCGAAGTAAAAACCTGCATGAACAAATTGAGAACGATGGAAATTGAACGTATGCTTTCGCCGGCGACAGGCCATATTTCTTTGAAACCTTCGCTGCTTGCTGTCGGTTCGCTGTAAACAGTCATCTTAACATCCAACATGTTAGCCAACATACGTACCATGAACAGGACTTCTTTTTCGCAACGATGTCTGATAACGGCATCCATATATCCGGATTTGTCGTTAAAGCTGTATCGCAGCTCGAGTTTATTGTTGAACTTCATCATAGGAGTAACTCTATATGCTGTTGAAAATAATTACTTTGAAGAAAGAGTCCTGCGGTCGAAAAACAGGTTCTTTGACGAAGCGCTTACCGGAATAGCTATCACCGATTTGCTCTCGCCAAGCCAACCCAGACGCTGAGCCGCTAATCCGCCGCTGAACATCACACGCGTATCCAGACGCAAATCCGCCGCTGTAGCGCATGCCGAACCAATAGCTATACCCAAATCTATCGAATTAATCGCACAAGGTGTATCTTCAGGTTTTGAGAAACATGTAGGCGAGCCGCAATACGCACAGTTCAGACCCATTGTCTGCTGACGCGTACCGATAATCATCACCGCTTCGGCATGGCGTATATTATCCGAATCACGAAGGAACGACTCCTTACCTGATTCTTTACCCATGCTTTCCAGTTTATCAGCCAGCTGAATAAGTTCGGCATCAGCGACCAATGCCATTTCTATTATATCAATGCCTTTTGCTTTGGGAGCCGTGCGCGCTGCCGTCATCATCTGACGGACTCCCTGAAGCACCTGTTCATGACGGATATCTCTTTCATTCTGTATCATGGTACATTTTATTTAGTTAGTTATAGCAAGATTATGCAGCTTGTTTTTGCTTTGCGTAGCAAAGATAATGCATGTCGGGAGGAATACAAAATAAAAATGTATCTTTGCACTTAAAAACTATAGAAATTTTAATACATGCCTCTAAACTTACAAAAGAACTTACCGGCTATCGAGCTGTTGAAGAAAGAACATATCTTCGTTATGGATTCTTTACGTGCTTCGACACAAGATATCCGCCCGCTCCGTGTAGTGGTTCTAAACTTAATGCCGCTAAAGATTACAACTGAGACCGATCTGGTCAGGCTGCTCAGCAACACGCCTCTCCAGGTAGAGATGGAATTTATGAAGATCAAGGGACATACGCCCAAAAACACGCCTATCGAGCATATGAAAGAGTTCTATATGGACTTCGAAATGATGAAAAACGAGTATTATGACGGAATGATTATCACAGGCGCACCCGTTGAACAGATGCCTTTTGAAGAGGTGAACTACTGGAACGAAGTGTGCGATATCTTTGACTGGGCGCGCACGCACGTGACTTCAACATTATATATCTGCTGGGCTGCTCAGGCCGGACTCTATCATTTTTATAATATTCCCAAATATGATTTGCCGGCGAAAATGTTCGGTATATTCCGGCATACAATGCTCGACCCATACCTGCCAATCTTCCGCGGATTCGACGACGAGTTCTACGTGCCGCACAGCCGGCATACAGAGATTCGCCGCGAAGACATCCTGAAGGTGCCCGAACTGGAACTTATTTCCGAAAGCGAAGAATCAGGCGTATATATGGTGATGGCTCGCGGCGGAAGAGAGTTCTTTATCACGGGGCACTCCGAGTATTCGCCCTATACGCTGAATGATGAGTACATGCGCGATCTCGACAAAGGGCTTCCCATCACGATGCCGCGCAACTATTATCGAGACGATAATCCGGCTTTGGGTCCGGTAGTCCGATGGCGCGGACATGCAAATCTGCTGTTCACCAATTGGCTGAACTACTATGTCTACCAGGAAACGCCGTATCAGATCGGGGATATTCAGAATATGGGTGATTTATCTAAAGAATGATTGATGAACCATACGCGACGATCTATTGAACTGCTCTCGCCCGCCAGAAATCTGGAATGCGGTATCGAAGCCATCAGGCATGGTGCCGATGCCGTGTATATCGGTGCTCCCAAATTTGGCGCCCGTGCAGCTGCCGGCAACTCTATAGAGGATATAAAGACACTTTGCGCGTTCGCTCATTTTTATCAGGCGCGCATCTATGTGGCACTCAACACGATCCTTGCCGATGATGAACTGGACGAAGCAGAAAAGATGATCCGGAAGATCTATGAAGCGGGTGCCGACGCCTTAATTATTCAGGATATGGGTATTACGCAGCTTCATCTGCCGCCGATAGCGCTTCATGCCAGTACGCAGACCGACAATCGCACCGTGGAAAAGGTGAAGTTCCTGGAACAGGTGGGATTCAAACAGGTTGTACTGGCCCGTGAACTGTCGTTGCAGGAAATAGCAACGATAGCGCAGCAGACAACGGTTCCGCTGGAAGTGTTCGTCCATGGTGCGCTGTGCGTCAGTTTCAGCGGACAGTGTTACCTGAGCGCAGCAATGTGCGGACGAAGCGCCAACAGAGGCGAATGTGCACAATATTGCCGGCTGCCCTATTCTATGATCGATGCCGACGGCAAGGTGATTGCCTCAAACAAACATCTGCTGTCGCTGAAAGACTTAAACCTTTCTGAAGATCTGGAATTACTGATGGATGCAGGCGTTTCTTCATTTAAGATCGAAGGACGACTGAAAGATGTTGCGTATGTCAAAAATATCACCGCCTTCTACAGGAAAAAAATTGATGAGATTATAGCCAAACGACAAGAGTTCGGACGACCTTCATTCGGCAGTAGCACCTATCTCTTCGATCCTGTCCCCGAGAAAAGTTTTAACAGAGGCTTTACCATCTACCTCCTGAATGGCCGGAACAAAGAGATCACGGCTTTCGACTCTCCAAAATCTGTAGGCGAAGTGATTGGAAAAGTAAAAAACATCAAAGGGAAAACCATATCCGTATCAGGACACAAGCTCCTGAATAACGGCGATGGACTGGCTTTTTTCAATAAACAGGGCGAATTGGAAGGATTCAAGGTGAACCGCGCCGAAGCGAACAAAATTCAACCGTTTGAAATGCCTGCCATAACGCTGAACACGCTGCTGTACCGGAACTATGACGCCAGGTTTGAACAACAAATGGCCAAACCTTCTGCCGAAAGAAAACTGGCCGTCAACATCTCATTTAGCGATAATTCGTTCGGTTTCACATTATGTATGGAAGACGAATCCGGAGCCCGGATAATGATTACGCGGCCTTTCAAAAAAGAGAAAGCACGCGTTAGTCAGGAGTCCAACATCAGAACGCAGTTATCAAAACTTGGCAACACCCTTTTTGAACCTGAAACGGTCAATATAGAAATGGAAGAAGACTGGTTCGTTCCATCATCGGTACTGACGGATATGCGGCAACAGGCAACAGAAAAACTGCTTCTTTCACACAATATACGCTACCGGCGTGAACTGACGGAATTCAGACAATCCGGAGAACCGGCGCCTTTCATTCAGGGACAACTTTCGTATCTGGGCAATGTAGCTAACAAAAAAGCTGAATCATTCTATCAGCAACATGGAGTAAAAGAGATCGACAAAGCTTTTGAGCTGGAACAGTCGAAAAATGTTCCCCTCATGTTTACCAGGCATTGTCTGAGATATAGTATGGGATGGTGTCCACTACATGGTGGAAGTAAATCACCATTCAAAGAACCATACTTTCTGTCCTGTAAAGACAAGCGACTGCGCCTGCATTTTAATTGCAGTAACTGTGAGATGCAGGTGTTTATCGATAAATAAAATGAAATACCATTAATAATATGTATATATGAAAAAGTATTTGTTCACTCTGTTTTTGCTCTTGGCTTACGGAATTTGCACAGCGAAAGAACTGAATCCCAACAAACCGATATATGTTGAGATTGCCACAACGATGGGAAAGGTAACGATCAGATTATATGACGATACGCCGTTGCACAGAGACAACTTCGTGAAAATTTGCCAATCAGGTGAATACAAAGGAATGATTTTTCATCGTATCATTAAAGATTTTGTTGTTCAAGGCGGCGATCCAACCAGCAAAGCTCGTATTCCCGGCTTCCTGTACGGCGATGGTGACGGCGGATTTACTGTTCCGGCTGAAATACGACCGAACCATTTTAATAAACGCGGCGCACTCATTGATGCCAAAGAAATTGATGCTGTAAATCCGCAACGCGCTTCAGCAGGAACACAGTTCTGCTTTGTTCAGGGGAAAAAGCTGACGGACGAAGAACTGGATCAGAAAGAGATTCGAATTAATAATATCCGCAAAAACTGGTTGTTCTACAAATTTCAAAGCCGTTTGATCAAAGAGAACCCGGCATTGGCGGAAGCGTCACATAAAACCGATCTGGAAAATCAGGCAAACGCCATGGTAAAAGACACATTGGCCGTTTTAGGTGTTTATCGCATTCCGGCCGATCGGAGACAATATTATAAAACGACAGGTGGAGTTCCTCACCTGGACGGTTCCGTAACTATCTTTGGAGAAGTAGTAAAAGGATTTGATATCGTTGAGAAAATGTCACTGGTTGACACGGACATGAACGACCGTCCCATCAGCGACGTCATCATTTTATCAACCAGGGTCTTTCAAAAATAGCAGATACAATCATTTGATGTCAATCATATAAAAGGGATTGCATACGGATAAAACGCCTGCAATCCTTTTTTTACAAATTGATCTGTGAGGCTATGAACGCTTGATATTTCTTTACTGCTTCATTATCTTCTGCTGCCGGACTCCAGGGAGCCAGATTTTCTTGAGATAAAGGAGTAAACGGTCCCGGCTTCACTTCATAGACAACAGAATCCGACTGCAATACAAACAAAGTATGCCAGATTCCGGCTTTTATTTCAGCGCCATACACACCCGACCGGGGATCTATAATAAGTTGATCGGTGATGTGACCAAGATCGTCAAACAAAATCAGGACAACCTTCCCACGAAGTAATAAAAATATCTCATCCTTATCCGGATTCAAATGACGATGAGGACGAAGGTATGTACCCGGTTCCATGGCGTTAAGCAAACGATTGACCGGATCATCCAACCGTTCATGAAAATTATAATTCATTCTGAGCCTAGCAGACTGCTTAGCCCGTTCAGACGTTTCATTCAACAATTGCTCATTTATTATCTTCATAATTCATCCATTTATTTCTCGTTATAAAGTAACCTGCGAAAGTACACAAAGGTACAATTAAAAGAGAGAAAATACCGGAACAAAAGCAAATTTCATGTTTCCATCCGGGGTGCACCATAAAAAACAAAGGGAGCGATCATCTGATCGTTCCCTCTTGTCTCTGTCTTAAAGACGGCGGCTATCTACTCTTCCACTGTTACGCAGTACCATCGACGCTGTCGGGCTTAACTTCTCTGTTCGGAATGGGAAGAGGTGGATCCCCGACGCTG
>Ga0268357_100171_pt1 | contig 107455 bp, 75 predicted proteins | sample BioMet10_FD_192466 | JGI IMG/M metagenome (GOLD analysis project Ga0268357, IMG submission 192466) | Sewage microbial communities from Oakland, California, United States - Biofuel 10 (Illumina Assembly) | ecosystem: Engineered > Wastewater > Sewage > Unclassified | place: USA: California...
ACAACCAAACGGCCCGATGACCACCTCCGCCGAGTCACCCAGGGGGAGAGGGGTACCCCTCTCCCCCTGGGCAACCTCAGAATTTACACCACGTCCGTGGACTCTAACGAATGGCTGGCGGCCTGTGGACTGAAGAGGGAGAGAGTCGGGTGGGCGAAGCCCATCATGCGCTGCCGCGGGACACCGCGCGCCGGCGTGGCGGCAGGGGCGAAATGAACGTTCTTTTCGAGGAGTTTCTGTCCCGCATCTATGCGACCGACACGGTTCGCAACACCTGGACCGCGCTGTTGGCCTTTTTGAAGCCCCTGGGCTTCGAACTGATGATGTACGGCTATGCGAGCGGCAAGGCGGACGTGGTGGACGACGATGTCGAGACCATATCCAATTTTCCCGCCGACTACCAGGACCGCTACCGGAAAGAGCATTATTGCCGCCATGATCCGGTGGTGTTCCACTGTCTCGACCACTTTGCGCCGCTGCTCGTCGGCCGCGACGCCGTCCACTGCTGGCCGGACCACGGCCTGTCGCTGACGTCCGTCCAGCGGAACATCGTCAACGAGGCCGCCGCCTGCGGCATGGTGAGCGGCGTGGTCATCCCCCTGCGCTCCCCCGGACGGTATCCCATCGCCGGCATGTCGCTGTCCAACGCCATGTCGCTGCGTGAGTTCGAGCGCCTGATGGCCGGGTGGGGGAACGTGGTGCAATTGGCCGTGCTGCATGGGCACACCCGCCTGCAGATGCAGCTCCATGCCGTTGAGTTGTGCCAGCGTGACGTCGAGCTGACCCCGCGGGAGCGCGAATGCCTGTTGTGGGCCTCGCGCGGCCTGTCCGCCAAGGAGATTGCCCAGCGACTGCGGCTCTCGCCCCGGACGGTGGACTTCCACGTCGCCAACGCCATGACCAAGCTGCACGCCGCCTCCCGCGCCCAGGCCGTGGCCCGCGCCGTGGCGCTTGGCCTGGTGACGCCCTAGGCGTCGCGCCGTCTTCCCCCGTCTTCCCCGTCTGATGGCCGCGACTGCGGCAAACCCCGTATTTTTACGAGTGGCATATTCACACGTGAACTCGTAATGCTCAAAGTGCTGGGCGACATGTGGCGCTGCGGCCTCCCCAGTTTCTGGGGAAGCGCCGCCGCGCCGCTTTCGCGCTGGCCCGGCCGAAGGTAGGGCCGTTGGCGACTCCGGTCGGCGTGGCAACGCATGAATCTGCTTAAGAGAAGGTGCGTCATGAGCATGGGGCGGTTGGCCGGCTTTCACAATCAGGTGGTTTTCCGTTACTTGCGCGCGATCCTTCCCGCGCTCTTCGTGCTCATCGTCATTTTCGCCGGCGTCATCTATCACTTCGACAGCAAGGCCCAGCTGCGCGAGAACTACGAATCGAGCCAGAAGATCCTGGAGCAGGCCAACAAGACGCTGAACACCTGGATCGAGGATCAGATGACGGTCCTTTCGATGATCACGAACGATCCACGGGTCATCGCCGCCTGCGCCGATCCGCGAAATCCGCGCCTTGTGTCCGCCGCCAACGAGTACCTCCACGCCTTCCACTCGCGGGTGAAGTTCTATGATAATTTCGCCCTTTCAGCGGAGATGAAGCCAGGGGAGAGCTTCGATATCACCTCCGTCGACGGCAAGGTGCACAAGATCTCGCGCGGCGTGTTCTTCGTGGATTCCTCGCTTGGCGTCTCCGTCGGCAAGTCCAGCGACAAGCATCCCATGGCCAAATCCATCTACGAGGGCAAATCCCATGTGATCACGCATGTGTATCGTGATCTCATCTACGGCAACCCGGCGTTCATCATCTCGCTGCCGGTCAAGAAGGACGGCCGATTCATCGGCGCGGCGCACGTCGCCATTCCGATGTCGCCCTTCACGGACAAGTTCGTCAACGAGGTCAAGGTCGGGGGGACCGGCTACATGTTCATGGTGGACAACAAGGGTCTGCTCATCGCCCACCCGGACAAGGACGCCATCCTGAGCGAGACGGCCGCCAAGCGGTTCATGCCCTTCGTCTCGCACGTCTTGAGCGGCGAGGTCAATTTCATCCAGGATTTCGGCGGCGCCAGCAAAATCTACAACGCCCACAAGGTCGACTTCCACGGCATGAACCACCTGAGCGACTGGTACCTCGTCCTCGCGCAGGACAAGAGCGAGATCCTCGCCCCGTCGGTCCGCATCGTCTGGATCATCAGCTTCTTCCTTGTGGTCGGCTTTCTCCTGGTGACGGGCATCATCTACATCACGACCAAAACGGTTGTGGTGCGGCCCCTGCAGAAGTTCGGGAAGGAGCTGGCAGGCCTCGCCGGCGAGAAAGGCGACCTGGGCGGCCAGGGCGAGGTCGGCTCCATGGCCTGCGCCATAAACAGCTTCCTCAACAATCTCCAGGTCGAGGAAATCGACAAGGTGCAGCAGGCCTACTCCGAGATTAACCGCCTCAACGCGGAACGCGAGGAGATGTCCCACCTGCTGCAGGACAACGTGGCCGAACTCACCGTGGCCAGGGACGCCGCGGAGGCCGGCGTCAAGGTCAAGAGCGAGTTTCTGGCCAACATGAGCCATGAGATCCGCACCCCGATGAACGCCATCATCGGCATGGCGCACCTCGTGTTGAAGACCGAGATGACGCCCAAGCAGCGCGACTACATCGCCAAGATCCTGCAATCCGGCCAGCATCTGCTCGGCGTCATCAACGACATCCTGGACTTCTCGAAGGTCGAGGCGGGCAAGTTGGAGATCGAATCGACCGAATTGCGCCTCGACGTCCTGCTGCAGAACGTCACCAACCTCATAGTCGGCAAGACCACGGCCAAGGGCCTGGAGCTGATCGTAAAGGTAGACCCGGACGTGCCCAACGACCTCGTCGGCGATCCGCTCCGCCTTGCGCAGATCCTGACCAACTACGCCAACAACGCCGTCAAGTTCACCGACGAGGGCGAGATCGCCATCGAGGTCGAGCAGGTGGAGAACGCTGAACACGAGGTGTTGCTGCGCTTCCTCGTGCGCGACACCGGCATCGGCCTGTCCGAGGCGCAAAAGGGCAAGCTGTTCGAGAGCTTCAGCCAGGCCGACACCTCCACCACCCGCAAATACGGCGGCACCGGCCTCGGGCTCGCCATCAGCAAGCGTCTGGCCGAGCTCATGGGCGGCGGGGTCGGCGTGGACAGCGAGCTTGGCGCCGGTTCGACCTTCTGGTTCACCGCCCGCCTCGGCAAGGGCCAGCCACGGCGCCGGCTGCTTCCGCAGCCCGATCTGCGCGGCCGCCGTATGCTGGTGGTTGATGACAACGAGAACGCGCGCCTGGTCCTGCTCGACCTGCTCGAGGCCATGACCTTCAAGCCCGAGGGCGTGGATTCGGCGAAGGCCGCCATGCCGGCCCTGAAGGCCGCGGCCGCGGCCGGCCGGCCATTCGACGTGGTGCTCCTCGACTGGATGATGCCGGGCATGGACGGCGTGCAGGCCGCGCAGGCCATTCGCCAGCTGGAGCTGGTTCCGCCGCCGCACATGATCATGGTCACCGCCTACGGACGCGAGGACGTCATGGCCCACGCCGAGGCCGTGGGCATCGAGTCGGTGCTCATCAAGCCGGTGACCTCCTCCATCCTGTTCGACAGCCTCATGCAGGTGCTGGGCGGTGAGCCGGCGGAGGACGTCGCGTCCCGCGCCAAGGCGGAACCGGCTGAGGAGAAGAAGGTGCAGGGGGAGGTGCGGATCCTGCTTGTGGAGGACAACGACCTCAACCAGCAGGTCGCCTCGGAGCTGCTGGAGGACGCCGGGGCCGCCGTGGACATCGCCGAGAATGGCGAGGTCGCCGTGCACATGGCCCAGGCCGGCCGCTACGACCTCGTGTTCATGGACATGCAGATGCCGGTGATGGACGGCGTCACCGCCACCCGGGAAATCCGCCGGCTCGGTCTGACCTTGCCGATCATCGCCATGACCGCCAACGCCATGCAGGCCGATCGCGACAAATGCGCCGCGGCGGGCATGAACGACTACATCGCCAAGCCCATCGATCCCGATGCGCTGTGGAAGGCGCTGGTCCGCTGGACCAAGGGCGTTCCCCCCCAGCCCAAGCCGGCCTCCTCCGGCGACGCGGCCGTGGAACTGCCGGCGGACGTCCCCGGGCTGGACGTGGCCGACGGCCTGCGCCGCGCCGGCGGCAAGGCCAAGCTTTACGCCGGGTTGCTGGAGCGCTTCGTGGCCGGACAGGCGGATGCGCCGCAGCGCATCGTGGCGGCGCTCGCCACTGACCCCGGGACCGCCGAACGGCTGGCCCACACGCTCAAGGGCACCTCGGCGACCATTGGCGCGTCCGAACTGGCCGCCGCCGCCGCCGCCGTGGAGGCGGCCATCCGCGAGGCTGCGCCGCGCGAGGAAATCGACCGTCTGCTCGCCGTGGTCCAACCGCCGCTGGACGGGCTGATCGTCCGGCTGCGGGAGTGGCGGCCGGCCGCCCCTGAGGCCCCCGCCGCCGGGGATGGCGATACGACGCGTCTGGCCGAGGTCCGCGACCACCTGCGCCAACTGCTTGTGGACAACGATTCCGCCGCCGAGGAGGAGCTGGACGCCAACGCCGCCCTGCTGCGCGCCGCCTTGCCGGACACGTTCGAGACGCTGGCGGGACACATCCGCAACTTCGACTTTGACCTGGCCCTGGCTGTCTTGGACGGCGGACAGGGACCCGCGAGGACCACGCCGTGATCCGGGAAATTCCGTCGCCGGGAGGGCGGGCGGCGGGAGCGCCGTTTCCCGCTTCGCCCGCGGAGGGCCGCCTGGGAAGCCGCTGAGACAGGGTTTTGCGCCGCTGTCCGCCGCGGCCGGATAGATCCGGAAGCGTATGGATGTGGGGGAAAAGCCAATGGAAGAGTCACTTTTTGAGAAGCCGACGATCTTTGTCGTGGACGATACTCCGGACAACCTGAAGCTCATGAGCACGCTTTTGCGCGACCGCTACAAGGTCAAGGTCGCCAATTCCGGCCGGAAGGCGCTGGCCATCGCCGAGGGCGATCACGGCCTCGACCTGATCCTGCTCGACGTCATGATGCCCGAGATGGACGGGTACGAGGTCTGCCGCCGGCTCAAGGCCGATCCCAACACCCGTGACGTGCCGATCATCTTCCTCACCGCCAAGAGCCAGTCCGCGGACGAGGAGATGGGGCTCCGGCTCGGGGCGGTGGACTACATCACCAAACCGTTCAGTCCGGCCGTGGTCATGGCCCGGGTGGAGACGCATCTGAAGCTCAAGGCCAGCGCCGACTTTTTGCGCGACAAGGCGGAATTTCTGGAACAGGAGGTGGCCCGGCGCACCCGCGAGGTCTCGGTCATCCAGGACGTGACCATCCAGGCGTTGGCCTCCCTGGCCGAGACGCGCGACTCCGACACCGGAAACCACATCCGCCGCACCCAGCATTACGTCCGGATTCTGGCCGAGCGTCTGCAAGCGATTCCCGCCTACGCCGCGCAGTTGGACGGCCCGTCCATCACGCGGTTGATGAAGTCCGCCCCGCTGCACGACATCGGCAAGGTCGGCATCCCCGACCGCATCCTGCTCAAGCCCGGACGGTTCGAGCCTCACGAGTTCGAGATCATGCAGAAGCATGCCGCATTGGGCTATACGGCCATCGAGCAGGCCGAGAAAACGCTCGGCAGCCCGGTCGCTTTTCTCAGCTGCGCCAAGGAAATCGCCCGCAGCCATCACGAGAAGTGGGACGGCAGCGGCTATCCCGACGGACTCGCGGGCGAGGACATTCCCTTGTGCGCGCGGCTGATGGCCCTGGCCGACGTCTATGACGCGCTGGTCAGCCGCCGCGTTTACAAGGACGGCCTGGCGCACGAGAAGGCGGTGGAGATCATCCGGTCTGGGCGGGGCGGCCATTTTGATCCGGCCGTGGTGGACGCCTTTCTGGCCGTCCAGGAGCAGTTCCGCGACATCGCCGCACGCTGGGCCGACGCCGAGCAAGGGCAGGCGGCCTCGGCGGAGTAGCGTCTCCGCCGCATTCCGGGCAGCGGCGTCCCACCCTCGACGGCGCGCCCGGCGGGCGTCACGGGAAGGCGCAAGGACGGGACGGCGGCTTCGGGCGGCTGGGCGGCCTGTCTTCAGCCGGCGCGTGGTACGCCGCGCGGGCGACGCCTGCAAAAAAGGAGGAGCTCCCCGCCTGGGCCGCAAACTCGGCAAGGGCTCCCTCACGCTGGAACCCTGCGTGGTGTGCTTGCACTGCGCCCCACCCAGCTGGGCTATGCGGCGGCGTTTCTGTGTCGCCCCTGAGGATTATTTTCCGGTGGCTTGCCGGCCTGTTGTTGCGTCGGCCATCCGCGTGCCGGAGGGACGGGGGCCTCATTTTATTGGTTAGCGGTCCTTCTCCGCCCCGCCGCCTTCTCCCGTCGTCGTTCAGGTCGCCGGCCAGCGTGGCGCTTCGGGCGGCACCGCGCCGCCGCCGGACCCGTTGAGGGGCGTCGGCGGCACGGCCTCGCGCGGGCTGGCCCCGAACTCCTTGCGGAAGGCGGCGATGAAGGCCGAGGTGGAGGTGTAGCCGCAGTCCAGGGCGACGGAGGTGACGCTGTCCCCGGCCTCCAGGCCGTTGAGGGACTTGAGCAGGCGCAGCCGCCGCCGCCAGGCGCGGAAGGACAGCCCGGTCTCGCGCAGGAACAGCCGCGTCAGCGTTCTGCCGGAGATGCCGGCGCGGGAGGCCAGGACCTCCAGGCTGCGCGGATCGTCGGGGCGTTGCTCCAGGGCCGTGGCGATGCCTGTGAGACGCGGGTCCGAGGGCAGCGGCAGGGAGAAGCGCACCTCCTCCAGCAGCTCCAGGCGGTCCAGAAGCACTGCGGCGAGCCGGCCGTCCGCGCCGGATTCGTCATATTCCGTCGGCAGCCGCGTGAACTCGCGGATGAGTTCGCGCACCAGCGGGGTGACGCCGAGAACGCGGCAGCGGTCCGCAAGGAGCGGCGCTGCGGCCCAGGGTGCGGCCGAGGGCGCGATGTACAGGCTGCGCATCTGTGTGCGCTCCGAGCTGTCCACGGAATGCTCCAGCCCCGGTGGCACGAGGATGGCGCGTTGCGGCGGGGCCAGGTAGCTGCCCTGGCGCGTGCGCACGCCGAGCACGCCCTGCGTGGCGTAGGACAGCTGGACCCAGGGGTGCGCATGCACGCGCGTCCAGGCCGGCTCGGGCAGGCTTTCGACCCGGGCCAGGACGGGGCGGGGCAGGGCGGCGATGACCGGCAGCCGGCGTTCCATGGCGGTGTCCGATTGGCGATATGTTCTGTCGCATGTGCGATAGACGTGCATAGCGCCAATGACGTAGTGAGCCAAGCAGAAAGTAGTCGAAGTTTGCCGACGCTTGCGAGGGGGGACACGTCATGAGCCTGTTGCAGCTGTTTCTCGTGGGGCTGGCCGCCGTGGCCGGCGGGGCGGTGAACGCCCTGGCCGGCGGAGGCACGCTGATCACCTTTCCCATGCTCACGGCGGTGGGGATTCCGGCCGTGGCCGCCAATGTCACCAACACCGTGGCCCTGTGCCCGGGGTACCTCGGCGGCACCCTGGCGCAGCTTAAGGATCTGAAGGATCAGCGGCTGCGCCTGTGGCTGATCGTGCCCGCCGGCGTCCTGGGCGGCATCGGTGGCGGGGTTCTGCTGCTGTACACCGGCGAGGCGACCTTCCGGGCTGTGGTGCCCTATCTGATCATCATGGCCGTGGTGCTCATGGCCGTGCAGGACCGCCTGCGCGAGTTCATCCTGCGCAAGGCGGGCAAGGGCGAAGGCGCTGCGCTCCACGACGCCTGGATCCTCGTGCCGTGCATTCCCGCCGCCGTATACGGAGGCTTCTTCGGCGCGGGCCTGAGCATCATCGTCATCGCGGTGCTCGGCCTGGTCCTGCGCGACAGCATCGTGCGGCTCAACGCGCTCAAGCAGGTGATGGCCCTGGCGGTGAACGTCGCCGCGGCGGCGTTCTTCCTGTTCTCCGATAAGGTGGTCTGGAGCGCGACGGTGGTCATGGCCGTGGGCGCGATCATCGGTGGCGTCCTGGGCGGCAAGATGGCCGGGCGCATCAAGCCGAAGTTCCTGCGCGGCATCGTCATCGGCATCGGCACCATCGTGGCCATCGTCTATCTGGTCCGCTAGACGCCGGGCGGAACGCGGGGAAGGCTCGTCGCGGGCGACCGCGGCGGGCCTTCATCATTTGCCGCGGCCGGAAGGGGGGGCCGGGGCGGGCGCGACGGCCAGGCGCGCCTCCACAGCCGGATCCGGCGTCACCACCAGGGTGCGCTCCACCTGATCCACGGCCACGGAGCCGATGGCCGCGCCCTTGACCTTGCGCACGTCCTTGACCCTGGCCAGGAGCACCTCGGCGTGGGCGTCGTCCTTGCGCCAGCTTTTGAGGGCGCAGAGGGTCGCGGCCTCCAGGAGGCTTTGCTCGGGCACGGGCTGGTCCGGATAGTCGCGTTTGAGGATCACGTGGGCGCTGGGGCCACCGGCGGCGTGGAGCCAGAAGTCGAAGGGCGAGGCCGCGCGCGAAAGCATGTCGTGGTTGGCCTGGCTGCTCTTGCCGCGCAGCACGAGAAAGCCGTCCGAGGTGCGGAACAGGGCCACGGCCAGGCCCTGGAAGCGCTTGGGCGTCAGAACGGCCGGCGCGGCCGGGACGCCGCCCTTCCGCTGCGCGTGCGCCGCCTGGGCGGGCGGATGACCGGCGTCGAGCAGGGCCCGCCGTCGCGCCACGTGCTCCAGCCCGCGGCGGCCCTTGGCGGCCTGGGCGAAGAGCCGGGCCATGTTTTCGGCGGGCGTGCGGCGCGGGTCCAGCGGCACCGTCACCGGGCCGTGCAGCGGATGCTCCAGCGTGATGGACTCCGCGCGCGGCGTGGTGGACATGCCGGACAGGGCGATCTGCAGAGCCTCCGCTGCGATGGCCAGATCCACGAGCTTTTTGTGCCGGGCCTCGTCGGCGTCGAGCAGGGCCAGCTGGCGCTTGCGGCGCTTTTCGGCCTGGGCGGCGGCGTCCAGGGCCGCGCGGTTTTCGGCCAGGGCGAGCTGCGGGAAGAGCGTGCGTTCGCCGTGGACGCGCGCGGCCTCCAAGGCCGAGTCGAAGCGCGTCGCGCCGGGAACCTCCCAGGCCAAAGGTTCGCCGCCGGGCGACAGGAAGAACGCCTTGGCGTCGCCCCGGCGCAGGCGGTCCACAAGGGCCCCGGCCACGTCGGGGGCGGTCGCAGCGAGCGTGGTCAGGTGTTTGCGCAGCAGTGGCGTGAGCTGCGGGTGGCCGCGCCAGATGTCCGGATCGTCGAGGACGGCGGCCAGGGGCGGCCAATCCGGCTCCGGAGCGGGCGCGAATCCGTCGGCCAGGGTCAGCCCCTCGCGCAGGTCGAAGACGAGCCACGCGCCGGCCTGGGGCAGGTCGCGCGGGGTGAGGGCGAACCCCAGGCGCAGGGCGGGCCAGTCGCTCCGGGCCTCCAGGAGCCTGCGGCCGACGAGGCGCTTGCGCAGCCACATGACGAAGGCCGGCGGCGCGGCGGGATTGGCCGGCCGCTCGTCCGAGGCGAAAAGAAGGCCCGCCGTCCTGGCGGGCCTGAAGATCAGTCGGGTGGTCCGGCCTTGGCCGCGGAGCGTCAACGTGAGCGCGCCTTCGGCGGTGCCATGGACCTTTTCGATGCGCCGGCCGGTGACGGTCCCGGCGAGTTCCTGGGACAAGGAGCGGAAGAAATTGGCCTCCACCGGAGCCTCCCCGGCGGGACGACGGAGGGCGGGGCTAGTCGCCCCGGACCATCTCGTCCTCTTCCTGCTTGCTTTTGCAGTTGATGCACAGCGTGGTCATGGGCCGGGCCTTGAGGCGGGCGATGCCGATCTCCTCGCCGCACTCCGAGCAGATGCCGAACTCGCCGTCATCGATGCGCGTGAGGGCCTGCTGGATCTTCTTGATGAGTTTGCGCTCGCGGTCGCGCAGGCGCAGGGTGAAGGCGCGATCGGACTCGGCCGTGGCGCGATCGGCCGGGTCGGCATAGACCTCCACCGTTTCCGTCATGTCGTCGATGGTGGCTTGGCCCTTCTGAAGGATGTCCTCCAGCATGGCGTTGAGCATGTCCCGGAAGAACTGGATGTCCTTAGCTTCCATGGGCAATCTCCTGGGCTGGGAGGGGGAAAGGCGGACATTTTCCGTCGGCCCCCTCCGATGGAAACGAATGCGCGTGATAAACCAAAAACAGAGTGGTTGTAAAGCCCCCGGCGGTTGACGGCCTGTCTCGTTCGGCGACCCTCCCGCCGTCCTCCGCCCCTGGGCCGGAATCCGACCTTCCCGGACGGCCCGCGGGGGAGGGGAAGGCGATTTTTCCCATAACGCCGAAATGTTGCTTTACGCGCTTGACAGTCGGTGGTGGCGCAGGTAAAAGGGGCTCCCTTTTGAGCGGGAATAACTCAGCGGTAGAGTGCAACCTTGCCAAGGTTGAAGTCGCGGGTTCAAATCCCGTTTCCCGCTCCAAAGGAAAAAGGCGGCATAGCCAAGTGGTAAGGCAGAGGTCTGCAAAACCTCCATTCTCCGGTTCAAATCCGGATGCCGCCTCCACAACGAGCGGGAATAACTCAGCGGTAGAGTGCAACCTTGCCAAGGTTGAAGTCGCGGGTTCAAATCCCGTTTCCCGCTCCAGGCCAGTTCGGGGCCGACTTTCGGGTCGGCCCCTTTTCCATCCTCCCGGCGCGTCCGGGCGCCTTGATTGAGCGGGAATAACTCAGCGGTAGAGTGCAACCTTGCCAAGGTTGAAGTCGCGGGTTCAAATCCCGTTTCCCGCTCCAACGCAAACAAAAAGGCCGACCCTCGCGGGCCGGCCTTTTCCTTTTCCGTCGTCGCCCGGTCTAGCGCAGGACGCCGCGGCTGGAGCGCACTTGCAGTTCCTGCAGGATCAGCCGCTCGTACTCCGGGTGGGGGGCGATGCCGGTGGGCACGTCCGAGGAGAACGCGCCGGAAAGGGGCATTTCCCCAAGGGGCGCTTCGCCGGCCATGAGCCGGGTGAGGTGCTGCGTCTCCTCCCAGAAGTCGAGCAGCTCGTCGTCTCCCAGGGACTTGATCTGTTCCTCAAGGGTGAAGGATTCGTCTGTGTTGGCGAACTGGCCCATGCGTTCCGGTTCCTTGCTGTCTAAAGTTTGCACGCGCGCGGGCCGATGACCCGTTTGAAGACTAGCCTTTTCCCCGTCCGGCGTCAAACCCGCCGGAATTTCCACGGAGTCGCGCGGAATGCGTAGGCTTTGGCGTTGACAAAACACCGGGATGCTGCGAAAAGTTCAAATGTACGAGTGTCGTGACGCCCCCAGGCACGCAGGCGCTCAACAAGGAGCCTGAATATGGAAGAGAATGCAAGACGGCAGGACGACGCCCTGATTCAACTCGTCACCTTCAGCATCGGCGATGAGGAGTTCGGCGTGGACATCCTCAAGGTGCAGGAGATCATCCGCACCATGGAGATCACCCGCGTGCCGCGCGCTCCGGAGTTCGTGGAGGGCGTCATCAATCTGCGCGGCAAGGTCATCCCGATCATCGACCTGCGCCGCCGCTTCAAGCTGGCCGACCGCGCCCACGACAAGCACACCCGCATCATCGTCATCGAAATCAACAGCATGGTCGTCGGTTTCGTGGTCGACTCGGTGTCCGAGGTGCTGCGAATTCCGTCGAACACCGTGGAGCCGCCCCCGCCGGTTGTCTCCGGCCTGGATTCCGAGTACATCAACGGCGTCGGGAAGCTGGAGGATCGGCTGCTCATCCTCCTCGACCTGAACAAGCTTTTGAGCAGCGAGGAGCACGAGGCCCTCAGCGCGGTCTAAAACCGCCCCAGGCCTCCCGGGCGTAAGAACGTCAGGCCGCCGTTTCGCTCAACCGGCGAAGCGGCGGCCTTTTTCGTCCCAAACAGCAGACGCGACGTCCCCGCCGACGGGACGCCGCGCGACGGAGTTTCCAGCGTGTTGTTTCCCGCCGCCATGAACGATTTCTTCCGGGGCCGCGGCGGAGCCCTGCGCATCTTCAAGAGCGGGCCCGGAACCCAGGCCCTGCTCGCCCACGCCCTGCGCGCCGCCGGCCAGGAGGTCGTCCTCGTGGCCGCCGGGGCCCGCGAGTTCCGCGAACTGCACTCCCTGCTCACGCTCTTCGCCGGAGCGGACGCGGCGGAGAGCGAGCTTGTTCCCGCCTGGGAGCGGCCGATCATCACCCTGGCCCAGCACCTGCCGAAGAAGCCCGTCGCCGAGGACTGGGCCCCGCGCTGGGCCGCGCTGCACGCCCTGCGCTTTGGCCGCAAGCCGCGGATCATCCTGCTCACGGTGGACAACCTGCTGCCGCGCTGGCCCGCGCCGGAGCTGGTGGAGAAGTGCTGCCTCGGCCTGGCCAAGGGCGGCGACATGTCGCCGGAGCTGCTGCTGGAGCAGGCCGTGGCCTGGGGCTACGTCCGCCGGCCGGTGGTCACGGCCCCGGGCGAAATCGCCGTGCGCGGCGACATCGTGGACGTCTTCGCCGCGGGCTACGCCCTGCCCCTGCGCCTGGAGTTCTTCGGCGACACCATCGACGAACTGCGCCTCTTCGACCCGGCCACGCAGCGTTCGCGCGCGGACCTGAAGGAGATGACGCTGCTGCCCGTGGCCCCGGCGGTGATGGAGCGCCAGAGCATGGAGCAGGCCCTGGAGCACTGGCGGCGGCTGCGCATCAGCGGCGAGATGGCCGTGACCGAGGAGCGCGAGCTGGCCGAGCGTCTGGAGCGCTCCGACGCCGCCATCTGGCCGGGCCTGTACTATCCGGACGCCGTGGCGCTGGAGGCCTTTCTTCCCGCCGACGCGGTGTGCCTGCTGGCCTCGGCCCAGGAGCTGCGCAGCCGGCTGGAGGATCAGCACGCGTCCTGGCGCGCGTTTCTGGAGCGCGAACAGGAGGAGGGCGGCTGGCGCTGGCCGCTGGCCACGCTGTGCTGGCCGGGCGAGCACGCCCGCCGGGCTTGGCTGAACCGCCGGCAGGTGGTCTTCGAGGATCTGGTCATGGGCCAGGAGAGGCAGGGCCTGGACCTGCCGGAAAAGGCCCACCAGAGTTTCGCCGACCTGTTCTGGCGGCCGGACCAGGCCCGCCGGCCCTGGACAGCGCTGACCACGGCGCTCAAGGAGTGGGACGAGTCCGGCGCGCAGGTGCTGCTGAGCTTCCACTCCGACCGCTCGCGCAGGAAGTTCCTGAACCTGGCCGAGCAGGAGGGCATCCCGGTCCGCCAGGAGTTCAAGCCCGGCGGCAAGGGGCTGGCCGCGCTCATCTCCCCGCTCAAGACGGGCATGGAGATCGCCTGCTGCAATCTCCTCGTCCTGCCCGAGGACATCCTCCAGCCCGAGGCCGCGCCCGCCGGCCGCGCCGACCGCAAGGCCGCCTTCGAGGGCCTGAAGCGCTACGACGACCTCGCGCTCGACGATCTCCTCGTGCACCGCGAGTACGGCCTGTCGCGCTTCGGCGGCCTGCACCACCTCAAGATCGGCGACGTGGCCAACGACTACCTCCTGCTGTATTTCGACGGCGAGGACAAACTCTACCTGCCCGTGGACCGTCTGAACCTCGTGCAGCGGTTCAAGGGCCCCGAGGGGGTGGATCCGCGCCTGGACAAGCTCGGGTCCAGCCTGTGGAGCAAGAGCACCGAGCGCGCGCGCAAGGCCATCGAGAAGATCGCGAGCGAACTGGTGGAGATGTACGCCTTCCGCCGCGTAGCCAAGGGCTATTCCTACGGTCCGCCGGGCGAGATGTATCGCGAGTTCGAGGCCACTTTCGGCTTTGAGGAGACCCCGGACCAGTCCAAGGCCATCGACGACGTCTTCACGGACATGGCCGCGCCCGAGCCCATGGACCGGCTCGTGTGCGGCGACGTGGGCTTCGGCAAGACCGAGGTGGCCCTGCGCGCGGCCTTCCGCGCCGTGCACGACGGCCGCCAGGTGGCGCTTCTGTGCCCGACCACCGTGCTCGCCGAGCAGCACTACCAGACCTTCCTGCGGCGCATGGAGGGCTTCCCCGTGCGCATCGGCATGCTCTCCCGCTTCGTCCCGGCCAAGCACCAGAAGGTCGTCATCCAGGCGGCGGCGCGCGGCGAGATCGACATCCTCATCGGCACGCACCGCCTGCTCTCCGGCGACGTCGACCTGCCCAAGCTGGGCCTGCTCATCCTCGACGAGGAGCAGCGCTTCGGCGTGAAGCACAAGGAGAAGCTCAAGCTGCTGCGCAAGAACATCGACGTGCTGACCCTCACGGCCACGCCGATCCCGCGCACGCTCCAGCTTTCGCTCTCCGGCCTGCGCGGGCTCTCGGTCATCGAGACCCCGCCCGAGGACCGCAAGCCCGTGGAGACGGCCCTGGTGGAGCGCGACGACCAGCTTTTGGCCAACGTGCTCACGCGCGAGCTCTCGCGCGGCGGCCAGGTGTTCTGGGTCTACAACAGGGTCGAGGGGCTGGAGAAGGTGGCCGAATACGTGCGCAAGCTCGCTCCCGGCGCGCGCATCGGCATGGCCCACGGCCAGATGAGCGAGCGCGCCCTGGAGGACGCCATGCACGGCTTCTGGCACAAGGAGCTGGACGTCCTCGTGAGCACGGCCATCGTCGAATCCGGCCTGGACTTCCCCAACGCCAACACCCTCATCGTGGACCAGGCGCAGATGTTCGGCCTGGGCCAGCTGTACCAGCTGCGCGGCCGCGTGGGCCGCAGCGACCGCCAGGCCTACGCCTATTTCGTGGTGCCCAGCCTGGAGCGCCTGCCGGAGATCTCCAAGCGCCGCCTGCGCATCGTCCTGGATCTGGACTACCTGGGGGCTGGCTTCCAGGTGGCCATGGAGGACCTGCGCCTGCGCGGCGCGGGCAACATCCTGGGCGAGGTCCAGAGCGGCCAGATCGCCCGCGTGGGCCTGGACCTGTTCCTGGAGATGCTGGAGGAGGAGGTGCGCAAGCTCCGTGGCGGCCCGTTGAAGCAGGAGACCGATCCCGAGCTGTCCTTCATGTTCGAGGCGCACCTGCCCGCGGACTACGTGCCCGACGCCAAGGAGCGCCTGCGCTACTACAAGGCCCTGTCCACCGCGCGGACCGAGCTCGTGCTGGAGGACCTCGCCGCCGAGCTGCGCGACCGTTTCGGCCCCCTGCCCGATGCGGCGCGACAGTTCCTGGCCGTGTTGACGGTGAAGGCGCTGCTGGCCAGGTTGCAGGTGCTCAAGGCCGAGCTTTCGCCGAACCGCGCGGTGCTCACCTGGGGCCAGGAAACCAGCGCCGTGACGCCCCAGGCGCTGCTGGGCTGGGTGGCCGGCGGCGGCAGGCATGCGCGGCTGCTGCCCCCGGCAAAGCTGGAGCTGCGCTATCCCGAAGGCCTGGACGTGCGCGGCGGGTTGGAGTACCTGCGCACAGAGCTGGAGTCGCTGCACGAAGGCGGCGGACCCCGGCGAAGCGAGGCACGGAATTGAACCGCACCCTCCGTCTGGTCATCGTCATGCTGGCCATCCTGGCCAGCGTCGCGGCCTGCACCCGCAAGTCCAAGGACGAGCCGGGCGTGGTGGCCCGCGTCAATGGCCGGCCCATTCAGCTGGAGCTTCTGGAGTTCCAGTATGATCTGATGCACTTCGAGGGCCTCTCGGGCTCCATGCCCACGGTGGGCTCGCTGCGCGAGGCCTACGGCGAGATTCTCGGCTCCCTGGTGGCCCAGGAGCTGGTGGCCCAGGAGCTGGAGAAGCGCGGCCAGGACGTCACGGACAAGGAGCTCAAGGCGGCCGAGGCCCAGGTCCGCGCCGATTATCCGGACGACACCTTCGAGCAGATGCTCGCCGACGAGTTCATCGACCTCAAGATGTGGCGCAAGCAGCTACGCTACGCCTGCGGGGTGGAGAAGTTCCAGCGTCTGGTGCTGCGGCCGTCGATCCACCTGGACTATCGCGAGGCCGAGGCCTACTACCGCGAGCACATCAACGAGTTCCGCCTGCCCGAGCGGGTGCGCCTGCTCGTGGTGCGCGCCGCGCAGCGCGATCAGGTGGAGAAGGTCCTGGCCCTGTACCGCCAGCAGAGGAACATCCAGGCCCTGGCCCAGGCCGTGCCCGGGGCCCAGGCCCGCGAGGTCACGGTGCCGAAGGAGATGCTCACCCCGGCCTGGGCCGACGCCATCCATGGGGCGGGCTCCGGACAGGGGGCCATCCTCTCGGGCCGCGCGGGCTTCGAGGGGCTGCTGCTCCTGGAGCGGCTGCCGGCCCAGACACTGGACGTGGAGCAGGCCTATCCACAGGTGGAGGCGGCGCTGCTCGATTTGAAGCTTCAGCAGGCCTTCGCGGCCTGGCTGCAGAAGGCCGTCGACGGCTCGGTGATTCTGGTGAGCGAGCGGCTGCTGCACAAGATGGACAACGAGGACCTGCCGCCCGAGCAGGCCGAGCCGTCCGACCCGGCGCAAGGCGACGCCGCAAAGCCGGACGTTGCAAGCGGGAACGAGACGGGATAGGGTTCCCCGAGCCGCCGGGCCCCGGCCCGGCAGAGTCATTATTGAGGAGCACCATGCGCGCATCTGGAACCCATCGGACCGCGGTCGCGGCCCTTCTCTTGGTCGCGGCCCTGCTGGCCTGCGCCCCGGCCTGGGCCGCGGACACCATCCTCGACGGCATCATGGCCGTGGTCAACGGCAAGATCATCACCAAGTATGAACTCGATGAGCGCATGCGTCCGGTGTATGATCAGATGCGCGGCCGCCAGCTCAGCACCGAAGAAATCATGCAGATTCAGGCGGTTAAGAAAAAGGTGCTTGATCAGATGGTCGAGGACCAGCTCCTGCTCACGGAGGCCGAGCGCTACAAGCTCAAAATCGGCGACAGCGAGGTTGAGGAGCAGATCAAGGTCTTCATGGCCAAGCGCAACCTCAACGACGCGGAGTTCAAGCGCCAGCTAGAGCTGCAGCGCATGACCCGCGCCGAATTCGCCCGCAACATGCAGCGCGACATGATCCGCCACCGGCTCATCGGCGGCGTCGTGGCCAACAAGATCGTCGTCACGGATTCCGAGGTGGAGGAGCGCTACAAGGAGCGCAAGGCCGAGTTCTCCAAGGACAGCATGGTCCAGCTCGCGCTGATCCTCCTGCCCGCCGGCATGTCCGCCAAGGATCTCAAGGCCGACATCGAGGCCGGGAAGGCGAACTTCGCCCAGGCCGCCCAGAAATATTCGCAGGGACCCAACGCCAGCCAGGGCGGCGACATCGGCTACATCGCCTGGAAGGATCTGGCGCCGGAGTGGAACGCCGCCCTCGCCGGGCTCAAACCCGGCCAGATCACCAATCCCGTGCGCATCCAGGACTTCGAAGGCCTTCTGCAGGTGGTCAGCTTGAAGGAAGGCGAGGAATTGCCGCTGGATGCCGTGCGCGACCAGATCTACCAGTCGCTGCACGACGCGAAGTTCGAAAAGACGTTCGCGGAGTTCATGCAGAAGCTCCGCGAGAAGGCCGTCATAGAGTACAAGTCCCTGTAGCTTGCAGGGGATGGGGCACGACATGAATCTGCTTGAGTTGGGAGTCGCCCTCAAGAGGGAGAGGGAAAGACAGGGGCTGTCCGTGCGCGACATCATGGACGCCACGAAGATCAGCCGCCGCAACCTCATCGCGCTGGAGGACGGCGACATCGCCGCCCTGCCGCATCCCGTCTATCTCAAGGGCTACGTGCGCAACTACGCGCGCCTTGTGGGCCTGGAGCCCGAAGCGCTTGTGGACGTGGTTGAGGCCCAGCACGACGGCGACGGCCGCTACCTGCCGCAGATCGCGCAGACGGCGCAGGTCGCGCCGCCTTCCGCCGCATTCCGGGCTCCCGCCGGCGCTCCCCCGTCCGAGGCCGCCCCGGCCGTCCCGCCTGCCCCGGCCCCTGAACCCGCCGCCGCCATGCCGGAGCCGGAATCCGCCAAGGCCCCGGAGTCGGAGCGCATGCCCTTGACCGCGCCCGCGCCGGAGCCCGCCCCCGAGGAGCCCGCGCCGCTGCGCCTGGGCGTTCCGGAGCCCTTGGGCCAGGCCACGCAGAAGAAGCAGCCGGGCGGCCTCGCCGTCGTGGCGCTGCTCATGCTCGTGGCCGTGCTGGCCGGATTGATCTATCAATATCAGCGGTTGCAGGGCGATGATCCCAAGCCTGCGCCGCCGGCCGCCGTGACGACCAACGCCACCGCACCCCCGGCCCCCGGCGACAACGCCACCGCGCCCGCCGCCGCGGACAACGCCACCAAGGCGGAGCCCGCCGCTCCGGAGGCGCAGGCCGCTCCGGCTGCGCCCGTCGCCGGCAGCGGCAGCGGCGAGGTCTCAGGCGAGCCGCCGCGCACCCCCGGCGACTCCGGCGCCAAGAGCGTTCCGGCCTCGTCCATCGAGGTTTCGCGCAAGGCTCCGGCCGCGCCCCAGGCTGCTCCGGCGGCCGTGCCCGCGCAGCCCCGCACGCCGGGCGCGCAGGTCCTGACCATTACGGCCAAGCCCAAGGAAGTCTGCTGGGCGGGCGTGTACGAAGGCGACAAGCTCACCGCGTCGTTCCTCCTGCGCGACGGCGAATCGCGCCAGGTGGAGATTCCGAAGCGCGCGCGGCTGCGTCTGGGCAACGCCGGCGGGACCGCAGTGCAGCTGAACGGCGCGCCCTATCCTTTTGAAGGCGAGCGGGGCCAGAAGGTCACGCTGGAGTTCGGGACGCGGTAAGCCTGCCCGGCTCTGGAGGGGCGGCATGGAGTTCACCGAAAAGGCCCTGGTGCTCAAGGTGGGCCGCTTTCGGGAAAACGACGTGTGGCTCCGGCTTTTTTGCGCGGGCCGTGGCGTGCTCACGGCCTTCGCCTTCGGCGGATGCCGCAGCGTGCGTCGCTTTTGCGGCTGCCTGGATCCGCTGGTGCTGGCGAGCTTCCGCGTGGGCACAGGCAGCCGCGGCCAGTACAATGTTCTGGAGGAGGGAGCGCTGCTGCACTCCTTTCCCGGCCTGCGCGCCGACCCGCGCAAGCTCGGACTCGTGGCCCACTGCCTGAAGTTCGTGGAGGCGGTGCAGCTGGGGCAGCAGGGCGCGGCCAAGGTCTTCGGCCTGCTCGTGGAGACGCTGGAGACCCTGGAGGCCGGGCAGATCGGCGCGGAGCTCCTGCCGCTCCTGTTCAAGGCCAAGCTGACCTTCGAGCAGGGGCTCAAGCCCGATCTTTCGCTCTGCGTGCGCTGCGGCCGGCCGGCCTGGGACCACGACGCGGCCGACCACGCCGCGGACCCGGAGCGGCGGATGGCCTTTTCGGTTGAGCGCGGCGGTCTGGTTTGCGGCCTGTGCGAGGACAATCTGGCCGAGCCGCTCTGCGCGGGCTCCGTGCGCGCGCTGGAGTGGATCGGAACGAGCCGCCCTGCGGACTGGCCCAACCTGCGCCTGGAGCCGGAGATGCGGCGCGAGCTGGGCCGCGTGGTGGACCGCTTCGTGGCCTGGCACCTGGGCCTGCGCTGGGAAAATGGAATGTATCGAAAAATCTAGGTTTCTGGAGCTGACATGAACTTCCAAGACGTGATCCAAACCCTGCAGCGCTTCTGGACCGACCGGGGCTGCGTTCTGGCGCAGCCCTTCGACATCGAGTGCGGGGCCGGCACCTTCAATCCCTCGACCTTCTTCCGCGTCATCGGCCCGGAGCCCTGGCGCGTGTGCTACGTCGAGCCCTCGCGCCGGCCCACGGACGGCCGCTACGGCGAGAATCCCAACCGGCTCCAGCACTATTTCCAGTTCCAGGTCATCCTGAAGCCTTCGCCCGACGACGTGCAGGAGCTCTACCTCGACAGCCTGCGCGCCCTGGGCGTGGACCCGGCGGCCCACGACATCCGCTTCGTGGAGGACGACTGGGAGTCGCCCACCCTTGGGGCCTGGGGCCTGGGCTGGGAGGTCTGGCTCAACGGCATGGAGGTCACGCAGTTCACCTATTTCCAGCAGGTGGGCGGCATCGATCTCTTCCCCACCAGCGTGGAGATCACCTACGGCCTGGAGCGCATCTCCATGTATTTGCAGGAGAAGGAGAGCGTCTACGACCTCAAGTGGAACGAGAGCGTGACCTACGGCCACGTGTACCACCAGAACGAGGTCGAGCAGTCGAAATACAACTTCGAGCTGTCCGACTCGGCCATGCTTCTGGACATGTTCAACAAGTTCGAGGGCGAGTGCCGGCGGCTGTGCGGCGAGAAGCTGCCCTGGCCGGCCTATGACTACTGCCTCAAGTGCTCGCACACCTTCAACCTGCTGGACGCGCGCGGAGCCATCTCGATCACCGAGCGCACGGCCTATATCGGCCGCGTTCGGGCCCTGGCCTCGGCCATCGCGCACCTGTACGCCGAACAGCGCGAGCAGATGGGCTATCCCATGCTCGCCAAATAGCCTGAAGTGAGTCGCCATATGTCTGAATTCATTCTGGAGATCGGCACCGAGGAAATGCCCGCGCGCTTCGTGCCGGGCCTGGGAACGGAGCTGGAGCAGCTCTTCGAACGGCTGCTGGGCGAGGCCCGCATCGACCACGGCGGCGTGCGCTGCTTCGCCACCCCGCGCCGGTTGGTGGCGCACGTGGCCGGTCTGGCGCTCGGCCAGCGCCTGGAGGAGGAGGTCGTCTCCGGTCCGCCGGTCAGGATCGCCTATGACGCCGAGGGCCGGCTGACCAAAGCCGGCCAGGGCTTCGCCCATACCCAGGGCGTGGCCGAGGCCGACCTCTTCGTGCAGGAGACGCCCAAGGGCCAGTACCTCGCCGCGCGCAAGAAGGTCGGCGGCGGCAAAACCCTGGACATTCTGCCCGGCATCTGCCTGACGGCCTTCAAGTCGCTCTCCTTCCCCAAGCGCATGAAGTGGGGCAGCATGGACTTCCTGTTCGGTCGGCCGCTGCGCTGGGTGCTGGCGCTGCTCGACGCCGACGTGGTGCCCATCGAGATCGCCGGACTGACCTCCGGCCGCGTCACCCACGGCCACCGCGTGCTTGGTCCCGGCCCTTGGACGGTCGATTCCGCAGCCGACTATTTCGACGTCATCCGCGACAAGGCCAACGTGGTCCTGGACGCGCGCGAGCGTCTGGAGCTGGTGCGCGCCGAGGGCGACCGCCTGGCCGCGCAGATCGGCGGCGCGGTCGTCTGGGACGAGGGCCTGCTGCTGGAGGTGGCCAACCTCGTGGAGTTCCCGCGGCCCATCCTGGGCGAGTTCGCGCGGCTGTACCTGGAGCTGCCGGCCCAGGTCCTGCTGACCTCCATGCAGAGCCACCAGAAGAGCTTCGGCGTCAAGGGCGCGGACGGCAACCTGCTGCCGTATTTCCTGACCACCCTGAACCTTGAGCCTGTGGACATGGCCGTGGTCAAGAAGGGCTGGGAGCGCGTGCTGAAGGCCCGGCTGGAGGACGCCCGCTTCTTCTGGGAGGCCGACCTCAAAACCGACCTGGACGCCTGGCTGGCCAAGCTGGACAACGTCGTGTTCCTGGGGCCCCTGGGCAGCATGGGCGACAAGTCCCGCCGCCTGGAGAAGCTCTGCCGCAGCCTCGGCGAGGCCTGCGGCGTGCAGCCGGAGGCCATGGCCCGCGCCGGCCGCATCGCCAAGGCCGACCTCATGAGCGAGATGGTCTACGAGTTCGACACGCTCCAGGGCGTCATGGGCGGCATTTACGCCCGCAAGAAGGGCGAGAGCGAGCTGGCCGCCCAGGCCGTGGCCGAGCAGTACCTGCCCGCCGGACCGGATTCGCCCGTGCCGGCCACGCTCTCCGGGGCGCTTCTGGCCATCGCCGACAAGGCCGACACCCTGGCCGGCTGCTTCGGCCTGGGCAACATCCCCACCGGTGCGGCCGACCCCTACGCCCTGCGCCGCGCGGCCCTGGGCATCAGCCGCATCGTCATGGGGCACGGCCTGCGGCTGCGGCTCTCGGAGCTGCTGGCCTGGGCCCAGCAGGGCTACCAGGGCGTGAAGTGGAAGCTGGCCCCAGCGGAAGCCCTGGTCAAGATGCAGGAGTTCTTCGGGCAGCGGCTGCGCGCGCTCTTCGCCAGCGGCGAGGCCGACAGCCGCGTGGCCGACGCGGCCATCGGCGCGGGCTTCGACGACATCCGCACGCTTCGGATGCGCTTCGACGCGCTGACGGCCTTCAGCGGGCAGCCGGGCTTCGAGCAGGCCGTGCTGACCTTCAAGCGCGCGGCCAACATCATCCGCAAGCAGGGGGCCGAGGCCGGCGTGACCCTCAGCGGCGAGGTGCGCGACGGCCTGCTGGAGATGGACGAGGAGCGGGCCCTGGCCCAGGCCCTCAAGGACACCGCCGGCCGCTTCGAGGATCTCTGGGCCGCGGACGACTTCGCCGGACTCTTCGCCATGCTCGGCGAACTGCGCCCGGTGGTGGACGCGTTCTTCGACCACGTCATGGTCATGGCCGAGGACGCGGCCCTGCGCGAGAACCGTCTGAACATCCTGCACGCGCTGGTGGGGCGGCTGGGCCGCCTGGCCGACTTCGGCGCGCTCCAGGTCTAGCAAAAGCGCTTGACAAGCGCCATGGTCTATGATTAGTCAGCCTTTCTCGACTTGCGAGTCGAGCTGAACACTACAAAGAATCAGGAGAAAGAGCCTTGGCCAACCATACTTCCGCCTTGAAGAGATATCGTCAGAGCCTGAAGCGCAACGCCCGCAACAAGGCCGTGAAGACCCGCATCAAGAACGCGGTGAAGGCCGTGCACCAGGCCCTGGCCGAAAAGAGCGCGGAAAAGGCCACCGCGGCGCTGAACGTCGCCAGCTCCGTGCTGGACAAGGCCGCCTCCAACAAGGTCATCCACTGGAAGAAGGCCGGCCGCAGCATCGCCCGCCTGCAGGCCGCCATCAACAAGCTGGCCTAGCGTCCATTCCTTCGGCAACGAAGAAGCCCGCCCCGGGAAATCCGAGGCGGGCTTTTTGCGTTGGCGCGCCGGCCGGGCCTAATCCACCCGGTAATGGCAGCCCTGGGTCTTGGTGTTGCGCATGGCGGCCAGGGTGACCATGTAGGCCGTCTGGCAGCCGTGGAACAGGTCGATGATCGGCTTGGAGATGGGCGTCTTCTTGTAGAAGTCGTGCATGTTCTTGGACAGGTTGCGCAGGTCCTCGAAGGCGCGGCGCAGCCGGGCCGTGGAGCGGATGATGCCCACGTAGTTCCACATGGTGTTGCGGATCGTGGCCCAGTCCTGGGCGATGAGCGCCGGGTCCTCGTTGTGGATGTCGCCTGGGTTCTGCCAGTCCGGGATGCAGTCCGCCAGCTTGCGCGTCAGCTTCCACTTCTTGCTCATGCGCCGGGCGATGTCCTGGCCCGCGCTGTAGCCCCAGAGCATGCCCTCCAGCAGCGAGGTGCTGGCCAGGCGGTTGGCCCCGTGCACGCCGGTGCAGGAGCATTCGCCCGCGGCGTAGAGCCGCTCCATGGTCGTGCGGCCGCGCGTGTCCACGAGGATGCCGCCGCAGAAGAAGTGCGCCGCCGGCACCACCGGGATGGGTGTGGTCTTCATGTCCACGCCGTGCTCCAGGCACTTCTCGTAGATGGTGGGGAAGCGCGTGGCCACTTCGTTGTGCATGCCGGTGGTGGTGTCGAGGTACACGCAGTCGTCGTCGGTGCGCAGCATCTCGGCCGTGATGGCCCGGGTGACGATGTCGCGCGGGGCGAGATCGGCGCGCTGGTCGTATTTGGCCATGAAGGCCTCGCCCCGGGAGTTCACCAGACGCGCGCCCTCGCCGCGCACGGCCTCGGAGATGAGGAAGCGCCGCTCGAAGCGTTTGGCCCCGTGGTAAAAGGCCGTGGGGTGGAACTGCATGAACTCCAGGTTGTGCAGCTTGACGCCGGCGCGGTTGGCCATGGACAGGCCGGAGCCGATGGCCCCGCGCGAGTTGGTGGTGTGCAGGAAGATGTGGCCCACGCCGCCCGTGGCCAGCACGGTGAAGTCCGCCAGGATGATCTCCACCTGCGCCAGAGCCTCGTTGTACACGTAGGCTCCGACGCACTGGTTGGCCAGATTGTACTTGTAGTCCAGGTGCGTGGCGTGGTGGTGCGTGGTCAGCAGGTCGATGGCCGTGCGCTTGGACAGCACGCGGATGTTGTGGTTGCGCTCCACGGCCTCGGCCAGCTGCTGCATGATGGTCAGGCCGGTGTGGTCCGCGGCGTAGAGGATGCGGGCCACGCTGTGGCCGCCCTCGCGGGTGAAGTACCAGGCGTCGGCGTCGCGGTGGGCGAAGGGCACGTGGTAGGCGTCGATGAGGGTCTTCTGCAGGACCCGGGGGCCCTTGTGGCAGAGGTAGCGCACGGCGCGCAGGTAGTTCTGGCCCCAGCCGGCGGTGAGGATGTCCTTTTCCAGGATGCCGGGCTCGTCGTCCTCGGAGTGGAACACGATGCCGCCCTGGGCGTACTTGGTGTTGCCGGAGAAAAGATCCTCGCCGGCGGTGAGCAGGGCCACCTCGGCCCCGGCCTCGGCGAGGGTGAGGGCGGCCATGCATCCGGCGATGCCGGAGCCGATGACCAGCACGTCGGTCTTCAAGCGGTAGTCGGTCATGGGGATACCTCTGCGCGGCCTTCCGGCCGCCTCTTCATCAGGCGCAGATGCGCAGCATGCGCTCCAGCGCCACGCGGGCGTGCTCGGCCACGTCGCCGGGCAGGGCGATGGGCGCGGCCTGCTCCAGGTTGTCCAGAAGATCCGCCAGGCGCTCCTCGGTGGTCTTGGCCATGTTGGTGCAGCGCATGGCGCGGATGGGCACGATGGTCTTGCCCTCGGCCTTGTGGCGCTCGGCCAGTCGCAGCACGAGGTTCAGCTCCGTGCCCACGGCGATGACGCTTCCGGGCTTGGCCTCGGCGCAGTAGCGGATGATGTGCGAGGTGGATCCGGCGCTGTCCGCGGCGTGGACCACCGTGGGCGAGCACTCCGGGTGCACCACGACCTTGACGCCGGGCATGGTCCGGCGGATGGCCTCGATGTCCTGCTTCTTGAGCATGTGGTGGATGACGCAGGAGCCGGGCCAGAGGAACAGGCGGGCCTTGGCGGCCCTGGCGGGGTCGGCGTAGCCGGTTTCCGGCCGCAGGCTGATCTGGACGCGCTCGCCCTGGGGGAGGTTCATCTGGTTGGCGGTGTTGGCGCCGAGGTGCTTGTCCGGCAGGAAGAGCACGGCGTCGCCCTGGTGCAGGGCCCAGTCGAGCATGGCCCGGGCGTTGGCCGAGGTGCACACGCTGCCGCCATGGAGGCCGCACACGGCCTTCACCTCGGCGCTGGAGTTGACGTAGGCCAGGGGCACCACCTTGCGGCCGTCGGCGCACAGGGCGGTGAGCACGTCCTTCAGACGCCGGGCCGGGGCCATGTCGGCCATGGGGCAGGTGGCGTCAGAGTGGGGGATGTGGATTTTCTGGCCGGGCCGGGCCAGGGCCGCGGCGGACTCGGCCATGAAGTACACGCCGCAGAACACCACGTGCTCGGCGGCCAAGCCGTCGATCTTGCGCGCCAACTCCAGGGAGTCGCCCTGGAAGTCCGTGTGGCGGATGACCGAAGCGTTCTGATAATGGTGGCCCAGGATGGTCAGCCGGCTGCCGAAGCGGGCGCGGGCGGCCTCGATGCGGTCATGTGCGGAATTCATGGAATTGTTCCTCGGATGCGTCATACTCCGCGCGTGCGGGCTATTCAAGGGGACTCAGGCGCATGCTCAGGTCCGCGGCCGGGGCGGAGTGGGTGATGCGTCCCACGGACACGTAGTCCGGACCGATGGTGCCGATGGCCGCGATGGTCTCCAGGCTGACCCCGCCGCTGACCTCGGTCTCGATGCCGGCGGGCACGCGCGTCAGGGCGGTCCTCATCTGATCCAGGTCCATGTTGTCGAACATGATGCGTTCGACGCGGCAGGCCACGGCCTCGTCCACTTCGCCCAAGGTGCGGCACTCGACCTCGATGGGCGGGCAGTCCGCGCCGTAGGTCTTGCGCAGCTTCTCCACGGCCGGGGTGATGCCGCCGGCGCGGTCGGCGTGGTTGTCCTTGACCATGAGCATGGCCGCGAGGTTCAGGCGGTGGTTCTTGGCCCCGCCCACGAGCACCGCGTACTTTTCGGGATAGCGCAGGCCGGGCAGGGTCTTGCGCGTATCCAGCAGGACCGTGCGCGAGCCCGCCAGGGCGGCCACGTACTGCGCCGTCAGGGTGGCGATGCCCGACAGGTGGCAGAGGTAGTTGAGGATTACGCGTTCCGTGCGCAAGAGGTGCGTCGCCGGGCCCTGAATGGCCGCGATCAGGGTTCCCGGCTTCACCCGGTCGCCCTCGTCCACATTGAGCATGTGCTGGAACTCGCAGCCGGCGAACTCCAGGATCAGCGGGATGAGCGGCAGGCCGGCGATGACGGCCTCCTGCTTGGCCACGATCTGCGCCACGGCGAGGTCGGAGTCGGCGAAGAGCGCCTGGCTGGTGAGATCGCGGCCGTCCTCGGACAGGGCCACGCGGATGCCGGCCAGGAGGAACAGCTTGGCCTCGGACTGGAAAAACTCGTCGAACGATGGTCTAGACATGGACACTCTCCACGTTGGGCTGGTCCAGAGTGGTAGGTGAGGATGAGCGCGGCGTCAAGGGCGGTGACGCGGGGAAAGGTCAGCGGACGAGGTCGCGTTCGACGTAGCCCTGGCGCTGGCCGGAGGGATTGGCCAGGTTGTGCGGGCTGATGCCCAGGGAGGTGCGCACGCTGGGCCGCAAGCCGCCGTTCTGGCGGGCCTGGGGCAGGAGCGCGCGGGTGTTGCGGTTGAGCGGCACCGTCCAGGCGTGGGCGGCCATGACCTGATTGTCGTCCATGGCCGTGAGCTTGGCGGTGATGTAAATCACCTTGTCGGCGATGAGGTAGGTGCCGGTGAGCATGCACGAGCGCGGCTCGTCCAGGCCCTGCTGGTACTTGGCCTCGGCGGCCTTGCGCTCCGCGCCGGAGAGGATGGGCGACACGGGTTCGGGCGCGGCTGGCGGGCCGCCGGCGGGCGCCTTGGCCGGGCCGTCGGTGACCTTGAAGCTGCGCATGGCCAGCCGCGCGGCCACCTGATCCGCCACCAGCCGGCCGAAGGGCGCGGGGTCGGCGGGGTCGACGCGGTTCATGAAGCGCTCCACGTAGATGGGCGAGGTCTTGTTCACCGCGGGCAAAAACAGGCCGATCATCGTGTCCGCGGCGTCGTAGTTGATGTCGATGAGCGGGGTGTCGTCCTCGCGGAACAGCTCGGCCGTGGTGGGCCGGGTGCCCAGCAGGTCGTCCTTGGCGTCCACGACGGTGCGCTTGATGCTGTTGTAATAGGACGTGCTGTGGGTGCTGCTGCACCCGGAAAGAAGGGCCGGGGCCGAGAAGCCCAGGAGCAGGGTCAGTGCGGTTGCGATGGTGCGGCGCGATGCGGCGGTCATGTTTCTCCGCGGCGAAGAAGGCCCGGTTGCGGCGGCTCTTCTGCCTGCAAGGCCTATCGTCCGTTCGTGCGAAAGACTTTACGTCCCGTCCGTCCGGCTGTCCAGGGGCGGCAGCTCCGCGGCGATTGCGGCGAGCAGCCGGGCCAGGCTTTCGGCGGCCCGGCCGGCCGCGGCCAGCACCGCCTCGTGGCTGATTTCGGCCATGTCGTCCGGGTCGTTTTTGTTGGTCAGGCAGCTCAGGCCGAGGAGCTCCAGGCCCATGTGGCGCGCGGCGATGGCCTCCAGCACCGTGCTCATCCCTATGGCGTCCGCGCCCATGCGCCGATAAGCTCGTGTCTCGGCGGGAGTCTCCAGGCTGGGGCCGGGCACCTGCACGTAGACGCCGCGCTCCACCGCGAGCCCAAGACCCGCGGCGGCGCGCGCCGCCAGGGCGGCGAGACGGGGGGCCCAGGCCCGCGACATGTCCGGGAAGCGCGGGCCCCAGGCGTCCACGTTGGGTCCGGTGAGCGGGTTTTGGCCGGTCATGTTGATGTGGTCGGTGATGATCATCAGCCGGCCGGCCGTGAAGTCCGGGTTGAGCGCGCCGGCGGCGTTGGTGATGACGAGCCGGCGCACGCCGAGGGCGGCCAGGACGCGCACGGGCAGGGCGACCTCGGCCGCGCTGAAGCCCTCATAGAGGTGCACGCGGCCGCAGAGCGCCAGGACCGGGCGTCCGGCGAGCAGGCCACCGCGCAGGAAGCCGGCGTGGCCGGCCACGCCGGAGCGGGGCATGCCGGGGATGTCGGCGTAGGGAATGTCCCTGGTCCGGGTGAGCGCCTCGGCCACGGGCGAGAGCCCGGAACCGAGCACGAGGCCCAAGGTTCCTGCTTGAATGTTGCCCAGCTTCTCGCGTATGTAACCGGCAGAGTGGCTGGCGGTATCTGAATGGTCCATGACTGTCCCGTCCTGCGGCTGGGGGCTGTGCGCCTTCTGTAGACCACGGGGCGGCAATGCACAAGCCAGGGTAGGCGCGCGTATGGATTTTGCGACCCTCTTGGGACTTTTGCTGGGTCTTGCCCTGGTGCTTGCGGCCATCATCATGGGCGGGGACATCGGCCTGTTCGTGGATGTCCCGTCGATGATGATCGTCTTCGGAGGCACCTTCGGCACCATCTTCGTGGCCTTTCCCTTCGAGGAGGTCAAGCAGGCCTTCTACGCCGGGTTCAAGGCCTTCTCCTCGCGCAAGGTCCGCGTCCGCGAAGTGGTGGGCACCATGGTCAAGATCGCCGAGATCAGCCGCCGCGAGGGCCTCATCGCCCTGGAGCACGTCAAGACCGAGAACATGGTGCTCAAGAAGGCCTGCCAGCTCATCGCCGACAACGCCGACCCCTCGCTCATCCGCACCACCCTGGCCATCGAAATCAACTCCATGAAGCGCCGCCACAAGGTCGGCGAGGAAGTCTTCCGGCGACTGGGCAGCCTGGCGCCGTCCTTCGGGATGATCGGCACGCTCATCGGTCTGATCCAGATGCTGGCCAACCTGAACGACCCCAAGAGCATCGGTCCGAACATGGCCGTGGCCATCATCACCACCTTCTACGGCTCCATCCTTTCCGTGGTCATCTTCCTGCCCATCGCCAACAAGCTGCGGACCCGGACGCTCCAGGAGGAGATCCACCTGGAGGTCATCTTCGAGGGCGCCAAGTCCATTCTGGAGAACAACAACCCCATGCTGGTCTCGGAGAAGCTGTCCTCCTTCCTCGCCCCGAGGGAGAGGAGGTAGCGCATGGCCGACGACAACGAATACGTACCGCCGCCCATAGAGGACGAAAGCGACCCGCAGGAGTGGCTCACAACCTTTTCCGACCTGACCATGCTCATGCTGGTCTTCTTCATCCTGCTCTACGCCATGTCCACCCCGGACGAGAAGAAGGTCACCACGGCCCTGCAGGCGGTGACCCAGGCCCTGAGCGGCCACGAGAGCAAGATCGCCACCAGCCAGATCAGCCGCGAGGAGGCCGGGGTCCTGCTCGATCAGGTCATGCTCAACCGCCAGATCCAGATCGCCCAGCAGAAGGTCTTCTCCGACGTGAAGCTTTTGCAGACCAAGAAGGGGTTGGAAGGGCTCGTGGGGGCGAACTTCGAGGACGGCGTGATCACCATCCGCGCCCCGGGCGACGTGCTCTTCGCCCGCGGCGAGGTCGCGCTCACCGACAAGGGCCGCGCGGTCATCACGGAGCTGAAGGACTTTTTCGCCCAGCATCCGGACCAGACCATCAACATCCGCGGCTTCACCGACGATCAGCCTCCGCCGGCCGGCTCGCGTTTCCGCGACAACTGGGAGGTCTCCTCCATGCGCGCGGTGAACGTGCTGCGTCTGCTCATGCAGATGGGCATCGAGTCGAAGCGGCTCACCGCCACCGGACTTGCGGATTTGAACCCGCTGTTTCCGAACACCAGCGAGGAATACCGCTCCCAGAACCGCAGGGTCGAATTCGTGCTGGAAAAACGGGTGACCGGGAAGTAGAGTGGCTCCCGGGGACCGCTTTGCGCGGTCCCGCATCCCGGCACCGGCGAAAGTGCAACATCCGTCGAATCGCGCGAGGGTGACCATGGATTTCGACATCAAGATGGACGGCGAGGAGAAGCTCCGGCAGGCCTATCGCACCCGCGTTCCCGGTCTGGACGTCCGCGTCGTGACCCAGAACGGCCCCAAGGATTTCCCCGTCCTCGACATCAGCGCCTCGGGTTTCGCCTTCAACGACAGCCCGCGAGGCTACAGCTCGGGCATGATCCTGTCCTTCGACCTGCTCCTGGGCAAGCGGCTCTTCCTCGGCGACCTCAAGGCCAAGGTCATGCGCGTCATCGCCGAGAAGGGCATCATCGGCTGCAACTTCGAGGGCATGGATCGCCGCCAGGAGATCAAGCTGGACAAGCTTGTGCTCGAAGTCCAGAAACGCCTCATCGAGCTGCGCAAGGCCCGGCGCGAAGCCGAATAGACCCGCGGCCGGAGGGGCATGGGCCGCCAGAAGATCCTTATCGCCAACCGCGGCGAGATCGCCATGCGGATTCTCCGGGCCTGCCTCGCGCTCGGCGTGGACTTCGCCTGCGTCCACACCGCGGCCGACGCCGCTTCCGGCCACGTGCGCCTGGCGCGCGAGCTGGGCGGCCCGGAGGCCCTGGTGCGCATCGCCTCCTACCAGGACCCCAGCGAGATCTTCGCCGCGGCCGACGCGGTCCGGGCCACGGCCGTGCACCCCGGCTACGGCTTCTTCGCCGAGGACTTCCGCTTCGCCCGGCGGGCCGAGCTGCGCGAACGCCGGCTGACCTTCATCGGTCCCTCCTGGGGCGTCATCCGCGACCTGGGCGACAAGATCAACACCAAGCGCATCGCACGCTCCCTCTCCGTGCCGACCATCCCCGGCTCGGACCGGCCCATCTACGACGAGGCCGAGGCCATCGAACTGGCCGAGACCATCTTCGCCTTCCAGCAGGACCAGGGCATCGACGAGGGCTGCGTGCTCGTGAAGGCCTCGGCCGGCGGCGGCGGCATGGGCATCGAGGAGGTCTACGACCTCGACGCCTTCCGCTCGGTCTTCCGACGCATCCGCAACTACGCCAAGCGCAACTTCGGCGACGAGGGCGTGCTCATCGAGCAGCGCATCTTCGATTTCAACCACCTGGAGGTGCAGATCGTCGCGGCCCGGGGCGGCAAGCAGGCCGTGCACTTCGGCACGCGCAACTGCTCGGTGCAGAGTCTGGGCCGGCAGAAGCGCATCGAGGTCGCGCCGGGCTTCGACCCGGCCGGCGTCGCCTACGCCTTCGACGCCGCCGGCGTGCTCGACCGCATCACCCGGCACTCCGTGGGCATGGCCCTGGCCGTGGGCTACGACAACGTGGGCACCTGGGAGTGGATCGTCACGCCCAAGGGCGAGCCCTTCCTGATGGAGGTCAACACGCGCATCCAGGTGGAGAATGGCGTGTCCGGGGCCATCGCTCGGATCGCCGGGCGGCCGGAGACGCGGGACGGCGTGAACCTCATCGCCGAGCAGATCCGCCTGGGCCTGGGCGAGGCCCTGGGCTACACCCAGGATGACGTTGCCTTTTCCGGCGCGGCCATCGAGTACCGGATCATCGCCGAGGACCCCGGCGACCGCTTCACGCCCTGCCTCGGCCGCATCGAGCGCTTCGCCTGGACGCCCGCGCCCTGGCTCGCGGTGCACACCCAGGTGCCCACGGCGCAGTCCGGCGAGCCCTACGACATCCCCATGGAGTTCGATCCCAACTTGGCCCTGGCCATCATCCACGGCGCGGACCTGGAGGAGGCCAAGGAGCGCGGCCGGACGTTCCTGCGCGGGCTGGAGCTCTCCGGCGCCGACACGCGCGGCGAGGCGCTGAAGACCAACATCGGCTTTTTGCTGGGGCGCACGGACACCCTGCTGCACTTCTAGGCGGACCGGACATGGACATCGACAAGCGCACCAAGGAGCTGGCCGCCCGGCTGGCCTACATCCGGGACATCTTCGGCCCGCGGGAGAACGCCTCCGTGGCGCTGCTCAAGACGCGGCTGGAGGAGTTCCTGGCCCAGGCCGGCAGTTTCGGCATGCGCGAGCTCGCGCGCCAGGTGGCCCGGCTGGAGGAGCTTTTCGCGCTGCTGGAGGGCAAGCTCGACAATGAGCTTTCGCCCATGGACCGCGTGCGCATCGTCCGCCACCCGCAGCGCATCTGCCTCAAGGACATCCTGGAGAACGTCTACGACAACTACACCGAGATCGGCGGCCAGGACGAGTACAGCATCGACCCCGGCATGCTCATCGCCCGCGCCACTATCGCCCGGCGCATGGGCAAGAAGATCGTCCACCAGCCGGTGATGGTCATCGGCCAGGAGAAGGGCCACGGCCAGGAGTTCCGCAACGGCGGGTCGATCAAGCCCTGGGGCAACGCCAACGCGCTCTATTACATGCGCGTGGCCGAGATCGAGAACATCCCCATCCACGCCTACGTGTTCACGCCCGGCGCCTACCCCGTGGAGGACTACCCCGGCGCGGCCCAGCAGATCGCCAAGAACCTCTACGCCATGGGCGGACTCGCCGTGCCCATCGTGGCCGTGTTCTCCGAGGGCGGGTCCGGCGGGGCCGAGGCCATCGCCCTGGCCGACCGCCGGCTCATGCTCTCCCACGGCTATTACTCGGTGATCTCGCCCGAGGGCGCGGCGGCCATCGAGGGCGGCCTCAAGGCCAAGGCCTCCCCGGAGCTCATCGAGCGCTGCGCCGAGCGCCTGCGCATCACGGCCGGGGACAACCTCAAACTCGGCTTCATCGACCGCATCGTGCAGGAGCCGCCGCTGGGCGCGCGGCCCGAACACTACGAATTCTTCCGCCAGCTCCGCCAGGAGGTCATCCGCGCCACGGACGAGGCGGTGAACGCCGCCGAGGGCTGGGCCCCGCTGCGCGCCCTGGCCCTGCGCCTGCGCCGCCCCGGCGACCAGCAGGACATCTTCGTGCGCTGGTCGCTTTCCCCCGGCGCGCGCAAGACCCTCGTGCGCAAGCGCTACGCCAAGTACCGGGCCATGAGCGCCGGGTCCTATCGCGACAACCGCTCGGCCGGCACGCGTCTGGCCACGGCCCTGGCCCGGCTCCTCTGGGAGACGCACAGCCTGCTGCGCCACGACCTGCTGGCCAAGTATCAGCGCCGGCTTTCCCGGCTGGTGGAGGAGCTGGAGGCCGAGGTGCGCGCCCTGCGCCTGGGCCTGGGCGGGCCGCTGGCCCGGTTGCTCGGCCTGGACCGCGGGGCGCGGCGCATGACCGTGCCGCCCGAGGCCCTGAAGCGGCTCACCAGCCTGTCCTGCCCGGAGGAGGGGGCCTGCCGCGTGGAGGAGAAGTGGGTCTACGTGAGCCCAAAGAGCCGCGAGGACCGCGCCGTCACCTGCCCCAACGCGGCGGTCCACGGCTGCCAGGACCTTTGGGTCCCGGACCTGTACAACGAATTCGCCGGGGTCTGTCCGACCTGCGGCCACCACTTCCCCATGGAGTTCCAGTGGTACCTGTACAACGTCTTCGACTTCGCCGGCGCCTACGAGTTCAACGCCGAGATCGAGGCGGCCAATCCGCTGGACTATGAGGGCTTCGACCTCAAGCTGGAAGAGGCCAAGCGCTCCTGCGGCCTGGGCAGCTCGTGCATCACCTTCGAGACCAGGATCGAGGGGCTGAAGACCGTGGTCGGCGTGCTCGCGAGCCCCTTCCGCGGCGGCACCGTGGGCGCGGCCGAGGGCGAAAAGCTCATCCGCGCCATTGAGCGCGCCCGCATCAAGCGCGCGCCGTTCATCATGTACTCCCACGGCACGGCCGGCATCCGCATCCAGGAGGGCACCTGCGGGGTCATCCAGATGCCCCGGGTGACGCTGGCCGTGCGCCGCTACATCGACGCCGGCGGGCTCTACCTCGTGCTTTACGACACCAACTCCTACGCCGGGCCGGTGGCCAGCTTCCTGGGCTGCTCGCCCTACCAGTTCGCGGTGCGCTCCTCGAACATCGGCTTCGCCGGCCCCGGCGTCATCCGCGAGACCACGGGCATCGAGGTCCCGCCCCGCTACCACAAGTCCTTCTCGGCCTTGTCGCGCGGGCACATTCAGGGTATTTGGGACCGGCGCGACATCAAGAAGAACCTGCATCAGGCGCTGCTCACCATGGGCGGCGGGAACCTGTATTATCGTTGAGACGAGAGGTTAGAGAGTGCTGAACGTCAAGGAAATGCTCGACGAACTGAACGCCTCGCCCTACGAGGAGATCGAGATCCGCACCCCGCACACCGGCGTGGTGCGCTTCGTGGGCCTGGGCCCCGGCGACCGCGTCGCCGGCCCCGGCGGCAAATGGCACGAGAAGCCGGGCACGCTCCTGGCCAAGCTCACCCGCGAGAAGAACGAAAAGCCCATCTGCGCCCCGCAGAAGGGCGAGGTCAAGGACGTGCGCACCGAGCTGGAGGGCCGTTTCGTCGAGGCCGGCGAGCCGCTCATGACCATCCGCCACTTTCTGTCCAAGGACGAGGTCATCGCGCGCATCCTGAAGAAGGCGCTGTTTCTCTTCTGCGCGCCGGAGCGCGCCAAGTACTATTTCGCCCCGGAGGTCGACGCCAAGATCAAGGCCGGCGGCGAGCAGAGCGTCAAGCTCAAGGACGGCCTGGAGATGTTCATCGTCTCGCGCATGAAGCGGGAGACGCCGCTGGCCTATTCCGGGCCCGAGGGCATCATCTACGCCGTGTATTTCCAGCAGGGCGACAACGTGGACGGCGGCCAGCCGCTTATCGGCGTGTGCCAGGAGTCCCAGCTCCCGCTGATCCAGGACGTGGTCAACCGCGTCCAGGGCGAGTGGGAGGAGCGCGACTAAGGAGGCGGGCATGGGCCGGACCCTGCAGATCCGCGTGAGCGCGACGACCTACGACACCGTCGAGGTCGAAAATCGCTGGCCCAGGCTCTGCGGCCTGGCCTTCAGCCCCGTTGCGGTCAAGATTCCCGCGCTGCCCGAGGAACGCCGCGGCGTGGTCGAACTGGTGGAGCACCTGTGCGACCGCCTGGAGCTGGGCCTGCTCCCGGACGACGCCACCCGCGCGCTGGCCGACGCGGCCCGCAAGGCCCGCGCCGCGCGCGAGGCGCTGGCAGCGCATCTTGCGGAGTGGAACGCGCGCGAGGCCAACCGCGACACCGACGCCATCGAGGAGGCCCTGGACGAGCTGGAGCAGCGGGCCAAGGGCCTCAGAAACGCGCCTGGACTGGACCGCTAGCGTCTGGTATCCGAGGGGACAACAACCGCACAAGGAGCGAGCAACATGGCCGGCAGTCTGAATAAAGTGATTCTCGTGGGCCACCTGGGCCAGGACCCGAAGATTTCCTATGCGCAGTCCGGCATGCCCATCGCCAATCTGCGCGTGGCCACCAGCGAGCGCATGCGCGACAAGGACGGCCAGTGGACCGAGCGCACGGACTGGCACACCGTTGTCTGCTTCGACAAGCAGGCCGAGTTCTGCAGCAACTATCTGGGCAAGGGCGCGCTGATCCTCGTGGAGGGCCGCCTTCAGACCAGGAAGTGGCAGGACAAGGAGGGCCAGGACCGCTATTCCACCGAGGTCGTGGCCAACCGCGTGCAGTCCCTCGGCTCGCGCGGCCAGGGCGGCCAGGCCGGCCAGGGAAGCGAGAACGGCTACCAGGGCGGTCGCGGCCAAGGCGGCGGCGGACAGCAGGGCGGTGGTCCGCGCGGCGGCGGCCAGGGCGGTCAGGGCGGCCAGCGCGGCGGCCAGAACCAAGCCTTCCGCGATGACGAGGACCTGGGCCCGGCCTTCCCCTCCGAGGCCAGCGGCATGGACGATGTGCCGTTCTAGAAAATCATCCGCTACGGTTTGCGCGCCGGCTCCCTCCCTGGGGGCCGGCGTTTTTTTGTGCGCCGGCCGGACGCCTGCGGCGGTCAAGCCTCGGCTGGCGGGACGGAAACCCCTTCGACGGCGCGCATGAGTTCGTCGAACTGCACGGGCTTGGCGAGGCAGACGTCCGCCCCGGCCGCCCGGAACCGGGCCGCAAGGTCCGGCGTCGCCTCGGGGATGAGGGCGATGACCGGGATGCGCGAGGTGAAGCCGAGGTCCCTGGCCGAGCGGATGGACTCCAGCAGGGTCAGGCTTTGCGAACCCGGCGCGGCGACATCCAAAAGCACGCAATCCAGCGGGTGCGCCCTGAGGAGCCCGATGGCCCCGGCTTCCGTGTCCTCGGTCCGGTGGCCGAGGGATTGCAGATAACGGCACATGGCCTGCCGGGCGGCGGCGTCGTCGCCGATGACGAGAATGCCGAGACCCGCGGCGTCGGCTTCCGGGTTTTGCCGTCCGGCGTCGTCCTCCTCCGTGGCCAGGGGCAGCCACAGCACCACGGTGGTGCCGGAGCCCGGCGTGCTGTTCACGCAGACCGCGCCGTTCATGAGGTGCAGCATGGCCTTGACGACGGCCAGCCCGAGCCCCGCGCCGTGCACGCCCCGGAGCCCGTCCGCCTGGCCGCGGGCGAAGCGCTGGAAGATGAAGGGCAGGTCCTCGTCGTTGATGCCCACGCCGGTGTCGGCGACCGCGATGTACAACCGGGGCCGGGCGAGGCACCGGAGCCAGAGGCTGAGGCGCACGCTGCCCGCCGGCGTGAATTTCACCGCGTTGCCCACGACGTTGTTGATCAGGCTGCGGATGCGGCCCGCGTCGGCGAAGACCGGCCGCGGGGCGTCGATGAACAGGGCGTGTTCCAGGCGCAGGTTCTTTTCGGCGCACTGGATGTCGAAGACCTCCACCGCACCCCGGATGATGTCCGGGAGGTTCAGGCGGGTCAGGTTGAACCGGACCTGGCCGGCCTCCAGCCGGGTGAAGTCCAGCAGGTCGTCGAGGAGCGTGAGCAGCCGTTTGGCGGAGGCCTTGGCCATGGCGCAGTATGTCGCCTGTTCCTCGGAGACGGAGTCGAGGCTCAGCAGCTGGAGCATGCCGATGACCCCGTGCAGCGGCGTACGGATCTCGTGGCTCATGTTGGCCAGGAATTCGCTTTTGGCCCGGGCGGCCTCCTCCGCGAGCTGGCGGCCGCGCTCCAGCGACTGCTTGGCCCGCAGGCGGAGCACCGCCTCCCAGGCCAGGCCGCCCAGGGTGGTCAGGGACTCCTCGTCGCGCCGATCATAGTCGCAGGGTTTGTTGCCCACGCCGATGACGGCCACCATGCGCCCCTGGCTGAACACCGGCGCCACGAGTTCGCGGGTCAGCGGCGCATGGCCTTCGGGCAGACCCTTGCGTCCCGGCAGGGAGGCGTAGTCGTTGTGGACCACGACCTGGCCCCGGCGCACGGCGTCGGCCCAGACGCCCGCCCGCCAGGTCGGGTAGTGCGAGCCCTTGGCCGAAGCCGTGCAGATTTCCCGGGTGCGCGTGGACCAGCAGCGCAGGCTCAGGCGTTCGCCGCCGTTTTCGACGAGGTGGAGGAAGCCGATGGCGCTCTGGGTCAGGGCCTCGGCGCGGTCGAGGGCCGTCTGCAGGGCCCTGTCGATGTCGCCCGCCTCGGCCAGGTCGGCCAGCTCGCCGCGGGCCTCGTGCAGGCGCTGGATCCGCTTGTAGTCGGAGATGTCGATGAGCATGGCCAGGCGTTCCTCCCGCCCGGTCGCCTCCCGTGGCAGGGCGGTCTCGCTCACCAGGGCCCAGCGTTCGGAGCCGTCCCCGCCGCGCAGCCGGAGCTCGTAGCGTTCGACAGCCGGCGGGTTCGCGCTTCGCGCGGCGTAAGCCTCCAGGTCCTCCGCGAACAGGAAGTCCGTCTTGGGATGTCCCAGCAGCTCCTCGGCGCGGCAGCCGAGCATCCGGCACACGGCCTGATTCACGTAAGTGGTGCGGCCTTTCGCGTCAAAGGTCCAGATGCCTTCGGAGGCCGTCTCGACGAGGACCCGATAGCGCGTTTCGCTGGCCCGGAGGGCCTGTTCGGCCATGAGCCGCTTGGTGATTTCGCGGGCCGAACCGACGCTGCCGAGCAACGCCCCGTCGTCGCTCAGCAGCGGCGTCTCGTCCACCTCGAAGGCCCGGAACACGCCGCGCAATTCGCCGCTCCAGACGCAGGAGCGCCGTTCCCGGGCCGCCTCCGCCGGCACCGGACCGTCGAAGCGGGACAGCGGCACCCGCGGCGGCGCGCCGAGTACTTCGCCCTGGCTGCTGCCCATGACCTCGGCGAAGGCGCGGTTGGCGAAGACGCAGCGGCCCTGCAAGTCCGTGGCCCACAGCAGATTGTGCATGTTGTTCGTCATGGCCATGACGAGGGCCGTGAAGCGCCGCTCGTTTTCGCGCTCCCGGCCCAGCTCCTCCTCGGCCCGCAAGCGGTCCGTCACGTCGTGGATGATCGAAAAGAGCAACGTCGTGCCGTCGGCCTGGGGAGCCGGACAGGAGTGGGCCTCCACGCTGCGCAGTTCGCCGGAGCGCAGCCGGTGGGTGAAGAGGAAGCGGCCCCTGGCCCGTTTGGCGGCCTGCTGGCGCAGCGGCTTCAGCTCCGCCTCGGGGATGACGTTGAGCTGGCAGATGCGCAGTTGTTGCAGCTCCTCACGCGAATAGCCGTAAAAGTCGGCCGCTCCCTGGTTGGCCTCGACGATGCGCCCGGACTCCGGCTCGATGAGCAAAAACGGCACGGCATGGTCATGGAAGATGGCGTCGAGCTTGGCCGCGGCCGCGCGAGTGGCGGCTCCGGCCAGCCGGCCGCGCGTCGCGGCGAGGGCCGCCAGGGCGGGAACCATGGCCGCGAGTTCGGCGGCGAACAGGGCCGTCGCGCCGAAGCCGCGGAGCGCCAGGAAGGGAAAGGCCGCCAGGACCGCCGCCCATGGGAGGAGCAGTCCGCCGAGGGCGAGCCGTTCCGCAGGGGGGGCGGCGCGTTCCGCCACGTTCGGGGCGGCCGCGATGAGGCAGGCGGCCGCCAGGACATAGCTGGGGAGGGCGGCCAGCGGCGAACTCCAGAGGGCGAGAGTGACCGCCGCGCAGGCCGCCGGGCCTCCCAGGGCCGCAATGCGCCAGCCCTTCGGGACGGGGCCCGGGCCCAGGGGCGCCACGGCCGCCAGGATCGCCGCCGTGGCGATGGCCGCGCAGAGCGCCGCCGGGATCTGGCCGTATGCCGGAGCGGCCGAAAGAAACAGCGGCCGCAGGGCCAGGCCCGTCCAGGCGATGGTGGCCAGGAGTCGGCCGCGCCGGCGCGTGCGCAGGAATTCGAGCGCCTGCAGGCAGGCGCTGGCGCCGAAGCAAAAAGCGCTGAACCCTGGGAGAATGCTGTCCGTCATTGTGCCCCGTGTCTGATTGGCCGAGGGGCGGCATGCCCGCTGGCCGGCCGTGGAGCAGGAGTGTAGCCGGTTGCGGCGCGCGGACAAGTCCGCGCGATACGCAGAATATGCTAATTTATCGATAGTCTGCGCTGCCCGAAAGTGTCAGGCGCAGGGCTTGGAGGCGAGCAGGCCCCGGAGGCCCTGGCGGCAGCCGGCCATGTCGAGCTTCTTGCGGATCTTCGTGCGGTAATAGTGCACCGTGTGCGGCGAGATGTGGAGCATCTCTGCGATTTCCTTGCTGGTCAGCCCGGAGCGCACCAGGGAGACCACCCGGGCTTCCGTCGGGGTCAGGCCCATTTCGGCGAGGTTCTGAGCCGGGTTGAACGGGGAGAGGATGCTCTCGAAGTGCTGGATGATCGCGTTGGCCCGGTCGCGCGCCTGGACGGAGCAGGAGGGGTCCTGACGGATGGCCTCAAGCCCGGGGACGATCATCTCCCGGATGTTGGAGAGCACCTGCGAGTGCAGTTCCTGGCGCTCCTTCTCCCGCTGGTTCAGCAGCACGTGCAGGGCCGTGTTCATCTCATCCAGCTCCCGAGCCCGTTCCGTCAGCGTTTTTGTCTGGGCTTCGAGACGCTTGGCCGCGATGACCCTGTCGGTGATCTCGTGGTGGATCAGAACGGCGTGGTTCAACCCGTCGATGATGAACGTGGTGCACTCGGCCTTGAACCAGCGCTCGCTCTGCGGCGTGACGCAGGGGTACTCCAGGGCGAACCGCCGCATCTCCCCGCGCAGCATCTTGCGCAGGGCGCGTGCGGCCTCGGCCAGGGTCTCCTGGGGGATGTTCGCCTCGGCCTCCCGGGCGCCCTCCTCGCAGGCCTCGATGAGGTTGGCCCCGACGCTGATGCTTTCCGGCTCCGCCCCGACCGCCTGGGTATATTCGCTCCAGGCGTTGTTGACGAGCAGGATTTCCCCGCCGGGCCCCAGGAGGATCATCGGTGCGAGGGAGCCCTCCACGACGGCCTTGAGCATGGTTTCGGTGCGATTGAGCGCGCTCAGGTTCAACGTATAGACCAAGTGGTGGGTCTGGCGGCCCTGAGCGTCGAGGAGCGCCGTGCAGTTCATCAAAACGGGGTAGCGGGTGCCGTCCTTGCGCACGTGGATGGACTCCCAGGCGTATTTTCCGTACCGGGTGATCCGCTCGGCCATTTTCGGAATGGTGGCGTGCAGCTCCGGAGCGCAGAGCACGGCCACGCGCCGGCCTTCGAGCTCCTCGGGCCTGTAGCCGCGCTCCAGCGCAAAGGCCGGGCTGACCTCGACCAGGGTCATGTCGCTGATCCGGACCACGGCGATTCCCAGCTCCGACCCGTAGAACATCTTCCGCCAGCGTTGGTTCAGGTCCTCGGTGCGCCGCATCTCACTGACGTTCCTGACTATCCAGCAGGCCAGACCCGCCTCGCCGTCCACGGAGAAGCTGATCGTCGAGGCCTCGACCTCGAAGAGCGCGCCGTTCTTCTTGCGCGCGCGGAAAATTCCTCGGGCGAAGCCGCGCCGGTCCCGCTCGGCCATGACCCGAGTGAAACGGATGTCGCTGCGGTCGACCAACGCCCAGGGGCCGGCGCTGACGATCTCCGCTTCGCTCATGCCCCAGACCTCCTGCATGGCCTTGCTGGCCTTGAGTACGGTCTGCTTCTGGCGGGTCAGGATGATGCCGTCCGAGCAGTACCGGAACAGGGCGTCCAGGAACGTGAGCGTGTCCCAGCACCTGGGGACCCCGGTAAAAGGGGCAAGCTCCTCCACGACGCCGATGACCCCGATGATTGTTCCGGAACGGTTGCGCAGGGGGGCCTTGGTAATCTGCGCGACGTGCGGAACGCCGCCCTGCAGCGTCAGCTGGATTTTGCCGGCGTACGCCTGCCCTTCGCGGAGGATGCGCGTGTCGTACTCATCGATCGTCGCCGCAAGCTCTTTGGGGAACAGGCCGCCGGCTGTGCGGCCGAGGATGTCGTCCCGGCTGAGGTTCAGGAGGGAGCAAAGCAGTTCGTTGAGATAGATGTATCGTCCCGACGTGTCCTTGGCGAAGACGGCCGTGGCGTTCAGATCCGTCATGGCGCTGAGGATGCTCGTGGAGCGCATGTCATCGAAATCGAATTGGTCCTCACGGATTTCCTGCGGCGATTGGGGCGTCATCACCGACGCATCACATGCGCCGAAGAGCGAAATCCAGTCCTGCGGACCAAGGCGAGTCGGATTTTCCGTCATTTGGGGGTGTTCAGAGCATGGTGGTTGGGGGACTCTCTCGGCTTGCCCATGCCAGACAAAATGCTGTGGCGCGTCTGCCGCAAGGCCTTGCGCAAAAATGAATCGATGAAGTCTATGGATCATACACGGAACTTGCTACTGCAATGTATGAGTTCATGTAGGATTCTAGAGAGATACTCGGCCCAGAACGGCTCTCAGAAAGATATATATCTGATTGATTTTGGGCTGGCTAGTAGCTCTTACGTGCGAAAGTTTACAATGTACGGATTTAAATTGGTAGTATTGGCAGGTCCGCAAACCCTGCTGCAACGTTTGATCGGCCACGAGAAAGCCATCCGCCACCTTGGGCTTCTGTTCTGTTGGTCCGTTGCTATTACGCATACAAAAAATCAATATCGTTGAAGGCGGTCGTCTCCGCCATGCTTGAAGACACGCGAGCCTCCGGTTGTGATCGGTTTCGCCGATTCTCTTGTCGTCTTCCGCTTGCCGCTGTCTTGGCGTGCGGCAGCTTGCCGTTTTCACCGCAGGAAGACCAGCTTGAACCGCAGGGCCCCGGAGCGTCGCGCCTCAAAGTGCTAGTCCATAACTGGAAAATGGCAGTATGCGTTAAATAATCCCAGTTGGATATTGACTAGACATGCTATTGTAGGTGAATCGTTGACTTCATGTCCAGCAACCGAGAGGATTGCGTATAGCGTTATTGGGTGCATAGACGATGCAATGTCGTATCCATTTAGCCATCGGCAATAGTTATTGCATTATATGGATGCATTTTTGTCGCATGCGATAGCGGATATTTTGTTTCTGTGGCGTATTTCATTTGTGCACGATGGATTCAGAAATAGCAGTGGAGATATTTTGCACGCGTTGATGTGTGAATCCCGTGTCTGGTGGCGACCGTGTCGCCCGTTTGGGAATCCACGGGGTGGCGACGAACGCCGTCAGGCAAAGTGTATGTGGAAAGGGAGGATCGAGTGAAGCGGTTGACGACCATGACCAAGTTGGTGGGACTGGCATGCATTCTGTCGATGTTCACGGCGCTTCTCGCCGTGTATGCGCTCAGCGGGCTCAAGGGGCTTTCGGACGATGTGCAGAGCCTCTATACGCAGGATTTCAGCGGAATGGAGGAAGCGGAGGCGCTGAGCGTCGCCGTGCTGCGCCTCACGCGCGAGGAGAAGAATCTGATCCTCGCCGACAATCAGGCCGATCTGGCGAAGTTCAAGGAGACGCTGAAGGCGCGGCGCGCCGAGTTGTATCAACATATCGACAACATTCAGAAGTACTTTCACTCGCCGGAGGGCAAGGCGGTGCTGACGCCGATGCTCGAAGCCGGCAAGGAATGGATCAAGGTGCATGACGAGGTCGTCCGGCTCGGCGACACCACGGACACGGAGCAGAGCAAGCGGGCCCAGCAGCTTTCGGTCACGACCGGACAGGCCAAGGCCATGGCGCTCGGGGAAAAGGTGCAGGCCGTGGTGGACTTCAAACGCGCCAATGCCCGCGACGCCGCCGCAAACAGCGCCGCGACCTACGCCAGCACGCGCATCATCGCCATCGTGGCCACGCTGCTCTCGGTGCTGCTGGGCGTGGGCCTGGGCATACTGGTGGCGCGCGGAACCGTCGGCCAACTTGGCGCTGAGCCACGGGCCATCGCGGAACATGCCCTGCGCATAGCCGATGGTGATCTTGATGCGGAGTTCACCGAAAAGTACCAAGACGTCGGCGTATTCGCCGCAATACGGCGGATGGTGTCCATGCTCAAGGGCAAGATCGCCGAGGCCGAGCAGAAGAGCGCCGAGGCCGCCGAGCAGGCCCGGCTCGCGCAGATCGCCACCAACGAGGCCAACGAGGCCAAGGCCCGCGCCGAACGCGCCAAGGCCGAGGGCATGATGCAGGCCGCGCAGCACCTTGAGGGCGTGGTCGAGGTGGTGACCTCGGCCTCCGAGGAGCTCTCCGCCCAGATTGAGCAGTCCAGCCGCGGCGCGGTGGAGCAGTCCAACCGCGTGAGCGAAACCGCCACGGCCATGGAGGAGATGAACGCCAGCGTGCTGGAGGTGGCCAAGAACGCCCAGAAGGCCGCCGACACCTCCGACCATGCCCGCAAGCAGGCCCAGGAGGGCGAGTCCATTGTCGACGACGTGGTCAAGGGCATCGCCGAGGTCCAGCGGCAGTCCCTCGTGGTGAAGGAGGACATGGCCACCCTGGGCAAGCAGGCCGAGGGCATCGGCCAGATCATGAACGTCATCTCCGACATCGCCGACCAGACCAACCTGCTGGCCCTCAATGCGGCCATCGAGGCCGCGCGCGCGGGTGACGCCGGCCGCGGCTTCGCCGTGGTGGCCGACGAGGTCCGCAAGCTGGCCGAAAAGACCATGGCCGCCACCAAGGAGGTCGGCGAGGCCATCCGCGGCATCCAGACCGGCACGCGCAAGAGCGTCGAGGGCGTGGAGCGGTCCGTGAACACCATCGAGGAGGCCACCGGCCTGGCCAACAAGTCGGGCGAGTCGCTCAAGCTGATCGTGAGCCTGGTGGATCAGTCCAGCGATCAGGTGCGCTCCATCGCCACGGCCAGCGAACAGCAGTCCGCTGCCAGCGAGGAGATCAACCGCTCCGTGGAGCAGGTGGCGACGATCTCCACCCAGACCTCCCAGGCCATGGGCGAGGCGGCCAAGGCCGTGGCCGAACTGGCCCGCCAGTCCCAGGTGCTGCAGGGGCTCATCACCCAGATGAAGACCGACGGCGCCGCAGCCAAGGCGTAGGGGAGGCTGGCAATGGACGTGTCACGTCAGGAAGCGGGCGGCACGCTGCTGCAGCTCGTGACCTTCAACATCGGCGACGAGGAGTTCGGCGTGGACATCCTGCGCGTGCAGGAGATCATCCGCACCATGGACATCACGCACGTCCCGCGTTCGCCGGAGTTCGTGGAGGGGGTGATCAACCTGCGCGGCAAGGTCATCCCCATCGTGAACCTGCGGCGTCGCTTCGGCCTGGAGGCGCGGACCTTCGACAAGCGGACGCGCATCATCGTGGTCGAACTCTCGGGACTGATCGTGGGCTTCGTGGTCGACGGCGTCTCGGAGGTCCTGCGCATCGATTCCGGGACGGTGGAGCCGCCGCCGGCCATCGTGGGCGGGGTGGACTCCGAATACATCAACGGCGTGGGCAAGCTGGCGGATCGGCTGCTCATCCTGCTGGATCTCAACCGGCTGCTTTCCGGATCGGAGCAGCAGGCGCTCGCGGTCTGCGCGCAATAGCCCGCGGCGCGTCACGACGGCTTACACGGGGCCTGCGGTTCGCCGCAGGCCCCTTTTTCGTTAAACGCCCTAGCCGCGTCCCTCGTCCTCCAGTTCGGCGATGAGTCCCTTGAGCACACGGGCCTGCTCGGCCAAGTCGGAAACGGCCTTGGCCGCCTCGCCCATGGTCTGGGAGGTCTCGGTGCTGATGAGGTTCACCTGTTCGATGGAGCGGTTGATCTCCTCGCTGGCCGCGGACTGCTGTTCGCTGGCCGTGGCGATGGAGCGCACCTGATCCGAGGCCGTGTCGACCAGGCTCACGATTTCGCCCAGCGAGGCGCCGGCCTCCGCGGCGAGCTGCGTGGCCGATTCGATCAGCTTGACGCTGGCGTCCACGCTGTCCACGTTGTGCCGGGTGCTCTTCTGGATCACGCCGATGGCCTCGCCGACCTCCTTGGTGGCGGCCATGGTTTTTTCGGCCAGCTTGCGAACCTCGTCGGCCACCACGGCGAAACCGCGGCCGGCGTCGCCGGCGCGCGCGGCCTCGATGGCCGCATTGAGGGCCAGCAGGTTGGTCTGGTCGGCGATGTCCGTGATCACGGTCATGATCCGGCCGATGTCCTCGGCCTGCTTGCCCAGCAGCGACATGTCGCTCTTGAGCTGGCGGGTCTTGGTCTGGACTTCGCCCATGCCGGAGACCACGCGGCCGACGACCTCCGCGCCGCCCTGGGCCTTGTTCCGGGCCGCGCCGGCGGTATCGGCGGCCTGAGCGGCGTTCTTGGCCACCTCGATGACCGTGGCGGTCATCTCCTCCATGGCCGTTGCCGTCTCGTCCACGCGTTGGGCCTGGGTCTGCGCCCCGCGGCTGGATTCGTCGATCTGCGCGGACAGCTGCCCCGAGGCCGAGGTCACGACCCCCACGATGGCTTCCAGCTTCTGCGCCGCCTGGAGCATGCCCCCGGCTCTGGCGCTTTCGGCCTTGGCCTTGGCCTCCTCGGCCTCGGCCGTGGCCCGCTGGGCGGCGGCGGCCTGGCTCTCGGCCTCGGACGTCTTGCGGCGGGCGGTTTCGATCATCTCACGCAGGCTTTCGACCAACTGGCACAGGGAATTGCCCAGGCGGCCCAGCTCGTCCGTGCGCGTGACCTCCAGGCAGCTGCCCAGCTCGCCGCCGGCGACGCTTTCGGCGAAGGACACGCAGCCGTCGAGGGCCTTGAGCATGTGGTTCAGGATGAGCACGATGGCCGCGCAGACGAGGACGATGCCCAGCGCGCCGAAGAGCAGGCTGGCGTTGCGCACGGAGCCGGAGGCCTTGGCGATGTCGTCGGAGCTGACGCTGATCACCGAGTACCAGCCGGTGTGCTTGTCGCGTACGTAGACCGCCGAAGTGTCGCGGCCGTCCTGGCGGTAGCTGACCACGCCGGAGGCGTTCTGCAGCATGGTCTTGCCCCAGTCGGTCTCGCCCAGCTTGGTCTTGAGGATCTGGCTCTTGTCCGGGTGGCTGATGACCACGCCGGTCTTGCCGGTCATGAAGGCGAAGCCGCTTTGCCCGAGCTTCACCGGGTCGACCATGTCCTCGGAGAACTTGCCCAGGTCCACGCGGACGTAGAGCACGCCGGCGATTTTGTCCCCGAGCTTCACCGGCGTGGCCACGAGGAACACCGGCTTCTTGGTCACCCGGCTGATGATCGGCTCGGACACGTTGGTCTCGCCGGCCATGGCCTTTTTGAAATAGTCGCGGTCCGCGAAGTTGCCCTTGGCCGTCGGGTCGGAGCTGGCCAGGGTGTTGCCCGCCGTGTCCAATAGATTCGCGGCCTGGATGGAGCTGTCGAACGCGTTCAGATCCTTGAGCGCCGCGATGGCGAGCTGTTTGCTGGCCTCGCCGCCATCGCCGAGGAAGGTCTTGAGGCGTTCATTCTTGGCCTGCAGGACCACCGCGCCCTCCAGGTCGGCGACCAGGATGTTCAGGCCCTTGGAGAGATTGCCGGACAACTGCGCCGAGGCCTTGAGCAGCTCGCTCCAGAGTTCGTCGGCGGCGCGCCGCGCCGACATGAAGCTGGCCAAGCCCATGCACAGGATTACGGCCCCGAGGGCGGGCATGAGGAGTTTTGCGCGAAGGCCGAGTTTCATGGCTCCTCCCGGTGACTCGCCACCCGCTGGGGGGGCGGACAGGAAGACGCAGCCAGCGGGCGCTGGCGGTGGGGGGCCAGTGAAACGTACCACAAGCATATGGCTTGTGGCAACATTTTGCGGAATACGTAGGAGTTAGCGCATCGTCCGGAATCAGGGCTTGCGGGAGAGCGCCAGGCGCTCCAGATCCAGCTCGGCCAGGAGGTTCATGAGCTCCCAGCCCTCGGAGGTGGGCGTGAGCGTGGCCCAGTTCTGCGCCGGCAGGTTCAGGTGCTTCCAGGCCGCCATGAAGGTGTTCAGCTCCTTCTCGGTGACGCCGGAAAGGATCACCGCGCGGGGGAGCGGGCTGTCCTCGCCGCGGCCGTGGCCCGCGGGGGAGGCCAGCACGTCGCCGACCGTGCGGCTTGCGTCGGCGGCCGTGGCGAACAGCGCCGGCAGTTCGGGGAAGTTGAAGCGTTCGATCAGGCCCAGCAGGGCGTCCTGCTCGGCGGCTGCGTAGCCGCAGGCCAGGACCGCGCGCGGGCCGTAGAGGCGTTTTTTGGCGTTGGCGCCTATTTTCGCGAATCCGGAGTGGGGCATGGGGAGCCTGCCTGGGTTATGGCGTAGAAGCGGTTGGAGGCGTAGGTGAGGCACACGGCGAAGATCATGGCGCTGACGCCCATGATCACCGAGAGCACGGTGTCGGCCGTGAGGGCCATGCGGATGAACAGCGTGGACAGGGCGAAGCCGGAGTTGCGGAAGATGGCGTGGAATTCCGGCATGTAGCGCTGCGCGATGAGCACGATGAGGATGTCCGTGAAGATCAGCAGCGTGTAGAAGTCGTGGAACACGTCGAAGGTCGGCTGGCCGCAGAGCAGCAGCACGCCGTCGTAGGCGCCCATGAACACGAACGCGCCGAGCACGAGCAGGGCCACGAGCTTCTTGGCCGTGATGAACTTGGCCAGGATGGCCGGGGCCCAGTGCCGGGGCGCGCAGCGCTGGGCGTACTTGTACGCGCCGAGCAGCACGAACACCGCCAGCGCGCCCGCGCCGTTCAGACCCAGGCGGACGATCACGTCCGTGTGGTGCGTCACCTCGATGGGCACCGGCAGGTTGGTCAGCTCCTTGAAGGCGTTGCGCAGGAGGATCAGCGCCAGGATCTCAAACTGCTTGCCCACGGACTTGGACGTGGAGCGCGGCAGGGAGAACACCAGATCCACCACCTCCAGCACGAGCACGAGGGTGAAGGTCTGGGTCACGGCGTCGAAGCGGTTGAGCGAGACCTTGGCAGCCAGGGACGCCGGCAGCCAGCCGAGGCTGTTGGCCTCGATGAGCGCCAGGGCGGCCAGGAAGTAGAGGATGAGGCCCTTGCCCACGCGGCGGTGGGTGGCCTCGGAGTCCACTACGGATTGCAGCCGGTCGAACAGCCGGACGAGCGGATAGGTCAGCGCGTTCATGTGTGGCCCGGGGGGTCTGGCTAGACCTCGAAGAGCATCTCCAGGTCGTCGCGGGTGAGAGACTTGAAGGCCGACTGGCCGGGAATGATCGCCTCGGCCACATCCTTCTTCATTTCCTGGAGTTTGAGGATCTTCTCCTCCACCGTGTTCTGACAGATCATCTTATAGGCGAACACCTGCCGCTTCTGGCCGATGCGGTGGGTGCGGTCCGTGGCCTGATTCTCCACGGCCGGGTTCCACCACGGGTCGTAATGGATGACGTAGTCCGCCGAGGTCAGGTTCAGGCCCGTGCCGCCGGCCTTCAGCGAGATCAGGAAGATCGGGATCTTCGGGTCGTCGTTGAAGCGGTCCACCTGCTCGAAGCGGTCCTTGCTGGACCCGTCGAGGTAGGCGAAGGGCACGTCGCGGATCACCAGCCAGGAACGGATGATGTGCAGCATCTGCACGAACTGGGAGAACACCAGCACCTTGTGCCCGCCCTCCACGATGTCCGTCACGAGGTCCTTGAAGGCTTCGAACTTGCCCGAGGGCAGGTTGGTGTTGATGCCCGGGATGTCGAGCTTGAGCAGCCGCGGATGGCAGCAGATTTGACGCAGCTTGAGCAGGGCGTCGAGGATGGACATCTGGCTCTTGGCCAGACCCTTCTCGTCCACGTCGCGCAGCACCTGCTCCTTGAGCTTGGCGGCCAGCGCGCCGTAGAGGTCGCGCTGTTCGTCGACCAGATCGCAGTAGTGCGTGGTCTCGATCTTGGGCGGCAGGTCCTTGGCCACCTCGCTCTTGGTGCGGCGCAGGATGAAGGGCTTGACCCGCGCGCGCAGGTAGTTGAGCGTCTCCTCGTCGGCGTCCTTGATGGGCTTGACGATGCCGCGCTGGAAGGAGTGCTGCGAGCCGAGGAAGCCGGGCATGAGGAACTCGAACAGGCTCCAGAGCTCGAAGAGGTTGTTCTCGATGGGCGTGCCGGAGAGGCACAGGCGCATCTCGGCGTCGAGCCGGCGCACGCTGCGCGCGGTGATCGTGTTGGGATTCTTGATGTTCTGGGCCTCGTCCAGGATCACCGCCACATACTTGTACTTGGACAGCTCCTCCAGGTCGCGGCGGAGCAGGGCGTAGGTGGTGATGATGATGTCCGAGTCCTTGATCCGCGCGAACAGATCGTCGCGCTTGGCCCCGTAGATGGTCAGCCGGCGCACGCCGGGCGTTAATTTGGCCGCCTCGCGCTCCCAGTTGGGCAGGACGCTGGTGGGCACCACGATGAGGCAGGGGCCCTTGGCCCCGCGCTCGATGATCGAGAGCACGAAGGACAGGGTCTGCACGGTCTTGCCCAGGCCCATCTCGTCGGCCAGGATGCCGCCGAACCCGTATTCGCGCAGGAAGTTCAGGTACGACAGGCCGAGCAGCTGGTAGGGGCGCAGGGTGGCGTTGAGGCCGTGCGGCGGCGGAATCTGACGGATCTGCTGGAAGTTGCTGATCTTCTCACGCAGCTTGACGAAGTAGGAGTCGGTCCGCGCGCCGGGCATCTCCTCCAGCAGGTTGTCCAGCACCGGGGCCTCGAACTGCTGGAACTTCTTCTGCGGCGGCTTCTCCGGGTCGTAGCCCAGAGCCTTGAGCTTGTGGCCGAGCTTGCGCAGCCAAGCCTCCGGCAGGCTGGTGTAGGAGCCGTCCTTGAGCTGGACGTAGCGCTTCTTCTGGACCCAGGCCTTCCAGATGTCCTCGATGGGGACCTTGTGGTCGTCGTACTGCACGGTGAGGTCGAGGGTGAACCACTTGTTCTCCTCGTCGCTCTTGACCTCGGCGTTGATCACCGGCTTGGACAGGCGGACCTTGTAGCGGGTGAGGTTCTGCTCGCCGTAGACGCGGTAGCCCTCCACGAGCATGGGGTAGAAGTCGAGCAGGAAGTTGATGGCCTCCTCCTGCTCCATGAACCAGGTGTGGTTGTTCCTGGGCTGGAAGCCCATGTGCTGGAGTTCGGCGAAGAGCACGGCCTCCTCGTCCTGGGCGCGGCGGATGAGGAAGCTTTTGTCCGCGAAGCGATAGCTGCCGGTCTGGAGGTCCGGGTTGGGGCCGGGCAGGGAGACCTCGCCGTGCTCGGTCTCGTACACGCACTGGATCTTGAGCACGAGCAGGCTGCCTTCCTCGTCGAGGAAAAGCTTGGGATTGAACTCCGCCGGCTGGAAGATCGGGCCCATGCGCTCCAGGAAGTCCTCCTGGCCGTACAGGTCGGACACCGGGATGCGCGTCCACACGCGGTCCAGGAATTCGGAGATGTCGGCGTGGGGCACGATGGGCCCCTGGACGACCATCTCCTGGATGAGTTCGGGGTCCAGGCCGGTCTGCACCGGGTGGAAGCTGCCCTTCCAGTACACCCAGAGCGGCAGGCGGCCGTAGAAGAAGATCTCGTCCTCGCGGCTGATGGAGAAGGGCGGCCGGTCCTCGCGGGCGAGCAGGATGTCGAAGCCCAGGCCGTCCTCGGAGAGCTGCGGCGAGAGCTTGAGCTGGAGCGTCTTGTTCTCGATGCTCACGGGCTGTTCGCCGTCGCGCAGGTAGAGATAGTATTCGTTCTTGATGGCCCGGAAGAACCAGGAGTGCAGGCCGGCGGGCAGTTCGACCCTGTGGCCGGAGTAGTCCAGGTAGTGGGCGATCATCCCCGCGACCTTGGGCAGGCCGGGCGAAATCTCGCACCAGTCCGGGTTCTTGATGATCTGCTCCAGGGTGACGTCCTGCTGCACGGCGGAGATGCCGCTCTTGTTCTGGCGGGCGCGGGCGAAGGCCACCTGGAGCCGGCCCGGCTCGGGGTAGAAGCGGAACACGAGATAGTGCTTGCCCGGCTCTGGCTCCAGCTCCGTGGAGAAGAAGCTGCGGAAGGCCTGCCGCCAGTCCAGGCGGGGCTGGGGCACGTCGGCCTTCTTGGTGCTGGCCAAGCCCTTGAGCAGCTTGAGGGCGGTGGCGCCCACATGGCGGCAGACGCCGGAGAATGATTCCGGACAATTGCAGTAGGAATTGATCGTGCCGTCATCCAGATTGACGCCCAGTTCGGAGGAATAGACCTGGAAGTCGTCTCCCTGGACCTGCCCGTCCACATCCAGGAACTGGTCGCGCTGCTGGATGTCGAGCTTCTGGACGCCATCGGACTCCAGGATGGCGGTCGAGTTCTCCATGATATAGTCCGGGATGGTCTCGCGAATGAAGCGAGTGAGGATCTCCCGGAGTCGGGCTTCGTCGGCGATGGGCATGGACGCGGATACTCCCGTATGGATTGCGTCCGCCTGTTCGCCCGATTTTGGGCTCTGGGGAAACGGACGCCAGTGAGCGTGTATAGTCAACGCAGCCGAAAAGGCAAGCTCTGCTTGGCTTTTTATGGCGTCTAGGCCATAGTGTGGCCAGGGACGCGATGAATGTGATTCTATGCGCAATTAGCCGGGATTTGGCAAGAGGCATGCGAGCGCGGAAACTGCTTGGATTGGCGCTGTGCGCGATTTTTCTCCTGTCCGCCTGCGGGCGGGGGGACGCGCCGCGGCCGCAGGCCGGCGGGCAGGTTCCGATCCCCGCCAAACCGGAGTTCGGCGGCCGGATCATCGAGGCCACCATCGGCGAGCCCTCCAACCTCATCCCGCCGCTGGCCTCGGACTCCGCCTCCCACGAGGTGGCGGACCTGCTCTACGTGGCTCCGCTCAAGTTCGACAAGGACATCAACCTCGTGCCCCAGGCGGCGGAATCCTTCGAGATCCTGGAGGATGGCCGGCTGCTGCGCTTCCGCCTGCGCAAGGACATCCGCTGGACCGACGGCCAGCCCCTCACCGCGCGCGACGTGGAGTTCACCTACCGGCTGATGATCGACCCCAAGACGCCCACGGCCTACGCCGAGGACTTTCTGGCCGTGAAGTCCTTCACGGTGCTTGACGACTATTCGTTCGAGGTGCGCTACGAAAAGCCCTTCGCCCGGGCGCTGGTCACCTGGGCCTCGGCGATTCTGCCCCGGCACCTGCTGGAGGGCCAGGACCTGCTCAAGACCGACTTCGCGCGCCATCCCGTGGGCGCGGGGCCGTATGTGCTCAAGGAGTGGACCGCGGGCGACCGCCTGGTGCTCGCCGCCAACCCTGACTATTTCGAGGGCCGGCCGTACATCGATCAGGTCGTCATGCGCATCATCCCGGACCAGTCCACGCAGTTCATGGAGCTCAAGAGCGGCAACCTCGACGAGATCGGCCTCTCCCCGGAGCAGTTCCTCTACCAGACCAAGGGCGGGGACTGGGCCACGCGCTTCCGCAAGTTCCAGTACGTGGCCTCGGCTTACACCTACCTCGGCTTCAATTTGAAGAGCCGGCTCTTCGCCGACGCGCGCGTGCGCCGGGCCGTCAATTACGCCATCGACAAGGACGAGATCGTGCGCGGCGTGCTCATGGGCCTGGGCATCGCCACGGGCGGGCCGTACAAGCCGGGCACCTGGGCCTTCAACGACAAGATTCCGGCCAACGAGTTCGACCCGGCCAGGGCCCGGAAGCTTTTGGCCGAGGCCGGCTGGACCCGGCCCGATCCCAAGGGGCCGCTGGTGGACAGGGACGGCCGGCCCTTCGTCTTCACCATCCTGACCAACCAGGGCAACAGCCAGCGCATCAAGACCGGAATCATCATCCAGAGCCGGCTGAAGGACCTGGGCATCCGGGTGGAGCTGCGCACCGTGGAGTGGGCCGCGTTCATCAAGGAGTTCGTGGACAAGGGCCGCTTCGACGCGCTGATCCTCGCCTGGACCACCACCCAGGACCCGGACATCTACGACGTGTGGCATTCCTCGCGCGCCGTTCCCGGCGGACTCAATTTCGTCGGCTACAAGAACCCGGAGCTGGACGAGCTGCTCGAACGCGGCCGGCGCATCCTCGACCCGAAGCTGCGCAAGCCCGTTTATGACCGCATCCAGGAGATCCTGCACGCGGATCAGCCGTATTGCTTCCTGTACGTGCCCATGGCCCTGCCCATGGTCAACGCCAAGGTGCAGGGCATCGAGCCCGCGCCTGCCGGCATCTCCTACAACTTCATCCGCTGGTGGATTCCCAAGGCGGGCCAGGGGCCGGAGCTGACGCAGCAATGATCCGCATCAACGAGATCACCGACAAGGTGGCGTCCTACATCGAGAAGCCGGATCTGGAGTTGATCCAGAAGGCCTACATCTTCGCGGCCCAGGCCCACGCCGGCCAGACGCGCCTCTCGGGCGAGCCCTATCTCTCGCACCCCCTGTCCGTGGCCAACGTCCTGGCCGACATGACCCTCGACGAGGCCACCGTGGCCGCCGGGTTGCTCCACGACACAGTGGAGGACACCAAGGCCACCATCGACGAGATCGAGGAGCTCTTCGGCGAGGAGGTCGCCGACATCGTCGACGGCGTGACCAAGATCAGCAAGATGCAGTTCGAGTCCAAGGCCGTGGCCCAGGCCGAGAACATCCGCAAGATGATCCTGGCCATGGCCGAGGACATCCGCGTGCTCATGGTCAAGCTGGCCGACCGGCTGCACAACATGCGCACCCTGGACTATCAGAGCAGCGTCAAGCAGCGGCTCATCGCCCAGGAGACGCTGGAGATCTACGCCCCCCTGGCCAACCGTCTGGGCCTGCACCGCACCAAGGTCGAGCTGGAGGATCTCTGCCTCAAGTACCTCAAGCCCGACGTGTTCCAGCAGATCGACGAGGGCGTGGCCGCCCACCGCTCCTCGGACAATGAGTACATCGGCAAGGTCATCGGGATCATCGGCGACATCCTCAAGGAAAACGGCCTCAAGGGCCGCGTGGCCGGCCGGGTCAAGCACCGCTACAGCATCTACCAGAAGATGCAGCAGCAGAACCTCGGCCTGGAGGACATCTTCGACCTCATCGCCTTCCGCGTCATCGTGCCCAGCCTCAAGGACTGCTACGCCGTGCTCGGCCTGGTGCACGCCTACTGGAAGCCCGTTTCCGGCCGGTTCAAGGATTACATTTCGATCCCCAAGGCCAACATGTACCAGAGCCTGCACACCACGGTCATCGGGCCGGACGGGGAGCGCATCGAGATCCAGATCCGCACCGAGGAGATGAACCGGGTGGCCGAATACGGCGTGGCCGCCCACTGGCAGTACAAGGAGAAGGGCCGGAAGGGCAGCAGCCGGGACGCCGAGCGCTTCACCTGGCTCCGGCAGATCCTCGACTGGCAGCGCGATTTGAAGGACCCGCGCGAGTTCATGTCCTCCCTGCGCATCGACCTGTTCCAGGATGAGGTCTACGTGTTCACCCCGCGCGGCGACATCAAGGAGCTGCCCGAGGGCGCGACCCCCGTGGACTTCGCCTACGCCGTGCACTCCAAGGTCGGCGACCACTGCGCCGGGGCCAAGGTCAACGGCCGGCTGGTGCCGCTGGGCACCCCGCTCAAGAACGGCGACCGCGTGGAGATCATCACCGACGCCCACCGCAATCCCAGCCGCGACTGGCTCAAGTTCATCAAGACCGCGCGCGCCCGGACGCGCATCAAGCAGTACATCCGCACCGAGGAGCGCGCCCGCAGCATCGCCCTGGCCAAGGAACTCCTGGAGAAGGAGGGCCGCAAGATCGGCGTCAACGTGGCCAAGGCCGTGAAGGACGGGCAGTTCCTCAAGCTGGCCGAGGAGTTCTCCTGCCCCAGCGTGGACGAGCTGCTCTCCCAGGTGGGCTACGCCCGGCTGACCCCGCGCAAGATCCTGCAGAAGCTCTACGGCATGATTCACGCCGGCGAGAAGCTGCCCGACGACCGGGCCAAGGCCGCGGCGGAGGCCCAGGCCCCGGCGGCGGAGGCCCCCAAGCAGCCCAAGAAGAGCGAGGGCATCAAGCTTTCCGGCGTGGACGACGTGCTCGTGCGCTTCGCCACCTGCTGCAATCCCCTGCCCGGCGAGCCCATCGTGGGCTACATCTCGCGCGGCCGCGGGGTCACCATCCACGCTTCGGACTGCCCGAACCTCAAGGACCTGGAGTCCGAGCGGCTGGTCACCGTGTCCTGGGACGGCGTGGAGGACAAACCCTATCCGGCCAAGATCCGCATCGTCTGCCGCAATTTCAAGGGCGCGCTGTCCCAGGTCACGGCCCTGCTCACCCATGACGACGTGAACATCGACTCCGGCGCGTTCCATTCCAACGTGGATGGCAACGCGGTGATGGAGTTCACGGTCGAGGTCACCAACCTGACGCAGCTCTATGGCGTGCTGGAGAAGATCCGCCACGTGGAGGCGGTCACTGAGGCCGTGCGCGTGTCCTAGCGGACGGCGACGGAGGTTGTCATGAAGCGTCTGTGCAGCGTCATCCTCGCCGCGGGCCTGCTCTGCGCCGCGGCCCAGGTCCTGGCCGCGGACGAGGCCGGCAGCGTCGGCGTCGGCCACTGGCGGCCCGGCGAAAAGGGCCGCGCCGAAACCGTCACCATCGGCGAAAAGCGCGTGGACAAGGTTCACGTGGACGGCGAGGACATCTACCTTAACGGCGTGCTCCAGAAGGAGAAGTACACGCCCGGCGCGCGCATCGAACTCAAGGACGGCCGGGTGGTCGTCATCCCGCCGGCCGCCGCTCCCGCGCAGTAGGCCGTCGCCCCATTGCCGCGCGTCAGCGGTTGGCCCGGAAGCGCTCCGAGTCCAGGGCCAGACCGGCCAGGGGCAGCCGCGCGAGCATGGGCCGCACGCGCGCCAGGCGCTGCGCCAGGGGCGGATGCAGTTCCGTCCAGGGGCGCAGGCCCTCGGGCGGGGCTGGCGCGTCCTGCGCCGCAGCACTCAGCAGCTCCAGCACCCGCGGCCACTGCTGCGGATCGTAGCCCGCGCGCCAGGCCATCTGCACCGCCGCGGCGTCGGCGTCCAGCTCCAGTCTGGGCTCGATGCCCTGCCGGAGCGTGTAGGCCAGCATGTCGTCCAGCATGGCCGTGAAGAGCGGCGAACGCATGCCCGCGGCGTTGGGCACGCCGCCCTCGCGGAAGAACTGCGCGGCGCGGGCGTGGGCCCAGCCGTGGCCCAGGGAGAGGTGGGCGATCTCATGGGCCAGCACCAGGGCGAACTGGGCCTCGTTCTCCAGACGGGCGAGCAGGCCGGTGGAGACCATCACCGCCGCGCCGGGCAGGTGGAAGGCCAGCGCCGCCGGGCTCTCCAGCACCACCACGCGGAACGGCGGCAGCGGGCCGGGGGCGTAGCGCGCCACGGCCAGCCCCACGAGGTTGGCGTAGCGTTGCAGGGACATGCCGAAGGCCGGCCGGACCATGCGCCGCGCCACGCGGTCGGCCAGGTTCAGGCCTACGCGGCGCTCGGCGTCGCCGCCGGGGGACGCGGCCGGGACGATGGCCGGGAACTGCGGCGGGCCGTGGCGCAGGAAGGGCTGGGTCGTGGCGTATTCGCCGATGCCGCCGTCCTTGAGGAACTCCGCCAGCTGATCCCGGCTGATCTGCATGTCCACCAGCGCCCAGAGGGCCTCGCTGTCCGGGGACTTCACCGGTCCCTGGGAGCGTGAGCTGCGCGCCGTGTCGGCCATGTCCGCCAGGATGCGGCTCTTCTGCAGGGGCTCGAACAGGCTGGCGACGGCCGGGGCCGGCGGCGTGGCCGAGAGGTGGCCCTGGTACATCCAGCCCTCGTAGCCGTGGTCGTCGCGCACGCGGGCCCAGGGACCGCCGGACTCCAGCACGCGCACCTGCTGGCCGCGCGGCAGCACGGCCAGGACCTGGGCCTCGCCGGAGCGGCCGTCGCGCAGGGGCGCGCCTTCGGTCAGCACCCAGAACGCGGTTTGGGCCAAAACCGGACTGGCGGCCAGCGCCAGCAGAAGCGCGACGAGGACGATGATGCGCGGCGTTTTGTTCATGGCCCGGCCTACCTGTAGTCGCCCGTGAGGGTGAAGGCCCCCCAGTAGCCCGGATGCGGGAAGCGGTTCTTCACGTGGAGCATGGCCCGACGCAGGCTTTCGGCCTTGGGCCGGGTCTGGAGCTCGCGGTAGAACTGCTTCATGAGCATGGCCGTGGAGATGTCGCTCACGCGCCAGAGGCTGGACACGAGGGCGTGGGTGCCGGCGTAGAGGAAGGCCTGGTTGAGGCCCTGGACCTCGTCGCCGCTGGTGACCTTGCCCAGTCCGGTCTGGCAGGCCGAAAGCACGATGAGATCGGCGTTGATCTTCAGGTCGAAGATCTCGGCCGCCTCCAGATCGCCGTCGGCGACCTTCTTGTCCCCGGCCAGCTTGAGGGCCGAGAACAGTGGATTCACCGGGTCGAACTCGCCGTGGGTGGCCAGGTGGATGATGCCGAACTCGCCGATGTGGCCGGCGATCCAGTCCTTGGTGGCCTTCTCGCGGGTCAGCGCCGTCATGTTCGGGTAGTTCCAGGCCAGTGAGCCGACCTCGCGCTCGGCGAAGGGCAGCTCCAGGGACTGGTCGCGCAGGTCCGGGTTGCCCACGGCGAGGACCTTGACGTTGCGCTCGGCCTTGCGCCGGGCCAGGGTGAAGCGGAACACGCTGGCGCTGGGCAGCTGGAACAGCGGCGTGCGGTCCACGAGGTAGTCCCGGCCGTCGCTGAGCGTGGCGAAGGCCAGGGTGTGCAGGGCGTCGTGGGGGATGATGCCCAGCTCCCGCACGCCGGCCAGCCTGGGCAGGGCCGGGGCCACGAGCAGGTCGTAGAGCTGCTTGGAGTAAGTCTCGGCCGGCTCCAGATTCTGGAGCATGCGCCGGTAGGTCAGGATCATCTTGCCCAGGCTGTCGCGGCCGATGCGCGTGCGCGTGAGCGTCACGCCGCCGCCGTCCACGGCCCAGCAGAGCACCTCGTTCGCGGTCACGTAGTAGGTCAGCAGGCCCACGCCGGGCTCCAGGAGCTTCTGGACCTCGGCCAGGCTGAGCGGGTTCACGGAGACCAAGCTGGCGATGTCCGGCCGGCTGGCCTGGAGCTCCAGGAGCACGTCGCGGTATTCGTCCTGCAGGCGCTTCACGCCCTGGCCGTAGACCTGACGCTCGGCCGGGGCCTGGGCGCGGGCGAGCAGCCCTTCCTGTTCGCGCAGGCGGGCGCGCACGGCGGCGATGCGTTCGTACAGGGCGCGGTCCTCCTTGCGCTGGGGATTGCGTTTGGCGTTGCCCAGCAGATCGATGAGGTTGCGCGCGCGGGAGCGCTCGGCCGTGCGGAAGGCCTCGGCCGTTTCGCCCATGTCGGCGAGCAGTGTCACCAGATCCTCGTAGACCACGGACTTGTCGGCGATGAAGCCGTCCTTGAGCTGGTCCACCTTGAGTTCGGCGCGCATGTCCTCGATGATCCCCACGGCCTTTTCCAGCAGGGACCGGGCCTCGGGCTGGCGCTTGGCGGCGATCTCCAGCCGCGCCAGGCCGTGGAGCGCGCGCCACTGGCTGTCGCGCAGGCCCATGGCGCGGGAGAGTCCGTCGGCCTGGCCGAAGGCCGCGCGGGCCTTGTCCGCGTCGCCCAGGGCCAGGGCGGCCTCGCCCTGGGCCAGCAGGATCTTGGTCTGGTTGATGCGGTTGCCGGTGGCGGCCACGATGCCCAGGGCCTCGTCCAGGAGCGGCAGGGCCTTTTTCGGATCGCCCATGCGCGTGCAGGTCTGGGCGATGTTGCGCAGATCGTAGGCGATGGCCCAGCGTGAGCGGATGGCCCGGTCGATGGCCAGGGCCTCGTTCAGGGTCTTCAGCGCCTGCTCGGTCTTGCCCATGTCGCGTTCCACGAGGCCGCGGTTGTTCAGCGTGGTGGCCACCTCGTCCTGGCGGATGCGCAGGGACTTGGCCAGGGGCAGGGCGGCCTCCAGCTCGCGCAGGGCGCGGTCGTGGTCGCCCAGGCTCCACCAGAGCAGCCCGGCGGTGTTGCGGGCCATGACCTCGTCGGCCGTCCAGGCGTTCGTCTCGGCGGCCTTGAGCACCTGCCGCTGCAGGTCGAAGGCCTGCTGGAAGCGCGCCTGCTGCCAGGCGTTGTTGGCCTGCTCCAGGACCACGCGCAGGCGCAGGCGCTCGTTGGCCTTATCCGCGCCCAGGAGCTTCAGGGCCTCGGCGTAGCGGGCGTCGGCCTCGGTGAAGTCGCCCACGAGCCGGGCGCAGCGGCCGATGTCGAGCAGGGCCTGGGCCATGTCGGCCTTGCGGCCGAGCTGCGTATAGAGCGCCAAGGCCTGGCCGTATGCCGCCTTGGCCTGCGGGTATTCCGAGAGGCGCAGGTCGTGGATGCGGCCGATGCTCGAATACTGCCGGGCCAGCAGCTCCTTCGCGCCGGTCTGGCGGGAGACCTTGGCCGCGCTCTCGAAGCGGGCCAGGGCCCGGTCGTACTGAATGGCGTTCTCCAGCACCGCGCCCAGGCTGGACAGGGCCTCAATCTCCTTGGGCGCGAGCTCCAGATTGGCGAGCATCTCCGCGGCCTGCTCCAGGAGCGGCACGGCCTGGCCGTATTGCTCCATGCGGGCGTGGACCAGCCCCAGGCGCAGCAGCGCCTCGGCGTGAGCCGGGGTGTCGGGCTTGGTCTTGGCGACGAGGGCGGCCAGCTCCTTGGCGAAGGCCAGGGACTTGTCGAACTGTTCGGCCGCGTAGGCGCTCTCCCGGCCATAGGCCAGAAGGTCCGGCAGGTAGCGGTCGAACTGGCCGGTGGCGCGGACCACGCGCAGGGCGTTTTCGAACAGGGCCAGGGCTCGGGCGGCCTGCCCGGCCTTGAAGGCGGCCTGTCCGGCGCGCACGTAGCGCGCGAACTGCGAGGCGGCGAAGGCCTGGGCCTGACGGGCGTCCAGGCCGGGATCGCCGAGGAGCAGCCAGGGGGCGTCCGCGGCGTCCTTGGCCCCGGCCTGGAACTTGGCGTCGGCGGCCGAGGCGTCGGCATAGGCGGCGAGGAAGGGCTCCACGAAGCCCTTGCCCCCGGCTGGGGCGACGCCGTTCAGGGGCGTGAGCACGCTCGGCACCCCGTAGAGCGCGAGCAGTTGCGCCGTAAGCGGCGCGTCGCCCGCGGCCGCGCGGGGCAGCACGGCCAGGGACACGTCCTGCATGCGCCCGGCCAGGCCGATCAGCGGCAGGGGCTCGCCCTTGTCCGGGGTCAGGGCCAGGAAGCGCACGGGCAGCTCGTCCGGCCTGCTGGGCGCGGTGGCGGTCAGACGCGCGGCCGGCGCGGCCACGAGGGTGTGGGCCTCGGCCACGGCGGCCGGGAGTTCGGGCGCGGCGGCGTCCACGGTCCGGACGGCGAAGTCCTTGGGCGCGGCGAGCCCGCCCGAGACGAACAGCAGGTTCTTGCGGAAGGGGCGGCGGGCCTTGATCGAGCGGACCATGTGCGCGCCGGACAGGCCCACGGCCCGGGCGGTGCGCAGGTCCTGCGGGGCGAGGGCGGCGGGCTCCTCGAACAGGAGCAGCCGCTGCTCTCCGGCGATCAGCGGCGGCAGGGCCGGACGTTCGCCGCGGCCCAGCTCCACCGCGCGCACGGAGTCCGCGTCGAGGCGGAAGCCGATCCAGCGGCCGCCGGGCAGGAGCGCCAGGCGCAGGGCGTTGACGCCCTTGGGCAGGGATTCCATGAGGTCGATGGCCTCGCCGGGCGCGGCCAGCACGAGGCCGGGCGCGCCGGGGGCTTCCAGCCGGCCGAAGGTCTTGGCCGCCTCCGCCTTCAGCGCGGCCAGCCGGGCGGAGAGTTCGGCGTGGCGGCGGCGCAGGTCGTCGCCCGCGGGCGTTCCCGCGGCGGTCACGGCGGTGTCGGCCGTGGCCGAGAGTTCTGCGGACAGGCCGAAGAGAATGGCCAGCACGTCCTGCTCGGACGGGCTCGCGCCCAGGCGGGCCACGCCGGGCAGCAGCTCGCGGTCCTGGCCCAGGTCGCGCTTGAGGATTTCCTGCTCCTGCTCCAGGCGCAGGCGCAGGGCCGCGCGGTCCGCCTCGGACGCGGCTGCGAGGCGGGCGGTCAGGTCGCGGACGGCCAGCAGGCGCAGGCCCGTGCGGCGCAGGAGCGCCAGCTCCGGCGCGCTGGGGGCGGGCGCGCCCAGACGGCCCATGCGGCCCACGCGCTCCAGCTCGCCCAGGCGCTCCATGAGGTTGTATGCGGCCTCGGCCTTGCGCGCGTCCACGAGTTCGGCCACCAGCGGGGCGAAGGCGCGGGTGATCTCGCCCGGTCCGCAGGCCATGTCGTCCGACGGCAGGGCCTCCACGACGGCGAGGGCCTCCTTGAGCCGGCCCAGGCCGGCCAGGGCGCGCCAGCGGACAGCCGGGATCAGTCCCTTGTCCGCGAGGGCGAGCGCGGCGTTCAGGCTCTCGCCGCGCGCGCCGGCCTCGCCGAGGCGCAGGGCGAGATCCGCGCGGTTGAGCTGCAGGGCGGCGTCGAGGGCCAGGGCCCGGCGCGTGGCCGGGGGGACGTCCTTGAACCATTGCAGCCCCTCGGCCAGACGCTGGCCCGCGCGCGAAAGCAGGTCCATGCGCTCCGCCGCAGCGCCGGCGTCGCCGGCGGCCGCGCGTTCGGCCAGGGCCATGTCGTGGGCGGCCATGAGGTTGGCGAAGGCGGGCAGGACCAGGGAGTCGCGGCCTGGCGCAGCGCCGCGCAGGGCCTGCGCGGTCTGGGCCTCCAGACGGCGCAGGGCCGCCTGGCGCGCGTCCGTGTCCTTGTCGCGGGGCATGGCCGCCAGCGCGGCGGCCAGATCGACGACGTTGAGCGAGGCGCTGACCGCGTTCTTCAGCTCCAGGGCCAGCTCGGCGGAGCGGCGGAAGCGGTCGAAGGCCGCGGCCTCGCCGCCCAGGGAGTTCTCCAGCAGGCCCGCGCGGTGCAGCAGCAGCGCCGCGCCGAAGAGATCCTGCGGGGCCACCGCGCCCTTCTCGAAGGTCCTGGACTGGCGTTCCACCAGGGCCAGGGCCTCGCGCGGGCGGCCGCGCTCCGTGGCGATGCGCGCCAGGAATGTCTCGGCGATGCGCTGCTCCTGGGCGGCGCTGAAGCCGTAGGCGGCCTGGGACGCCGCGCCCTTGTCCACGGCCACGTCGATGTCCAGGTTGATCAGCCCGGTCTTGCGGCCGCCGCCGCGCTTGTCGGCGACGCCGTATTTCTTGAGCAGCTCCGGGATGCGGCGGAAGCCGTCCTCGGCCTGGGCCAGGAGCCGGTCGCGCTCCGCGCCGGTGGTCAGCCCGGCCTGCATGTAGGCGTTGTAGGCCACGGAGCGCTGGTTGGCCGCGAGGTTCCGGTTCAGCCCCAGGGCGGTGTTCAGCTCCAGGGCCTTTTCGAAGGCCTCGCGGGCCTCCCTCCAGCGGCCGGCCTCCTGGCGGGCCAGGCCCAGGCGGTCATAGAGCTCGGCGCGCAGCTGCACGAAGCGCGGCGGGAAGCCCAAGGCCTCGCGCACCTTGCCCGCCATGACGGCGAGGGTCTGCGTCTGCGCCTCGCGGTCCTCGGCCTTCATGAGTCTCGGCAGGTCGGCGGCGATGCGCTCCTGCTCGGCCAGCAGGCCCGTGACGGCCGTGACGTAGACGTTCCAGCCCGGGTCCGGCGGCGGCCCGGCGGGCTTGATGCTGGCCTCGAAGAGCCGGTTGTTCAGCTCGGACTGGCGCGCGGCGACGAGCTTGGCCCGCTCGGCTGCGTCCGTCCGGCCCAGCGCCGGGGTGAGCACGCGGTCGAACACGAACTTGCCCATGCGCCCGAAGACCTCGGAGGCGTACTTGGGCTGGATGCGCCGCTCCACCAGCTCCAGGGCCTTGGTATAGGCCGCGATGGGCTGCTCCGGCTCGCGCGCCTGGAAGGCCGCGGCCCCGAGGCGCTGGTAGAACAGGATCTCGGTCTCCTCGTTGTCAAAGGCGACCTTGGACTCCAGGCGCTTGCGGTATTCCTCGAAGGCGTTGGCGTACTGGCCCAGGAGGAAGTGCGTGTTGCCGATGTTCAGGTCGAGGTTGGCGGCATTTTCCGGATTCGTCGTGCGGGCGTTGAGGAAGCGCGCGCGCTGGTACGACTCCAGGGCCGACTCCAGCCGGCCGCGCTCCTTGTGCACGGTCTCCAGCACTTCGTCGATGTAGCCCAGGGTCTGGTGGAAGTATTCCACTTGGCCGTTCTTGCGGATGGCGCGGCTGACGAGGTCGCGGGCCTCCAGGAGCGGGGCCTTGCCGTTTTGGTAGGTCAGGGTCAGGCCCGTGGCGTAGAGCAGGGTGGCGTCGTCGGGCTTGGCCGCCAGCTTCCGGCGGTATTCGGCCAGGGTGGCCGGGATGGCGCGCAGGGCGTCGGCGGCGCGGATCAGGCCCCGGTGCGCGGGCACGAAGTCCGGGTCTTCGCGCAGGAGCCCGCCGAAGATGGCCCGGGCGGAGGGAATCTCGCCGATGCGCAGCAGATAGTCGCCCGCGGCGACGGACTTGCGCAGGTGCGCGGCCTTGGCCAGGCGGTACAGGCGGTCCTCGAAGGGCCGGCCGGCCATTTCGGTTTCGTAGAGGTCCAGGGCCTGATGGAAGCGCTCCTCGCGGTAGAGGATCTCGGCCAGGGACAGACGCGCGGCCGCGAGCTGGGTGGCGGCCTGCTTGTTGTCGCGCGCGGCGTCGATGGATTGCCGGTAGGCGTCCTTGGCCTTGGTCCATTCGTCGGCCGCGAAGTAGACGTCGCCCAGGCGGTTCTGCGCGCCCAGGGAAAGCTTGGGCAGGCTGGTGCGATACTGCTCGGACAGGAGCGCCAGGGCCTGGGCGCGGTCGTCCAGCTTCTTGCCCGCGCCGGCGAGGGTCTGATCGATGACCCGCGACACGGCGAGGTCGGCCCAGGGGCCGTCTTCGGGATGCTCGGCGATGACCCGGGCGTAGAGCGGCAGCACGGCCTGGATCTGGCCGATGCGCGCGAAGGTCTCGGCCTTGAGGAACAGGGCCTCGGCGGTCTGCTCCGGGGTGCGGCCGGAGGCCGCGAGCTGGGCGTCAAGCAGGCGCAGGGCCTCGGTGAGGGCGCGGCTGTCGCCGGATTGTCCCACCAGGAGCCGGGCCTGTTCGATGCCGGCCTGGCAGCGCACGCGGGCGTCGGGCTGGCCGGCGGCCAGACTGGCCAAGTCCTTCAGCGCGGCGGCCAGGGCCGCCTGGCGGGCCCGGTCGTTTTGGGCCTGCACGCGGTTGGAGGTGGCCTGGAGCACGGCCAGGCGCACCAGCGCAAACCCGGACTCCGGCTGCGCATTCAGCGCGGCCGCGGCCGTGTGGGCGATCTGGGCGGAGCGCGTGAGGCCGAGGGCCTCGTACTGCCGGCCCTGGGCGTAGAGGGCCCGGGCGGCGATGGCGCCCGCGTCGCCGGCGGCGTCGGCCGCGCGGCCGTAGGCCAGGATGGTCAGGTGACGGTCCAGGGGCGTCTGCGCGGCCAGGGTGTCGGCCAGGGCCAGGAGGTCCGCCGCCGGCCGGGCCGGGATCTCGCCCTCGGGCGGCAGGGCCCAGAGGTTCATGGGGCCGCTGCGCGTGGACAGAAAATACAGCCTGCCGCCGGCCGGGATGGGCTCGGCGTCCGGATGCTGCGCCGAGGTGAGGGCCTGGACCGCGCCGCCGGGCTGCGCCACGCGGGCGATGACCGGCTGGAGGATGACGCTCTGGACCTGGGCCGCCCCGTTGACGAACAGCACGGAGCCGTCCGGGGCGAAGCGCGGCGCGGCTTCGGCCTGACCTCCGGGCGTGAGCTTCACGGCCGGGCCGTCGGGCAGGGCCATGACGTACACGGCGCTGCCGCCCCCGCGCGCGGAGGTGAAGGCCAGGCGCCGGCCGTCGGGCGAGACGGCCGGGGAGGCGGCGTCGCCGCCCGTGGCGATGACGCGGGGCGCGGCGTTGGGCGTGGCCAGATCGAGGGCCACGATGCGCCGCGCAGTCTCGCCCTCAAGACGCTGGTGGAAATACAGGGTGCGGCCGTCGGGCGAGAAGCAGGGCGCGCCGTCCTCGCTGTCGCGGCCGGTGAGCTTCGTCGGCTTGGCCTCCGGCGCGGTCAGGTCGAGGAGATAGATGTCGCCCTTGACGTCATCCTCGGCCCCGACGAAGGCCAGACGCCGGCCGTCGGACGAGAGCGCGGGCGAAAGCCGGTCGGCCAGGGCGGGCGCGAGGCGGCGCGGCAGGCTGGGCAGGGAGGGGTCCAGCGGCCGCAGCCAGAGTTCGCTGTAGCCGTTGTTCAGCCGCGTCAGCGCGAGCCATTTGCCGTCCGGGGTGATGTCGGCCTGCTGCACGTCGCCGGTCTCGAAGCTGACCTGCTCGGGCAGGTTCACGTCGAGCCTGCGGGGCGCGGCGCGTTTGGCGGCCGGGCGCAGGGCCTCGTCCACCAGCGCCTTGGCTTCCTGGGCCGTGGCGGCCGCGGCCGGCTTGGCCGTATTCGCGGCGGGCAGCGTTCCCGGCAGCAGCAGGGCCGCCAGGAGCGCGCCGGCCAGCAGTCGCGTGTGCCGCGGCGCGTTCATCGCTTCACCGTCCAGGTCCCGTCGGGGTTCTGGAGGCGGTCGCCCGGCCGGGCCGTATCCGTCGCGAGCTTGGCGAACACGGCCCGCACCTTGGGCATGTCGGCCGGGGTCAGGGCCGCGTTGGTCTCCACCGCGCGGCGCATGACCACCTCGCGGGCGGCGTTGACCTCGGCGACCACGGCGTCGAATTCCTTTTGGCCATAGCGCGCGGCGAAGTCCTTCAGGTCGTCCGGGACCTTGGCGCGGTCCATGCCCAGGGCCTTCAGGAGGCCCTGGTTGCTCTCGCCCACCCAGCCCAGGCGCTTGAAGGCGTCCACGTCGTCGGCGTGGAAGGAGAGCACCTGCATGGCCGTGACGGCGTCCTGCTGTTCGCCGCTCCGCTTGAGCGGGGTCTGGATGCGGCCCAGGGGGTCCACCCCGCGCACCGAGGCCACGAGCAGGGTCTCCTCGGACAGGGAGTCGTAGGAGCCGAGGATTTGGTTCTCCAGTGAGGTGCGTTCGCTGGCCACGTTGACCTTGACCTCGGCCAGGGTGCAGCCGGCCAGCAGACCGGCCAGGGCCAGGGGGGCGGCGATGCGGAGGGCGCGTTTCATGGCGTTACTCCTTGCTTGCGGCGGGTTGCGCGACGCGCAGGGCCTTGCCCCGGTCGCGGCAGATGACGTTTCCGGACGCGGCGTCCAGGGCCCGGATCAGGTCCGGCACGGCGGCCAGGGGTTTGGAAAGCTTGTCCCGGATGGGCAGGTTGGCGATGTTCAGCCGATCCACGGGCGGCAGGTCGAGCTGGAAGCCCTTGACCTCCACCGCGCCGGTGAGGCTGAGGTTGCCGTAGGCGATGGCCGCGCGCAGCCAGCGCGGGTAGCCCATGGCCATGAGCCGGCGCTGCTGCACGATGGTCTCGTTCTGCTCGTCCGGGTCCAGGGCGTAGAGCATGCGCTCCAGGGTGCGCGGGCCGATCTTGGTGATGTCCGCCCGCAGGGACAGGCGCTGGAGCAGGGTCTCCGGGTCGGGCGTCAGCGGCACGGACAGGCTGACGCGGCCGGAGGTCTCGGCCCGGTCGCCCAGGTCCCGGGCGGCCTTGGCCGGGAACAGGCGGCCGGGGTCCACGCCGGTGAAGGCCACGTCGGCCTCCAGGCTGTAGCGGCCGGCGGCCTTGCGCAGGTTGGCCCCGCCCAGGATGCTGCCGCCCAGCAGCCCGGCGCGGAAGGAGCGCAGTCCGGGCACGGCCGAGGCGGTGTCCACCTTGATCTCCACGTCGCGCAGGTCCAGGGGCAAGGGCCCGGCCTTGAGCTGGGCCCGGCTCAGGCTCAGCACGCCCAGGCCCTGCTGGCCGGCGTCCGGGGCCAGCAGCCCGGCCAGGGAGCGGCCGTCCGGGCGCGCCGGGGCGGACGTGGGAAACTGGTCGAAGACCTGCTCGGACAGGGGCGTCAGCTCCGGCTCCGCGTCGCCGGGGCAGATCAGTCCCTTGGCGATGCCGAAGCGGCGCTGGAAGCGCAGGGAGCTCTTGAGCCCGCTGAGGCTCAGATCCGGCCCCAGACGCAGGTCCAGGCCGGGGCTGAGGAGCCGCGCGGCCACGGTCAGGCTGCGTCCGCCGGAGAGTCGGATGTCCGCGCCGGCCTCCACGCGGCCGGAGCCGCCGATGGCGGCGGCCTTGCCGTGCCTGGCCGGCAGGGCCTGCAACGCCCCCGCCAGCCGGAAGCCGAGCGTGGCGTCCAGGTGCTCCAGGGCCGCCGCGGGCTTGTCCTCGCGGTCGAGCACCAGATCCAGCTTGTCCAGCACGAGATTGAGGCTCTGCTCCAGTTCGTGGCCGTTCAGGCGCAGCGATTCCATCACCTGGGCCGAGCGGCCGCCCTGCTGCTTGGCGTCGATGCTGACGAGGCCGCGCAGGGGCCGATCCAGCGCGCCCAGGCCGGGCAGCGCCTCCAGCGGTCCGAAGGCCAGCGCGCCGCTCAGGCTGGATTCCTGCGCGCCGTTTTTGGTGCTCAGGCGCAGGGGCTTGGGCGTGCTCAGGCCGCGCAGGCGCAGGACTTCCGTCCGCTTGCCCGGCTGCGGGGCCAGCGGCCAGTCGAGGTTCAGGTCCTTGAGCGTCAGCTCGGCCTCCGCCTGGCGCAGAAAATTCAGCTCCTTCAGCTGCTGGGCGATGGTCCGCGGGGCGGCGGCCTGCGGCTTGCCTTGCGGCGGTTGCGACAGCGTGGCGGCGAGCTTCCAGTCGGCGGACAGCGCGCCGGAGGCCTTGACGTCCCGGGGGGCGAAGGCGGCGGCCAGGGCGAGCAGCCGTCGCGCGTCGAGCGTGACCGTGCCGTCGCTGACCACGTCGCGGGCGGCCGGGCCGGAGAGGCTCAGGCGGGCCGAGCTGTGCAGCGCGCCGCCGAGATCCAGGCCGATGAGCGCGTCGCGCACGGACGGGGCCAGGGGCGCGCCCTCCGCCGGCCGCGTGAGCCGGATTTCCGGGGCCGTGACGCGCAGGCTGAGCGGCGTCTCGATGGCCGGCTTGCCGGGCGTGGTCACGAGAACTTTGGGCGCGGCGACCTCCAGCGCGTCCAGGCGGACGTCGATGGATTTGCCGGCGTGCAGCTCCGCGCGCAGGCGCAGCCGCTTGCTCAGGGCCGGCGCGGCGGCCTTGCCCTTGGCCTCCAGGCCGCGCGCCTCGGCGTCCAGCTCGACGTCGGCCGCGCCAGTCAGGCCGAACAGCGCGGCCTTGTCCGGGGCGATGCGTTCGGCGCGGACATCCAGGCGTTTGATGTCCGCCCCGGCCAGGGTCACGGGCGTCTTGCCCTCCAGGCGCACGCCGGAAACGCGCGCGGCGGCCCGGAGCGTCAGCTCGCCGGGCTCCGTTCCGGGCAGCGTGGCCTCGGCCGCGTCCACGGCGAACTGCGCGCGCTCCACGCCGAGCGCGCCGGAGGCGTCCCTGCGGGCGATGCGCGCGGCCTCCAGGACGAGCTTGCCAACCTTGGCCGCGATCTGCGGCTTCACATCCGTGGTCTCGGGCAGCTGCACGGTCGCGCCCAGGCTCTCGGCCCTGACGCTTGCCGAACCGACGCCCAGGCCGGGCGGCAGGAAGGTCCGGGCCGCCGCGAGGAGCGGCGTCAAATCCAGGTCCAGCGGCTTGACCTCGGCCGCGAGCTGCGGCCGGCCGTCGCGCAGGCCGTCCACCCGCGCCTGCCAGCGGGCCTGCGTCCTGCCGGCCATGTCCAGGCTGCCGGGCAGGACGAGCGTCTCCGCGGCGCAGTCGAAGTCGGCCTCCTGCAGCAGGCTCAGGGACAGCGGACCAAAGGACTTGGCCCCCAGCGGTCCCTTGGCGGCGCGCAGGGCGTCGGCGAAGAGCACGAGGGCGGCGTTCACCCGGTCCTGCGCTGGCCGGCCGAGGCTCAGGCCCAGGGCCAGCTTTCCGGAGGCTTCCGGCAGACCCTCGGCGAGTTTGCCGTAGGCCGTGGCGCAGGCGCCGAGGTCCGCGCGCAGTTCGGCTTTCACGCCGTCCGCCAGATCGCCGTGCAGGGCGGCGCGCGCGCCCGGCGCGCTCAGCTCGAAGTCCAGCTTGGCCCGCGCGGCGTCAAGCCGTCCGGCGGAGTCGCAGAGGTCCGCGAGCTTCACGTCCAGGCGCACGGGCTCCAGAGGCTTGCCGTCCACGGCCGGGTCGAGGGCTGCGAGGCAGGTGACGGGCGCGCTCTTGATGCTCGGCGCGTCGAGGCGGAAGCGCATGTTGCGCAAATCCAGCGGGGCGCTCGCGCCCGGAAGCTCCAGCCGGGCCTCGCCGTCCGAGAGGTCCACGCGGACCGTGGCGTCCAGGGGCAGGGCGATGGGCGAAAGCCCGGCGCGCAGGATGGCGAAGGTCTGGCGCAGGAGCTGCGGCAGCGGCTTGCTGGGCTCCGGCGGTTTCTTGGGGATGACGAGATGCAGGCGCAGGCCCTGGAGCTCCAGCGCAAGGACGGCCCGGCCGCGCAGGAGCGCGAGGATGCCGGCCTCGGCGTGCAGCCGCTCCAGGGCGCAAAGGAACTCCGGGTCGGCGGGACCGCCCTGGCCGATGCGCAGGCCTTCCAGGCGTAGGCCGCCGCTCCAACTGAAGTCCAGGCGCTGGAGGCTGGCCGGTTTGCCCGTGGCCTCGGTCAGGGTCTGGACGATTTTTGCGCGCGCAAAATTCGAGGACAGCGCAAGGGGCAGGCAGAGCAGCGCCACGGCCAGCAACGCGGCAAGAGCCCCAAGGGTTGCGAGGAGTCTCCGCAACGTCTTGGAAAGGTGGCGTTTCTTCTTTTTCTTCGGCGCATCGTCGTGGGACATGGCCGCTCCGTTGCACGGCAAAACCGCGCGGAAGGGGGACGAGGTACCCCTGAATTTTGCAAGAATCGCGCACAGGTTGCAATGCTTTTCCGTGAAGATTCACACTCCGCTTCTTGGCCGCATAATTGCTAGGAATGGTAGTCACGAACTCAAGCCAAGGAGTGGGAGACCCTCATGCAGCAGAAGTCGGCTTACGCATATGCGTTGGCATCATTGGGTATCGGCGTCGGGGCGGCGGTGCTGGCCCTGTTCGGCCCGGAGGCCGGAGACCTCCATCTGGACCAGAATGGTTTGACATTTATGCAATCGTTCTGGCTGGGTTGGGGACGTTACGCGCTTGCCGCGGTGCTGCTTATCCTGCCGGCCATTCCGCTACGTATGTTTGTTTCCATGCGAAATCATTTGTATAAGTTGCGCACGGACCCGCGACTCGCCACCGGCTCCGGACTGAATCCCGGTCCGGAAGGCGACGACGAATTTGTCATGCTCAATGGGGCGGTGGACAGTATTGTCAGCCAGCGCGACGCGTTGCTGGCCCGTAGCGCCGAGCTGGAGCGCCGGCTGGAGCAGGAGGCCCGGGCGGCCCGAAACGCCTGCGACGACGCCATCACCGCGCGGGAGCGCGCCGAGGCCTCGCGCCGCGGCGGGCTGCTTTCCGCGGCCAAGACATTGGGCGCGGCCATCGGCGGCATCCACGCCTCCTGCCGGGAGCTGCGCGCCATGTCCGAGTCCACGGGCAAGGGCGCGCAGGAGCAGCAGGAGCTCATCGGCGACGCCGTGGGGGTCATGGACCGCCTGGACGAGGCCGTGGCCCAGATGCTCCGGCGTTCGGACCGCGCCGTCGGCCAGGCGGAGACGGCCCAGGGCAAGGCCAGCGAGGGGGCCGGCGTGGTGGAGCAGACCGTGGCGGCCATCCGCGTGGTGGAGCAGAAGGCCGAGGATCTGGCGGGCGTCGTGCGCGAGCTGGGCAGCCAGGCCCAGGCCGTGGAGAAGATCATGGAGGTCATCCGCGACATCGCCGACCAGACGAATCTGTTGGCGCTCAACGCGGCCATCGAGGCCGCCCGAGCCGGCGACGCCGGCCGCGGCTTCGCCGTGGTGGCCGACGAGGTCCGCAAGCTGGCCGAAAAGACCATGCACGCCACCAGCGAGGTGGCCCAGCGCATCGGCGGCATCCAGCAGGGCGTGCAGCGCACCGAGGCGGACATGCGGGAGACGGCCGATCGCGTGGACGAGGCCGTCCGGCTGGCCCAAGGCTCAGGCGCTTCCCTGCACGAGATCGTGGAGCTGGCCGGGGGCACGGCCGGACACATCCGCGACATCGCCGAGGCCGCGCGCGAACATGCCGAGACGAGCGGCCGCATCGGCGCGCTGGTGCGCAAGGTCAGCGGCATCTCCGAGACGAGCCGCCAGGGGGCCCAGGGCGCGGTGGACTCCGTGGCCGGGTTGCTGCGGCGGGTGGAGGGGCTGGAGTCCATGAACGCGGTGTTCCAGCTCATCGGCGGCGGCGGAGTCCAGCGCATCGTGGAGGAGCTGGCGGCGGATCGGGCCGTCCGCTCCATGCGCCGCGTGGAGCAGGAGCAGGCCATGCGCGAGGCCCTTCGCCGCAACCAGTCCTTCGAGCTGCTCTACATCACCGACGCCGGCGGCCGGCAGGTGGTGTCCAACATCGGGCGCGGGACGCTGGGCGTGCAGGAGGACAAGGCCGCCTGCGGCCGCGACTGGTCCGGGCGGCCCTGGTTCCGGGAGCCGGCGGAAACGCGCGCCACGGCGGTCTCTGAAGTTTACGTGTCCAGCGCCACGGGCGAGAACTGCATCACCGTGTCCACGCCGCTGACGGACGATGGCGGCGCGCTCATCGGCGTTTTGGCCGCGGACGTGAACCTGGGCCAAGCCACGGCCGCCGAAGGACGCTAGACGCGCGTCACTTCAGCTTGATGACGCCGCAGGATATGCGTGCGCCGCTGGCGCCGTCCGGCTGGGTGGTGAAGTTGTCCGGGCGGGCGGTGATGATCACGCTGCGGCCGGCGATGCTCGTGGGGCCTTCCTCCACGGTCATGACGTCCATGCGCGCCTCGAAGCGGGCGGTGCCGTCGGCCCCGGCGGTGAGCATGGGCAGGTCGCCCAGGTGGCTGGACTTGCCGCCCGGCGGGCCGTGGCGCTTGCCGAAGGGATTGAAGTGCGGTCCGGCGGCGGTCGCCGCGCTGCCGGAGCAGTCGCCGTAGACGTGGATGTGCAGGCCGTGCGCGCCGGGCGTGAGTCCGGTGAACGCGCCCTTGATCAGCAGATCCGCGCCCGTCTGGGCGAAGGTCATGGTTCCGGCGGCGGTGTTGCCGTGCGTGGGCCGGAGGGTCGCCTCGGCGGTGGTTGTTCTGGGCGCGCAGGCGCACAGGAGCGTCAGCGACAGAAGGGCGAGGGGAAGTTTCTGCATGCGGCCTCCGTTTTCGCCGCATGATGCAGGAATCGTGCGCGGGCCTGCGCAGGGCGGCCGCCGCCGGGGCGGCCGAGCCCTGCGATGGCGCGGATTAGCGCGCCTTTTTGCCCAGCATGACGAACTGCGTGCAGCGCGCGATGCCGTCGCGTTTGAATTTTTCCTGGACCTGGAACGCGGCTTCCTGCAGGCGGCCGTATTGGGGCAGCCGGCTGGTTTTGCGCACCTTGTCGCCCAGCTTGGCGACCTTGGCCGCCAGCTTGTCCCTGAGTATCGGGTCGGTCTCGTAATCGCAGAACATGCGCACGTCGGTCAGCGGCAACGTCGAAAACACGGCCGCCAGTTCGTCCCTGGTCATGGTCTTGCCGTGATATTCACCCAGCAGGGTGTCGATTTCGCCGCCCAGGTGGTGCAGCATGGTGTGCGTCTGCTGCGCGGCGTCCTGGCCGTCGCTGATCATCTCGTTGATCAGCAGCGTGCCGCCGGGCCTGAGCACGCGGAGCATCTCGCGGAGCACCGGCTGGAAATCGGGCAGGTGGTGCAACGTGTTGGAGATGCAGACCAGGTCGAAGGCGCCGTCCGGGGAGTCGAGACGGAGCGCGTCCATGAGCCTGAAGGTGATGCCCTCAAGCCCGGGCAGTTTGGCGGCCTCGTCGATGACCGCCTGGCTGTTGTCGATGGCGATGATTTCGCCGTGCCTCTTCAGTCCGTCGCGCAGCTTGACGGCGAATTCGCCGTAGCGGCTGCCCACGTCCAGGGCGGCCGAGGATTCCATGGTGCCGAGGACTTCTTTCAGCTGTTTCATCGGGTCGTCTCTCATGGAGGTCCGGGCTGCGCAACATCGGTTGCGCAGCCCGGAGTATAGGGGGGAATGGCTCGTGGGGCGCCAGGGGGGACTTAGCCGCGGATACCGAAGATCACCCAGATGCCGACCATGACGATGGTGGTGACGAGGGGAATGACCACCGTGACCATGCCGATGTCGGGATAGGACTTCCTGTGGGTCAGGCCGCAGATGGCGAGCAGGGTGATGACGGAACCGTTGTGCGGCAGGGAGTCGAGACCGCCGGAGGCCATGGCCGCCACGCGGTGCAGCAGTTCAAGGCTGATGCCCATATCCAGGCACATGCGGCTGAGCATGTCGCCCATGCTTTCCAGGGCGATGCTGATGCCGCCGGAAGCGGAACCCGTGATGCCGCACAGGACGCTGATGACGATGACCACCGCGAAGAGCGGGTTGCCGCCGGACACGTGCTCGATGAGGAAGTCGCGGATCGTGGCGAAGCCGGGGAGCGACGAGATGACGCCGCCGTAGCCGACTTCGGAGGAGATGTTCATGATGGCCAGCAGGGAGCCGATGGTGCCGGCGTTGAGGGTGCTGGCGAGGTTCTTGCGCGTGTGGAACTGCTTGCGGCCGATGACGATGACGAGAAGGATGGCCACGATGAGGGAGGTGATGAGCGCCCAGGTCGTGACCGGGATGCCCTTGGAGGCAAGGCTGTGGCCCTTGGTGGCGGCCATGATCATGATCGAGGGATCAAAGGTCTTGTACCACTTGGTCAGGACGATGTTGAGGATGAACATGACCACGAGGGGCACCAGCGCGAGGTACGCGTTGGGCAGGGCCATGGATTCGTCGAACTTGCTCGTCCGCTCGTCCGGGTCGCCGAAGCCCTCCGCCGCCTTGACCTTCTTGATGCGGTAGAGCAGCCAGGCGATGGACAGGCCGCCCATGAGCACCGAGCCGCAGATGCCGAACACGGGAGCGGCGTAGAGCGTCGTCTTCAGGTAGATGGTGGGCAGCATGTTCTGGATGGTCGGCGTGCCGGGGATGGACGTCATGACGCATCCGAGGGAGCCGGCGGCGATGCAGCCGGGGATCAGGCGGCGGGGAAAACCGCCGCGCTGGAACATGGTCAGCGCGAAGGGATAGATGGCGAAGGTCACGACGGTGACGTTCACGCCGCCGTAGACCAGGGCGCCGGTGGCGAGAATGACCGCCAGGGGCGCGCGCTGTTCGCCGAGCTTGTCGATGATCAGGTTGGCGATGGAGCGGGCGGCGCCGCTTTCCTCCATCACCTTGCCGAAGACCGCGCCCAGCAGGAAGATGGGGAAGACGTTCTTGATGTATCCCGCCGCCTTGATCAGGAACAGGTCGGTGTAGGTCGGCAGGATGGGGAGGCTTGCCGTGACTGCGGCCACGATGGCGCACACAGGCGCAAAGAGGATGACCGGCAGTCCACGATAAGCGATAAATATCAGCAGGATGAGTGATAGTAAGACACCGAGAACCATGGCCCTTCCCTTTTGTTATAGGTCCTGAAATACGTTGTGGCTGCTTCTCCCTGCGGCCTACTTCACGTAGGTCGCCTCCAGCGAACGGATCTGCGTCAATCCGATGAGATTGTTGAACTCCTCAAAGGTCACCATGTCCTGCATCAGCCCGGCGGTGCCGCCCTGGGCCTTGAGCCCGTTCATGAGGCTGAACATGGCCTTGCACGTGGCGTAGGTGGAGGCGGTGGGGAAGATGACGATCCGGAAGCCGATTTCCTGCAGCTCCTGCGCGGTGAGGAGCGGCGTGCGGCCGCCTTCGACCATGTTGGCCAAGCAGGGCTTGTCGAACGAAGAAACGATGAGGCGCATCTCCTCCACGGACTCGGGCGACTCGATGAACAGCACGTCGGCCCCGGCTTCGGCATAGAGCTTGCCGCGGCGGATCGCCTCGTCGATGCCGTGCACGGTGCGGGCGTCCGTGCGGGCGACGATGACCATCTCGGAATCTTCCCTGGCCGCGACCGCGGCCTTGATTTTGCCCACCATCTCCTCGGCGGGGACGACCTGGCGGCCCGTCATGTGGCCGCACTTCTTCGGGGCGACTTGGTCTTCCAGCTGGATGGCCGCGACGCCGGCACGCTCGTACATGCGCATGGTGCGCATCACGTTGATGGCGTTGCCGAAGCCGGTATCGCCGTCGGCAAAGACACCCACGCCTTCCGGGATGAGCAGGTCGACGAAATTGGCGGCCCGTGTGGCCATCTCGGTCTGGGTCATCAGGCCAACGTCAGGGTAGCCCAGGTGGCTGGCGGACTGACCATAACCGGTCATGTAGACGACGGGGAAACCCGTTTTGGCGATGATCCGGGCGGTGAGAGCGTCGTGTGCGCCGGGGGCCACGACGATTTGATCTCCTGCCAAGAGTTCACGCAAGCGCGTTCTAACTTTCATGCTCAGACTCCGGAATTGGGGTAGTGGTTAACCTCTGCAGTTGAAGAGGATACAGCAACATTGGGAAGCGCGGATCCGATTTCGAAACTTATTACGCCAGTACATTAGACAAATATTTAATGGCATATGTCTTGAACTGCACGGTATCCACAAACAATCTTGAAGCGTATCGCAAAGAAATGTACCCGAAGCGCATTCACTGCAGTCAGCCGTTGCGCTTCATCAGTGATCTGCGCCTGAGCAAGATCAATGCCGAACCTGCAAGCCGGAGAATTCGGGTTTCAAGGGGTTGGGCAACGCGGCGGGGAAGTGTATAAATTTTAATCAACACACTAATTTTGTACGACATTTTATTTTGAGGGGACTGGGCTTCGGCTGTACGCGTGGTGTGTGCTGGCGCCAAGGATAAGCGCCAAGCGGAAGGACGATTTGTTATGCTTTTCAGAATTGAAACGTAGGCGTCTGCGGAACGTTTCAAATGTGCAATCACATAATATACTAAAAACATTCAATAAAAAATCAATCGAAAAAAGTCCCGCTTTGTCGCCCGCAGACGGATTTCCCTCTATTCCCAGCGGGAATCCTACAAAATCGTTTTCTTGCGGCTACACTGGCGTTGGTATTTCATAATTGAAACGAAATGGTTTGTGCTTGCGTCCGGTCGGGCTGCTCCGCTGTCCATGTCACGCGTAAATTTGTGCGAGTAATTCCCGTTGCGGTACTAAAATTTTATAATTTCGGTTGGTTGCGTGTTGTTTATCGATTCTCAAAAATTCCTGCGCAACATGGCGAAAGTGCTGGCACCGTTCTTGCTTTTAAACAATTGCATAAAGTACGTATATTGTGACAGTGCCCGCAGGCGGATAACGCACCTCTATGTCTCGCATATAGTATGGAGGAACACGATATGGATTTTTCGTCGATTTATGCTCTTGCGGATGAGAAAAAACTCACCTTCGGTGCCCTTACAATTGACGATTGCATCGAACTGGCCAACGCTGCAAAGTGCAAGGTCAGCGATGTCGTCCTTGCTGAAGCAATGAAAGTCAGCAAGGTGTCCTATGAAGAAGTCGAGACGAAGGTCCTTGCCGCTTACGAACATAATCTGAAGGCCGCCGCCGTAGGCGCCGATACCGGGAAAAGCTTCATCATGGGCACTGTCGGCAAGGAGCTGTCCGGAACCGACGCACCAAAGCTCATCGACGATTCCTTCGTCAACAGTATTCTGGTGCATACCCTGTCGACGCAGGTAGGCAACCACGAAATCGGCGTGCAACCGTGTGCCGGAACGGGCGATTCCTGTCCGTACACCGGATTCATGAAAGCGGTCATCGAATCGGGAGCGGACAGGGCGACCCTGGTGCATGTCGCCGCGCTCCTGTCCAAGGTCGGCTCGCTGTATCGCGTGGCCAAGAGCTCCACCGGCTGCAATCTTGAAGGCTTCGGCGCGGGCGCTCCGGCGCTGGCCGCCGCGTTTGTCGAGCTGGAGGGCGGCACGCCTGCGCAGCTCGGCCACGCCATGACCCTGGCCATTTCCCCCACCATCGCCGTGCCGTGCACGCCGCGGGTCATGGTCCCCGGCCTGTGCGCCACGCACATCGGCGGCGCCGTCCTCGTGGCCTGCCTGGCCAGCCACCTGGCCATGCGCACCCACTCGCTGAACGTCACCGTGCCCGTCGACGTGATGATGGCCATGGCCGCCGCGGTGCACCCGCTGTCGGCCAAGCACGTCGTGCCCGTGGTCAACCGCTACATGCAGCCCTTCTTCAAGACCCATCCCGGCGTGGAGGTCTTCATCGACGACGCGGTGAAGGCGGAGGAAAAGGAGCGCATCAGCGCCATCCTCAAGCAGGCGAAGGAGGAGACGCGGGCCCTGGCCGCCAAGAGCCGGAGCATCCTCAATCCCTTTGGCCTTGCGGTCGTCGGCGGTTCGAGCCAGGCCGTGGGCTCCCCCACCAATACGGGGCGCATCGCCTTCGCCCTGGCCCAGCGCCAGGGGCTGAAGAAGCCCGCCAAGGTGCTCATCGAGCTCTATCCCGAGCTGTTCCTGCGCCGCGGCATCAATATCCCCGGCATCCTCATGGCGGCGCTGTACGGCTCGGACACCTCCGACGGCGCGACCTACCGCACGGTGATGGACCGCGTGACCAAGGAGCGCGTCGCGGTCGAAATCCGCATGGTCTCCGACCGGCCGCAGCTCCAGAAGGTCACCGTGTCCTATGAGAACGGCGAGGTGATGGTGGCGGCGCTGAACCGCGGCGGTGCGCGGCTCGTGCTCCTGGAAAGCAGCGCTGGCCTTGAGGCCGCCCGTGAAGTCGCCCAGGCCCTGGGCATCGAAGTCGTCGAATAGCGCGGCGCATGACCGAACAGGGTGTAGAATGAACAACGAAATGAACATCATCGAAAAATACCTGGCCAGGGCCGCCGGGGTGGACGCGCTGGAGATGGGGCAGGACATCCGCTGCGCCGTTGATCTGGTGGTCTCGCACGACGTCACCGCGCCCATGGCCATCTCCCGCTTCCGCGAGATCGGCGTGGACCACGTGTTCTCCAAGGACGGCGTGGTCATGGTCATGGACCACATCGTGCCCGCCGCCACCGTCAAGGCGCGCGAGGGGCAGTGGGCCATGAAGGACTTCGCCGCGCAGTACGGCATTCCGCTGTACCAGCGCTCCGAAGGCGTCGTCCATCAGCTGGTCGGCGAGCGGCATCGCCTTGCGCCCGGCGGCATCGTCGTCGGCGCGGACTCCCATACCGGCACGTGCGGCGGCTACGGCGTCATCGGCATCGGCGTCGGCTCCACGGAGGCCGCTGCGGCCATGGCCACCGGATATGTGGACGTGGAGGTGCCCCCGGTCATCCGCTGCCGCCTCACAGGCAAGCTGCCGGGCAACGTGTTCGGCAAGGACATCGTGCTGCACCTGCTCCGGCAGTTCGGCACGGCCGGCCTGACGGACAAGGCCCTGCTGCTCACGGGCCCCGCCGCGCAGTCCCTGCCTGAGGAAGAGCGCATGACCATCTGCAACATGGGCATCGAGATGGGGGCGTTCATCACCCTGTTCGACCTGACCCCCGACGCCCCGTCCGGCGGGGCCGGCGCGTTCGCGCAGACCGTGGAGGTCGCGCTGGACGGGCTTGAGCCGCTGGCGGCCTGCCCGCCTTCCCCGGGCAACGTCAAGCCCGTGCGCGAGCTGACGGACGTGGCCCTGACCCAGGTGGTCGTGGGCTCGTGCACCAACGGCCGTCTGAACGACATGTGGCAGCTCGTGGTCCGGCTCAAGGGCCGGCAGGTGGCGGAGGGCGTCTCGCTCCTCGTCATCCCCGCCTCGGACCGGATTCTCGCCGGCATGGAGGCCAACGGCTGGACCAAAATCCTCAGGGACGCCGGCGCGACGATCACCAACCCCGGCTGCGGCCCGTGCTTCGGCGCCCATCAGGGCCTGGTGACCAAGCGGGACGTGGTGGCCTCCACCACCAACCGGAACTTCCCGGGCCGCATGGGGCATCGGGACGGCCGGATCTACCTCGTCTCCCCGGCCACGGCCGCGGCCAGCGCCCTGACTGGCCGCCTGACGGTTCCCGACATCCAGCCGGCCCAGCAGCGGGCCTGAGGCAGGGACATGGCGAAATTACACGGTTCATGCTGGGTTTTTGGCGAAAACGTCGATACCGACCAGATCCTTCCCGGATACGCCATGGCCGAGGCCGAGAGCGACCTGCGCAAGTTCGCGCTGGCGGGCAGCGCCATTCCCGACTTCGCCGCGCGGGTGAAGGCGGGCGACATCGTCGTCGCCGGGGAGAACTTCGGCTGCGGCTCCAGTCGTGAGCAGGCCCCCGTGGCCCTCTACGACGCCGGCGTGCGCCTGGTCATCGCCGCGAGCTTCGCCCGGATCTTCCGGCGCAACGCCATCAACATCGGGCTGCCGGTTCTGGTCGCCGATGTGCTGAAGCTGGTGAACACGGGTGACGAGGTCGATGTCGACCTCGACACGGCGGAGATCCGCATCAACGGCCAAACCATCCAGGGGAAACCCCTGTCCGGGTTTGCGCTGGCGACCCTGCGGGCCGGGGGGCTCATCGCGCGGGTCCGGCATGATTTGGGCGTGGCCTTGTGACGGTTAGCAATGGAGGAAAGGAAATGAACGATCCGCAATTGAAGACGAAGCAGATAATTGAAGAGGATAACGATTTCATTCGAGCCTACGAAGAGGTCTTCTCCGTTCCCATGCCCAAGGTGACCGCCGACGGCTCCGTCGACGGCCTGCCCGCGCCGTTCCCGCGCAAGGTGGAAGGCGTGGTGCGCGGCGGCTTCCGCATCCACGAGCTGGGGCGCGAGGCGCTACGCACCGGCAGCCCCGTGCAGAACCCCATTCTGGGGCGCAACACCGGCGAGGAGACCTGGAAGGAATCCCAGGACATGTACGAGCAGGCCGAAAAGCTCGGCATCAAGCTCTTCCACTTCGTCCACTCCGAAGCCACCCGGCACATCGATCCCCTCAACGGGCGCGAACTCATCGAGCAGTCGCGCGGCAAGGGCGGCATCACGCCGGCCGGCGAGCGCAGGTTCGTGGAGCTGGGCGGCGGCTCGGTGCATCCCCTGCGCATCAATGCGACCGGCGACACCCCGCACCTGTCCATCATCAACTCGTTCATCGCCGGTTTTGACGGCACCGACATCGGTCCGGTCATCCACGTCCACTTCGGCGGCCGCGGCATCCAGGACTACCGCACCAAGGTGGTCAATGGGTACAAGGCCCTGCAGATTTGCGCCGAAAACGGCATCTACGTCCAGGTGGACTCGCACAAGCACCTGAACAACATCATGGGCACGGACGGCATGGCCCTGGCCATGTGCCTGCTCGCCGAGGGCCTCGCGGTGCACGCCGGCCTGCCGAACAATCTGGCCGCCATCCAGATGAACATGGCGGGCATCAACCTCTTCGCCGATCTGGCGCTCATCCGGGCCTTCCGCGAGGTCATTTACAGCAACTCGATCATCGTGGTGCCCGAGACCTTCCAGAATCCGCCCGCCGACCTGGTGGCGGAGGCCGCCCACTTCGCGCGCATGGCCATTTCCGCGAAACTGGGCCGGGCCAACTTCTACCGGCCCAAGGCCGCTGAAAACGTGGGCATTCCCACCGGCGCCTCCATGGCCCGGGCCATTTGGGGCACGCAGGACCTGTTCAACCGCACCGTGGTCGTGGACGTCCAGGACCCGGCCATCGACCACCGCAAGGAGGAGATCCTCGACGAGGCCATGGCCGTCCTCGAAGCCGTGCTGGAGGTCAAGGGCCTCGCACCCGGCGACATCACCCCGGCGTTCTGGAAGCGCTGGAGCGATGCCGAGCTCATCAACCGCATCGTGGAAGGCGGCAAGTCCGGCAAGCTGGACTGCCCGCGCGCCGGCGGCTGGGACCTCAAGCGCCACGTGAAGACGCACCGCGACGTCACCGGCATCCGCCGGTACATTCCCGGCTTCACCCCCCTCGGCGTGGACGCCTCCAGGATGTCCGTGACCAAGGAGGAGGTGGAGGTTCCCGCCGTCACCAAGCCCACGCGGTCGACCAAGGTGGTCCTGGCCACCGTCGGGGCCGACGCCCACGTCATGGGCATCAACCTCGTGCGCGAGACGCTGATCAAGGCCGGGTTCGAGGTCATCTTCCTGCGCGGCATGAACCTGCCGGAGACCGTGGCCGAGGTGGCCGCGGAGGCCAAGGCCGACATCGTTGGCGTGAGCAATCTGCTCGGCCTCGGCATGCAGCTCTTCCCCCGCGTGGCCGAGAGGATGCGGGCGCTGGGCATCCGGGACAAGGTGCTGTTCGTGGCGGGCGGCCGCATCGCGGAAAAGGAAGAGGAGCACGCCCTGTACGAGAAGAAGATTGCCGATGAAGGCCCCGGTTTCCTTGGCGTGGACCAGTTCTACGGCCCGGGAAGCGACCTTGACGTGATGATCAAAAACATCGACGCTGCGCTTGCCCAGAAAGGAGCATAACACCATGAAGTCCGATTTCTACCGGCTGCCGTGCTGCATCATGCGCGGCGGCACCAGCAAGGCCATGTTCCTCAAGAAGAACCATCTGCCGGAGGACCCCGCCGCCCGCGACGCGGCCATCCTGGGCGTCTTCGGCAGCCCGGACGTCCGCCAGATCGACGGCCTGGGCGGCGCGGACCCCCTGACCAGCAAGCTGGCCATCATCGGCGCGCCCACGCGCCCGGACGCCGATGTGGACTACACCTTCGGCCAGGTCAGCATCGACAAGCCCTACGTCGACTACCACGGCAACTGCGGCAACATCTCCTCCGCCGTGGGCCCCTTCGCCATCAATGAGGGCCTGGTCCGAGTGACCTCCCCCGTGACCACCGTGCGCATCCACAACACCAACACCGGCAAGATCCTGATCGCCGAGGTGCCCGTGGAGAACGGCGTGGCCAAGACCCAGGGTGATTGCTTCATCGCCGGCGTTCCGGGCAAGGGCGCCGAGATCCTGCTGGACTTCTCGGACACCGCGGGCTCGTCCACCGGCAAGCTTCTGCCCACCGGCAAGCCCAAGGATCGTCTGGAGACGTCCAAGGGCCCGCTGGAGGTCTCCATCGTGGACGTGGCCAACCCCATGGTGTTCGTCCGCGCCAAGGACCTGGGCATGCTGGGCACGGAGAGCCCCAAGGAAATCAACGGCAACGCCGCCCTGCTGACCTATCTTGAGGAGATCCGCGGCAAGGCCGCCGTGCTCTGCGGCATGGCCGCCAACGAGAAGGAGGCGCTGGAGAAGAGCCCCGCCTTCCCGATGATTGCCTTCGTCGCGCCCCCGGCGGATTATGCCGACTTCACCTCCGGCAAGACCATCAAGGCCGGCGACGTCGACATGGTCTCCCGGCTCATGTTCATGCAGGTGCTCCACAAGACCTACGCCGGCACGGGCCTGTGCTGCACCGGCGCGGCCATGAAGATCCCCGGGACCATCCCGTACGAGGCCACGCCGGATGTCGAGAAGAAGACGCTCCTGCGCATCGGCCATCCCGCCGGGGTGATCACCGTCCAGGCCAAGGTCGAGAATGGCAAGGTGACCCGTTGCGCCTTCGCCCGCACGGCGCGGCGCATCATGGACGGGTATGTGTATCTGAAGTCGTGAGGACGGCGGCGGACGGCGTATGATGAAAGCTGACACCCTGGTCTTTGACGTGGGCAGCACCTACACGAAGGTGAGCTGCTTCGCCACGCAGGCCGGTGAGGGAGGGCGCGTCCGGTTCGTCGGGCGCGCCCAGGCCCCCACCACGGTCGACAATATCGAAAAGGGCCTCCAGGCCGCGCGGGAATCCGCGGAGAAGCAGGGCATCAGCGTTGACGCCACCCCGCACATCTTCGCCTCCTCCAGCGCCGCCGGCGGGCTGCGCATGGTGGCCATGGGCTACATGCCCCGGGTCACGGTGAAGGCCTCCAAGGAAGTGGCCATGAGTTCGGGAGCGCGCGTGCTGGAGGTCCTCTCCTGCGAGGAGCACGCGGAATACCGCGTCCAGGTCCTGCGCGAGATTCAGCCGGACATCATCCTGCTGACGGGCGGCACGGACGGCGGCGACACGGAAGCCATCATGGACAACGCCCAGGCGGTCGTCACGGCCGTCCGCTCCATGCGCGCCAAGGGCAAGGAGTGGGAGCCCATCGTCATCGTGGCCGGCAACCTGGCGAGCCAGGGACCCGTTTCCGCCGTGCTGCGCGAGAACGGCATCCAGCTGTGGCGCGTGCCGAACGTGCTGCCCACCATCCATGAGCTGCGGGTCAAGCCCGCGCGCGAGGCCATCCACGAGCAGTTCATCCGGCAGATCACCCGGGCCAAGGGCCTGTCGCGCCTGCTGGAGCTGGTGGAGGGGAGCAAGGTGATCCCCACCCCCGGCGCGGTGCTGCTCGGGGCCGAGCTGCTGGCGCGGGGAACGCACGAGCACGATGGCGCGGGCGGTTTGCTGGTGGTGGACATCGGCGGCGCGACCACCGACATCCATTCCATCATCCCGGACTACGAGTCTCTGTCCATCGAGGAGCGCGGGCTCATCGTCAGCAACGAAAAGCAGGTGGCTTTCCGAACGGTGGAAGGCAATCTAGGGCTTCGGATAAGCGCCTGCGGCATCGTCGAGGCGGTTGGTCCCCGTGCCGTTCTGCGCTACGGGGACCCCGCCGAGTACCGCGCGTGCCTGGGGCATGAGCTGGACGAGCACATGACCCCGGACCAGTGGAAGGATCTGGAGACCCGCCTTTCGCGCTACGCCGAGTACGTCGAGGAGGAGGGACATACGGACATCGTCGTTCCCGAGGGCTCCGGCGTCGAGGCGGCCTTCGACACCGCCCTCGCCACCACCGCGGTGGCCGTGGCGCTGCGGCGGCACGCGGGCTTCATCGCGGCGGAGCACAACGCCGTGCTGGGCATCAGCCCCGGCATGCCCATGGGACGCGATCTGCGCTCCATCACCAACGTCATGGCGGTGGGGGGCGTGTTCACGCACTCCAGCGAGGCGCGGTCCATGGGCATCCTGCAGCGGGCCTTCGCCGACAGGCAGCTGTCCCTGCTGCCCGAGTCGCCGCGCTTCATCATCGACCGGCAGTACGTCCTCTACGCCATCGGCGTGCTGGGCATGCAGCGTCCCGAAAGCATGCTGGCCCTGGGGCTGGAGACGTTCGGGCTGCGCCCGGTCAAGCGTTCGATGCCGGGGATGAACTAGGCCCGGCGCCTGCGCGCGGGGTGAACAGCGGAGGTCGCAGTGAAGCTCAAGCAGGGATATGTCCAGGTGTACACCGGGGCGGGCAAGGGCAAGACGACCGCCGCCTTGGGCCAGGCCCTGCGGGCGGTTGGCCGTGGCTGCACGGTCTTCATGGTGCAGTTCCAGAAAAGTTTCGCCACCGGCGAGGTCATGGCCGCGTCCAGGCTCGCGCCGGAGTTCAGGATCTTCCGGTTCGAGAAGCCGAAGAACTTCTTCTGGCTGCTCTCGGACTCGGAGAAGGCCGAACTCCGGATCGAGATCGACGCGGCCATGGCCTTCGTCCGCAAGGTCGTCGCCGACGCGGAATGCGACATCCTCATTCTGGACGAGATCTTCGGGGCCATGACCAACAAACTCATCTCCCAGGAGGCCGTGCTGGAGCTGCTGGACTCCCGCAACGCCGCCATGGAGATCATCATGACCGGCCGCGACGCGCCCCAGGCCATCGTGGAGCGGGCCGACCTGGTCACCGAGATGCGCGAGATCAAGCACTATTTCCAGCAGGGCGTGACGAGCCGGACGGGAATCGAAGACTGAAGCACGGGGGCCGTGCGCGCACGGCCGCTTGAAGGGAGTCGTTGGACATGGCTGGACAATCCTGCGGGGATGCTGTGCGGACCGTTGAGGCGGATGTTCTGGTGATCGGCGGCGGCAGCGCCGGCATGTGCTCGGCCCTGGCGGCGCGGGCCGCGGGCGCGAGCGTCGTGCTGGCGTACAAGACCGGCGGCAACTGCACCAGCGTCGCCGCCGGAGGTTTTGCGGCGGTGTTGCCCGGCGTGACGGACGACAGCGTGGAGAGCCACTACGAGAACACCATGCAGGCGTCCCTGGGCTTCGCCGATCCGCGTCTGGTGACGCTGCTCACCCGGCGGGCCGGGTCGGAGCTGCGGAAGATCATCGCCTGGGGCGTCGAGTTCTACAAGACCGAGGACGGCGCGCTGCGCCGGTTCCGCTCGGGCGGACACAACGCCGCGCGCACCTATCGCTGCCGTGGCGGCAACGTGGTGGGCTTCTACCGCATCCTGCGCAAGCAGGTGCAGGAGGCCGGCGTCGGGCTGCTGCGGAACTGCGCGCTGGTGCGCCTGCTCCGGCGCGACGGCTGCGTGTGCGGCGCCTGGGGCATGGATGACGAGGGCCGGCCGCTCAAGGTGCAGGCGAAGGCCGTAGTGCTCGCCTCCGGCGGCTTCGCCGGCGCGTACGCCAACTGTTCGGCCCCGTCCGGCCTCACCGGGGAAGGGCTCGAAATGGCCTACGAGGCGGGCGGCGCGCTCATGGATCTCGAATTCATCCAGTTCATGCCCACCACCATCGCCTATCCGCCGGAGTTCCATGGCCGGATCGTCAACGACACCCTGCGGGGCGAGGGCGCGGCCATATACAACAGCGAGAACGAGCGCTTCATGCTCCGGTATGATCCCAAGTTCGGCGACTTCGCCGGCCGGGATTCGCTGACCATCGCCATCGCCACCGAGGTGGCCGAGGGCCGGGGCACGCCCCACGGCGGCGCGTATCTCGACGCCACGGCCCTGGACGAGAAGACGATTTTCGAGAGCTTCGGCTGCGCCCGGCGGCTGATCGCCTGGGGCATCGACCCCCGCACCACGCGCATCGAGGTCACTCCGGCCGCCCACTTCACCTGCGGCGGCGTCGTCATCGACGAACGCTGCTCCACCGGAGTGCCGGGGCTGTATGCGGTGGGCGAGGCCAGCGCCGGCGTCCACGGCGCCAATCGCCTGGGGGCCAACGCCCTGAGCGAGACCCTGGTCTTCGGCGACATCGCCGGCGGCGAGGCCGCCAAGTATGCGCAGGGCGTTCATGGCGCGGCGGTCGCGGACGACCCCGTGCAGGGCCTCTGGCTGGAGCGGAGCCGCCCGGAAGGCGGCGACAGCGATCGGTGGCTTCTGGACGCCGCCGAGGCGGAGATCAAGCGGCTGTTCTGGGAGAACATCGGCGTCGTCCGCTCCCAGAAGCCCCTGCAGTCGGCGCAGGTCCGCCTGCAGAGCCTGTCCGACGCGCTTGATGCCCGTGCCCCGGCGGCGTATACGTACGCCGACAATGTGCGCCGCGAACGCATCAGGAAAATGGCGCGCCTGGGGCTGAAGGTCGCCAGCGCGGCGTTGGAGCGCACGGAAACCCGCGGCAGCCATTGCCGGTACGACTTCAAGGGAAAGGATGAGGCGCTGACCCGGCACATCTCCTTCAAGGACCGGTCCGCAACCTGATCGCGTCCACGCCACGCCTGTCCTGGCCTGGAGGGCGGGGGCAACGACGCATTACCCGACAGGCCACGACGCCATGGATGCGAAACGCGACGACACGGCTCCGGAAGAACGGCGCGCGCGGACGGCCGACGACCTCACGCCCCGCATTGACGGTGAGCTTGAGGACTGGCTCCGTCGCGCGTTGCCGCTCATAGCCAAGGTCACCGGCGGCTACGCCACCATCACTGACCGCGACGGCCACCGGCTGTACACGGTGGACAGCGGCGGCGCGGAGCATCCCGAATCCAACGGCTTTCCCTTCCGCGCGGCGGGCAAGATCACCGGCCCCTGCATCGTCGGCTCCGATTTCGAGCCGGGGGCGCACAGCTGGGTGCTGCCCCTGGGCGATTACATGCTGGCCTGCTCCAACCTGGAGCGGGTGCAGCGCGACGCGCAACTGCTGGAGGCTCTGCGCAAGGCCCTGCCGGTCATCGCCCAACTCGTCGGCGGTGAGGCCGTTTTGTTCGACGCCGAGGGCCGCCGCATGATGAGCTACGCCTTCGACGGCACGGAGAACGTGGACTGCGTGGGGCGCATCAGCAACGCCGCCGCAGAGGCCATGCGCACCAACCGGCCGACGCTGGGCCCCTCGACGTCGGTGGAGGGGGCCGTGGCCGTGCGCATTCCCGTGACCTCCACCTACGGCATCGGCTTCAACAACGAAAAGAGCGTGAAGCGCGAGAAGAGCCTGCTGGCCGAGGTTCGGAAAAATCGCAACACGCGCTACAGCTTTTCCGACATCGAGGGCGAAAGCGAGGCCCTGCGCGCCGTGTGCGCCTTCGCCAAGAACGTGGCCGCGGGCGAGTCCTCGATTCTCTTGTGCGGCGAAACCGGCACGGGCAAGGAGCTCTTCGCCCAGGCCATCCACAACGAGAGCCATCGCCGCGGCAAGCCCTTCGTGGCCATCAACTGCGGCGCGCTGCCGGCCTCGATCATCGAGAGCCATCTCTTCGGCTATGAGGAGGGCTCCTTCACCGGCGCCCGCAAGGGCGGCAGCAGCGGCGCGTTCGAGCAGGCCAACGGCGGCACCGTGTTCCTCGACGAAGTCAGCGAGATGGACCTGACGCTGCAAACCAAGCTGCTGCGGGTGCTGCAGGAGCGGGAAGTCATGCCCATCGGCGGCAGCAAGCCCAAGCCCGTGGACATCCGCTTCCTTTCCGCCACCAACCGCAACCTGTGGGACATGGTGGAGAAGGGACTGTTCCGGCCGGACCTGTACTACCGGCTCAACGTCGTGCAGGTGAACATCCCGGCGCTGCGCAACCGCGCGGGCGACGTGAAGGCCCTCGTGCGCCACTTCCTCGCCCACAACAACCAGTTGTTCGGCAAGTTCGTGTTCTCCGTCTCCCCGGAGGCCATGGCTTTGCTGTCCGGGCACGACTGGCCGGGCAACGTGCGCGAGCTGCAAAACTGCATCGAGTACGCCTTCAACATGATCTCCACCAAGGAGCAGGTGATTCAGCCCCAGCACCTGCCGCACTACCTGCTGGACGGACGTTCGCACCAAGCCGCCGGAGGCGCGCCCGACGCGGCCCAGCCGGCCAATGGCGACGGGGAGCCGTCCGCCGCCTCCGGGATTCCGCCCCTGGCGGAGGCCCTGCGCCGGGCCGAGCGGCAGACCATCGCGGAGGCGCTGCGCGCTTGCGGCAATCACCGCCGCAACGCCGCGCGGCTGCTCGGGGTGAGCACCACCACGCTCTGGCGGCGTATGACCGCCCTCGGCCTCGCATCCGAGTCCTGAGCCGGCCGTTCCCGTCATCCCGCATTCCCGCGGAAGGAACCGCCGCAATCGCCGCCCCGGAAGGCGGCCTGCTGCACGTTGGGAGCAAGAGGGGAGCGGAAATAAAAAGAGGTTGCGCCGTGTTGGACGCAACCTCTATGAAATCTTGGCGGGCAATGCGGGATTCGAACCCACGACCTTCGGCTCCGGAGGCCGACGCTCTATCCAGCTGAGCTAATTGCCCGCGAGGTGAGCTTGCTACCCTGTCGGCCGCCGGCTGTCAAGGCGGCTAGAGGCCCAGGCTGGACAGAAGGTCGTCCACGGACCCCTGGTCGGTGTCCAACTGCGGTCCCTTGAGCTCGGTGAGCTTGTCCTTGGCCTTGGCCTGGATGTGCTGAAAATCGGCGTCCTCCGGCGATTCGCTGCGCGCCTTGATCATGAGCCCGGTGGTCATGTACACGTCGAGGACGATTTTTTCAATTTTCTTGATTGTTTCGATGATGATCTTGATGCGCTGGCCGGTGAGGTCCTGGAAGCTGAGCGTGGTCATGATGCTCATGAGGTCCTGGCTCAGCCGGTCGTTGATGTCGGCCAGGGTTTCGCGCTCGGCCTTGGACACGCCGCCCTTCTCGAAGGACTTGACGATGCCGGAGAGGGTGTCGGACATGGTCTGGAGATTCTCGATGGTGTCGATGATCTTGACCGTGGCGCTCTCGGTGGTCTGCAAAATGGCGTCGAGCTGGTTGGAGGCGCGGCTGAACAGCTCGTTGGGGTCCTCGGCCATGACCGGGGCGGACTGCCCGGCGGACTTGGCCACCTTGATCTCCTGGTAAATCTCCTTGAAGGCCTTCTGCAAGTCGTCGTTGACGCGGCGGTAGAACTCGCCCTCCAGCAGCGCGCCGGAGAGGGTCTTGGAGATTTCGCGCTCCACGGCCAGGGCCAGGGAGTCGCGCAGGTCGCGGGTGAGCTGGTCGGCCACCTTCTGCATGAGCTCGCGCATGAGCGCGTTGTCTTCGGTCACTTCGGGCCTCCGGTGCTGGCGCTGATCAGCGCAGGTCGTCCTCGTTCATGTCCACGATCATCGCCCGCACCGGGCACACGCGCGTGCACATGCCGCAGGCCGAGCAGGTCTCCACGTCGAAGACCACCCGCCGCGTGACGAGATCCACGGACAGGGACTTGGTGGGGCACAGGGAGGTGCACGCGCCGCAGTGCATGCAGGCCTCCTCATCGCGGAAGATCTTCTGCGAGGCCGGGGTGATCTTGACGCCGTTCTGCTTGAGGTAGCTGATCGCCTTGTGGAAATCCACCTCACGGCCGGTGAGCTCCAGGGTCATGGAGCCCTCGTGGCGGGGGCTGATGTCGGCCTTGAGGATGTTGAAGCTCAGGTTAAACAGCAGGGCCAGGTTGCAGACGACGGGCCGGCCGGAAACTTCCGGCGGGAAGGAGAGATAGATGATCTTGCGGAACGAGCTGGCTTCTTCGGTCATGTGTGATCCGTCCTCCCGGCGCTTCGTCCGGGCTACTTGTGCTCCTTGAGGAACTGCTTGGCGCGGGTGGACTCGGGGGCGTTGGGGAAGCGGTCGATGAGATCCTGGAGCACCGCGCGGCCGGCCTTGTCCTTGCCGATCTTGTAGAAGGCCATGCCCTGCTTGAGCACGGAGGTCTTGTACTTGCCGCTCCGGGGATACTTCTCGATGACTTCCTGGTAGGCCAGGACGGCCTTGCCGTAGTCCTGCTGGTTATAGGCGCACTCGCCGACCCAGTACACGGCCTCGGGGGTCTTGGGGTGCTTCTTGAACGTCGTGGCGAACTCCGAGTAATATTCCCGGGCGTCGTCGTACTTCTTGGCCTTGAAGGCGGCATCGGCCTTGGCGAAGAGAGCCTCGGCCGTGTCGGTCTTGACGTCGTGCTTGCCCTTGGCCGTGTCCTTGCGGGCGGGTTCGGCCTTGGCCGCGGGCTTGGCGGCCTTTTCCGGAGCCGGGGCGGCGGCCTCGGCCGGCTTGTCCGCCGCGGCGGGGGCCGCGCCGCCGTCCAGGTTGATGCCGAACTGGCTCTGGAGCGCGACCTTGATGTTCTGGATGTCCTTGGCCATGTCGGTGAGGTTCGGCTCGCCGGCCTGGGCGTTGGTCAGGGTGTTGAAGCGCATGGTCAGGGTGTCCAGCTTCTCCTGAACCTTGGCCACCTGCATGCGCAGGGCCTCCAGCTCGGCCCAGGTGTTGGCCTGGCGGGCCTGAACGGGCGAGGTGCTCTTCTGGATCTCGTCGCGCAGGGCCTCGTTGCTCTGGCTGAGCTGCTCCTCAAGCTTTTGGACGGTGCGCTGATGCTCCTGGCGTTCGCGGTAGGCCTGGTTCTGCAGGGTCTCCACGTCGCCCTTGGTGGCGCAGCCCGCGAGCAGGGCCGCGCAGACGAAGCTGACGAGAATGCGGCGGTGCTTGCCTGCCATTAGCTCTTCCTCCCTCTTTTGCGTCCGAAAATCAGATACGCCAGTCCTCCGAAAAAAGGAACCAGCACGGCCAGCTGTATCCACCCGAACTTGGCGTTGGCGGAGCCGAAGTCGCGGTGGAAGGCGTCGTAAATGGCGTAGATGCTCACCGCCGCGAAGACGAAAACCACCCCGAGGATGGCGATCCACTGTCCGGGCGAGAGCGGGGGCAGGGCCAGCATGGGCGCTCCTGTTTCAGCTGCGGCCGGGCGAGCCGTCCTGCCGCTCGCGCCGGTTTTTCATGTACATGGACACCAGCACCGCGAACGCGCCGCAGGTGATGGCGATGTCCGCGATGTTGAAGGCCGGCCAGTGATAGTCGCCCACGTAGAAGTCCAGGAAGTCCACGACGAAGCCGAAACGCAGGCGGTCGACGAGATTGCCCAGGGCCCCGCCGAGGATCAGCCCCAGGCCCCAGATGAAGAAGCGGTCGCCGCGATCGGCCGTGCTCAGCAGGAAGTAGATGAAGCCCACGGCGGCCACGGTCACGGCGGCGAAGAACCAGATCTGCCAGTTGCTGTCCGGGTTGTTCAGGAAGCCGAAGGCCGCGCCCTTGTTCAGCACGTGGGCCAGGTTGAAGAAGCCCGGAATCACGGGATCCGTGGCCCAGAGGGCGTACTTCTGCTGGATCATCGCCTTGACGATCTGATCCGGCACGATGACGCCGGCGGCGAGCAGGGCCGCGGTCCGCAGGCGCGAGTCCATGGTCTAGCCCTCCGTCACCACGGCCGTGCAGCGCGGGCAGATGCCCGGATGCGCCGGATTCTCGCCCAGGTGCTCGTCATAGCGCCAGCAGCGCTGGCACTTGGTCCCGGCGGCCTTGTCCACGGCGATTTTGAGCCCGGCGACCTCTTCCGAGGCGAAGGCTGCGGCCGGCGCCTCGGCCAGAGGCTTGGCCGCCGCCTGGGAGACGATGAGGAACTCCGGCAGGTCCAGGCCCGGCGTGGCCAGGGCCGCGGCGGCGTCGCCCTCGGCGTAGAGCGTGATGCTCGTGTCCAGGGAATGTCCAATTTCGCCGGCCTTGCGCACCGGCTCGATGGCCTTGGTGACCTCGCCGCGGATGGCGAGCAGGAGCTCGAAGCGCTGGCGATCGGCGTCGGCCAGGGCGGGTTCGCCGGCGGGCAGGCGCATGGAGAACACGCTCTCACCGCCCGGCCGCGAGCCTACGGGCAGGTACTTCCAGGCCTCCTCGGCCGTGAAGGAAAGCACCGGGGCCATGTCGTGCAGGAGCACGAGCAGCGCGCGCCAGATGACGGTCTGGGCGCTTCTCCGCTCGTGTCCGCCGCAGACGTAGAGCCGGTCCTTGATGATGTCGAGGTAGAAGGCCGAGAGGTCCACCGTGCAGAGGTTGTGCAGGGTGTGGTAGACCTTGTGGAACTCGAAGTCCTCGTAAGCCTGGGCGATGGTCTTGTGGCGGCGCTCCACGAGGTCCAGGACGAAGCGGTCCAGGGGCAGCAGATCAGCCTGGGGCACGCTGTCCCTGGCCGGGTCGAAGTCCGCCAGATTGCCCAGGATGAAGCGCACGGTGTTGCGGATGCGGCGGTAGGCGTCCACCAGGCGGTTGAGGATCTCGTCGGAGATGCGCACGTCCTCCTGATAGTTCACCGCGGCAACCCACATGCGCAGGATCTCCGCGCCGAACTTGTCGATGATCTCCTGGGGCGCGATGACGTTGCCGATGGACTTGGACATCTTGCGGCCCTCGCCGTCGACCACGTAGCCGTGGGTCAGGACGGAGCGGTAGGGCGGCTTGCCGCGGGTGCCGATGCTGGCCAGCAGCGAGCTGTGGAACCAGCCGCGGTGCTGGTCCGAGCCCTCCAGGTACAGGTCGGCCGGGTAGGACAGCTCCGGCCGCTGCTCCAGCACGGCCGCGAAGCTCGTGCCGGAGTCGAACCAGACGTCCAGGATGTCGGTTTCGCGGCGCCAGTGGGTGCGGCCGCACTTGGGGCACTTGAGGCCCGGCGGCACGATCTCCTCCAGGGGGGCCTCGAACCAGTAGTCGCAGCCGGTGGGGTGCTTGGCGAACTTCTCCACCACGCTGAAGACCCAGTTCGGCTCGAAATAGGCGGTGTCGCAGTCCTCGCAGATGAGGGCGACGATGGGCACGCCCCAGTTGCGCTGGCGCGAGATGCACCAGTCGGGGCGGTTTTCGATCATGTTGGCGATGCGTTCCTCGCCCCAGGCGGGAATCCAGCGCACGTCGTCGTGGATGGCCTTCAGCGCCTTCTTGCGCAGCTCGTTGGCCTCCATGGAGATGAACCACTGGGTGGTGGCGCGGAAGATCACCGGCTCCTTGCAGCGCCAGCAGTGCGGGTAGGAGTGGCTGATTTTCTCCTGCGCCAGCAGGTGGCCCACCTGCTTGAGCTTCTCGATGACCTTGGGATTGGCCTCGAAGACGTTCAGCCCGGCGAAGAACTCGACGTCCGTGAGGAAGCGGCCGGCGTCGTCCAGGGGCGAATAGACCTCCAGGCCGTACTTGAGGCCGACCTCGTAGTCCTCGCGGCCGTGGCCGGGCGCGGTGTGCACGCAGCCCGTGCCGGCGTCCAGCGTCACGTGGCCGCCGAGGATCAGCGGTGACTTGCGCTTGTAGAAGGGGTGCGCGGCCTCCAGGCCCTCCAGCTGCGCGCCGGTGACGGTGGCCAGGACCTTGGGGTTCTGCCAGCCGAAGATCTCGGCGCAGGGCGCGAGCAGGCGCGCGGCCAGGACGTAGATGCTCCCGGCGACCTCGGCGAAGACGTAGTCGAACTCCGGGTGCAGGCACACGGCCATGTTGTCCGGCAGGGTCCAGGGCGTGGTGGTCCAGATGACCACGAAGGTCTTGGCCGGGTCCCACTTGGTTCCGGCGGGCAGGAGCTGCTGCACGCGCTTGTCCGCGAGGGGGAAGCGCACGTAGATCGACGGCGAGGAGTGGTCGGCGTATTCGACCTCGGCCTCGGCCAGGGCGGTGTGGCAGGAGCAGCACCAGTAGATGGGCTTCTTGCCGCGGATGACCGAGCCCTTCTCCATGAACCGGCCCAGTTCGCGGGCGGTGGCCGCCTCGTAGTCCGGGGTCAGGGTGCGGTAGGGGTGGTCCCAGTCGCCCAGGACGCCCAGTCGCTTGAATTCGCTGCGCTGGATGTCCAGGAACTTCAGGGCGTATTCGCGGCAGAGCTTGCGCACGACCACCGCCGGCAGCTCCTTCTTCTTCTTCTTGAGCTCGGTCTCGACCTTGTGCTCGATGGGCAGGCCGTGGCAGTCCCAGCCGGGCACGTAGCGCGCCTGCTTGCCGGCCATGTTCCGCGACTTGACGATGATGTCCTTGAGCACCTTGTTCATGGCCGTACCCATGTGGATGTGGCCGTTGGCGTAGGGCGGGCCGTCGTGCAGGACGTAGGTCTCATTGCCCTCGCCGGCGGCGACCATGGCCGCGTAGGCGTCCATCTCCGCCCAGAACTTGAGGGTTTCCGGCTCCTTCTGCTTCAGGTTGGCCTTCATGGGAAAGCCGGTCTGGGGCAGCTTGAGGGTGCTCTTGTAGTCGCTCATCTTCGTTTGGCCTCCAACAGGGCGCACAGGTCTGGTTCAAGGGAAGGGGCGTAACTTGGAACATCGCGCCCCGGAAGTCAAGCCGCCCCCCGGACGGCTTCGAGGACCGTCCGGAGGGCGCCCGCGATGTCGGACGCGTCGTCCCGCTACTTGGTGGTGTAGGTGTACACTCCGTCCCAGCCTTCCGCGGGCGGGTTGTCAATGAGCGTCTGGCAGCGCTCGGCGTACAGGTCGTAGAGCGTGGCGTTGCCGGTCATGTCCTTGAGCCTGGCGAACACGTCCTGGGCCTCGGCGAAGCGCATGGCCTTGTACAGGGCCAGGGCCTCGCGGTGCAGGGAGATTTCGCCGGCGCGCTCGGCCGCCTGCTCGTGGGTCATGGCCGTGTGGATGGTGATCGGCTCATGCTTGCCCTTCACGCGCACGCTGTCCATCTCCAGGTATTCGTAGGCGTCGCCGCAGGCCTCGATCATGGCCTGGCTCACCAGGAGCTTCTGGCCGTAGTACTTGGTCAGGCTCTCCAGGCGCGAGGTCAGGTTCACGTTGTCGCCGATGAGCGTGTAGTCGAACAGGTCGGCCGAGCCCATGTTGCCCACGCGCACGCGGCCGCAATGCAGGCCCACGCCGATCTTGATCGTCAGGCCGAACTTTTCCTGGAAGCCCGCGTTCAGGGTCTCCAGATGCTCGAACATCTGCAGGGCCGAGGACAGGGCCTTCTTCTGGTGCTCGGGCACGTCGAGCGGCGCGTTCCAGAAGGCCATGATGGCGTCGCCGATGAACTTGTCCAGCGTGCCGAGGTTCTGGGTGATGACCCGGGTCATGGGGGTGAGATAGTCGTGCAGGAGGTCCGTCACCTGGGTTGGCGTGAGCTTCTCCGACATGGTGGTGAAGCCGCGCACGTCGGAGAACATGACCGTGACCTCCTTCTCCCGGCCCTGGAGGCTCAGCGACTCCGGCGAATCGTAGATCTGCTTGATCACCGCCGGGGCGAGGTAATGGGAGAAGGCGCCGTGAATGAACTTCTTTTGCTTCTCCTCGCGCCAGAACTTGAGCAGGGTGAGCATGGCGAAGTTCAAGGCCAGGATGATGTAGGAGTAGAGCGGGGAGATGTAGATGCGGGCGTTGCTCATGAGATGGGCCGAGCCCTCCCACATGCCGAAGGCCATGCCGGCCAGCGGCAGGACGATCCACACCGCCCTGGCCCAGGCCACGAGCAGGGTGATCGCCACGCCGGCGAGGATCGTGGCCAGGAGCTCCACGGCCGGCGCATAGTCCGGCACGGAGATGAAGTCCTGGGTCAGGATGTTGTCCACGATGGTGGCGTGGGTCTCCACGCCGGGATAGACGGCCGAGAACGGCGTGGCCCGGATGTCGCGCAGGCCCGCGGCCGAGGTGCCGATGAAGGCGATCTTGCCGGCCAGGGCCTCGGGCGCGATCTTGCCCTCAAGGATGTCCACGGCGCTGATGTACGGGAACATGCCCGCGCCGCCGCGGAAGTTGAGCAGCATCTGTCCGGCGCGATCCAGCGGCACCACGGTTGGGCCGTAGCGCAGGGAGGTGGTGCCCTGGGTGTCCATTTTGAGCAGCAGGTTGTGGTCGCCCGCGGCCTCCATGAGCGAGGACAGCGCCAGGCAGGGGTAGATCTTGTCCTTGTAGTTGATGAGCAGGGCCACGCGGCGCAGGATGCCGTCCGGGTCCGGAGTGGCGTTGAAGAAGCCGGTGGCCGTGGCCGCGCCGGCCAGCTCGGGCAGCGGGCAGACCGAGCCGTAGGCCGAGTGCAGGGCCTGGGCCGGGGCCAGCGCGCCCGGGGCCGCGAGCACCGCCACCTGGGCCGGCTTGATCAGGCATTCGCCGGCCTGTTTCTGCTGGTCGGCCTCGGCCTTGGAGAAGGAGAAGTAGAAGCCGAGCACGTAGGGCTTGTCCTTGAGCACGTTGGCCAGGAGCGCGTCGTTGTCCATGAGCGCCGGGGGCAGCCCCTGGAACTGGAGATCGACCATGAGCTCCTTCTTGATCTGCCGTTGCAAAAGCGCGGGCGAGGTGCGGTCCGGCTCGGCCAGCACGATGTCCATGCCCACGGCCAGCGCGCCGGACTGGCGGATCTTCTCCAGCAGCAGGGCGACGCGGTAGCGCGGCCAGGGCCACTGGCCCAGCGCGGCGAGGCTCTTTTCGTCGATGTCCACGATGACCGGCACGCCCGAGGTCTTGGCCGTGTGCTGGCGCTTCAGGAGCTGGTCATAAATTTTGTAGTCGAGAAAGCGCAAGATGCTGGGCTGCGAGACGTACAACGCGGCCATGACCAGGGAGGCGGCGAAGCCGCAGGCCAGGAGCGGCAGTTTGTCGCTCTTCAGGATTTTCTTCAGGAAACCGGGCATGCGTTCCCCCAGTGGTTCCGCCGGAGCGGGCAGGGCGGTTATCGGACCTTATTGCGCGGTGATGCGTGATTACGCTTGCCTATTTTGAACATGTCGGGTATGCGTTCAAGCATTCGATTGAAAAAGTGCGTGGATGAAAGGCCTCGGGCGTGAAACTCTTTCGACCTTCTACAAGAAAGGCCCTGCGTTGAATAGGTTTTGGGGACGCAAAATCGCGGTTTTTCTTCTGGTCGCCGGGCTGACGGCACCGCTGTGCCCGGCGTTTTCCCTTGCCGCCGACCAGACGCCCGCCACGCAGCCCGCCGCTCCCGTCCCGGCCAAAAACGTCCCCGTCACCCTCAAGGCCTCGATCACCGAACTCTTGCAGACCCATGATCGCGTGAAGGCCGCCGAGGCCGCGCTGGAATCCTCCGAGCACATGCGCGAGCGCGCCAAGGGCGCGTGGTACCCCCGCCTCAACGCCACTGTCGACGGCGGCCGCGAGGACATCAACAAGCCGGACAGCAGTCAGAGCACCAGCACCTGGCGCAACGTCCAGACCCTTTCCCTGAATCAGACCATTTACGATTTCGGCGCCACCAGCGGCGGCGTCCATCAGGCCACAGGTGCGCGCAACGAGTCCCAGGCCAAGCTGGAAGGAGTGCGCCAGGAAGTGGCCATGCAGGGCGTGTCGGCCTATCTCGGTTTGGTGCGCGCCCGCGAGATGCTGCGCTACGCCATCCGCTCCGAGGAGAACATCAAGACCCTCTCCGGCATGCAGGAGGCGCTCGTCGAACGCGGCGTGGGCCTGTCCTACGAGGAATTGCAGATCAAGGCCCAGCTCGCCGGGTCCCAGGCCCACCGGGTCAACGCCGAGCGGGCCATGGTCGCCGCGCGCAACAACTACCGCTCGGTCTACAACGTAGACATCGCCGACCAGCAGATCGACGCGCTGCTGCTGCCGGCCATGCCGGACAAGGGCGCGCCCGGCTCCCTGGAGGGCGCCGTGGCCCTGGCCCTGGACGCCAACCCCGCCCTGCAGGAGCTTCAGTTCAGCCTCGAAACCCGCCAGGGCGACAAGGAGCAGCGCGAGGCCGCCATGTACCCCAAGGTCGAGGCCGTGGCCGAGGCCCAGCGCAAGCGCAACGACCAGGGCGAACTCGGCATCCGCACCGAAAGCCGCGCGGGACTGCAGTTCACCTACAACCTGTTCCAGGGCTTCCGCGACGTGGAGAACGTCCGCGCCGCCAGCAACGACATCCTGAGCGTGCGCAAGTCCCTGCTGGACCGCCGCCGCCAGGTCGAGGAGCGCGTGCGCAACGCCTGGAACGACGTGCAGACCCTGAACAAGACCGTCGCCCTCTACGACAACCAGGCCAACATCACCTGGTCCTTCCTGGAGCTGATCAAGCGCAAGAAGGCCCTCGGCGGCGAGGTCAACCTGCTGGACATCCTCGTTGGCGAGCGCGACTACATCTCCGCCACCAGCGCCAAGGTCGGCGCGGACATCGACCTGATCACCGCCGCCTACACCCTGCTGTACCAGATGGGGCAGCTCAAGCCCGACGTGGTCGAGAACTGACCGCAGCGTCGCAAGCCGCTGCACGGGCGCAGACCATCATGATCGCCGATGCCGTGAAGCCGTGCGGGAGCCGCCCATGAAGGAGCTCTTCCGACGGCTCGCCCTGTGCCCCCGGCTGGCCTGGGAGATCCTCGCCGCCTCGTTCCTGGCCAACCTCATGTCCCTGGCCTCGTCCATCTACGTCATCCTGGTGCTCAACCGCTACGTGGGCTACGGCTTCGACGGCACGCTGTACACCCTGACCACCGGCGTGCTCATCGCCACCGCCCTGGGCTTCGGCTTCGGCGACGTGCGTTCGCGCCTGGCCGCCGCGGTGAGCCTCGGGCCGGACGCCGAACTGCGCGAGAAGACGCTGGACGCTCTTTCCCGCGCGCGCCTCACGGCCCTGGCGCGCATTCCCGCCGGCCGCCACCAGGAGATGCTCGGCGCGCTGTCCACCGTGCAGGCCGCCTACGACTCCACCAGCATCGGCGCCATGCTCGACGCCCCGTTCATGCTGCTCTTCCTCCTGGCCATCGGCTTCATCAGCCCGCTGCTGGCCGTGCTCACGACCCTGTGCGTGGGCGTGAGCGCCGTGCTCACCCTGGCCGGCGTGCGCCAGGGCGAGGCCGACGCCGAGAAGCTGCGCGTGGAGAGCATGCACCACCGCAACCTCCTGACCTCTGCCGTCGGCGGGGCGGAGACCGTGCGGGCCTTCCTCGGCGGCGAGTTCATCACCAAGGCTTGGCGCGGCCAGGTGGAAAAGCTGGACGCCCTGCACGAGACCATGGAGCGCCGCCGCTCGCGCGGGCGCATGCGCCTGGAGACCGTGGCCGTGCTCATGCGCGTGTTCATTTACGCCATCGGCGCGGCCCTGGCCGTGGCCGGGGAGATGAACGTCGGCGGACTCATCGGCGTGAGCATCCTGGCCTCCAAGGCCCTGCAGATGTGCACGAGCTTCCTGGCGGCCTATCAGGCCGCGCGCCGCGCCGACGAGGCCTCGGTGCGCCTGGCCGAGTTCCACGCCCTGCCCCTGGAGCCGCTTTCGGGCACGGCCCTGCGCGAGTATTCCGGCCGGCTGGAGTTCCGCGACGTGGGCTTCGCCTATTCCGGCACGGCCAGCCCGCTGTTCGAGTCCCTGAACTTCAAGCTCGCGCCGGGCAGCATCCTGGCCGTCACCGGCTACAACGGCTCGGGCAAGAGCACCTTCTGCAAGGTGGCCGGCGGACTGCTTGAGCCCGGCCGCGGCCAGGTCCTGGCCGACGGCGTGGACCTGCGCCAGATGGCCCCGGACTGGTGGCGCAGGCGGCTCGTCTACCTGCCGCAGGAGCCGAGCTTCCTTTCGGCCAGCATCCGCGAGAACATCACCCTGGCCGAGCCCGAGCCGGACCATCCGGCGGCGCAGGAGCGGCTGAACCAAGCCGTGCGCGCCGCGGCCCTGCGGCGCTTCCTCGACGTCAGTCGCGAAGGGCTGGACATGGACATGCCCGACGGCGGCCGGACCCTGCCCCTGGGCGTGCGCCGGCGCATCGCCCTGGCCCGCGCGCTCATGAATCCCGGCAAGCTGGCCATTTTCGACGACCCCACCGAGGGTCTGGACATCGAGGGCTGCCAGGCCGTGTACGGCGTGCTCAACGCCCTGGCCAAGGCCGGGCTGACGATCATCGTGGCCACCTCCGATCCGAACATCATCCGGGGCGCCGGCTTCGTGCTGGACATGAACGAGAAGCCCACCCCGGCCTTCAGCCAGGCCCACGAGAAAAAGCCCGAGGAGAGCTGATGGACGAGCCCGTCGCCAAAGTCCTCGGGCCGCAGGCCCAGATGTGCAAGGTGGACGCCACCCTCGTGGCGCACCGCCGCTTCCTGTATCTGTGCTTGTGCCTGTTCGTGCTGTCCTTCCTCTGGTCCGTGTGCACCAGCCTGGACATCGTCAGCGAGGCCGTGGGCGAGGTCATCCCGCGCACCCGGGTCAAGAAGGTGCAGCACCTGGAGGGCGGCATCGTGCGCGAGATCCTCGTGCACGAGGGGGACGCCGTGAAGCAGGACCAGCCGCTCGTGGTGCTCGACGGCGTGGCCACCGAGGCCACCACCGATGAGCTGGAGGTGCGCCTCGTGTCGCTCCAGATCGAGGCCGCCCGCCTGGATGCAGAGTCCAAGGGCCTGCCCGCGCCGGTGTTCCCGCCGGAGCTGACGGCCAAGCACCCGGACCTCGTGGAGCAGGCCAAGAATCTCTTCGATGCGCGCCGCAGGCGCCTGCAGACCGAAATCGCCGCCCAGACCGAGCGTGTGCGCCAGCGCGAGCAGGACATCCGCGAGACCAGCGCCCGGCTGGAGAACCTCCGCCGCAACCTGCCCCACGTCGTGCGTCAGGTCGAGCGCAGCCAGGAACTCATCCGCGAGCGTCTGGTCAAGGAGGACGAACTCATCGGCCGGCTCAAGGAGAAGAACAACACCGAGAGCGCCATCCAGGAGAATTCGGCCGCCCTGTCGCGCGCCGTGGCCGCCCTGGCCGCGGCCAGGGAGGAGCAGGCCCGCACCCGGGACGCCTTCCGCGAGGACGTGGAGAACGACCTCAAGAAGGTCCAGCGCGAGCTCATGGAGCTCACCCAACGCATGAAGAAGTTCCGCGACAGCCAGAACCGCACCGTGCTGCGCGCGCCCGAGGCCGGAGTGGTCAAGAGCATGGCCGTGGTCAACGAGGGCGAGGTGGTCATGCCGGGCATGACCGTGGCCGAAATCGTGCCCTCGGGCGACAGGCTGGTCATTGAGGCCCACCTGCCCATCCAGGACATCGGCTACGTGCGGCCCGGCCAGCGGGCGGTGGTCAAGCTGGCCTCGCGCGACGCCCGGCGTTTCGGCAACATCGAGGGCAAGGTGCTCCACGTGAGCCCCGACGCCGTGACCCAGACGACGCCGGCGGGCGTGAACACCTATTACAAGGTGCTCATCGAAACGGACAAGGACCACTTCGCGAACAAGTCCAACCGCTACGATCTGTTCCCCGGCATGCGCGTGATGGTCGGCATCCACATCGGGCGGCGCTCGGTCCTCGGCTACTTCCTCGATCCCTTCCTCGACGCCATGAGCGGCTCGCTGCACGAGCGCTAGCACTCCGGGACTTCGAGACGCCGAAGAGCCTCCCGAAGGAGGCTGGCGCAACGTATCGCGGGCTGGCCGTCTAGGCCGGCTTGTTCAGGAGAACGCCGGTCATTTCCTTGATGGTGGCGGCCAGCTTGACCATGTCGTCCTGGGGAATCTTGCGCAGCACCTTGTTGCTCTGCTCATCCACGACCTCGACCTGGACCGTGCTGCCCTTGTCGTCGAGGACGCGGATCTTGAGCCCGGTATCGCTGGCGGCGAGCTGGTCGTTCAACGCCTTGGCGGCCTCCCTGGCCAGGGTCTTGTCAGCGGTGGCTGCGACCGCCTTGGAGCGCGCGTCAACATCGGACGTGGTCCGCTGCGTCTTCGGCTCCGCGGTCGTCTGCGCCGTTGCGTCGCTTTGCTGCGACACAGTTCCCTGGGCAAGGGAGAACCCCTGCCTGACATCCATGTCCGAGGGGTTGATGTTCATGGTCATTACCTCGCGCTGCTGTGGTCTCGGCAACAGGCCGGTTTTGCCCTTTACGATATGTTTATCGGCTGTGTTGATGCCAAACTTTAGGCCCGACATTTATAAACACCTATGAAAGTATTTTGTCACGGAATAGTGGCAAATGGTTATGAGCAAAAAGAAAAGTCCCGCCACGCTTGCCCACGGCCGTAAAAAAAGCTAACGGAAAAATTTGGAGCCCCCTGCGCCCCCCTGGCCGCATCCCATCGGGAGGAATTTATGAAAATTCGCGCCGTATTCATTCTTGCATTGACCTTGTGCCTCGGGGCCATCGCCCTGGCGTCTTCCGGGGGGCCGAGCCTGCCGGCTGACGAGGCGCTCAAGCTGCTCAAGGACGGCAACGCTCGTTATGTCGCGGGCAACGCCACCCATCCGAACCAGGGACCCGAACGCCGCGCAGAAACCGTGAAAAACGGCCAGCATCCCGTGGCCACGATCATCGGCTGTTCCGATTCCCGTGAGCCGCTGGAGATCATTTTCGATCAGGGGGTGGGCGACCTCTTCGTCATCCGCGTGGCCGGCAACGTGGCCGGGACGGATGAAATCGCCAGCGTGGAATACGCGGTGGGGCACCTGGGCACGCCGGTGGTGCTCGTGCTCGGCCACAGCTCCTGCGGCGCGGTGACCGCGGCGGTGCAGAACGCCAAGGTGGGCGGCAGCCTGCCGGCGCTGCTCAGCCAGATCAAGCCGGCAGTGGCCCGGGCCCGCGCCTGGAGCCCCACGGCCGGCGGCGGCGAGTTCCTGGACAAGGCCATCCGGGCCAATGTCTGGCAGACCATGGAGACCCTGCTGCGCAAGAGCCACGAGGTGCGCGAGTTCGTGAAGCAGGGCCGCATCCTGCTGGTGGGCGGCGTCTACGATCTGACCAGCGGGCAGGTGGCCTGGCTCGGGCAGCATCCGGAGCAGGGCAGGATTATCGCCGCGGCGGACCATCCCGTCGTCCGCAAGCCCAAGCCGAAGCCCAAGGCCGAGGAGAAGGACGCGGCCAAGGCCGAACCCGAGGGCAAGGACGCCGGCGCGGTCGAGGCCAAGGCGGCCCCCAAGGCCGAGGAGAAGCCCGCCGCCAAGCCCGCGCCGAAGGCTGCGCCCAAGGCCGCGGCCAAGCACGAGAGCTCCGGGGGCGAAGGCGGAAGCATCCTGCCGCCGCCGGAAAAGGAGGACGCCCCGGCCAAGGGCGCGCACAAGTAGCCTCGCCCGATGACGCAGGCCGGGAGGCGAGCCCGCCATCGCCGTGTGGGCGGCGACGCGCGACGCTCTTGACCTCCCGGCCCGTTTTTTTTAGCGTCAGGAACTTCGCGGCCCCCCGCCCGCAGCTTGTACGCGCGGCCCGCATACACAGTCTCTGAAGGAGTTGGGAGATGGTCCAGAAAGCGGCAAAGATTTGGTTGGATGGCAAGCTCGTCCCCTGGGAAGAGGCCAACGTGCATGTCCTCACGCACACGCTGCACTACGGCTGCGGCGTTTTCGAAGGCATCCGGGCCTACGAGTGCACGGACGGCCGCTGCGCGGTCTACCGGCTGAAGGAGCACATGCAGCGGTTGCTCGACTCCGCGCACATCATGGGCATCAAGGTGCCCTACAGCCTGGAAGAGCTGGAAAAGGCCGTGGTCGACACCCTGAAGGCCAACAAGATGAAGGAAGGCTACATCCGGCCGCTGGTCTTCATCGGCGACGGCGTCATGGGCGTGCATCCCAGCACGAACCCGATCCGTGTGGCCGTGGCCACCTGGCCCTGGGGCGCGTACCTCGGCGCCGAGGCCCTGGCCAAGGGCATCCGCGTCAAGACCTCCAGCTACACCCGCACCCACGTCAACACCATGATGACCAAGGCCAAGGCCTGCGGCGGCTACGTCAACTCCGTCCTGGCCAAGACCGAGGCCGTGGCCGACGGCTATGACGAGGCGCTGATGCTCGACACCCAGGGCTTCGTGTCCGAAGCCTCCGGCGAGAACATCTTCATCATCAAGCACGACCTGATCAAGACCACGCCGTTGACCTCCGTGCTGCCCGGCATCACCCGCGACAGCCTCATGGTCCTCGCCCGCGAACTGGGCTATGAGGTCCAGGAGCAGCTGTTCACCCGCGACGAGCTGTACATCGCCGACGAGGCCTTCTTCAGCGGCACCGCGGCCGAACTCACGCCCATCCGCGAGGTCGACCGCCGCCAGATCGGCGCGGGCCACGCCGGACCGATCACCCAGCTCCTCCAGAAGGAGTACTTCAAGATCGTCAAGGGCGAAAACCCCGACTATGCGAACTGGCTGTACGAGTACAGCATCTAGCACGTCCTTTGCCGGGGGGCCTTTGAGGCCCCCCGACGCATTCACGCCAAGCCCCCGGAGTCCGCCATGTCCAGCCTCACCGCCAAGTACAGGCCCCGCAGGTTCGCCGACGTGGCCGGCCAGGATGCGGTGAAGGCCATCCTCTCCCGCGCCGCCGCCACCGGCAAGATCGCCCCCGCCTACGTGTTCAGCGGAACGCGCGGCGTGGGCAAGACCACCATCGCGCGCATCTTCGCCAAGGCCCTCAACTGCGAGAAGGCCCCCACGCCGGAGCCCTGCAACGAGTGCCGCATGTGCCGCCAAGCCAACGCCGGCAACGCCGTGGACATCGTGGAGATCGACGCCGCCAGCCACGGCCGCGTGGACGACGTGCGCGCGCTCAAGGAGGACGTGGGCTACGCCCCGCTGGAGGGCCGCTACAAGGTCTTCATCATCGACGAGGCGCACATGCTCTCCACCGCGGCCTTCAACGCCCTGTTGAAGACCCTGGAGGAGCCGCCCGCCCGCGTCACCTTCATCCTGGCCTCCACCGAGGCCCATAAATTTCCGGCCACGATCCTTTCGCGCTGCCAGCACTACGTGTTCAAGATGCTGCCCCAGGACGGCCTGGTGGCGCACCTGGAGGGCATCCTCAAGAGCGAGGGCGTGGACTACGAACCCGGCGCGGTGCGCATCATCGCCCGCCGGGGCGCGGGCAGCGTGCGCGACAGCATCTCGCTCCTGGGCCAGGCCCTGGCCTACAGCGCCGGGGTCCTGAAGGAGTCCGAGGTGCGCGCCTGCCTCGGTTTGGCCGGGCAGGAGATCTTTTTCGCGATCATGCAGGCCATCCGGGACCGCGATCTGCCGCTTTTGTCGCGCACCATCCGGCAGGTCCTGGATCAGGGCCTGGACCTGGGCTTCTTTCTGCGCGAGCTGTCCGGCTGCTGGCGCAACATGTTCCTGCTGCGCCAGGCCGGGGAGGCCATCGTGCCCGAGTTGGGCCTGCCGGCCGAGGAGGCCGCCCTATGGCTCGACTGGGCCGGCCGCTTCACGCCCGCGCAGATCCACGCCTGCTGGCAGATGACGCTCGAAGGCCAGCAGCGGGTGATCAAGAGCCTGGAGCCGGCGCAGTCCCTCGAACTCCTGCTGCTCAACCTGGCCTGCCTGCCGGACCTCCTGCCGCTGGCCGCGCTTGGCGGGAACGTTGCGGCCGCGCCGGCTGCTTCCCCGGCGGCCGCGCCGCCCAAGGCCGCGCCCAGCGCGCCGGCAGCGCCGCATGGACCGGGCGCTTCTTCTTCCGGATCCGGCGGATACCGTTCCGCCGAGGCCGCGCCGGCTGAACCCCGGGCCGTGGTCCACGAAGCGGCTCCGGCCGCAGCGCCTATGCCTGCTCCGGTCGCGCACGCTACTCCCGCGCCGCCCGCCCCGGCGGTTCCCGAACCCGCGGCGGACAAGGCCCCCGAAGCCCCCCGGCCCCAGGGGCCGCGCTCCTGGGACGGCTTCCTGGTCTTCGTGGCCTCCAAGAACGGCTCGGGCGTGGTCACCGGCCTCACCCAGGCCAAGGGCGAACTCTGCGGGGCCGAGCTGGTGCTCACCTGCCACAACCCCACCCACTGCCGCATGCTGGAGGAGGGCGAGGGGGCCATGCGGCTGCGGCACCTCGTGGCCGAATATTTCGGGCCGGACATGGGCATCAACGTGACCTGCGCCGACACCGGCCCGATCAAGACCGAGGGGACCATCAGCCGCGAGATGCAGGAGCATCCGCTGGTCCAGCGCGTGCGCGAAACCTTCGAATGCCGCGATCCGGCGCTCGTGCGACCCCGGCGCTAGCGAATTTCCCGGCGCGCCCCTCGCGCCGCACCCCACCCAGACAAGACAATCCGGAGGACACATGCACGGAATGCAGGACATGCTGCGTCAGGCCCAGATGATGCAGAAGAAGATGGTCAGCGTCCAGGAGGACATGAAGGCCCGCGAGGTCGAGGGCAGCAGCGGCGGCGGCATGGTCGTCGTCCGCGCCAAGGGCAGCCAGGAGCTGGTGTCCGTGGTCGTCGACAAGAGCGTGATCGAGTCCGGCGACGTGGAGATGCTTCAGGATCTCGTGCTCGCCGCGGCCAATGACGCCCTCAAGAAGGCCAAGACCATGATGGAGGAGGAGATGGCCAAGATCACCGGGGGATTCAAGATCCCCGGCATGTTCTAGGCCATGCCCGTCGACCGGCTTCCCGGCCCGCTGCGCGAGGTGGCCGAGCACCTCGCGCGGCTGCCCGGCCTCGGCCCCAAGAGCGCCCTGCGCGCCTCCCTGGCCCTGCTCAAGCTCCCGCGCGAGCAGGCCGAGGCCGTGGGCCGCTCCATCCTGACCCTGCGCGAGCGCCTTTGCCTGTGCTCCACTTGCGCCAGCCTGGCCGAGAGCGATCCCTGCCCCATCTGCGCCGATCCGGCCCGGGACCGGGGCCAGCTCTGCGTCGTGTCGGAGTGGGACTCGCTGCTCGCCCTGGAGGAGATGGGCCAGTACCGCGGCCTGTATCTCGTGCTCGGCGGGCTGCTTTCGCCCCTGGACGGCGTGGGGCCGCAGGCCCTGGAGTTCGACCTTCTGCGCCGCCGCCTGGACTCCGGCGAGGTGCGCGAGCTGATTCTGGCCCTGGGCTCCACGCTCGACGCGGAAAACACCGCCTCGCATATCAAGAACCTCGTGGGCCAGCGCGCGCCGGGGGTGTCCGTGTCGCGTCTGGCCCAGGGCATCCCCATGGGCGCGGAGGTCAAGTACATGGACCGCGAGACCCTGCGCCAGTCCCTCATGCACCGGCAGGCGGTCTGAAGTGCCCGTCACGCTCACGGCCGAAGTCCACTCTGTGGTCTACCACAACCCGGAGAACGGCTATGCGGTTGCGCGGGTGCGGGCCAAGGACGAGCCCGGCATCACCACCATCGTCGGCTGCCTGGGCGAACTCTCGCCCGGCGAGTTTCTGGAGCTGACGGGCGAGTGGAAGAATCACCCCAAGTTCGGCCGGCAGCTGGAGGTTGCGAGTTTCCAGCAGACCTATCCGGCCACCGAGCACGGCGTGGTGCGCTTTCTGCGGGCGTCGATCAAGGGCGTGGGCGAGAAGACCGCCGACCTGCTGGTGAAGCGCTTCGGCGTGAGCGTGCTGGACCTGCTGGACAGCGACCCCGAGCGCCTGCTGGAGGTCAAGGGCGTCACCAGGAAGCGCCTGGAGGGCATGCTCGAATCCTGGCGCAGCCAGCGCGAGGTCAAGAACCTGATCGTCTTTCTGCACAGCCACGACGTGCCGCCGACCTACGCCGCGCGCATCTTCAAGATCTTCGGCAACGAGTCCGAGCAGAAGCTGCGCGCCAACCCCTACGAGCTGGCCTACCTCATCCGCGGCATCGGCTTCCGCACGGCCGACGCCATGGCCCTCAAGCTCGGCTTCGCGCCGGACTGTCCGGAGCGCATCGAAGCGGCGCTCGGCTACGCCCTGATCATGCAGGGCGAGCGCGGCGGGCACATGTTCTGCCCCCGGGACGAATTGTTCCGCGAGTGCTCGCGCCTCCTGGGCATCGACAACCTGACGCTGCTGGAGGAGGGCCTGGAGGA